>Ga0247728_10012_pt1 | contig 330728 bp, 280 predicted proteins | sample SalenrCarbi39_FD_183048 | JGI IMG/M metagenome (GOLD analysis project Ga0247728, IMG submission 183048) | Saline wetland microbial communities from Lincoln, Nebraska, United States - Carb-i39 | ecosystem: Environmental > Aquatic > Non-marine Saline and Alkaline > Salt marsh | place: USA...
CCCACGAAATCCACCACATCGCGCTCGCCAAGGCGCAGCCGTTCCCGCCAGCGGCGCAGTACGGCATCGTCGGGCACGGCGAATACCAGTCCCTGACCGCGCAGCACCTCGCGGGCCTCGGCCTGGGCCTCCTCGGCCTGGGCGCGCGCCCCGTCCACGTGGGCTTCCCAGGCATCGCGCAGCACGGTGCGCATGTCCTCGGGCAGGCGTTCCCAGAACGACCGGCTGACCAACGGCACGTACATGGCGAAGTAGGCGCGGTCCTCGAACACGTGGGTTACGCCGTAACGCCACAACTGGCCGGACACCGCCGTCTCGTGGGTGGTCATCAACCCGTCCAGGTTGTCGCCCTGCAGCCAGTGCGGCAGGTCGGGCCAGGGCACCACCAGGGGCCTTGCGCCCATGGCCGCCAGACGCAGTTCGTTGGCCGGGCCGCCCGCCACGCGAATGCGCAGGCCCGCGAGGTCCTCGTGCCGCCGCACGGAGTGGTCCACCAGATACAGGTTGGCGTGGCCCAGTTCCAGCCAGCGGCCCAGCACGGTGACGCGCAGGTTGCGTTCGATGCGGGTGTCGATGATGCGCCCCGGCGGGCCGTCGGCCACGGCCAGACTGGCGCGGGCCGGGGCACCGTAGAAGGCGGGCAGCATGAACACGCCGCAGTCGGGCACCACGGAATGCAGCACCCATGTGCCGGGCAAGGCCATTTCCACCCGGCCAAGGTTCAGTGCCTGCAACACGTCGCGGTCGCGGTACAGGCTGGCGCTGTCGTGCACCTCCACCCGCAGCCGCCCGGCCAGCCGTTGCCGGACGTCATCCGCAAAGCGGCGCAGGGCCTTGACCTGAAAGTGCGTGGGGCCGTTGTCCACGGAAATGCGCAGCACCGGCACGCCGCCCTCGGGGCGCGCGTCCGGGGTTGCCCCGGCGGGTGGCTCTGCCGCGACGGCTTCGGAAGCTGGTGATTCGGCGGCAGGTGCGCCAACTGCGGAAACTGCGGAAACTGGGGCGATTGTGGCAACTGGGGCGACTGCGGAAACTGGGGCTGCCGTGGCAGCTTGCACCTGCGCGGGCGGGACGGCGGCGACCAGCAGCGCGCACAGGGCCGCCACGGCCAGACACACGGACATCGCCGCGCCTCGGCGCGCTGGCGGATGCGCTGGCACGGGATGCACGGGCACGGGATGCTCGGGACGTGCCGGGCTACGGCACCCCGACGGGGTTCGCGGGACAAGGTTGGTCATGCGGCCTCCCCCAAGGCGATGTCGAAACGATGCATGCGTGTCGACAAGTATGCCACAACTGTCTGCGTCAGTACACCTTTCTCCGGGCAAACTGGCCACCGAGCACGGTGAACGTGTTTTCCACGATGAACAGCGCCTCGGGATCCACGGTGAACACCAGTTCCTCCATGCGCTTCAGCTGCACGTTGTTGGTCACGGTCATGACGATTTCCCGGTCGTCGCCGGAATACCCGCCCCGCCCCTGCAGAAAGGTGGCCCCCTGCCCCAGTTCGGAAACCAGGTCGTGCCCGATGCGCCGACTGTGCTCGGAAATGACGAACACCACCTTGCGCTGGTTGAACAGGGCCAGCACGTATTCCATCGTCACCGCCGCGATGAACACCTGAATCAGCGAGGCGATCACCGTGTCCACGGGCATGGAGACAAGGCTGGCGGTGAACAGCACCGCGTTGAAGCCGAAGCCGAACCGCCCGATGCCGAGCCCGAAGCGCTTGTGCAGGATGATGGCCGCCACGTCCAGCCCGCCGCCGGAACCCAGCGAACGCAGCATGATGCCGCCGCCCGCCCCGCAGATGACCCCGGAGGCCACGGCGGCGTACAACTGGTCGTGCACGCCAAGGTCCACGTTCTGGAACACTCCCGCGAACAGCGAGGTGGCAAGCATGCCGTACAGGCTGTAGAGCAGGAACCGCCGCCCCACGTGCAGCCACCCCAACGCGAACAGCGGGATGTTGCACAGCAGGTACCACGCCGCTGGCGACAAGAAATGGGTGTGGTACCACGCCATCAGCGCGATGCCGTAGATGCCGCCGGTAAGAAACCCGTGCCGGGCCACGATGCCTTGCGCCCCCAGGGCGAACAGCGCCGACCCCACGGTGAGCAGCAGCAGGTTCCAGCGGACGGAATAGGCCAGTTCCTTGCGGGTAGACATGCAAACCTCCCTGCCCGGCCCGGTGCCCGAACACACGTGGCCGACATGAAAAAACAGGGGCACGCCCCGCCATGCGGCAGGCGCGCCCAACTCTGTCCAGATTACCGCGTACCGCCGTTGCCGTGAAGCCGGGGCGCGTTGGCCGTGCCTCTACCCCGGATGCGGCGCACGGGCAAGGGCGGCGCCGGGGTAAAAGACGACCGGGGCAGCCGCGCAACGACAACAGGCGCGCCTGCCGCCACGCGAAAAGGTAACGGATTCACGGCTCTGCCCCACACCGCGCGACAATGCGACAGCCGCCGCCCCGCAGCGGGCAGGTCATCAGCCTACCGGTACGGATGAAAGATATACCCCCGGCACCACGCGGACAGACAGCATGGCAACGGCGAACGGACGAAAACCGGGGGAAGCGGAAAGCGGCCAGGCTGGCAATTGCCGGGCCGACGGGCAGCGGCGGGGGGCGTCAGGGTTGCAGGGAGCCGGTGCGCCAGGCTTCCGCGAGACCCGGAGTCCGCAGTCTGGGCGTCCGGGGGCGTCCGGGGGCGTCCGGGGGCATATGGGGGCATATGGGGGCATATGGGGGCGTCTGGGAACATCAGTGCGCCGGGGCCGCCTGGGGGCGGCAGCGCCTCTGGGTCGGCAGCGCGTCATGTCCGTCAGCGCATCATGTCCGTCAGGGGCGATCGCAATCGGGCCAGACCAGGCCCGGAACCTCGGTACGCAGGGTGCGGCACAGGGTTCGGCCATTCTCGACCATGAACAGCGCCTCGTTTTCCAGGCGCAGGCGAAAACCCGTGGAGTCGATGCGGGCATCGCCCCCCTGGCGACATATGGCCCCGGTGCCGTCCAGGGTACGCTCCAGCCGCGAGGCGGATTCGTTGGCCCGGCGGAACGCACTGCGCAGCATTTCCTGCTTGGGGTCGTTCTCCACCAGCAGCAGGCGTTTCATGGCCGCCTCGGACCCCAGGCGCGCACCCCGCACGCTGTCCATGTCCTGGTCTATGCGATTGCACACCGGGCCAGCGCCGTAGGCATCGGCAAGCTGCGCACCGATACGGATGATCCGGTCCACGGCGTCGGCATCCTGCCCCAGCGCACTGCCCGCCGCGCGGACTGCGGGGCCGGGCAGCAGCAGGCACACGGCCAGTGCGCACGCGGCCAGCAGGGATGCAGCCCGAACATGCGGCGGGGGCGCATGCGGGCCAGACACCGGCGCCATCCTGCCACGCCCCCCTGCCCGGCAGAGAACCACGTCGGACACGCGGCACGCCCCGTCACGGAACGAATGTAAAGATTTGTAAAGGCGCGTGGGCATTCAGCCCCTCTATATGCCTCGCCCGGCGAATGCAACCCCCCGGCTCCGCCAGTTGCGCCGTTCGGAATCGCGCGGCGGGGCGGCAAGGGTGTACGGGCAACGGCGACAAGGTCCGCAAACGCAGCAGCCCCCGGCGTAGGGGCGCCGGGGGCCGTGCGTGAGAATACCTTCGGTAGGGGAGAGAACCGTCTACAAGAGGCCTATCAGCATTTTCGTGGCCATGACGATGAGCAGCACGGCGAAGATGCGCTTGAGCTTGGTCACCGGCAGGCTGTGCGCCAGCCGGGCACCTAGGGGAGCCGTGAGCACGCTGGCGCAGACAATGCCGACCAGGGCGGGGAGGTAAACGAATCCGAAGGTGTTCGCGGGCAGGCCCTGGGTAGCCAGCCCGTTAACTATGTACCCCACGGTGCCGGACACCGCGATGGGAAAGCCGATGGCGGCGGAGGTGCCGATGGCCGTGTGCATGGCCACGTTGCACCACGCCATGAACGGCACCGACAGCGTGCCGCCGCCGATGCCCACGAGGCTGGACACCCCGCCGATGACGTTGCCCATGCCGAACATGCCCATGGTGCCGGGCAACTCGCGCGAGGGCTTGGGCTTGAGGTTCAACAGCATCTGCGCCGCCACCCAGTACAGGAAGCAGACGAAGAAGCCCTTGAGAAAGCTGGTGGAAAGCTGGGCCACCACCCACGTGCCGATGAGCGTGCCGGTGATGATGCCGGGGGTGATGCGCCACACCACGTTCCACAACACGGCCCCGCGCTTGTGGTGCGCCCGGAAGCTGGAGATGGAGGTGAACATGATGCTGGCCATGGACGTGCCCAGCGCCAGGTGCTGCATGTAGTCGCCCGGAATGGCCTGCAACGCGAAGGCGAAGTTGAGCATGGGCACGATGACCAGCCCGCCGCCCACGCCGAGCAGCCCGGCCAGGATGCCCGCGATGGCGCCAACGGCGAGATAGAGCGCAAGGGTCAGAATCATGAATGGCTCTCCGCGTTGCGGGCAATGCGCGGCCCGCGTGGTTCCGAACGTGGCGCGCGGCGTGCCGCCTGGCACCGGGGGGCCGAAGACCTCGTTGCCGAAGACCTCGATTATGGTCCGGCGTCAGCCTGCGCGGGTAGCCGCCAGCCCCGAGGTCTCTCGCATCGCCAATGAGGACTTTCGCCTGCTGGCGAGGCCAGCAGGCGAAACGACCAGTTGCAATTACATGCGCAGGGCGTGGCGGCCAATGGACGCCACATTGGCGCTGCCGGTCAGCACCATGGCCTGCACCAGCTGCCCCTTGATGGTATCGACCAGCATGGCCACCCCGTCCTTCAGGCCGCCCACGGCGGCGATGGAGAAGGGGCGGCCCAGCATCACGGCGTCGGCGCCAAGGGCCAGCATCTTGAACACGTCCACGCCGTCGCGCACGCCGCCGTCGGCCAGGATGGCGATGCGCCCCTTCACCGCGTCGGCGATTTCGGGCAGCACCTCGGCGGTGCCGGGGGCATGGTCGAGCACGCGCCCGCCGTGGTTGGACACCACGATGCCGTCAGCGCCCACCTCTACCGCCAGGCTGGCGTCGATGGTGGTCATGATGCCCTTCAGGATGAACGCCATGCCCTTGGCCTTGACCTTGGCCACGATGCGCGAAAGTTCCGCCGGGGTCTTGGGGCCCACGGGGCGGCCCATCTTGCGCAGCGTGACCAGGCCCGCCGCGTCGATGTCCATGCCTATGGCCGGGCAGCCCAGTTCCAGCGCGCGGTCCAGCTTTTCGTCCAGTTCCGCGCCGTCCCACGGCTTGATGAACGGGATGCCCCGCCCGCCCGCGCCGGTGATGGCCGCGAAACCCGCGTCGATGATGAACGGGGGCACGCCGTCGCCGGTGCAGCCGATGATGCCGCGCTCTGCGCAGCCGCTCACCACGGCAGCCGCGTAGTCTTCCTCGCTCACGCCGCCGCCCATGTTGAAGGACACGCCGCCGATGGGTGCCGCCAGCACGGGCATGTCCAGGGCGATGCCGCACACGGTGGCGGAGGTGTCGGGTTCCTTCACGTCGTGCACCAGGCGCATGTTCAGGCGCACGGCAGACAGCGCGTCAAGGTTGGCGGCGAACGTTGCGCCGGTGCCCAGGCCGCCCATGCCGGGCACCTCGCCCGAGCAGGCCTTGCCGTTGCACACCGGGCAGACTCGACAGTAGCCCTTCATCAACTGACGTGCCTTGTCGCGAACTTCCTTCATCATGTCCCTCCGTTGCCAGGCGAACATGGGCGGCGCGGGCCGTGCCCGCACCGGGCGTGGATCGCCCTGGGCGTCGTTGGCGTGATGCGCGCCGGAAACCCCGGATACGGCGGTAGCGCCGGTGGCGCCGGTAGCACCGGAACGCGCGGTGAGTGGTCTTGCCGCCTGAGTGGTCATGCGTGGTTGCCCATGGGGGTCATTCCCCGGACCATTCGAGGGCTATTTCCTCGACGTGCAGAATATGTTCATGCATGGCGCGAAAGGCCGCCTGGGGGTCGCGCGCCTCCATGGCGGCGAGGATGTTGGCGTGGGTCGCAACGGCCCACTGGCGGCGGTCTTCGGTCTGCAAGGTGAAATCGCGGCTGTCGGTAAGAATGTCGTGCAGGCGGGTCAGCACTTCCTGCACCACCGTGTTGCGGGTGGCGCGGGCGATGATCATGTGGAATTCCACGTCGGCATCGGACCCGGTGTTGCCGCCGTCGATCTCGGCGATCTGGGCATCCAGGGCACGGCGCAGGGACTCAAGGTCGCCGTCGCTGACGTGGGCTGCGGCCAGCGCAGCGATTTGCGGTTCCAGCAGACGGCGGAATTCCAGCACCTCGCGCAGTTTGGCGCGGCGCTGCGCGATGATGGCGGCCAGCGGCTCGATGAGCGTTTCTTCCGTGTCGTCCAGCACGTAGGTGCCGTCGCCAAGGCGGCTGGTGACGATGCGCTGCTGCTCCAGCGAACGGATGGCCTCGCGCACGCTATGACGCGAGACCCCGAACAGCTCGGCCAGGCGGCGTTCGGGGGGCAGCTTGTCGCCGGATTTCAGTTCGCCCTTCTCAATAAGGTCGCGGATCTGCCCCACGATTTCCTCGTGCAGGCGGATGCGGCGTGCGGGCTTGAAGGCGGGGGTCATCTGCGCTTTCACGCAACGGCCCTCCCGGGCAGTGGGATGTGCGAACGGGTACGGAATTGGTACAACCATTCACTGGTTGAACCAATTCACCCGAACACCCTCCCCCTGTCAACGAAAATCCGCGCCGGATGTGGCCCGGCGGGCAAGTCCACCCGTCGGGCAATTCCGCCGGGCAAGCGCTATGGGCAGACAATAAAAACGCGCGGCCCGAAGGACCGCGCGTTACCCCAATACATAGTTTCGGTTCCAGGTACAAAAGCGCGAAAGAGTACCGCCGCGTCGCAAGAGGGATTTTTGTTCTCTGGCAAGGAAAAACGATTTTTCATGGAGGGAGCGCGGCAGCCGTTACATGAGCGCACAGCGCGAATGTTACGGATGGCGACAGCAGCGCGTACTCTTTGGTACGTGACCGGAATGAAAAACCGTTTTTCCCGCTCTGCGCTCGATGCCCGTAAGGCTCGCAGACTCGCCCAACGGGCACGCTCCGCGCCCTTCGGGTCGGTCTCTGCGCTCGATGCCCGTATCGTTGCTGTCCCCATCCGTACGGCTCGTGGACTCGCCTACGGCTGGGGCAAGGCTCGCAGACTCGCCCAACGGGCACGCTCCGCGCCCTTCGGGTCGGTAAACCAGAAGCAAAAAGCCCCTTGCGATGCCCGCTACTTCACGCCGCCGATGACCCTCCCCTCCGTAATGAACGAAATGCCCTGCGACGACACGGTGCCGATCATCACCCCCTGGGCCAGGGGCTGCGACACGTGCGCCGCAGCGCGCCACACCACGATGAACGCGGGGCCGGAGCCGCCCAGGGTATCCGATTCCTCCACCACGAACTGGGCGGAACCCAGCGGCGGCAACTGGCGCGGCCCGTCCAGATAGCTGCGCACCGTCTTGCCGTGCTCGTCCACGTAGCGCACCTCCATGAGGGTGATGGGCACGCGCTGGTCGGTGTTGCGCACCGAGAGCATGGTGGTGATGTTCAGGGTGCGGCCCCGGTTGCCGTAGACGACCGAGGAATACACCGGCACGTAGATGGTCTGCCCCACGGCCATTTCCGCGCGGGCATCGCCGGGCAGAAGGGACAGGGCAGACACCCCCGTTTGAACCGATTGTGCCGCCTGGGTGGTCGCCGCCCGGTACTGCGTGGGTACCGGCAGCGCGGCAAGGCCGCAGCACAGCGCAAGGCAGGCGGCCACGCGCAGGGCAAGCCCGCGCGCACGGGCGGCCATGGGCCGGGGTCCAGAGGCCCCAGATACGCCTGACGCGCCAGATACGCCAGACGAGCGGGATGCCCGGAACAGTTGGGACATGAAAACGCTCCTTGCGCCGCCGGTCAGCGGCTTTCCTGCACGTGGTCCAGCGCCTGACGGAACAGGTGCCGCACGTGGTCGTCGTCAAGGGAGTAGAAGGCGTTCTTGCCGTCGCGGCGCACCCGCACCAGCTTGGCCGCGCGCAACAGGCGCAACTGGTGCGAAACGGCGGACTGGCTGTGCCCCACCACGGCGGCCAGGTCGCACACGCACAACTCGTCACCGGTCAGCGCCTCGAGAATGCGCACCCTGGTGCGGTCGCCGAGCAGCCGGAAGGTGGCGGCAAGTTCGGCCATGTCCTCGTCCGGGGCCATGCGGGCGCGCACCCGCGCGATGACGTCGGCGTGCTCGCAGTGCTGCTGGCACACCGGGGTCTCGGCAAGGTCAAGGTTGTCCCTGTCCGATGCAGCGGCCCTACCGGGCGCGCATTCGGCCTTGCGGACACGGGAGTTCCCGGAGCGGGTCGCGGCACCGGGGCTGGCGGATTGCGTGGCGTCTGTTGCGTCTGGGGCGCTCACCGGGTGTGGACTCCTGCGGCGGCATGCCGCCCGTTGCGGGCCGGGCCACAACGCAAGGAATCGCGGCGGGCAACGGCCAATGCCAGCAAGGCTACCCGGAACACCGGGGCGATGCAAGGTCCGGCGGCACGGCGCGAAAACGGGCCGGACGCATGCGCCCGGCCCGTTGTGCAAGCTGTGTGTGCGGCGTGTCCGCGTGTTACGCGGGCGCGCCCTCGCCGCCCACCGACGCGGCGGCGGGCATGCCGCCGTCGCCCGCCAGCGGCACGTTGCCGATGGCGGCCCCGGTGGCGGCAAGTTCCTCCACCGAGAAGATGCGGTTGCCGTCCAGAATGATCACGAAGCCGTCATTGCGATGGCCCATGCCCTTGATGAAGTCCTGCCGCACGGCGGTGCCCATGCGCGGGGCGGGCTCTATGGCGTCGGACGGAATCTCGATGACCTCGCGCACCGAATCCACCAGCGTGCCTATCACGGCGGCCTCGCCCTCGAGTTCGGCCTCCACGATGATGATGCAGGTGTTCACGGTGTCGGTTACCGGTTCCATGCCGAACTTGCGGCGCAACTCCAGCACGGGCACGGCGCGTCCGCGCAGGTTGATGACCCCGCGCATGAACTCCGGCGTGCGGGGTATGCGCGTGATGGCGGTCAGTTCAAGCACCTCGCGCACGGTGCTGATGTCCAGCGCGAACACTTCTTCGCCCAGGGTGAAGGTCAGATACTGGCTGGTCTCGTACATGCTGCCTCCCGAAGCTGACCGGCGCTAGAAGCGCTCGAACTCACTGTCATCCGCATCGGAATCCATGTCCAGCGCGATGTTGCCGCCCTTGCCGGGCACCGCCTTGCGTGGCGTCTGGCCCGCAACGGCACGGGGCGCCACCTTGGGCTGCGCCCGGCGCGGCGTGCGCGCCATTCCGTCGTCCAGCGCCGCCACGCGGAAGCGCGAGACGGTGGCCTGCAACTGCTCGGCCTGGCTGGAGAGTTCTTCGGACGTGGAGGCCATTTCTTCCGAGGCGGAGGCGTTCTGCTGGATGACCTGGTCGAGTTGGGCAATGGCCTTGTTGACCTGTTCCGCGCCCACGTTCTGCTCGTTGCTGGCGGCGGCGATTTCCTGCACCAGTTCGGCGGTGCGGCGGATGCCCGGCACCATCTTGGTCAGCATTTCGCCGGCATGCTCGGCCACGGCCACACTGGACGACGACAGTTCGCTGATCTCGGCGGCGGCCTGGCCGCTGCGTTCGGCCAGCTTGCGCACTTCGGCGGCCACCACGGCAAAGCCCTTGCCGTGTTCACCGGCGCGGGCCGCCTCGATGGCGGCGTTCAGCGCCAGCAGGTTGGTCTGGCGGGCGATTTCCTCGATGATGGAAATCTTGGCCGCGATTTCGCGCATGGCGCCCACGGTGTCGCCCACGGCCTTGCCGCCGCCTTCCGCATCGGTGGCGGCCTGCATGGCAATGGTTTCCGTCTGGCGGGCGTTTTCCATGTTCTGGCGGATGTTGGCCGCCATTTCTTCCATGGACGAGGATATCTCTTCAATCGACGCCGCCTGCTCGGTGGCCCCCTGCGACAGGGTTTCGGCCGAGGCGGAAAGTTCCTCGCTGCCGGAGGCCACGTTTTCGGCGCCGGAGCGCACCTCGGTGATCACCGAGACAAGGCCGTCCGTCATGTCCTTCATGTCGGCGTACACGCCGCGCAGCTTGCCGCTGGCCGCGTCGAACGACACGTCCAGGTCGCCCGCCGCGATGCGCCGGGTGATGGCGGCAAGGGCCGCGGGGTCCGCGCCCAACTGAGCCATGACCACCCGGATCAGCAGCCATGCAATGGCCACGCCCGCCAGCACCGCCGCCAGGGCAATGGCCCCGGTCAGCATCTGGGCCTGATCGTTGGATGCCTGCACGCGCGGGCCGATTTCGCGCTGTTCCGACTCATAGCTGCTCTGGATGGCATCGCAGGCCTGAGCGATGGCCGGGCCGAGCTTGCCAAGACGGTTGGTGTAGAGTTCCTCGCGCTGGAATCCGGCCTGAACCATGGGCTCGAAGGCGGCCATGTACTGGCTGAACAGGGCCTGCATTTCGCGTGCGGTCTCACGTGCCCCCGGCCCGCGCAGATCGGCCTGCAAACGACCAATCGCACTGGCCGCATTGGACAGCGCCGCCTTGCCCTGATCGTACCATTTGCGGTCGGCGTCATGCAGCAGCCGGGCAATGGGCACACGGGCCTCAAGGACGAGGCGCAGCGCCTCTTCCACCTTGCCCCTGCCCGCCAGGTCGCCCTCGCGTTCGGCCGCGTCTGCCGCACGCCTGCCAACGTCCATGATCTGCGGTCCAAGCTGACCCATGCGGTCTGCCTCAACCGTGCGGGCCGCAGTCTGCTTGCGCAGTTCATCCATGGCAGCGCCGTATTCCTTGTACGACGCGACGACGGATTCAAGGTGTTTGCGCCGCTCGGGATTCTTCATACTCTTGTCGGCCTCGTCCAAGCCTTTGGCCAGATCCGAGCGACCTTCTTCATAGGAACGCAACGCGGCCTCGGACGAGGTATTCATGTAGCTGAGCACACCCAGGCGCATCTTGAGCATGTCGGCCATAATGCCCCCGCTCATGAGCGAACCGCGTGCCGTGCGCCGGTAATCGTTGAATCCCGTCGTTGCGTCGGTAAGCGCCTTGTAGGAAATGCCCCCCATTGCAACCAGCAGCACGAGCACAAGGCCGAAACCCAGAATCAGCTTTTTGGCGAGCGTCATGTGTTTCTCCCGTCCGGAACGTTGACGTCACGACATCACAGGTTGGCCGTACCAACCAACCCGAGCGCCGCCGGGCCGGGGCCGTCCGTACGCGTCCGGCCGAATGCACCCTCCCGCCGCATCCGGAAGATGCGTCGGCGGACGCTTCGGGACGCGTCGGGACACGGCGATGCCCCATCCGGCCCATTGCAATCCAACCTACCCCGTTCTGCCCAGGCGGCACCATGCTGCCTGACCAGCCTAGCCATGCCCCCGCAAGCGCGACATGATTTTCAGCGTTGCCGTCAGGCTGGCGTGGTGCCGCACAGCCTGGCCGCAAGTTGCACGGCCCGCTCATCGTCGGGCGCCGCCAGCAATTCTTCAAACAGTTCACCCGGCAGTACCGCCGGATCGTAGTCCAGCGTGAGCGTGGAGGTGAACACGTCAAACCGTGTCCCGCGCAGTCCCGGCCACGTTTCGGGCGTCAGGGCGCGCAGTTGCGCGGCGGCCGGATGCCGAAGGAGGGCAAGGTCCACCTTGAGCCGCAACCGGCCAGGAGCATGATCGGCAACTTTCAGAAATTTCCTAAGGTCCGCAAGTACACGAGGGTTCATATTTCGTTGCGTTCTCCTGTGCTGCACGACGATGCAGGGCGCTGCATCCTACGCCGCCAGCTTCGCAGACGCAAGCGAATGCAAAGGAAGATGCCTCTCCGTCACCATCCGCGAGCCTATACCTTTATACACCGCAGTGCCATCCCTGCGGCAACGCATCGGCATCCGGCCAGCACACCGCAACATGCCGGTGCATTCGCACCAAGCCATGGCAGCAACGCACCAGCACTCCCCGGCGCGCCTGCCTTTGCCGGAGCGGTACGGCAGCGCGCATCGCACAATCAGGACGCATCCCGCGAGTCTGGCGCACCATGTCCCGCCACCAGTGACGAGGGAGCCAGACGGCGACGCTGCGCCACCGATGCCACCTTGCGCAACATGGAATCCATGTCGAAGGGGATCAGGATGTCATCGTCGATGCCGCGCTTCATGCACTGGATGGACAGCCGCACCTGGGCGGGACGGACCATCAGGATCACCCCCATGTGCGGGGCCAGCCGCCGCGCCGAATCCAGCAGCCCCAACGGACAGGGCGGCCCTTCGGCGCAGCCGAACAGGAACACGCTGAAGCCGCCTGTGGCCAGCAGGCGGCGGGCATCGTCCGGCTCGGCCGCCACCACGCAGGCGCTGCCACCGCCGCCCAGCAATTCGGCCACGTGCCGGGCGAAGGACGTATCGGTATCGAATACCAGCACCGAGGTCATCCACATGGTGCACCGCCCACTGTCTCGTTATCCCGTTGGTGCGTTGGCCTGTTGTCGCGTTTGCCCGTCATCCCGTCCGGGGTACGGCGTCCGGATCACAGGGACGATCGCGGCGCGTATCCCGGGCGCAGCCGCAGGCGGGGATGGAAATCCGAAGGCAGTACCCGCACGCGCTGACGGCCCGCCTCGTGAAATTCATAGCAATGTCCGTTCCAGCAATAGTTACCTCATGGTTGCGGCATGTTGACGTATGGGCGCACTGTTCCCCCACGCCGTGTCGTCGCTTCCAGATACGACAACACGCATCCCGCGCATCATAATGCAACATTTTGCATCGCAAATAACGGAACAAAGAGGAGGGATTTGAAGCGGCACGGAACGGTCCAGCCCAAACAGGGCACACGGCGCGCCCACCCCGGTCCGGCACCCGCGGACGCCCGGAATGCAGGCACGCAAAGAAAGAAGAAAGGAAAGAGAGAACAAGGCAGGCTGAATGCCCGCGCGGGAATGGAAAATATCAACGCCTGCCCACCAACGGCAAACGCCCCCCCCCCGACGGTTGAGGCCCAGGGGGCGCGGCAACCCGCTACACGCCGCCCAGCACGGCGTCGGCCTTCAGCGTACCGGCCAGCAACGCCCCGATGACCGCATCGCGCCCCCCCACCACGCCATCCAGCACGGTGATGCGCTTCCAGGTAAGGTAGTCGTAGAATTCCTGTTCTATGCCGCAACACACCACGATGGCGACGTTCTCCGTCAGGATGATCCGGCACAGTTCCTCTGCCGATGCCTTGGCCAGCACCATGGTGCGCGACCGCGCCAGCCCGCCCTCGCTGTCGATGCGGCCCAGCCACGCCTCTGTGGCCCGGTCGAACCGGGGCGCCACCGCATCGCGGTGCAGGGCCACCAGCACGTTGCCGCGCACGCCGCCCTCCTGCCTGGCCGTCCCGGACGGCACCGTACCGTTCTCGCTGCTGTTCATTGGTCCAACCCGTACTGGCGCATCTTGCGCCACAATGTGGTTCGCGCCCAGCCCAACTCACTGGCCGCCGCGCCGCGCCGCCCGCGCGCCCGCACCAGTGCCTCCATGATCAGGCGGCGCTCCGCCTCGGCCCACGTGGCATCACCATGGGGCACACCGGCGGGTGGTGCGCCCTCGTCGGCACGGGCAGGTGGCCCGGCGCCAGCACCTGCGTTGCCTGCCCTGCCCGACATGCCGCCACTCACCGGCAAGCCCCCGTGGTCGTGCTGCCCGCTCCGTCCCGTGTGCCCGGAGTGCCCGGTGTGCTCCCGCGCCATCTTCGCAGCACCGCCGCCGCCATCGGGGGCGTCGGGCTCGCCGCTTTCCTCCAGCAGGTAACGGGGCAGGTGCGGCAGGTCCACGTGGGTGTCCTGGCACACGTTGACGCAGTACTCCACGATATTTCGCAATTCCCGCACGTTACCGGGGTAGGCATGCTGCAACAGTACCTGTTCGGCCGCCGGAGTGAACCCGGTCAGCCGCTTGCCGAACATGCCCGCGTACACTTTCAGGTAGTGCGCCAGAAACAGGGCAACGTCGTCGCCACGCTCGCGCAGGGGCGGCAAATGAAAGCGCACCACGTTCAGGCGGTACAACAGGTCCTCGCGAAAGCGCCCCTCGCGCACCATGCGGCGCAGGTCGCGATGGGTGGCGGCCATGATGCGCACGTCCACGTGCACCCCACGCGTGGAACCCAGCGGGTGGATGATCTTGTCGTCCAGGAAGGTCAGCAGCTTGACCTGCAACGGCAGGGGCAGGTCGCCCACTTCCGTGAGGAACAGCGTGCCGTTGTGGGCCAACCGGAAGCGACCCGGCTTGTTTTCCGACGCACCGGTAAAGGCGCCCTTCTGGTGGCCGAACAGCTCCGATTCCAGCAGGCTTTCCGGCAGGGCGCCGCAGTTCACCTTGATGAACGGCCCCTTGGCCCGGTTGGAGGCATTGTGCAGCGCCTCGGCCAACAGGTCCTTGCCGGTGCCCGTTTCTCCGGTGACCAGCACCGAGGAATCCGTCTGGGCGATGCCCGGCAGCAGCCGGAACACCCGCTCCATCTCGGGGCTGTGCCCCAGCATGTCGCCAAAGCCCTGCGGCCACTCGGGCCGGGCCTCTGCCGGGCGGAACAGGCGCAGGTCTTCCAGTGTCTCGAAATACCCCACCCTGCCGCCATCGGGGGCGGTCAGGGCACCGCAGGTCACCCGCACGGGAATGCGCGCCCGGTCGGCGTTGACGATATCCGCCTCGCGCGCCACCGGGGCCACGCTGGCCGCTGGCGACTTGTCCACCACGTCCAGCGGGCAGCCCCCGGTGCACAGGCTGCATCGGAACACGTAGCGGCACGGCAGGTTCAGTGCCCGCTCGCGCGACATGGCCGTAAGGGCGCAAGCCGCCTGGTTCAGGAAAACCACCCGCCGTTCGGCGGAAACAAGCGCCAGCGGCAGGGGGATGCGGTCCAGCAGGGTGCGCGCCGCCACCGGCTGGTCAAACAGCCCTTGCAGCAGCGGCCCCAGCGATGCGGCCATGTCCTGTGTCGTCCCTCCGGCCATTCCCCCTCCCCTGCCCTGCCCGTTCACGGCTCGCCCGTCGCACCGTGCAACGGCCTGCACTACGTACGGTGCAAAACGTTGCAAAACTTTTCACAGCGCTATCCCATTCCCCTGCGCGAAGCAAGAAAGACCTTGCGCAGGCAGCACAACAACCTGAAATAAAAACAAAATATTTGCATGTGAATTATGGAACGAAGCTTGCTGCTTCCCTGACCCTGAACCGACGTTACGCGTGCGCACACCGCAGGGGACCGTGTCGCCGCCGTCGCCGTTTCCTAAAGAGGAGCACCTTCATGGGGATCAAGACCAGGCTGTATCTGCTGCTCGCTTCCGTTCTCGTAGCCCTGGCCGCCATCGTGACCGCCAGTTGGGTAGGCTCCGCCAGGGTCGAACGGGCCCTTGCGCTGCGCGCCCTGGCCGTGGACGCCAACACAGAGCTGTTGCAGGCCCGCCGCCAGGAAAAGAACTTTCTCATGCGCAAGGAAATGCAGTGGGCCGACAAGACCCGCAAGCACATCGGCACCGCAGATTCGCTGCTGCAACGCATCGCGACAACGGACCCCGGCAACGCCGCCATGTGCGACAAGGGCCGCTCCACCCTTTCCCGCTACAACGCCTCGCTGGACGAGGTGTTCCGCACGGTGGCCGAAACCGACGCCATGATCCAGGCCGGGCGGGCCGTGGAACCGGCGCTGGCCGACATTCGCAAGGCGTACGAAGACAAGGCCGACGAAATCGGGAACCTGGTCAAGACGGTGAACACGGTCATCGAGGTGGGCATGGGCGTGCTCATCACCCTGTTCGTGCTGGCCGTGATCACGGGCATCACCCGTTCGCTGGCCGCGTTGCAGGCCTTCTCGCGCGAGGTGGCGGCAGGCAGGCTGGACGCCACGGCCAGTGGCAGCATGGCGGGCGAGTTCGGACTGCTGCGTGACGACCTGACGGCCATGGTCGGCAGGCTGAAGGAAACCCTGAACGACTGCTCTGCCAAGGGCGACGAGGCCCGCCACCAGGCCGAGCAGGCCCACGCCGCCATGCAGGCGGCCACTGCGCGTGAGCAGGAAGTGAATGCACTGGTGGATACCATGCGCCGCGTGGCCGCAGAGGCCGCCGCCATCGTGGGCGACCTTACCGACGCCTCGCAGGAACTGGCCGCCCAGACCCAGCAGGTATCCGCCGGGGCCGAGGTGCAGCGCGCCCGCATGGCCGAGACGGCCACCGCCATGGACCAGATGAACGCCACGGTCATGGAGATCGCCCGCAACGCCACCCTGGCCGCGGACGCCTCCAGGTCCACCCGCGAAGAAGCCCAGAAGGGCGAGCAGGTGGTGGAAAACGCCGGGCGGTCCATATCGCGCGTGCACGAAATCGCCACCCGCCTGCGCACCGACATGCAGTCGCTGGGACGCGATGCCGAATCCATCGGCGAGGTCATCAACGTCATCAACGAAATAGCCGACCAGACCAACCTGCTGGCGCTGAACGCCGCCATCGAGGCGGCCCGCGCCGGTGACGCCGGACGCGGCTTTGCCGTTGTCGCCGACGAGGTGCGCAAGCTGGCCGAAAAGACCACCAACGCCACCAAGGAAGTGGAAACTCGCATCTCGGCCATCCAGACGGCGGCCCAGCGCAACGTGAACAACATGGATACGGCCACCCAGGCCGTGGCCGACGCCACCGGGCTGGCCGACGAATCCGGCGGGGCGCTGCGGCGCATCGTGGAATTCGCGGACAACACCGCCGGACAGGTGCAGTCCATCGCCGCCGCCAGCGAAGAGCAGTCCGCCGCGTCGGACCAGATCAGCCGGGCCGTCACCGAGGTCAACGACGTGGCCAGCGAATCGGCACGGGGCATGGAGGCGGCCAGCGAGGCCGTTCGCGCCCTGGCGCAGATGGCCCAGCGGCTGCGGTCGATCATCCAGCAGATGGACGGCGGCAAGCGCTAGCCCTCCACCTTGCGTCTTTGCATGCACACGGGGCATGGCCGGCAACTCCCGGCCATGCCCCGTTCATCTTGCGAAGGATGTTCCGCACAGCACACCCCGTCAGGGCCTGTCTGGGCCTGCCTGGGCCTGCTTGGGCCTGCCTGGGCCTGCCTGGGCGTGTCTGGCGTGTCCGAGCGTGTCTGGCGTGTCCGGTCGCCCCCCTACCCCACGGGCAGGGCCGCATACGGGGCGGGCAGCCAGGAATAGCCGCCATCCCTTGCCCGCACGCGGCCGATGCCCGGAAACGGCAGATGAGCCCCGGCCACCCAGTGCCGCTCGCGGGCAGCGCGAGCCAGGACCTTCTGGCGTGCGGGAAAGGCCTTGGCCTGGTCCGCGTCGAAGTCGATGGTCACCGCCGGGCGGGGAAACTGCACATCCATGCAGTGCACCACGTCGCCCCAGCACAGCAGGCTGGCCCCGCCCGATCCGATGCGGAACCCGTAGTGTCCCGGCGTATGGCCAAGGATGGGTTCCGCCGCCACTCCGGGCACCGTTGGTTCGCCAGCCTTGAAGGGGCGCAGCGACCCGGCGGCGCGGTACGGCTCGACTGCGGCGCGCAGCGCGGGCAACACCACGCGCTGCCCTTCGGTGACGCGATTTTCCGCGCCGGGGCTGAGCCAGTAGGCCACTTCCGCCTCGTGCACGCGCACCTCGGCCCCGGTGAACAGCGGCTTGCCCGCCCCATCCACCAACCCCAGGGCATGGTCGGAATGCAGATGGGTGAGCAGCACGGTGTCCACCTGTTCGGGACGGTACCCGGCCTCGACCAGACTCTGCGGCAGCAGCCCGGCCTTGTCGCCGAAGTAGGTCCCCACCCCGGTATCCACAAGGATCAGGTTGCGCCCGGTGTTGACGAGAAACGCATTGATGGACGCGGGGATACCTGCCTGCGGATCAATATACGCGTCGTCCAGCAGCCTGTTCACCTCGGACTCCGTCGCGCCATGCAGCAGCTTGGAAGAAATGCCCACGCCGCCATCGTACAGTGCGGTAACCTCCACATCGCCCAGCAGCATGCGAAAATAGCCGGGGGCCTGCCGCCCCACCCTGGGCACGGGTGCCGCCACGGCCGGGGGCACCACCTTGCCCAGCACCGTACCCGCCACAGCCAGCATCGCCCCCTGCATGAACCTGCGTCTGCCTATCATTTCGCTGTCTCCTGTTCGCCACGCCACGCCATGCCCGGAACGGGCGTTGCCGGGCCGCCGCGTGGCGACTGTTCGGTCCGGATGGCATGTACATGACGAAATAGCAGCTGACGCGCTTGACACAAGTACGCACCATTCTGTTCCATTGTACCCATAAGGATACCTTGGCACCTGATGCATACCACTACGCATCGCACTGCGACCAGGCAGAAAGGCAGGGCGGGACGAGATGCGGCGGCACGCGGGCCGAATGAAACAGGATACAGGCGGATGGAGACACAGCCCGAAGTCCGGGGAAAAACCGGAGGGGGCGGAAAAGGCAACAGGCCCGGTGCACGGGGCACCGGGCCTGTCCTGCGTCGTCTCGCCTGTTCCGCCGGGGCGGAACCGGGAAGCGGCGGACGCGCACCGCCTGTCGCGTATCGATCCGGGACTGCCGACTCACCGGACCGTGCAAGGGCGGATTCGCCATGTGGAGGCAGGCGATATGGAAATTCGCGCCGTTCACCAAAGGTCACGGCAGGGAGGAGAGGGTGGGGCCAGGGGTGTGGGCGTCCCTGGCCCCGCAGGGCAAGAGGGAGAACCGAACAGGCATGATCGGCGGGGCCGGGAGCATTGGCCCCGTTGTTCTCGTCTCTCAAATCGCCCCCGGCAGGGCGGCGGCCCGCCGTTGGGGGCGTGGGTACTCTCGTCTCTCCATGCATGGGCACCGCCATGACCGTGCCCATGTCGCGGTCGCCTTGACACCACCCGCCCCGGCCCGAAGCCGGACACGGCAGTTGCTGCGGCGCGGGTCCGGCTGGCACACAGACTGTGCAACCAACCAGACACAATTCCTGCTTAGTCGAGTTCCCGGCAGGAGTCCAGCATTTCGCCGCAGGTTTTTGTGATTTTTTTAGCGAATGAAAGCGGCATATTAGAGCATACAATCCACTATCCTTCACGGCAGTGGACACATGCTTTTGCGGCAATTCCTACTCCGCAAGGCGGATGACCACTTCCGCCCCTGGCGAATAGCCCTTCAGTTCCGCAAGCATACCCTTCAGCGCACCGGAGACGATGCGGGCCACGAAGGGGTTCAGCCCCAGTTGATGCCCGTTCACCGTCACCGACAGGGGACCGTCCACGGAACAGCAGTCGCCCGCCACGGCCTGATGGGCCACCACCATGCGGGCAAACCCGGCACAGTCCTGCTGCCCGCAGGCCCCGCAGTCCAGCCCCGGCAGCACGAAGCCCCGCTCCGCCACCAGTTCCGCCAGCGCCTCCACGCTGGCCGCGTCGAACCGGGGCAGCCCTTCCGCGCCCACCCCGCCAAAAGTGGCCAGCGCCAGCCCCCTGTCCAGGGCCTGGGCCTCGCCCGCCTCGCGCAGGCACAGCACGCGCGGCAGCCAGCCAAGGCTCTTGCCCCCCTCCACCAGCAACACGTCGGCACACACCAGCGGCAGCAGGTCGGCCAGATGCCGCCGGGTGGACCAGAACACCGCGCACTCGCCCTCGGCAATGCCGATGACCGTGCGCCCCGGCTTCATCAGCCGGGCGGTGTCGGTTTCCGCCTTGTCCAGGCTGTGGTGGGTATGCTTGGCCACGGCCACGGTCAGGCCGCGCGCCTCCAGCGCGTCGGCCAGCAGCGCGGTGCAGGTGGTCTTGCCCGAATTCTTGAACCCGATGATGCTCACTGCCTTCACGGCGTCCTCCGTATGGCTGCTGCGGTACGCGGACATGCTCCCGCGCGCTGGCCCGCGTGTGGTTCTTTTGGCTTCCATCCTAGCGTTGCCCCGGTTCCGGCACAAGTCGTGCGAAAAAAAGGAGCGCCGTCCGCACGCCCCTTTCCCGGCAGGGGAACGCGGGCGCACGGACGGCGCGGGATGCCACCTTGCGCGCTGCCGCCACCATGCACTTGGCCGTTCGCCACATGCATTGCCGCAGGCACCGCCCGGCGCGAAGCAGGCGGGAAACCGCTCCGCGCCCAAGGAGGCAGGGATGATGGAGAAAACACCGGCCCGCCGCGCGTTGTCGAAAACGCGGTGCGGCGGGCCGGCTTGCATTTCAGTTCTAGGTTACGCGCGCGCCCGGAACAGCCTGGCGAACAGCTGCTTGCGGGTGAGCGGGCCGGATTCCAGTTCCGCCACCGCGTGCTCGAAGTAGCTCTTGGGGTCGCGCTGGAACAGGTACACCACGCGCACGTCGTTGGGGTCGCCCAGGACGGCCTTGGGGTGCTTCTTCTTCACTTCGGCCAGACGCTTGTTGGCCAGTTCCGTCATGTCCGCCTCGTCGCCGAAGTTCATGCACCCGGTGGGGCAGGTCTTCACGCAGGCGGGCAGCAGGCCGTTCTGCACCCGGTCATTGCACATGTCGCACTTGGACAGCAGGCCGGTGGCCGCGTCGCGGCGCGGGATGTCGTAGGGGCAGGCGGAACGCACCATCTCGCCGTCCACCTTGGCGGTGAGTTCGGTGAAGATGACGGCCCCGGTCGCCTCGTCCTTCAGCACGGCGCCTTCCAGGTCCACGTCCGCCTGGCCCTTGCAGGGGGGCTCGACGCAATGGCGGCACTGTTCGGGAAAGAACAGCCAGTCCATCTTCTTGTCGAACACGCCTTCCTCGAAGCGCACCGTCTTCAGGGTGACGTACGAGAGGTCCGGCGGATTCTGGTGCGAACCGGTATTACGGGTTTCCTCGGCGGGCAGGTTCTTCCACTGCTTGCAGGCTATCTGGCAGCCGCGGCAGCCGGTGCAGCGGGTAAGGTCGATGAAGAACATCTTTCCCATGACTACTTACCTCCCACCTTGCGGATATCGACCATGAACGCCTTGGTCTCGGGGATGCCGGTGTTCGGGTCGCCCGCCGACGGCGTGAGCAGGTTGGCCGTATCGCCGCCGTTTCTGGGCACCATCCAGCCGTAGTGCCAGGGCAGGCCCACCATGTGGATTTCCGCGCCCATGACCTTGTAGGGCTTGATGCGCTCGGTGACGATGGCCACCGCTTCCAGCGAACCGCGCAGGCTCGAGACCTTGACGCGGTCGCCGTTCTTGATGCCGCGCAGCTTGGCCAGTTCCTTGCTGATTTCAGCGAAGATCTCGGGTTCCGCTTCCACCAGCCAGGCGCAACGGCGGGTCATCAGGCCGGTCTGCCAGTGTTCGGTGACGCGGTAGGTGGTGCCGATGAAGGGGAACTTCGGATCGCACACCGCCGACTTTTCACCCTCGATCTTGAAGGCCACCGGGTTGTGCAGCTGTTTCGAGAACGGGTTCTTGGAAACCGGGCACTCCAGCGGCTCGTAGTGCTCGGGCAGGGGGCCTTCCTCGCGCCCCGGACCGTACAGCGCGCCGAAGCCGTGCGTCTGCATGATGAACGGGTGCTTGGTGCCGGGGTCGCCGCCGCCGTCCACCACGTCGCCCACCCACTTGCCGTCCTTCCATTCGATGACGGCCTTGTCCGGGTTCCAGGGCTTGCCGGTCTTGTCCACCGAGGCGCGGTTGTAGATGATGCGCCGGTTCACAGGCCAGCAGAACGACCAGTTGGGGAACAGGCCGATGCGCGCCTGCTCCGGCGTCTGCGCGGTGTCGCGGCGGGCCATCATGTTGCCCGCATCGGTGAACGACCCGGCATGCAGCCAGTTGCCGGAACAGGTGGAGCCGTCCGCCGTCAGGAAGGCGAACGAGGGCACCTGCTGCCCGGCCTTGAACTGCTTGCCGCCCACTTCCGTGTCCTTCAGGAAGTAGCCGTTCATCAGCTTGGCCGTCTTGGCCGGGGAGAACTCGTTGTGTTCTTCCCAGTCCTTGATGTTCAGCTTCAGGATGGGGTCGGCGTGCACCCCGCCTTCCTTGGCGTAGATGTCGCGAATCTTGTGCATCATTTCCAGCATGATATCGCCGTCGGGCTTGGTTGCGCCCCAGGGCTTCGGACCGCGATAGCGCCACTGCATCCAGCGGCCGGAGTTGGCAACGGAGCCTTCCTTCTCGATGGACACGGCGCACGGCAGGAAGAACACTTCCGTGCCGATTTCCTCGGGCTTCATGCCCGGTCCCTTCCAGAACGACGAGGTTTCGTTCTCGAAGATGTTGACGTTGACCAGCCAGTCCAGCTTGCCCAGCGCGCGCCGGTTCTTGTTGGCGTTGGCGCCGCCGCAGGCGGGGTTCATGCCCCACGCGAAGCAGCCCTTCACGTCGCCCTTGTCCATCTTGTCGAAGATGTTCAGCCAGAAGTAGTAGGTGGCGGGCTTGGACGCATCAAGCTTGGGCATGATGTCGTAGGCATCCGCCGGGGCCAGGTCGGGATACAGGGCCTTCAGGTAGCTGGCCACGTACTTGGGCCGGTTCTGCCACCAGTTCACGCTCATGGGGTCCTTGGACTGCGGCGTGATGGTGTTGTACAGGTCCAGCGTGGCCTGCTTGGTGGTGGGGGTGGGGTTGTACCCCGGCCAGATGTGGGCCAGCAGGCCCTGGTCGGTGGAACCCTGCACGTTGGATTCGCCGCGCAGCGCGTTGACGCCGCCGCCCGCCACGCCGATGTTGCCCAGCAGAAGCTGGATCATGCACATGGTACGGATGTTCTGCACGCCCACGGAATGCTGCGTCCAGCCCATGGCGTACATGATGGTGCCCGCCTTGTCCGGCTTGCCCGTGGCCGCGTAGGCCTTGTAGACCTTCAGGATGAGGTCCTTGGGCGTGCCGGTGATGTCGGCCACCTTGTCCACGGTGTAACGCTCGTAGTGCTTCTTCAGCAGGTTGAGCACGCACCGGGGGTGCTTCAGCGAGGGGTCGCGCCTGGGCACGCCGTTCTCGTCCAGTTCGAAGGCCCACTGCGACTTGTCGTACTTGCGCTTGTCCGCGTCGTAGCCGCTGAACAGGCCGTCCTTGAACGAGAATTTTTCACCGACAATGAGCGAGGCGTTGGTGTATTCACGCACGTACTCGTCAAAGTACAGCTTGTTTTCGAGGATGTACTTGATGAGGCCGCCAAGGAAGGGAATGTCCGCGCCCGAACGGATGGGGGCGTAGATGTCGCACTTGGCGGACGTGCGCGTGAAGCGCGGGTCCACGTGAATCAGCGTGGCGCCCCTGTCCTGCGCGCGCAGCACCCACTTGAAGGAAATGGGATGGTTTTCGGCAGCGTTGCTGCCCATGATCAACACACAATCACTGTTCGCAAGATCGTTCCAGTGATTCGTCATCGCACCTCGACCGAACGACTCTGCCAGAGCCGGTACAGTGGGGCTGTGTCAGATCCGCGCCTGGTGTTCGATGAACACCAGGCCGAGGCTTCTGAGGATGACCTGGTAGGCCCAGCATTCCTCGTTATCCATGGCGGCGGAGCCGAACGAGGCGATGGCCTCCGTCCGGTTCACCGTTTCACCGGCCGCGTTGGCCAGCTGGAAGGATTCGTCGCGGGTCTTCTTGACGCGCCTGGCGATTTCGGTGAGCGCCCAGTCCCATTCCACTTCCTTCCACTCGCCGCTGTTCGGCGCGCGGTACAGGGGCTTGGGCGGACGGGCGTCGTTTTCGCCCAGCTGGAAGATGGACGCGCCCTTGGGGCACAGGGAACCTTCGTTGATCGGATGGTCCGGGTCGCCTTCCACGTTGACGGCACGGCCCTCGCCGTTCTTGGCGGTGTGAACGATGAGCCCGCAGCCCACCGCACAGTAACAGCAGACCGAGGTGGTCTGCTTTGCCCACTGGAGTTTCTGGAGTTCGGCCCGCGCCACCGAGGGCGCAAGGCTGATCCCCAGCCCGCCGAACGCGCTCGCCAGGGTGGCGCCCGCGCTCAGCTTGAGAAATTGCCTGCGATTGACAGTCATCATGCCTCCTTGCGTACCGGTTGCACCGTTGCCGCAGGGTGCCTGGATGCGCATGCGCCGGTGGCGCCGCGCATTCAGCGCCCCCTGGTTTCCCGTCCCAGTTCCACCAGCAGCGCGTAGCCCGCGCGGCGGGGCGCATGCCCCGCGTGGCGACGCCACACCGCATGTGGCCGGGCATCGCGCATCCGCCGCACGGGAATCCATGCCAGCAGGCGGACGTGCGATGCCACGGGCGCCAGGTCGTGTCCCAGGCCCGAGAACGGCAGCGGGGTTTTCCCCGGCACCTCATGTGTTGCAGGGTATGCGAACATGGTGTCCCCTTTCCCTGTAGAGGCCCGGCGGCATGCCGGTCCCCTGCCCCCTCCGCACCGTTCCCGGCGGCGCAAACGAGGCTTCTTTCCTGTTACAGCAAGGTGTTAGGCGTGACTGTGCGGCGCATCAATGCTCCGTTTCCTGCGCACGGTCCTGCACTGATGCCGGGTTTTTTGTGCCATCATTCGCGCCCGTTACATGATGTCAAAAAACATATAATTGCACTTTGGCACCAAGCCACACCGCCCCCCGAGGCGACACGAATGACGCAACACACCGGAATGCAAAGAATAAGGCCCGCAACCGGAAAACCGGGCACGGGCCAAATAAACACGAGTCAGGTGTAAAACAGTGACGAATTATCCCGCGGGAGGGGGTGTCAGCCTTATGGGGAGAGGGGGGCGGTCATCCTCAGCGAATGCCCCTCAGCACGCGCGTTGCGCACGAAGCCAACGGACAAAAAGACAATCCAGAAACACCCCCTACGGGCGGGATTCATCCAGCTCCGGCACGTCGGGCACCATGTCGCACAGGTAGCGCACCAGCGTGGCGAACAGGTTCTCGCGCCGATGGTTGAAGCGGAATTCCAGTTCCTTGAGGTACAGGGGAAAACGCTGGGGCGACACGCCCTTGAAGGCGCGCAGCCGCCCCCCGGCGAACTTCCAGAACTCGCTCTTCGGTTCCGCCTGGCCGTCGGCCCGCCGCCGGATGTACTCGTAGGGCAGCGAATCGTCACCGCACAGCACCAGCGCGTCGTAATGGCGATAGGGCGCGGTATGCACCAGATTGCCCGAACGTTCGATGCGCAGGTGGAAATTGTGGTTGAAGTGGAACACCGTCTCGGCGGACAGGCCGGAAACAAGGTCGATGAACACCCATCCATTGCGCTCCAGAATGCCGAACACGGGAATGGGCACCTGCCCTCCCTCGCCCTTGGGCTCTCCGGTCAGCTTCTTGCCCTTCAGGTAGCCGCCAAGGCCGGTTTCCGGCCCCAGCAGTTGGCGGGCGTCGGGCGCATGGGCCAGGATGGCGAAGCGCGCCGTGGTCACGGCCTTGTAGGCGGCGTTGTACGAAAGGCCCAGTTCGGCGGCCAGGGTGTGCACGGTGGCCTCGCCCGCGTACAGGTGCAGCAGGCGCAGCCAGGTCAGCGGCGTGAGGTTGCCGTTGTTGATCCAGCGGCCGGAAAAGGGGTGAAAGGTGTACTTGCAGCCCGCACAGCGCCAGCGCCCCGCCGACAGCTCGTACAGCCGCCCCCCGCCGCAGCGGGGGCAGAAACTGCGCCCGCCGGGCCAGCAGTGTTCCATAAGGTGGGCAAGGGCCGCCTCTTCCGAGGCAAGGCACGGCTCTTCGGGCAACGATTCCATATCGTTCTGGTAGCCCAAATCACCCTTGGCGCGCAATGCGTCCCCGTGTCCCCGCCGGACGCACCGCGTCCCAGCGTCCCAAAGGACGCACCGCGTCCCGGACGCCGCCCCGGCCTCCATCCTTGTTTCGGTCGCTGCTCCGGCTCCTGCTCCGGCTTTCGCTTCCCCCGCCGCTCAGTGCAGCGGCCCCGCCGCCGCCAGCACGCGGTCCAGAAACTCCGCCGGAGTGCCGGAAAGCGCCCCGGCATGGGTGAACAGCACCCGAAACCCGTCGGCCTCGCGCCGCAGCACCCAGGTGTACGGCACCGGCAGACCGCCCAGTTGGCCATGCACGGCCAGTTCCGGGTCGGCAAACAGGGGAAAGGCCAGCCCGTGCCGCTGGCGAAAGGCCTGCACCAGATTCCAGTCATCACCGGCGGCAATGCCCACCAGCCGCACCCGCCCGGCCAGTTCGCCGTGGCTGGCGGTCGATATCCGCGCATGCAGGGCGCGCAGGGTCGGGGCTTCTTCCTGGCAGGGCGCGCAGAACCAGCTGTACATGTTCACGATGAACACCTGCCCGCGCAGATCGGAAAGGCGGCCGGGCAGCCCTTCTGGATCGGCGGCCCCGGCAGGACCAGCGGCCCCGGCAGGCCCCGCCACGGGGGCGGGCATGGCCACGTCCGGGCCGCCACTCCAGCCGGTATCCGGCGAGGGGGCGCCAAGGGCGATGTCCGGAAAGCGCACGCCGGACGGCCAGACCGCAGCCGCATCGCCCGCGCCGGGCTGTTCCATCGGCGCGGCGCCCTGCCCCGCCCGAACCACGGGGGGCGGAGATACGGCAATCGCCAGCAGGCACGCCACCGCCAGCACGCCGCACCGGAACAGCCGAAGCAGCGGGGCCAGCCCAGCCATGGGCACGGCGCACCGCCCCGTCACCCCGTGCGGGTGCAGCCCATGCATCCACATGACCCTACGCAGGAAAAACGATGCCATCCGGACTCCCATGTGCCGACGCGGCAGGTGTGCGTGGTGCCGGGCCGCGCCTCGTGGCACCATCAAAAAGTGTAGCCGCGCTCCGCAGTTCTGACAACGGGGTATCGCCCGCCAACCGGCCCTCCGCGCCGTTTTTCAGCCATTCCCGGCGGTTCCGCACCGCATGGGGATACCGCGCGCATTTCTTTCCGGGCCTCGCGCACCCTTGAACTTTCCGCCGTCGTCGGGCTACAGTCCGCACGGCGCGCACCCTTGGCGTGCATCCGCCCCCCGGATTTCACCGGGCAACGCCCCAAGAGCAGGGAGAGCAAGTGTGACCACGCGCACCGCCGCATCGCGCGCCGCCGCCCGGCATCAGGCTCCCTTGGGCCGAGCCGGGGGGATTTGCCGATCCGCTCCGGCACCCGCTCCGGCATCCGCCCCGGCACGCCCCGCCCAACGCCATGCCGCCCGGCACCGCCTGCTGTCCCTGTTTCCCCTGTTTCCCCTGTTGCCCCTGTTGCCATTGTTGCCGCTGTTGCTCCTGCTGGCGTTGCCCCCCCTGCTGGCCGCCTGCAACGCCGACAGCCCGCGCCAGCAGGAAGACGCAACCGCGCCGGGCGTCACCGACGACGCCATCCACCTCGCCTCTTCCCTGGCCCTGACCGGGCATGCCAGCTACCTTGGCGTGCAGACCCTGCGCGGCGCGCTGTCGTACATCCACCACATCAACGACACCGGCGGGGTGCACGGGCGGCGCATCATGGTCACCGCCGCCGACGATGGCTACGACCCGCCCCGCTGCCTGGCCAACACCCAGCGTTTTCTTATCGACGGCGACGTGTTCGCCCTGTTCAGCTACGTGGGCACGCCCACCACCATGCGCGTGCTGCCGCTGGTGGAAGAGGCGCGCATCCCGCTGGTGGGCATGTTCACCGGGGCCAACGGCCTGCGCGAACCGTTCAACCGCTACGTGTTCAACGTGCGCGCCTCGTACTACCAGGAAACCAAGGCCGCCGTGCGCCATCTGGTGCGCGACCTTGGGCTGACGCGCATCGCCGTGTTCTACCAGTACGACGCCTACGGCTTCGACGGGCTGACCGGCACGGAAATAGCCCTGCGCGAACTGGGCCTGGCCCCGGTGACGCGCGGCTCATACGTGCGCGGCACCACCAAGGTGGAGGAAGGGCTGCGCCGCATCCTGGCCGCCGACGCCCAGGCCGTGGTCATGGTGGGCACCTACGAGCCCTCGGCCCGGTTCATCCGCCTGGCGGAACAGGCGGGCCTGCGCGCGGTGTTCCACTGCCTGTCGTTCACCGGGGCGGAAGAACTGGCCCGGCTGCTGGGCAACGCGCCGGTGAACCCGGTGACCATGTCGCAGGTGGTGCCGCCCCCGCGCGCCAAGGAAACCCCCGACCTGCTGGCCGCCGCCGCCGACTACGTGCAACTGCTGCGCCGCTACTTTCCCGACGAGACGCCCAACACCATCGGCCTTGAAGGCTACGTCAACGCGCGCATCCTGGTGGAAGGGCTGCGCCGCGCCGGTCGCAACCTGACCCGCGAAGGCTTCGTGCAGGCCCTGGAATCGTTGCGCGACTACCCGCTGGGCGGCAGCACCTACGTGTCCTTTTCGCCCGAAAGCAGGCAGGGCATGAACCAGGTGTACTTCACCCGGCTGCACGACGGGCAGTTCGATCTGATCCGCGATTTTGGCGAAGTGCGCCCCCTGCCCGCACCGACTCCCGACGAGGCGTCCGGGCAGGCTCCCGATCAGGCTCCCGATCAAGCCCCCGCACTCTCCGGGGCGGAACAGGCCCCCCGGCCCGACGCGCCCCCCGGCACCGCGCCCTCCTCCCCGGTCGGCGACATCACGGTCCGGCCCGGCACTGCGGAGGTCCGGCCCGGCACTGCGGAGGTCCGGCCATGATCCTGCGTCGCTTCCAGCGCCTGGGGCTGCAACAGAAGTTCTTCATCACCATCCTGGTGGTGATCATGGCCATCAGCGGCACCATCGCCCTGCTGGCCCGGTGGATCCTGGTTTCCGGCCTGACGGCGGAACTGGAACTGCGCGGCGCGGCCATCGCCCACAGCGTGGCGGCACGCGGGGCGGGGTACATCCTGGACAACGACGTGCCGCAACTGGTGGGGCTGATCTTCGACGAGGCCCAACTGCGCGAGCGGCACCAGTTCATCGCGTACATCTTCGTCACCGACCCGCAGGGCACCGTGCTGGCCCACACCTTCATCAAGCCATTCCCCGAATACCTGCGCATGGCCAACCCCCTGCCCGACGGGGTGGCCAAAAGCGTGGAGCTGGTGGACGTGCTGGGCATGTCGGCCTACGACATCGCCGTGCCGGTGAAGGAGGGGCTGTACCGCATCGGCGACGTGCACGTGGGCCTCAGCAAGGACCACATGGACAGCCTGGTGGGCAAGCTGCGGGTGACCTTTCTGGGGTTCATCACGGCGGTGGTGGTGATCACCTTCTTCATCAGCCACTACCTCGCCCGGTACATCACCGCGCCGGTAACGCGCCTGACGCGCATTTCCGACGATCTTTCGCGCGGCAACTTCAACACCGCCGTGGACCTCGACGTGCCCGACGCGGGCTGGGACATCCACGACTGCCCCGCCTACAGCAACACCGACCTGCCCTGCTGGCACTTTGACGAGCAGCGCCGTGGCCCGCGCCAGTCGCCGGAGCGGCTGCACAGCTGCCCCACCTGCGTGTTCTACCGCAAGCGCGGCGGCGACGAGGTGATCCAGCTGGCCGACTCGTTCCGCAACATGGTGTGGTCCATCCGGCTGTACCGCAAGCGGTTGCAGGAATCGGAGGGCAAGTACCGCTCGCTGTTCGACAGCGGGCCGGACCCCATCTTCGTGGTGGACTGCACCGACCTTGGCATTCTGGACGCCAACCCGCGCGCCGTGGAAATGTACGGCTATACCCGCGAGGAGATGAAGGGCCTGTCGCTCACCGTGCTGGGCGGCGACACCGTGCGCGAGTGCAGCGCCGTGTTCGACACCGTGTTCGATGGCGGCGACGCGGCTGGCGGCTGTCTGAACATCCCCAAGGCCATGCAGGTACGCAAGGACGGCAGCGTGTTCCACGTCAACCTGCACGCCTGCCCCATCAGCTATCGCGGGCGGCCCGCCATCATCGTGTCCACCACCGACATCACCGAAATGATGGACAAGGACGCCCAGATCATCCAGGCGGCCAAGATGAAGTCGCTGGGTGAAATGTCCGCCGGGGTGGCACACGAACTGAACCAGCCGCTCAACGCCATCCGCATGGGCAGCGACTTTCTGTCGCTGGTCATCGAGCAGGGGCTGCCGGTGCCGCAGTCGCGCCTGCACGAGGTGGCGCGCGACATCTGCACCCAGGTGGACCGCGCCACGGAAATCATCAACACCCTGCGTTCGTTCGGCCGCAAGGCCGATACGGTCATCGAGCCGCTGGATATCAACCGGCCCACCCGCGCCGTGCTGCCGCTGGTGGAGCGCCAGTTCCTGCTCCAGAACGTGGAGGTGAAGCTGGACCTGGCCGAGGGCCTGCCCCCTGTGCGCGCCCACGAAAACCGGTTGCAGCAGGTGTTCTTCAACCTGGTGACCAACGCCCGCGACGCCATCCTGGACCGCGCCCGCACCGACGGCGGCCTGCGCGGGGTCATCACCATCTCCACGCGGGCCGAGGCCGAGGGCGACACCGTGGTGGCCACCGTGGCCGACAACGGCGCGGGCATTCCCGAGGCGCTGCGCGAGCAGATCTTCCAGCCGTTCTTCACCACCAAGGTCACGGGCCAGGGCATGGGCCTTGGGCTGTCCATCGTGTACGGCATCGTGCGCGACTACGGCGGCGACATCCGCATCGAAAGCACGGAGGGCAAGGGCACCGCGTTCCACGTGCGCCTGCCCGCCCACCGCGATACCCCGCCCCACGGCGGACGAAAGGACGACAGTCATGCGCATCCTGGTGATTGACGACGAGGTGCCCACCCTGAAGATGTTCGGCCTGCTGCTGGAGGCGCTGGGGCACGTGCCGCTGGCGGCGGAATCTGGCGAGGAGGGGTTGATCAGCTTTGACCGCGAACGCCCTGACGTGGTGCTGACCGACATCAAGATGCCCGGCATCGACGGCATGGACGTACTGCGCGCCCTGAAGGAGGCCGACCCGCGCAGCGAGGTCATCGTCATCACCGGCCACGGCGACACGGAACTGGCCATCGAGGCGCTGCACCTGGACGCCACCGACTTCATCAACAAGCCGGTGCGGCGCGAGGCGCTGGAACACGCGCTTGCGCGCGCCGCAGAGCGCATCCGTCTGAAGCGCGCCAAGGAAGAGGAAATCCGCCTGGTGGCCGGACCGGGGGTGGCGGATACGGGCGCTGCACGGGACGGCGGGGACGCAGGCGCTGCGGTTCGAGACGACACCGCCGTGGTGCGCATACGCGGCACGGTGAACAGCCCGGCGGAACCGGTGCTGCGCCACGTGTTCGAAGAGGCCCTGCTGACCGGCGCCCCCACCGTGGTACTGGACTTCGAGCCATCCGTTTCGGTGAACGGCGCGGGCATTGCCGTGCTGGCGGAACTGGTGCGCCACGCCCGCACGCTGGGGCGCGCGGTGCGCGTCACCGGGGTGTCGCCCAACCTTTCCACCGTGTTCGACGTGGTGGGCATTGCCCACAACGCCACGGTGGAGGTGGCGGCGACGGCGGAATAGCCAGGCGGTGCGATACCGGCGACGGCGCTGGGTGCGGCGTGGACGCAAGAAAGGGCTGCATGCACACCGCATGCAGCCCTTTCGGCATACCGTTCAGGCCGATTATGATCGTGCGGCACAGCGCGGAAATTCCTTCAGCGCCGCCTCGACCACATCTCCGCTGACATCACCCGCGACGATGGACACGGAAAGCATGACCAGCCCTTCCACGAGACCCGGCGCAGGCCGCTCGACATTCTTGATCCACAACACGGTGCCATGCTGCGCGTCGATCAGGCGTGCCGCCACGGCCCGCACGTCGAAATATTCCTTGCCCTGATTGTAGCCCCGGTAAATGGACGTGGCCTCGATGACGAACATGGCCTGCACGTTCAGCAATTCCGCCAGCTTGACCCGGAAGTCCTTTTCCATGAGCTGATTGTATTGCAGTTTCTGCTCCCGCAAGATCATGTCGATGTCCGATCGGCTGGCCAGCAGGTAGCCCTTGCGCGTGAGATCCTCCAGCGCCATGTTTTCCGCCCGTACCGAATTGAACCCCTTGTCGGGGATGACGATCACCGCCACCCGCTGCAAGGACGCTCCACTGGAGGTCACGATGGGTGGGGGCGGAGGCGGCGGCGCGCCGTTTGGCCCCTGCGCGGAATTGGTCGATTTTGGCGTGCATGCCGCCGCCAGCAGCATGCACACCATGGCCAGCGCCACCGCCCCGCCAGCCACCCCACTACCGAATCTGTTTGAACGCGGATTCAAGAGCATCCGAAAGCGCCTCCTTCTTCATTTGGTCCATGGGTGATTCCTGTCCTTGAAACGCCACCGACCGGCCAATAGCGTTAACCTTGTGCAGAATCCGGTTCGAGTTCGGGGCATATGCGACGATGCTCACCTTGGCGTGAGCACCCGTTGAAGACAGGTCTCCCTTGCCCGGCGCACGCTCGTCCCGCGAGAATAACGATTCGACATCCACTTCGACGAACACATCATGCAGGTAGTGCTGGGTTCCTACCTCGCGCTTCACTATCCGTTCGACATCCTGCCGTAGAGCGGCGTCCATTTTCCGATCACTGACAATGACATCCACGCCCCCACCAGGCCGCGCAGGGCTGACAGGCTTCGGCGCTGATACGCGCTTGGACGTGGGCGTCGGAGCCGGCGTGGGCGTGGGCGTCGGAGTCGGGATCGATGTTGTCGTACGGAAAGGCGTGGGAGCGGGGGCCGACGGGGGAGTGGGGATCGGAGTTGGCGTGGGTTCGCCATTGGAATAGAGCGCCTTAACGGCATCAAGATTCCCGAGTCCCCAAAGCAAAAAAATACCCAGCAGCACATACGGCAACACGGGCCGGAACGGCACGCCCCAACGGTGATGCCACACCACGGCCAATACAATGTAAGCGCCCCCAACCATGCACAACAATTGGAGCATCGGAACTCTCAAGGGAACGAACGAAAATGCCGCAGTACCGGCAACCCCTACCAAGGCGACCAGAAGCATGACCATCGTCACTGGTGAGAACAGGTGGTCGCCAAAGCCGCCCTGCACTCCGTTGGTATTATCCACGCAGCCCCCTCGCCTGAACCGTCCGTGCGCGTCTTGCCCCGCCCTGTGGGCATCCGGGGCGGACTTCTCTAACCGGACGATACGGGATATACGAAAAACGCCGCTCCGGTGTCGGACCAGCCCCCTTGCCGCAGCATGCAAACCCGGCGCACGGTTCGGCCATGGCAGTATATAGCGAAAACAGATATCTGTTTTGCTATATAAAAGTCGGCAGAATGTAAATCGCCAAAGGCTCCGCACTTCCTTTCCGGAAAGGCACGTCCATGACCATCCGCGCCCTCATCGTCGATGACGAACGCCCCGCCAGGGACGAACTGGCCTACCTGCTCTCGGCCTATCCGGACGTGGAGGCCGCAGAGGCGGCATCGGCCAGCGAGGCGTTGCGCAAGCTGGCGGAAGAAAAGTTCGACCTGGTCTTCCAGGACATCCAGATGCCGGGGCACGACGGCTTCCACGTCCTGCGCGAGGCGCAAGCCCAGTCGCAGCCGGGCGAGGCCGCGCCGCTCTTCGTCTTCGTCACCGCCTTTGACGAGCACGCCATCCACGCCTTCGAGGAAAACGCCCTCGACTACCTGCTCAAACCCGTGGCCCCGGCCCGGCTGGCCCGCTGCCTGGACCGGGTGCGCGGGCGACTGGCCACCGACGGTGCACAGCCGCTGCAGAACGCCGTGGCCACCCTGCTGGGCGCGCTGGGCCATTCCAAGCCGGTGGAGCGCCTTGCCGTCGAACACGGTGGGCGCATCAGCCTCATCCCCACGCGCGACGTGGTGATGATAGAGGCCGAGGAAAAGCGCATCGTGGCCGTTACCGACGAAGGGCGCCTGCCCTGCCACAACATGAACACCCTGGCCCGGGCGGAAGAACGCCTGGCCGGGCTGCCGTTCTTTCGGGTGAACCGCGCCGTGCTGGTGAACCTGGAGCGCATTGCCGAATTTTCGCCGTGGATCAACGGCAAGTACCACCTGGTCATGAACGACGCGGACCGCACCGAGGTCACCGTCAGCCGCAACCGCGCGCGCGACTTCCGCGCCCGGCTGGGCGTCTAGCAAGAGGGCCGCATGGACCCGATACTTTCCCCCCACGTTCCGGAACTGTTCATCACCCTTACCCAGCGTTTCGGCCTGCTGCTGGCCGGGGGCTTTGCCATCATGACCTTTGCCCCGCTGGACAAGGTGGGGCCGGGCCGCTCGCGCCCGCTGTGGGCCACGGCGCTTCTGGTGGTCATGTTCGGGATGTTCGGCATTCTCGGCACCTACACCGGCAACTTCGTGTTCCAGTCCTTCGCCAACCTGCGGGCCATGGGCGTGATCACCGCCGGGCTGTTCGGCGGGCCGGTGGTAGGCGCGGGGGCGGGCATCATAGCTGCCGGGCACCGCTACCTCATCGACGTGGGCGGGTTCAGCGCGCTGCCGTGCGGCCTTGCCACGCTAAGCGAGGGGATACTGGCCGGGCTGGTGGCCTGGCGCTTTCCGGAACGGCGGCTGGACTGGGCCACGGCCCTGACCCTGGGGCTGGTGGGCGAAACCTACCACATGGGCCTTGTGCTGTGGCTGGCCGAACCCTTTACCGAGGCCGTGGAACTGGTGCGGGTGATCAGCCTGCCCATGATCCTCATCAACGCCATGGGGGCTGCGCTGTTCGTGCAGGCCTTGCGCCTGCAACTGCACTTCCGCGACCTGCGCGACTCCACCCAGGCCCGGCAGATCCTGTCCATCGCCAACCAGAGCCTGACCCACCTGCGCTCCGGCCTGACCCGCTCGTCCGCCCAAGCCACGGCGGAAATCATCCTGGACGAAACCCATGTGGCCGCCGTGGCCCTGACCGGGGGCGACATGGTGCTGGCCCATGTGGGCGCAGGGGCCGACCACCACCTGGCCGGGTTCCATGTGCGCACGCTGGCCACCCGGCGGGTGGCGGAAACGGGCGAGGCGCTGTTCGTGCGCGACCGTGATTCCATCGGCTGCCGCCAGCCCGGCTGCCCGCTGACCGACGCCATCATCGTGCCGCTGCGCAAGGGCGGCCACATCCTGGGCTGCCTGAAACTGTACGGCACCAAGAACCGCCCGCTGGACCAGACCCGCTTCGAACTGGCCAAGGGGCTGGCGGACCTGTTCTCCACCCAGATCGAGCTGGAAGAGATAGGCATCAAGAACCAGCTCATCGCGCGCGCCGAAATCCGCCGCCTGCAGGCCCAGATCAACCCGCATTTCCTGTTCAACTCGCTGAACACGGTGGCCTCGTTCTGCCGCACAGCGCCCGGCCAGGCCCGCGACCTGATCCTGGACCTTGCCCGGTACATGCGCCGCAACCTCGATTCCAGCCGGGGGGCCATCCGCCTGTCCGAGGAACTGGAGCAGGTGCGCTCGTACCTGGTCATCGAGCAGGCCCGCTTCGGCGACCGCATCCGCGCCGACATCGACCTGGCCCCCGGCACCGCCGACTGGCTGATTCCCCCGCTACTCATCCAGCCGCTGGTGGAAAACAGCGTGCGCCACGGCATTCTGGCCCGCGAGGAAGGCGGGCTGGTGCGCCTTTCGGCCCATGCCGACGGCGACCACCTGCTGGTGACCGTGGAGGACGACGGCGCGGGCATGGACGACGACACCCGCAACGCCATCCTGGCCCCGGACGCCAGCGACCTTTCGCCCCACGTGTACGCAGGCATTCAGGACGAGGTGCAGGCCAGCCACCAGACAGGCGGCGCCCAATCCGGCCCCCGGCCGGGCACGCAGCCGGGCACGGCCTGCATCGGCCCCCCGGGCGAAAGCCTGCACGACGGTATCGGCGCGCGGAACTGCAACCAGCGGCTGATGCAGATGTACGGCCCGTCGTACGCCATGCGCATAGACAGCGAGCCGGGCAAGGGCACGCGCGTCTCGTTCCGCATTCCGCGCCAGCAGTTGCAGTAGCGTCGGCCAGAGGGTGCGGTAGCGCCGGACCAAACGTCCCCGCAACGTTGCCGTCGCGGTCTACGCGTGCCGTACGTCCCCCGGCATTGCGGCCACCGCGCGCGGCATGGCCGTGGCCGGTCGCCGCCCCCCGATACGCGCCGCCCTTTTTGCCGCGCCCGCACTACGCGCCGCCCCACGCCGCGTTGCCATGCGCGACGGTTGCGGGTATTTTCCCCCGGTCGCCGGTCACCACGCCGTCTGCGTCATCCTTCTCAAGGAGCACCCATGCCGCCTGGGGCATACCTTGCCATAAGCCTTGCCGCGCTTGTCTGCGGCTACCTTCTCTACGGCCGCCTGATGGTGCGCCTGATGCGCCCGGACAACGCCCGGCCCACCCCCGCCTGCACCATGGCCGACGGGGTGGACTACGTGAAGATGCCCGCCAAGAGCGTCTTTCTCATCCAGTTGCTGAACATCGCGGGCATCGGGCCGGTGTATGGCCCCATCCTGGGCGCGCTGTACGGGCCGTGGGCGCTGGTGTGGATAGTGCTGGGGTCCATCTTCGCCGGGGGGGTGCACGATTATTTCTCGGGCATGCTTTCCGTGCGGCGGGGCGGCCTTTCGCTGCCCGACGTGGTGGGCGACCATCTGGGCACCTCCATGCGCCGCTTCATGCAGGTCTTCTCGCTGGTGGTGGTGGTGCTGGTGGGGGTGGTGTTCGTCACCGGCCCGGCGCGCCTGCTGTCGGACATGACCACCATACCCGTGATGACGTGGGTGGTGGTCATCTTCGCCTACTACTTCCTGGCCACCATCCTGCCCATCGACGTGGTCATCGGGCGGGTCTATCCCATCTTCGCGGGCTCGCTGCTGGTCATGGCCGTGGGGCTTACCGCCGCGCTGTTCGTGGAAGGGTACGCCACCCGCGCCCCCCTGGCCTGGACGACACCACCAGCGGACCTGCCCATGTGGCCGCTGCTGTTCATCACCATCGCCTGCGGGGCCATTTCCGGCTTCCACGCCACCCAGTCGCCCCTGATGGCCCGCTGCCTGCCCGACGAACGCAGCGGGCTGCCCGTGTTCTACGGGGCCATGATCGCCGAAGGCGCGCTGGCGCTGATCTGGGCCACCCTGGGCATGGCCCTGTACCCCGACCCCGCGACGTTGCAGGCCGCCATAGCCGCCGGGGGGCCCGGCAAGGTGGTCAACGACGTGTCCATGGAACTGATGGGCCCTGCGGGGGGCATCCTGGCCATCCTGGGGGTCATCGTGCTGCCCATCACCTCCGGCGACACGGCCTTCCGTTCCGCCCGCCTGACCATCGCCGACGTGCTCGGCATCGCGCAGCGGGAACGCGGCCGCCGCCTGCTCATCGCGGTGCCGCTGTTCGCGCTGGGGGCCACCCTGTCGCAGGTCAACTTCGAGGTGATCTGGCGCTACTTCGGCTGGGCCAACCAGGTGCTGGCAACGCTGGTGCTGTGGACCGTCGCGGCCTTTCTGGCGCGGGGAGGCATGTTCCACTGGCCCGCCAGCCTGCCCGCCAGCTTCATGACCGCCGTGTGCGCCACCTACATCTGCCACGCCCGCATCGGCCTGAACCTGCCGCTGAGCGTCTCTTCGTGGATGGGTGGTGTTGCCGCCGCGCTGGCGCTGGCCCTGTTCCTGTCCCGCTGCCGCCGCAAGGCCTGATTCCCCTTTCCGCGCGTCTGGCGCGTCTGGCGTACTGTAACAAGGACGGGGCCAAGTATTTTCGGGCGTCCTTCCTGCCTCAGTGCGGTATCTTCCGCCCCCCTCCCCCGCCGTTCCCTGTCCTGCTGATCTGGCAAGGGCTGATCTGACAAGGCCGGGCATGTCCACTCATGCCCGGCCCTGCTCCTTGCAGACGAGGACACTATCAATATCCCACTGACATTATTCCCTATTCCCTCCAGAACCTCACAAAGTACACGCCACCACCACGCACATTTCCATGCCTGAAAAGCGACTCGCCGCACACAGCGGCATTTCAGGAGTGTTTTCCGACATTCCGCACGTGAAAAAGTGCACATCGCAACAGGGTACGTTGCCATGATGCATGCTTTCCTCCGATTATCGGCCCAAGAGCTGGAAACTGCATACAGGGCATCCGCCAGTCTTTCATGAAGACTGGCAAACCGACAGCATCAACGGAGGAACACGATGAACGCATTGACGCTTGTCTTCGCTGCACTATGCGTCTTCGCCATCGCCTATCGCTTCTACGGGCTTTTCCTGACCCGCACGGTTCTGGGGGTAAAACCCGGCAGACCGACCCCGGCGGTACGCATGGCCGATGGCCACGACTACGTGGAAACCAACAAGTACGTGCTCTTCGGACACCATTTCGCCGCCATCGCGGCGGCAGGCCCGCTGCTTGGCCCGGTGCTGGCCGCACAGTTCGGCTATCTGCCGGGCACCCTTTGGATCCTGATCGGCTGCGTGGTGGCGGGCGCGGTGCATGACACCGTGGTGCTGTTCGCCTCCATCCGCCACAAGGGGCAAAGCCTTGCCTACATCGCTGGCAAGGAAATCGACAAGTTCACCGGCTCAGTGGCCTCGTTCGCGGTGCTGTTCATCCTCATCCTGACCCTGGCGGGCCTGTCCATCGCCGTGGTCAACGCCATGCACGACAGCGCGTGGGGCACCTTCACCGTGTTCGCCACCATTCCCATCGCGCTGCTGATGGGCGTGTACCTGCACGTGTGGCGTGACGGCGACGTGAAGGGCGCTTCCATCATCGGCGTGGTGCTGCTGGCCCTGGCCATTCTGGCTGGCCCGTACGTTGTGGAGCACCCGGTGCTGTCCTCGTGGTTCAACATGTCGCGCCACACCATCGCGCTGTCCATCCCGGTGTACGGCTTTGCCGCGTCGGTACTGCCGGTGTGGCTGCTGCTGTGCCCGCGCGACTACCTGTCCACCTACCTGAAGATCGGCACCATCGCGGCGCTGGCCATCGGCATCTTCTGGGTGCATCCCACCTTGCAGATGGAAGCCCTTACCCCGTTCGTGAACGGCGGCGGCCCCATCATCCCCGGTGCGGTGTTCCCGTTCCTGTTCATCACCATCGCCTGCGGAGCGCTGTCAGGCTTCCACGCCATCATCGCCACCGGCACCACCCCCAAGATGATCGGCAGCGAACGTGACCTGCTGTTCGTGGGCTACGGCGCCATGCTTACCGAAGGCTTCGTGGCCATCATGGCCCTGATTGCCGCCTGCGTGCTGGCGCCTGCCGACTACTTTGCCATCAACGCCGCCCCCGCCGTGTTTGCCAAGCTGGGCATGACCACCGTGGACCTGCCGCAGCTTGCCGCCGCCGTGGGCGAAAACATCCAGGGCCGTCCCGGCGGCGCGGTGTCGCTGGCCGTGGGCATGGCGCACATCTTCTCGTCCATCCCGTTCATGGAACACCTGATGTCGTACTGGTACCACTTTGCCATCATGTTCGAAGCGGTGTTCATCCTCACCGCCGTGGACACCGGCACCCGCGTGGGCCGCTTCTTCCTGCAGGAAATGATCGGCACGGTGATTCCCAAGTTCGCCGAAAAGCGCTGGATGCCCGGCATCCTGATCACCAGCGCCCTGTTTACCGCATCGTGGGGGTACCTGGTGTACACTGGCGACATCTCGACCATCTGGCCTCTGTTCGGCATGTCCAACCAATTGCTGGCCGCCGTGGGCCTGCTGATCGGCACCACCATGATCATCCGCATGAACAAGGCCAAGTATGCGTGGATGACCGCCATTCCCGGCCTGTCCATGGTGGGCATCACCTTCTGGGCTGGCTACCTGAACGTGATGAACAACTACCTGCCCAAGGGCCTGTACCTGCTCTCCACGCTGGCCATCATCGTCATGTGCCTGATGGCGGTGGTCATCGTGGGCACGGTGAAGCGCTGGATGCAACTGCTGGCCATCCAGAAGACCGTCACCGACGAGGACGGCGACGACGTGCTGGAAGTAGTGACGGAGTAATTGCACAAACGGAGCGGCGCGCGGGGCCACCCGCGCGCCGTGCCCCGCCCCGGTCCGCACCCGCCGGGACGAAAAGGGACCGGAGACGGTCCGACGACGCAAAGAGGCCGGAACCCTTTCGGGTTCCGGCCTCGCCCATTGTGCGGTCCACGATCATGCCAGGAAAAGACAGGCTCCGCCCCTTCGCCGATCAGGCAGGGGACAAAATGGCCGCGATGGAAACAGACCCTACCCGCCGATGGCGCTCATGCGGCGATTGGCCACGGCGGTGCCGCCCTCGCACGGGGCGTTGGGCAGTTCTTGCCCCGTTCCCCGCAATTCGGCCAGTTGGCCCGCACGCACCCTGGCCAGCAACTGGTACCCCAGCGGCTTGCGGCGGTTGGCTAGGCGCAGCACCCTGCGCACCGCGTCCGGCCCCAGCTTTGGATGGCGCAACAACGGGCGCAGCCGGTATTCGCGGTCGGAGAACAGGCAGGTGCGCAGCCGCCCGTCGGGGGTCACGCGCAGGCGGTTGCAATCGCCGCAGAAATGGTCGGACAGGGGCGTGATGAGCCCGAAGCGGCCCAGCCCCCCGGCGATGCCCCACAGCTTGGCCGGTCCCTTGCGCCGCTCGCCGGGGGCCAGGGGGACAAGGTCCGCCAGCCGCCCCGCCGCCGACAGGATGTCCGGGGCGCCCCAGAACTGGTCTTCCGTCCAACTGGTGCCGCCGCCCATGGGCATGAATTCGATGAAGCGCACGTCAACAGGATGGCGGCGCGCAAAGTCGAGGAAGGCGGCCAGTTCGTCGTCGTTGACGCCCTTCAGGGCCACGGCGTTGATCTTCACGGCCAGCCCCGCGTCCAGCGCGGCGTGGATGCCTTCCAGCACCTGGGCCAGCATGTCGCGCCCGGTGGTGGCGGCAAATCGGTCGCGCCGGAAGGTATCCAGCGAGATGTTCACCGTGCTCACACCAAGGCCGCGCAGCACGCCAGCGTGCGGGGCCAGCAGGGTGCCGTTGGTGGTGATGCGGATGTCCAGCGCCGGATGACGCTGGTGCAGCATGTCCAGAAAGCCGGTCAGCCCCTTGCGCACGAAGGGTTCGCCCCCGGTCAGGCGCACCTTTTCCACGCCCTCTTCCACGGCCACGTCCACGATGCGCACCATTTCCTCGTAGCGCAGCACATCGTCGTGGGGGATGAAGCGCATTTCCGTGCAACCCCAACAGTACGAGCAGCGCAGGTTGCAGCGGTCGGTGACCGACAGGCGCAGGTAACGCACCTTGCGGCCATGCGTGTCGGTCAGGGTGGCGCCGTCGGGCACGGTGCCCGCTGCCATGCCGGGCACCGCACGGGTTTCGGCATCCCCTTCCGGGGCGGCTCCATCTCTGGCAAGGACGACGTTTCTAGTCATGGCATTTCGGGTCATGGCATTTCTGGTCATGGCATTTCCGGTCATGGCGTTTCCGCGAAGCCGATGCGGGGGCTTCTGCCCGTGCGGCGCGCCTGCTACAGCGCGCCGATGATCCGCCGGGCCATCTCGAGGTCGGCGGGGTAGTTGATGTTGAAGAACGGCAGGGCTTCGCTCACCGAGTAGGGAATGTGCTCGCGCAGGTCCGGCGGCACCACCCGGCTCAGCTTGCGTTCTCCGTCCTCCAGTGCCTGCCGGAACAGCGGCAGGGCCTCGAATTCGTATATGGCCACCAGCGATTCGATGAAGCCGGTCTCCACCTGCCGAAAGGTGGTCATCAGCGCTCCCGGTCGCCGCGCTGCCCGCCGGGCCAGCAACCGTTCCAGCACGGCGCGCTCCATGAACGGCAAATCGCACGAGAGTACCAGCACCGGCCCCTGTGCCACGCGCAGGGCGGTGATCACCCCGCCGAACGGCCCCATGCCCTCCACCTCGTCGTTCAGGCGGTAGTAGGGGCCATCGACGCCGGATTCGGACACCGGGCAGGGCCGGTTGCCCCGGCAGGAAATCCACACCTCGCCGGTGACCGCGTGCAGCAGCTCTGCCGTACGGGCCAGCATGCCCGGCGCGGATTCGCCATGCAGGCGCAGCCGGGTCTTGTCCTGCCCGAGCCGGGTGGACAACCCGCCCGCCAGCACCACGCCGACGATGCCGTGCGCTGCGTCCTCAGATGGCGGCGGGGCATCCCTGTCCGGGGTGTCATCCCTGTCCGGCGAATCGTCACGGGGCTGGGCCAAGGCGATGCCGTGGGCGGCGTCCACCCCGTCCCCAGGCGTATTTTCCGCGTGCTCCGTGCCCCGGCGTCTCATTCCTGCACCCTGCCCCCGGCATCGGCAAACACGGTAAAGCGCTCCTCGCGGTCCCGCGCAAAGCCCACCAGGGTCACGCCCTGTTCCGTGGCCATGTCCACCGAGCCGGTGGTCACGGCGGAACGGCTGACGATGAACGAAAAACCCGCCCTGCGCGCCTTGGCGAACAGACTGGCCGTCACCCGCGCGGAAACCAGCAGCAGCCGGGGGGCCAGGTCCACGCCTTCGCGCGCGGCCCATCCGGCCAGGCGGTCGATGCAGTTGTGGCGACCGATGTCCTCGGCCCGGCGCAGCAGGCGGCCCTGCACGGGATCGTACACGCCCGCGCGGTGAAAGCAGCCGGTGCCGTCCCACAGTCCTTCCTCGCCCATGAAGGCGCGCATGGCGTCCAGCAGCACGGCGGCCCGCATGGGCACGGGCGGTTGCGGCGCCGTGACGCGCGGTGCGGCACGCAGGCTTACGGCAAAGCCAAGGCTGCCGCCCTCGCTCACCTCGGCCACCGTGCCCGCGTGGCGGATGCCCCACGCCCCCGGTTCCTGCCCGGTCACGGCGGGGTGCACCCGGTCCAGCAGCACGTGCCCAAGGGCCAGGTCGGCCAGGCCGTGCGGCCAGGCCCACAGCCGGGTGGCTCCGGCGGCGATGCCCGCCTCGCCCGGTTCCGGGCTCCATTCCACGCGCACCGGCACCTCGCGGCTCAGCACGTCGTCCACGTCGCCCCAGGCCGCATCCTTGTAGCGGCGCACGGAAACCGGGCGCGGCATGGCCCCGGCGACCCCGTTTGCACCATCCGGCAGTCGCGTCGCGTCGCCCCCGGTCATCAGAACCCCCAGGCAGACGCCGTGGGCCGCGCGTAGCCCTGCTGGCGCGCCACGATGTCCAGCGCCAGCGACTCCAGGTCGTCCAGCACCGGAATGGACACGCGGTCGAACTCGCGGAAATCCGCCACCTTGATGTACCCCTTGCACGACGTGCAGACATGCACCTGAAAGCCGGGCTCGCCATCGGCGGTGAAGTATTCGAGGTTCTTCGATTCGTTCTCCAGGCAGAACGGACACTGCAACCGCTTGGCGCGGTATTCGTGGCGGCAGAACGAGCAGGTGTGGTGCAACGCCCCTTCCTTGCCCACCAGGCGGCCCACCAGCGGCGCACTGCCGCACACCGGGCAGTGGCCGTGCTGCCAGACCACCGGGGTTGCGCCCGGCTGGTCCGCGCCGGTACGGCGGGCGTGTTCCGCCGCCACTGCCTGAGCCAGCACCTCCACCGAGGGCACCACGCTGCCCATGGCCAGAAAGCGCACCAGGCTGGGGGCGTCGTTCAGGCGCAAGGCCCAGGCGTCGAACCAGGCCACGTCGTCGCGCAGGGCCGCGTCGCAGGCGTCCTCCACGGCAAGTTCGCCCTTTTCCATGGCCTCGCGCACCACTTCTGCGGCGGTGCCAAGGCTGCCCCCGGCGGCGCGCATCATGGCCAGCAGGCGACCGAAGGTGGCCGCCGTGCGCACCCTGTCGTAGGTAAATGCATCGCGCGGGAGCAGCGGCGCGCCCTGGGCGTGGGCCTCCGGCGTGGCCAGTCCGGCAATCAACTCGGGGGACAGCCCGGAGGCTGATCCAGCGGGCTGGTCCGCCTGCGCGGCGGCGCGCGCCTCCAACTGGATGGCGGCGGTGCGCGCCACGATCTCCAGCAGGGCGTCGGGGATGTATTCCTTGCTGCGCAGGGCTTTCAGCTTGCCTTCAAGGCGTTGCAACTCGCGATCGAAATCGAAGGTCATGCGTTCTCCTGAGTGGAACGTGGTTGGAGCGCGACCCCGGCAGGCAGCGTCAGGCGTGCGGCACCCCTGAAGGGTACCCTACAGCCCTTGACGGCTCCGTTCAATGGCAGGGGCTCCTGCGCAAGGTCTTGCACCGGACAGGCTCCGCATCGGGCGGTCCGTCTCCGGTCCGGGATGTTACGGTAACCATGTTCCGCGCTTCTGTGAACCATCCCGGTGCATTTCCCGTCCGGCCCGCCCTGATCCGCCCTGATCCGCCCCGATCCGCCGCCCGTTCTGCCCGCCGGCAGCGCGCCCGCCTTGACACTGCCCCCACAGGCTCTACCTGTGTAGAAGCGGCCAGCCCCGCCGGAAATGCCCCGGCACAACGCACGAGACTACGCATTAAACCGGACAGGGGCCAAGGCAAGGCGGTGCAAGAACGCCGCCGGGAGGCATCCATGTTCGCTGCATACGCCACGCTACGTTCCACCCGCCGCTCCCCAGGCGCCAAGCCGCGCCTGCTCTCGCGCGTTGCCGCCCGCCTGATGCGCACCCCCCGCCATCGCCCCGGCCAGGATGCGGCAGACGCCGCCGCATCTCGCCCCGCCCACCGCCGCATCCGCACGCGCGAAGGCCTGCCCGACCTGCTCTGGCTGTTGCTGGCCGTACTGCTGTTCGCCCTGCTGGCCGGGCAACCGGGCATGGCGGCGCCGCAGTCCCCATCGGCGGCCGGCGCACCCACATCCGGCGCGGCACCATCCGATGCCGCCCCCCTTCCGACACACACCCCGAACGCCGCGCATGGCACATCCGGGGACAAGGGAGACATTCCCATGACCGCATCCGCACCATGGCAAGGCTTTTCCAAACCAACCGACAAGGAACTGCGCGACCGCCTCACGCCCCAGCAATACGAGGTCACCCAGAAGGAAGGCACCGAACGTGCCTTCCACAACGAATACTGGGACGAGAAGCGACAGGGCATATACGTGGACGTGGTATCGGGCGAACCGCTGTTCCTTTCGTCCGACAAGTACGATTCGGGCACCGGCTGGCCCAGCTTCACCCGGCCCGTGACACCCGAGGCGGTGACCGAGCACGTGGACCGCACCCTGTGGATGGTGCGCACGGAGGTGCGCAGCCGCCTTGCCGGGTCGCACCTGGGGCACGTGTTTCCCGACGGACCGGCCCCCACGGGCCTGCGCTATTGCATGAACTCGGCCGCGATGCGCTTCGTCCCGCGAGAGGCCATGCAGGCCGAGGGGTACGGGGAATTCCTCAAGATGCTGCCGTAACCACCCGGTAGAATACGCACTTGCCGCACCGTTCCGGCTCTGCTAAACGGGCCGGATGAAGCACACCATCCGCCCGCTCGTCCGCCCGTTCGCCTTGGCCGCGCTGCTGTCCCTGACCCTGCCCTGCGCCGCCATGGCGTGGGACGGCTTTGACACCGAATCGGGCCATCTCGTGGAAGTCGATGTGGATGCCGTGCCCATGCGCGGCGAGATCGTCGACGTGTTCGACTGCGACACCAAGGAGACGGCCACACTGATGGTGGACGCCGTGAAGAACAACGCCCGCACCGTGGAACTCACCGTGCGCGAGTCCGACACCGGGCGCACGCGCATCCTGGTGATGGAAGCCCGCTAGGGCACGCCATCCCGACGGGGCGTTTCCGCGTAACGCACCGCCGGGGGCCTGCAACCACGGCCAACCGCAAACGCCAAAAGGGCCGGGCATTTCCATGCCCGGCCCTTTTCTTGCCTTGCTTCCGCCGCTTGCGGCTACTGCCCCGGCAGTTTCAGGCCGGGCGGCAGGCCCATGCCTTCCAGCGCCTTCATGTCCTTCATGCTTGGCATATCCGGCATATCCTTCATATCCGGCATTCCCGTCATATCGGGCATGCCGGGCATGCCCTTGCTGCGGGTGTACCCCGTGGGCACCTCGAACAGTGCGGCGGGCTGCGCCCCCACCCTGATGTTGCGGAACTCCTCGGTTTCACCGGTTTCATCGCGCTCCCGCAGGGGCACGTCGAACTCGTCGGCCGTCCACACCGTGGATACCGTGGTCTGGGCCTGCCCCATGATCCTGGAGGTGACGGTGACCCGCTTCTTCTGCGTGGCGTAGCCGTTCACCTTTTCCATGCCCAGCGGCTCTTCCTTCACGGCATGTTCGCCCATGGGCATGACAGGTCCACCGCCCCGGCTCATGTCGGCGATGGCCTTCTCGTCCAGCGGCTGCTCGAACCAAGTCCTGGCCGACTCGTCGATCATCCACTGCACCTTGCGGTCGGGCCGCAGGATGAGCACCATGGGCCCCATGCCCTCCTGCGCGGGCACCTCCACGCGCACCTTGCCGTCGGAGAAGAACAGGCGGCTGGTGTTCTCCACCTTGCCCGCTGCGTCCAGCGACACCATGTCCCCGGCGTAGTCACTGACGCTGCCCGCCCGCGCCGCCACGGCCCACCAAAGCACCGTCACGGCAAGGCATGCCACGGCAAGAACCATCCTGTGCGCGGCCCGCATTCCGTACGTATCCTGCATCCGGCGACCTCCGTGCCCGTGCGCGCGGCATCGGGCGTGCTTCGACCATCCCCGCCCCGCAGCATAGCGCACCCGCCGCGATGTGGGCAAACCCCTGATTCTTGCGCGGGGACAGGCAGACATTGGTAGCACAAAGGCCCGCCGCGATTGCGACGGGCCTTGCTGTTACGTCAGGCGGAAAGACGGGAAAACCGAAAGACGGCCTGAAACCGTCCACGGCCCGTCTACTGGCGCACCGGCACCGTGGACACGGAATTGTAGGGCGAGCCCTCGATGACCCGGCGGCTTACCGCAAGGTACACTAGCGTGTTGCGCTGCTTGTCCCACAGCCGGGTCACCCGGGTGGCCTTGAAGAACACCGAGGTCGATTCCTTGAACACGTTTTCCTTGGCGGGCAGCTTGTCCGGAATGGTGATGGGGCCGGTCTGGCTGCACGAGACGGAGAAGTTGGAGGGATCTTCCGCCAGTCCCAGGCTGCCGCTGATGCCGCCGGTCTTGGCCTGGCTGATGAAGCAGGACACCCCGGGAATGCGCGGATCCTGGAAGGCGAAGACGCACACCTGATGGTTGGCGCCCAGCAGCTTCCATTCGGTGGTCACGCAACCCACCTCGCTGTCGTCGGCGCGCGCGGGAGCGGCCAGGGCCAGCATGCCCAGCAGCAGAAGCAGCACGGCGGAGGCCAGCAGGACAGCGGAAAAGGTATCTTCGCGGGTGGCGGCAAGGGCCACGGCGCGGGGGCGGGCGGTGCGGGTACGCAGATGCATGGTGAGGCTCCTTGGGCTTCGTGACGTCGGCTGAACGCAACCAGCTTTCAGGATAACGCATTGCGCGGGCGATGCAAGGCCGGAATGGCGATGGGGAAGCACCCCGAACCCTCAGCGCCGTTCCGGCCCGGCCCGCAAACTCGCGTAACGGGCACGGTTGGCACCCTTCGGGGCGGCCCGCCAACGGGCGAAAGGACAAGTTAGAGACAGCCCCTACCGCCAGCGCACCAACCCCAGCGCATACCGCTCCACCGGGGCGTATTCGTCGGTCAGCGGGGGCACGTCGTCGCGCGCCACGCCCGCTCCTGCCGTGGGCAATTCCAGCCGACGGGTAAGCATCTCGCGCAGGTCCGGCGACAGGGCGGCGGCGGGCGTTTCCGGCAGCCCCGTCACGGGCCGGGCCACCAGCATCAGGTTCTGCACGTAGTCCACGGAATCTGCGGTGGCCACGGCATACACCCGCACGTCCGCGAACGAGGCGGCAAAGGCCGCGCGGATGGCCCGGAACAGTCGCCCGTCCTCGCCCCCGGCGGCGGAGATGATGTTCATGACCACGGCCCCGTCGTCGGCCAGCAGCGCGCGCATGCGCCGGGCCGCCTCCACCGTGCCCACGTGGAAGGGCACGGAATAGTACGAGTTGAATATGTCGGTGAAGATCAGGTCATAGCGGTCCGCCTCGCCCCCTCCCACGGTGGCGCCGACATCGCTGGCGGCGACGGCACCGGCACCCCCGTCTCCCTGCCCGGCCCGTGCCTGCGCCCGCCGGTTCAGGAAGGCCCGCGCGTCCTCGTGAAAGATGCGCAACCGCGCGTCGTCCGCCAGGCCGAAGTGACGGCGGGCAACCCCGGTCATGTCGGGGTCCAGTTCCACCACGTCCACCCGCAGCGCATCCGCGTTTAGCCCGGCCCGCCCGGAAAGCAGCCACTTGGGCACGGAATACCCGCCGCCGCCTAGCATCAGCACCCGGCGTGCGCCGGGCACCAGCGCCGGGCCCAGCGCGTAGAAGCGGGTGTACGGCAGGGCCAGTTCGGCCATGTCGTCCGGGTAGGCGGCGGACTGGTAGCGGCCCGGATCGGTGGCCAGCAGGCGCAGGGGGCGCCCGGCCAGAGTGGCGTCGTAGACCCGGATGTGGTTGTACGGCGTTTCGGTCACCCGCACCCCGTAATAGCGTTCCGCAAAGGCGGCGTAAGCGTGCGAGGCCCAGGCCAGCGCGCCCACCCCGGCCAGCAGGGCCAGCCGGGCCAGCGGCGCGCGGGGGTGCGCCAGCAGCGAGGCCCCCAGCAGGCAGGCCGCCACCCCGTGCAGGATCAGCGTGCTGCCGAACCACGAAACCAGCACCATGCCGCCCAGAAAGGTGCCCAGAATGCTGCCAGCCGTGGACACGGCGTACAGCCGCCCCACCACCGCGCCGGAGGTGTCCATGTCCGACAGGGCCAGGCGCACCACGTAGGGCGATACCATGCCGCACAGCACGCCCGGCACCGCGAACAGCAGCACGGCGGCCACCACGGCGGCGAGGTACAGCGAATCAAGCCCCCCGGCCACCCAGCCCACCACCCGGCCATGCGACAGGGCCACGGCCAGCACGGACAGCGCGGCCCCGGCCAGGATGCGTGACAGGGTGCGCCGCGACAAGGTGCGGTCGGCCAGACGGCCCCCCAGCCAGTAGCCCGCGCTCAGGCTGGCCAGCACCACGCCAATCAGGCTGGTCCAGACGATGACCGAGGTGCCCAGATGCGGGGCCAGCAGGCGCGCCCCCACCATTTCGAGCACCATGACCATGGTGCCGGACAAGAACATGATCGCGTCGAGCATGGGGCCTCCTGCGGTGAACGGGCAACGGGAAAAAGGAAGAAGCGCGGGGATTGCGTGTTTTCGCTGTACCAGCGGTCGGGGCGGCGAGGCAACGGTACGGAGGGGGAAAAGGACGGGGATGGGACGGCTGGCGAGACCGCGTTACCGGCACGCAAAAGGGCTCCGCAATGCGGAGCCCCCTTGTCAGAACACCATGGGCCGGGCCTGCACCCCGCGCTCTTCGCGCTCGGACATGCAGTGCACGCAGCGGGTGGTGGTGGGCACGGCCAGCAGCCGCGCGGCGGGAATCTCGTTGCCGCAATCGTCGCAGTAGCCGAAATCCTCGTCGTCCAGCCGTTCCAGCGTGGCACGCAGCACCTGCAAGCGGGCCTCGGTACGTTGCTTCCACGAACGATAGGTCATGCCGTCCACGTCGGGCAGCCGTTCGGGGTCGCCCGCGTCCTCCACGCCCTGCACGCCGCGCCAGCGGTCCAGGGCCTCGCGCAGGTCTCGGATTTCCTGCTTCAGTCTGCGCCGTACCACGGCAATGGTTTCTTCACGCATGTCGATCCTCCTTCGGCGCGGCGCGGCCCGGCCCGCACAGTGCGCGGGGGGCGGCCTTGCGCCGGATGCCCCTGGGGGCACATTGGGCCCGGCGATCAGCCGGGCCAGTTGGGTACTGTTGAGTACTGTTGGGAAAAACCGGGTAAAATTGGGTACGCAGGTGACGCAAGGAACGCAGGATGAAAAGAAAAGGCCCCGCCTACCAGAGTGGTGGACGGGGCCGCGTGTTGCGTGTGCGTGCGGAATGCCGCTATGCGCCCCCTCCCGTTCCGGTGACGCGTTCACCACGGGCAAAGAACCGGTCGGAACCGGTAAATGCGGTAGTGCGTGCGGAAAGGGAAATGAAACGCATGGGAGATTCCTCGCAGTTCTTTTACGGACAAATCCGGCGTACTTCACGAAAGATCGGTTTCGGACGCACCGGCCTCACTATACATCATTGCACGGCCAATGCAAGCCCCGGTGCGTCACCTTTCGCGCGCATCGCACCACGCGGCACCCGCACTGGACAACATCATGAATTATCTTGCGTTCGGCGCGGGCAGCACGCCGCCCGTCATGTACCGCCCGGCGCGGCGTGGCGGAGTGCGGCCACCGCCCCTTGCCGTCTCCTGCACGTTCAGGAACCGGCGCGCACCCTCCCAGAAAACGAAACGCGCCGACCAGCCCAGAGGCTGGTCGGCGCGCTCGCCCGGCGTGAAACGCCGGATCGGCTCAGCGGTCCTGCGTTGCTTCAAGGGGGGCGGATGCCGCGGCACCGCGCGCCACCTCGTTCTGCGCATGGACGAACGTGAACAGGGCCGAAGTGAGAATGATGATGGCCAGCAACAAGTACCTCATCGAACGGACATCCTTCTGCGACGGTTGAAGGTGGCGAGGTGCGGCGCACTGGGCGCCTGACTGCGCAATGCGGTCCCCGTTGCATGCGCTATAGTCCGGGATGGTCCGTCACGCAAGCCAAAATGCGTTTCTTTTCCGCACGGTGCAAAACATTGCGCAACGGCGTGACGGCCACACGTCAATTCGTTGCCGAACGCCTTTCCCCATGCAATGGCGGGCACTCCATGCGGCAAGGCTGCCGACGCCCCCCTCCGGGTGCCGCGTTGCTTCCGTGCCACCATCCTGCTAGATTGCAAACATCGAAAAGCGTACCCGCCCGGCAGCAACGGCCACCGTGCGGCCCGGTGCGCGGTTTCGCACCGCTTCACCGCCATGCGATCCCGGCGACCCCGTGCGGTTCAGGACCACTTCACATGACAGGGAGAACGTTCATGTCCGGCTACATGCTTTGGGGCGGCTTCAACCTCTTCGTGCTCGTCCTGCTTGCCTTCGACCTTGGCGTGCTGCACCGCAAGGACAAGGAGATGTCCCTGTCCGGCGCGTTGTGGATGAGCCTTGCCTACTTCGCGCTGGCACTGGCCTTCGGCGGCGGCGTATTCGTGTTCATGGGCGAGCAGAAGGGGCTGGAATACATCACCGGCTACCTCATCGAAAAAAGCCTCAGCGTGGACAACATTTTCGTGTTCGTGCTGGTGTTCACCCATTTCGCGGTGCCTGCCGCGTTGCAGTACCGGGTGCTGTTCTGGGGCATCCTGGGCGCGCTGGCCATGCGCGCCGGGCTGATCCTGGCCGGGGCGGCCATCCTGAACGCCTTCCACTGGGTCATCTACGTGTTCGGCGGGTTTCTGGTCATCACCGGCATCAAGATGCTGCTGGCCGCCGACAGCGAACCAGACCTTTCGGGCAACCGGGTGGTGCGGCTGTTCCGCCGCCACTTCCGGCTGACGGAAGGCTACGAGGGCGGGCACTTCGTGGTGCGCAAGAACGGCCTGCTGCACGCCACCCCGTTGCTGGTGGTGCTGGTGATCATTGAATTCTCCGACCTGGTCTTTGCGCTGGACTCCATCCCCGCCATCTTCGCCGTGTCCACCGACCCGTTCATCGTGTACACCTCCAACGTGTTCGCCATCCTGGGCCTGCGGGCGCTGTACTTTGCGCTGGCGGGGGTCATCCACCGCTTCCGCTACCTCAAGTACGGCCTGTCGCTGGTGCTGGTATTCATTGGCGGCAAGATGATCGTCAACGCCGCCTTCGACGCCAAGGTCATATCCACCAGCGTGGCCCTGCTGGTGACGTTTGCCATCATCGCCGGGTCCATGCTGATCTCGGTGCTGAAGACGCGCGGCGCAGGCGCCGAGGCACAGGCCGCCCCGCCCCTGGGTTGGGTGCCGGGCACCCCCAGCAAGAGCGAAGTGCCGGGGGACGACACCAGCAAGGCCCCGCGTTGACAGTCCTTCCGCCCCGGAATATCTTTTATCCGCAAACAACCGTTCTTGCGGCTGGCGCGCCTTTGGCCCGCCAGTGGGCCGACATTCACCCCCATTCGTCTTGACAGCCCGCAACCGGCCCCGATTGACGGGGTCGGCCACGCCTGGCACCATTCTTCCCCCACCACAACCGCCCCGGCTCCGGAACGCACCGGCACTCCATGGATACCCGCACCCGCCTCGCCACCCTGCTGGACAGCCTGCGTGACAAAGGACACCGGCTCACCCCCCAGCGGGTGGCCATCATCCGCACCCTGGTGGAACACGACGGCCACCCCACGGTGGAGCAACTGCACCAGGCCATCCTGCCGGACTTTCCCACCACCAGCCTGGCCACGGTGTACAAGACCATCGCCATGCTGAAGGAAGACGGCGAGGTGCTGGAACTGGGCTTTGGCGAACTGGGCAGCCGCTATGACGGCAAACACCCGGAACCGCACCCCCACCTCATCTGCACCCGCTGCGGGGCCATTGCCGACTATTCGTTGCAGGGCCTGGACGAACTGGTGGCGCGCATGGCCGCCGAAACAGGCTTTGCCGTGGCCAGCCACAGGTTCGACATGTTCGGCCTGTGCCCTGCCTGCCGCGCTACGGCCCCAAAGCCCAATACCGTGGCGCAGAGCGACGCCGACCACGCCACAGGGCAACTCCCCGGCTAGCCGCCCCCTGCCGAAGCAGGTCATTACACCCCGGTTTTCATGACTTTTCTGCAAACCACAGGCCCGGTCCGCCGGGCCTGTTCATTTGCATTGACAGTTTTTGTTCTTTGTGGATAATAATTATTACAAAGGTATTTTTATCGCCACCTGCCCGACCATCAGATCCACAGGCCACCCCAACAGGAGGAACCCATGACAAAGCACAAGCTCACCACCAACGCAGGCGCCCCGGTACCCGACAACCAGAACGCCATGACCGCCGGGCCGCGCGGCCCCATGCTGCTGCAAGACGTGTGGTTTCTTGAAAAGCTGGCCCACTTCGACCGGGAAGTGATTCCCGAGCGGCGCATGCACGCCAAGGGGTCCGGCGCGTACGGCACGTTCACCGTCACCCACGACATTTCCAAATACACCAAGGCGGCCCTGTTCTCGAAAATCGGCAAGAAGACCGAACTGTTCGTGCGCTTTTCCACCGTGGCGGGCGAACGCGGCGCGGCCGACGCGGAACGCGACATCCGGGGGTTCGCCATCAAGTTCTACACCAAACAGGGCAACTGGGATCTGGTGGGCAACAACACCCCGGTCTTCTTCCTGCGCGACCCGCTGAAGTTCCCCGACCTGAACCACGCCGTGAAGCGCGACCCGCGCACCAACATGCGCAGCGCGAAGAACAACTGGGACTTCTGGACATCCCTGCCGGAGGCGCTGCACCAGGTCACCGTGGTCATGAGCGACCGGGGCATTCCCGCCAGCTACCGGCACATGCACGGTTTCGGCAGCCACACCTTCAGCTTCATCAGCCCGGACAACCAGCGCTACTGGGTGAAGTTCCACTTCCGTACCCAGCAGGGCATCAAGAACCTGACCGACGCCGAGGCCGAGGCCCTTGTGGGCACCTGCCGCGAAAGCCACCAGCGCGACCTGTACGAAAGCATCGAACGCGGCGAATACCCCAGGTGGACCATGTTCGTGCAGGTGGTGGCGGAACGGGACGTGGAAAAGTTCCCCTACCACCCCTTCGACCTGACCAAGGTGTGGTTTCACAAGGACGCCCCGCTCATCGAGGTGGGGGTGCTGGAACTGAACCGCAACCCCGAAAACTATTTCGCCGAGGTGGAGCAGGCAGCCTTCAACCCCGCCAACGTGGTGCCGGGCATCAGCTTTTCGCCCGACAAGATGTTGCAGGGGCGGCTGTTTTCATACGGCGACGCACAGCGCTACCGGCTGGGCGTGAACCATCACCTCATCCCGGTCAACGCGGCGCGCTGCCCCATGCACAGCTACCACCGCGACGGGGCCATGCGGGTTGACGGCAACCACGGCAGCACGCTGGCCTACGAACCCAACAGCTACGGCGAGTGGCAGGAACAACCGGACTTCGCCGAACCGCCCCTGGCCATCAAGGGCGATGCGGCGCACTGGAACTTCCGCGAGGACGACGCCGACTACTACGATCAGCCGGGCCGGCTGTTCCGCCTGATGACCCCGCAGCAGCAGGAGGCCCTGTTCCAGAACACCGCCCGCGCCATGGGCGACGCACCCGAAGAAATCAAGCGGCGCCACGTGGGCAACTGCGCCAAGGCCGACCCGGCCTACGGCGCGGGCGTGGCCAAGGCCCTGGGACTCAAGATGTGACATGTACCGCGCGCCCGGCCCCACCGGCCGGGCGCGCACCGTGGCTCCGAAGGTCGGCCCCGCTGCCGCCCTTCCCCGCTCCGGCGGTCCGGCGTTCCGGCGGCGCGGCTGCATCCCGCGCCCTGCGGAACGCCGGGCGGAGCATCCGTGATGCATCGGCTCCTTGATGCATCCTCCTGTCCGCGGGCCACCCTGCACGGCCACGCGGAAAGGCCCCCGGCGTCACGCGTGACGTGCCGGGGGCCTTGTGCGTCATGTCTGGACGTGTAAAGCAAACCCGCCCTCTCAGGACGGGGCACCACCATCCGGGGGGACAGCCCCGCCGTCTTCACGCCGGGTAGGTACGGAACGGGACGGCCCGCCCACGGGCAGGTCGACGCGGAACACGCTGCCCTCGCCGGGGTGCGACTCCACGGCCATGCGACCCTCGTGCCCCTTGGTGACGATGAAGTACGACACCGAAAGGCCAAGGCCCGTGCCCACTCCCGGCGGCTTGGTGGTGTAGAACGGCTCGAAGATGCGGCGCTGCACCTCGGGCGACATGCCGGGGCCGTTGTCCTCCACCTCCAGGCGCAGCCAGCCATCCTGCGCAAAGGCACGCAGCACGATGCGCGGATCGTCGCGGGGCGGGTTCATGCCGGACAAAGCTTGCGCCGCGTTGCGCAGCAGGTTCAGCAGCACCTGTTCCACCTCGGTCTCCACGCAGGGCACCGGGGGCAGGTTGTCCGCCATGCGGATATCGATGCTGATCTTTCTGAAATCGTAGTTCTTCTTCAGGTCGTAGTCGCTGGCGGCCAGGTTCACGGCGCGGGCCACCAGCCCCCGAAGGTCGCTGACGGTGCTGCGCGCGGCGCTGCTGCGGCTGAAGTCCAGCATGTGCCGGATGATGCCGGAAGCACGGATGGCCGCCGCCCGAATGTCCTCGATGAACCGGTCCACCTTGCGTATCCGCAGGTACCGTTGCAGGGCGTCAAGGTCCAGCCCCGCCTCCTGTGCAGCGACGATGTTGGCGGGCAGCACGGTGTTCATGCGCTGCTGCATGTTCTGCGAGGCCTGCATGATGGCCCCCAGGGGGTTGTTGATCTCGTGGGCGATGCCCGCCGCGATGCCCCCCACCGAAATCATCTTTTCGGTCTGGATCATCACCTCCTGCATCTTCTTCAGCTCTGTCACGTCGCGCAGCACCAGCATGAACAGGGGCCTGCCGCCGATATCCATGGCCTGGCCGGACAGGGAATGGAACACCTCCCGTCCGTCCCCCATGTCCGGGGCGCGCCCCGCCACCTCCACGTTACGGATGGTGCCTTCGCCCTCCAACTGCGCCCACACGGCTTGCCGCGCATCCTCGTCGGACAGGATGCCCAGGTCGTATACCGTGCGGCCCACCATGGCCCGGCGTGCCAGGCCGAACGCGCTGGCAGCGGCATCGTTGACGTCCTCCACCATGCCGTTCTCCGGCGCCACCAGCAGCACGCTGTCCGGAGAAAGGCGGAACAGACTGGAAAAACGGTCCTCCGATTGGCGCAGCCGGGCCATGGCCCGCTGCAACGCACCCAGCGCCAGGGCCACGCAGGCCAGCGTGACCAGCGATATGCCCCCGCTGGCGGCGGCCAGGCGGCGCGCCGGGGCCAGGATGTCCTCTTCATCCGCCTCGACAACCAGCAGCCAGTTGGTGGCCGCATTGCGCCGGAATATGATCAGCTGTTGTCCGCCCGCCCGCTGTATCACCTGGGCTGCCGGGTTGGCGCCCCGCGCCGCGCTGCCGCCCGCGCGAAGCATTTCCAGCAGTTCCGCGTCGGGCGCAAAATCGTCCGGTCCGGCCCATGCGGGCTGTGCCAGCAGTACCCCCGTGCCGCTCAGGATATACGCACCGCCCGCCGCGCCCAGGTGCACGCTGTCCAGGATATCCCGCGCAAAGACGTCCATGGCGGTGATGGCAGCCACCATGCCCAGCACCTCGCCATCGGGGCCACGCACCGGTTCGACGGTGACCAGCACCGGCCCGCCGGTAAGCCGCGACCGCTCCACCAGTTCCAGGGCGGGGACGCCCCGCATGGCCGCCCGGAACGTCTCGCGGTCGGAAACATCTCGCCGGGTCTCGTCCAGTGGCAGGGTGGGCGGCAGGGTGGACAGCACCACGCCGCCTGCCCGATCCACCAGCAGCAGATGGCTGAACCCGCCCGCCTGCACGAAGGCGTCCAGCCTGCGCTGGGCCGACACACGGGCGGAGCGCCCCAGGTACGAATCCTCCAGCGCCAGCGGCAGCACCTCTTCCTGGCTGACCAGAACGGTGCGCCGCGCGATGTCGCGCACCCGCCCGGATACGTCGCGGTCCAGCAGTTCCAGCGCCTGCACCATCTGCGCACCGGCCATTTCTTCTGCCGCGCCACGGGTATAGCGATAGGCAACGCCGGAAATGACCAGCACGCCGATGAACACCGCCGTAAGCGCCGTGGCGATGAACCCTTCGGGCATGGCCCATATCCGGGTGTTGCCCGGCGCACGTGGTTCTGGAGGGGCTGGCGTATCGGGAAAACTCATTGGATGACCAACTCCGCCGCCTTGATGATCTCGTAGGGAATGACCAGCCCCAGACGTTCCGCCGTCTTCAGGTTGACGAATACCAAGCCTTGTTGGTTGACGGCCACGGGCAGGTCGCCCGCCGATCCCCCGCGCAGTACCAGGTGACGCGCCATGCGCCCCGCCAGCAGCCCCTGTTCGTGGGCCGATTCCAGAATGCCGCACAGGTGGCCATGGTCGCGCGTGGCATCGCTGAAGCCCAGCGTGGGCTTGCGCAGTACGGAAAGATTCCAGTCGCGCACGGATTCGACGGGCACCACCTTGCCGGTGGCGGCGTCCACCAGCGAATGGTACAGGCCCAGCGCCAGGGCGTCGGCATGGTCCTGCGCGGAAAGCACCGCGCGCTTCCAGTCCTGAAAGGTGTGCAGCATGGCCACGTCGGACAGTGGCAGGGCAAAGGGGCCGTTGCGGGCAAGGTCGTCGCGCATGTCCGCCAGCACGAATCCGGCGGATTCCGAGTCATCCAGCAGCACCGCCACGTTCCTGATGCGGGGTGCGATCTTTCGCAACAGGTCGAACCCTTCGCGGAAGTGCCAGCGTTCGCGCACGCCGGTAACGTCGGGCGCGGGGTAGCCGTAGTTCCCGAGCGGGGCATTGACCCCGCAGAACACCACCTGCGGCCCGCCTCCGGCACCGCCCTTGCCCATCAGGTACGGTACGGCCAGGTACAATTGCGCCGCATCGTCCACGGTTATCACCACCTGCGGTTCCAGTTCCGCAATGCGGGCGGCAATGCCCCGTGCGGCGGCGCGCAGGCTGTCCGGCGAGGGGGAACGCTTGGCATCCAGGTAGAACACGTCAATGACGGCTCCCGCGCCCCGCAGCGCGGCACGGATGCCCTCGTTGATGTTCTGGCACCAGACGTATTCGGAGTGATAACTCTGCACCACGCACACCCGCGTCAACGTGGTGCGCGCCGGGGCGGCCTGCGGAAACGCCGTGCCCCATGCAAGCACGGTCAGCAGCGCCGACAACGGCAGGATGAAACAGGAACGGCTAGCCATGGCACCCCCGTGGCGTGACAACGACCGAATGCCGAAATCGCATCCGGGCCTGCGCCAGTTTGCACCATGAAACAAAGAGGTCGGCATGTCCATTATTGCCGCCGGGCAGGGGCCAGACCGCCGGATAGCCGTTGCCGCATGCCGCCGACACACGAAAAACCCCGGCGCGGGGCCGGGGTTTCGCCGTGCGTACGCACGGCATGAATACCATGCGCGGACAGTACGTCCGGGGGGCGGGATGTCAGGGGGCACAGGACGTCTGGACGCGGGCCGGGGACACGCGGGAGGGGTACGCGGAGGGTTCAGCCCCCCTGCCGCCGGGCAAGTCTCAGCCACGCCGCCGCCACCTTGCGGCAGAACGCCCCGGAGGCTTCCACCAGCAGGGGCATGTCGCGGGCCAGGTCGTCGAAATACACGTCGTCGAATGTCTCGCGGTAGGTTGCGTATTCGCTCATGCGCCCCTTGCGGAATATGTCCACCCAGTCCTGCACGATGGCGGCATCAACCTCCAGGTGAAACTGGAACCCGTACGAGGCGTTGCCCACGCGGAAGCACTGGTTGCGGCACTGGGTGCCCTGCACCAGCAGGGTGGCGCCTGGCGGCAGGTCGAAGGTGTCTTCGTGGAAGGACATCAGGCGCGGCAGGGGCAACGCGCCAGACAGTACCGGATCGGCCAGGCCCGCGTCGGTGGGGATGCAGGACACGAAGCCGAACTCCAGCGCGTCCATGGTCCACGGCCTGCCGCCATGTGCCCGCGCCAACAATTGCGCCCCCAGGCAAATGCCCGCCACCGGCCTGCCCGCCGCGTCGAAGGCGCGCAGCAGGTCCATCAGGTGCGGAAAATGGGGCGAGCCTGCATCGTCCCAGCAGTGTTGCTGCCCGCCCAGAGCCACCAGCGCGTCGTACCCGGTCAGGGCCTCGTCGAGGGATGGCAGCGCATCTCCGTGCCCGGGCCGCAGGGTGGTCAACGCAGCGCCGCAGCGTTCCAGTTCCTTGCAGAAGTTGCCGCCGGGGGCATCGTTGCTGTGCTGCACCACCAGCACGCGCAAGCCCGTGACGCCGTCGTCGGGCCACGGGGTTACCCGCACGCAGGTTTCGTAGTACGGCGTGCCGCGCCCCACCTGGCTGGACAGGGCGCGGGTGAGCAGGTTCAGCCCGTGCCCGGCCTTGTTCCAGCCGCCTCGCTCGGCCACCAGGATGTCCGCCCGCTGGCCGTCCTCGGTGCGCAGGATGGCCTTCACCGCGCCCACGCTGCTTTCCACCCGCACCACCGCACCGTCGGCCAAGCCCAGTCGGGCGGCTTCTTGCGTGGCCAGCACCACCTCGGTCAGGGCGTCGTGCTCGGCCATGGTGCGCTCCGAGCAGATGTACCCGTGCGGGGCGATGGTCAGCAGGCGGTAGGGATAGTCCGGTTCCACCGCGCCCAGCCCTGCGGGATCGAACTCGGTCATGAACCGGAACTTGCCGGACGGCGTGGGAAAGGTCTTGTCCGCGTAGGGCACCATGGGCGCGTCCAGCCGGTAGGCCCCGGCGCGCAGCCGCTCCAGGGTGCAGCCCTGTTCCCACATGGGCGTGCACAGGTCGCGCAGCCACTCGTCCACGCCGCGCCGGAAGCGCCCGGCAAAGGGAAAGCGCGCCGCAAGACCGTGGAACATCATGAATTCCGAACGACACTCGCCCACCGGCTCGATGGCCTTGTTCACCGGCCCCACGTAGTTGTGGCCGTAGCTGGCCATGGCGTCATCTTCTTCCAGGAATGTGGTGGCAGGCAGGAAGACGTGGGCCAGATCCGCCGTGTCATCCATGAAGTGGCCGGAATAGACCACGAACTCCGCCTTGCGGAAGGCGCGGGCAACGGCCCCGGCATCCGCCGCCATGCAGGCCGGGTTGCCCGCCGTGACCATGATCATGCGGATTTCCGGATCGCGCGCGGCCAGTATCTCGCGGCCAATTTCCGGCAGCAGCAGGGTACGCCGGGGCGGGTTCAGCCCGTCGCCCCAGTACTGCTGGTCGTAGGGGCCGTATTCCTCGAAGCCCTGGCTCACGCCGCCGCCCGGCACGCCGATGTTGCCGCTGATGGCCCCCAGCGCGTCCACGGCGCGGATGGACAGGTGCGCCGCCTCGTGCCGGTGCATGCCCCAGCCCAGCAGGATGGACGTGGGCCGCTGGCGCAGCATCATGTCCGCCAGAAATTCCGCGTCAGCCACGGGTACGCCGCAGCGGGCGCACAGGTCGTCCACCGTGTACCGGTCAAGGATGCGCAGGTATTCCGCCGCGCCCTCGGCGTGGCGCTGCATGAATGCGCGGTCCTCGCCCCCGGCGCGCAGGATGAGCCTGGTCACGGCCATGGCCAGAAAGGCGTCCGTGCCCGCACGCGGCGCGATGTGCCGGTCCGCCAGCGGGGCCGAACGGTTGCGGGCCGGGTCCACCAGCACCACCGTGGCCCCCCGCTTGCGAATCTCGCGCAGGATGGGCACCAGGCTGATCTGGGTGGACGCCGGGTTGCGGCCCCACAGGATGAGCGAGTTGCTGTTGCAGTGGTCCAGCGGGTCGTGCGAGACGCGCTCGCCAAAGTCGAGGTTCTGCGAACCCTGCCCCGCCCCGCCGCACAACGAGCCGCGCAGGGTGGTCACCCCGCCGAACAGGTTGAAGAAATAGCGGTTCAGCAGTTTCAGCGCGGTGCGTTCGCCATAGCCCTGGTAGTACAGGATGGCTTCCGTGCCGGATTCGTCGCGGATGGCGGCCATGCGCGCGGCGATGCGGTCCAGCGCCTCGTCCCAGGTGGCGCGGCGCCACGGCTGGGTGCGGTGGTCGCGCAGCAGCGGATGCGTGATGCGCTCCGGGCTGTACACCCGCTTCACGTAGCGCTGCGCCTTGACGCAGGCCTTGCCGCGCGTCAGGGGGTGGTCCGGGTCGCCCGCCAGCTTCACCAGGCGGCCATCGCGCACGGTGGCCACAAGGCCGCAGCTGTTGGGGCAGTCGCGTGTGCAACTGGTGATGATGCGTTGTTCGGCCACGTCGGTGTCCCCCATGTCTTTCGCGCTCATGAACAGTCCGGAGGGCATTCCGGGGGGCATTGCGTGGCACGGGACGTAGCGTCCCGCCCGTTCGTCATGTCGTCTGCCGACGCGGGTGCACCCGCAGAGACATCCGCTGACACATCTTGCATCGCGCGGGCCGCGCCCTGCCGCAGGGCAAGGCACCCCCCCTGGCAGCGACGCATGAAGTCCTTGCAATCCAGGCACGCTGCGGAAACGTTCTCCTGCCGCAGGGGCCGCACCGCCTGCGCGAAGTGCCAGCGCAACGCATCCTGATCGGCAAAGCGCGTCACGTCGGGCACCCGCAGCCCGCTCAGGGGCAGGCAGTATGAGGCCGACAGGTCCGGGTGCACGTCGATGGACGGGTGGCACACCCCGGTGAACTTGGTGGAAACGCGTTCCAGATACCGCCTGTCGTCATCCCTGAGGTCGCACAGCCGGACGCTGCAATCAAGCCCCGTGCGCACCCCCCGCCGCTCGCACGCCTTCACGAAGCCCACCACGTGGGCCATCATGGCGCCGGTATCGTCGAAGGTGCAGTGGTCGTTGCCGCCCCTGCCGCTGGGCCGCGAGATGTCGTAACGCACCGAGGTCACGCCGTAGCGGTCGATGCCTTGCAGCAGGTAGCCGTAGTCGGCGTGGCCGGGGGCGAAGTTTTTCGAAAAGGTGATCCGCGCCGAAAGGTCGTGCAGCCGGTCCAGGTTTTCGTGCAGCAGGGTCCACTGCGCCGGGGTATACACCTCCGGCGCGTTGTAGTTGATGACGAAGTTGGACACCCGCCCCGCCAACTGGCCAGCCAGTTCGCGCGGGAACAGGCCGTTGGTGAACAGCACGGCGGCCACGCCCGCATCGGTGGTGCGTTCCACCATGTCTGCCAGGCGCGGGTGCAGGGTGGGCTCGCCCCCGATGAACGCCGCCACCGGCACCCCGGCCCGTACCAGCCAGTCCAGCAGGATGCCGAAGCGGTCGTCCGCCATGTCCTGCGGGAATTCGCCGTGCAACTCGCGCGCGAAACAGTAGGAACAGGCCAGGTTGCACCGGTAGGTCACGAAGATGTTGATCATGCGCGTCTCTGGAATAGGCGGACAAACGGATGGGCGGACAGGCGAATGGCCGGACAGGCGAATGGCCGGACAGGCTGACGGGTGGGCGGAAACGCCTCAGCCGTGCAGCAGGCTGCGGCCGCCGTCCGGGTCGAAGGCCAGCATGCGCGGCGTGTTCACCGCCTCCAGCCCCACCTGTTGGCCCAGGCGCAACGTCCGGACCTCCGCGCTGTCCACCAGCACGCGCAGCCGCGCCGCCGGATTGGTCACCGTGAGCACGGACTTCAGCCCCAGTGCCTCGATGTCCGTCAGCTCGCCGGTAATGGAGCCCGATGCCAAACCCGATGCCAAACCGGACGCCAAACCGGACGCCGGTTCTGTCACGCGCAGGTTTTCGGGCCGGATGCCCAGTTCGAAGCGTTGCGCGCCCCCGCCGAACGCCTTCGCCAGGTGCGCGGGTGCGGCCAGTCGCGTGCCCGCCGCCACCATGTGCCCGTCGCCCTCGCCGGGCACATACGCCGCCTCCAGCAGGTTGATCTGCGGCGAACCCACGAACAGGGCCGCCTCGCGGTCCACCGGGGCGTCGTACAGCCGCTGCGGCGCGTCTACCTGCACCACCCGGCCCTGCCGCAGCAGCACCACGGTATCGCCGATGGCCATGGCTTCGTTGAAGTCGGGGGTGGCCATCAGGAAGGTGCAGCCCCGTTCGCGCTGCAAGCGCTTCAGCTCCGCCCGCAGTTCGATGCGCAGCTTGGCGTCCAGGCTGGAGAGCGGCTCGTCCAGCAGGAACAACGCGGGGGTACGCACCAGCGCACGGCCCAGGGCCACGCGCTGGCGCTCGCCGCCGCTCATGGTCTTGGGCAGGCGGTGCAGCACGTGGGTAATCTGCAACGTGGCGGCCACTTCGGCCACCCGCGTCTCTATCTCGTCCTTGGCCATCCTGCGGATGACCAGCGGATTGGCGATGTTCTGGAACCCGGTCTTGTCCGGGTACAAGGCCAGGTTGTCAAAGATCATGGCGATGTCGCGCTCGCGCGGCTCCAGCCCGGCGGCATCGCGCCCGGCCAGGGCCACCGTGCCCGCGTCGGGCGTGTCCAGCCCGGCCACCATGCGCAGGGTGGTGGTCTTGCCCGCGCCCGCAGGGCCAAGGATGACCGTCAGCGCGCCCTGCGGCACGCTGAAGCCCACCCCGTCAAGGGCAGCTTTGGCAAGGGCAGCATTGGCACCGAAGCGCTTGCACAGCCCGTCCACCGTCAGCGCCGGGGACAACCCCGCGCCGGGCATGGCGCATTCCGCGCCCATGGCCGCATCCGCCGCAGCGTGTGCCGCCGTCATGTGTGCCGCCGTCATGGTCATGGCTTAGGCCCTTTCCCTTGGGCAGAACGCGGTTCTGCGGTTGGTGTCGCCGTCAAACAGGCACAGCGCCTCGGCGGGCACGCAAAGCCCCACTTCCTGCCCTTCGCAAGGCGCCTCGGTGGCGGGGGTCACCACCTTCAGCACCTCGCTGCCCACCACCACGGACAGCACGCTGTCCGCGCCGCGCGGCTCCACCAGGGCCACACGCCCGGTGACGCCCGCGTCACCCACCCGCGTCAGGCGCAGGGTTTCGGCGCGAATACCCAGGGTATAGGTGCCCTCGGGCAGGCCCTGCCCCGCCGTTTCCGGCATGGGCAGCACGAAGCCGGGCGCGCGGAAGCACATGCCCCCGCCCCCCTCGGCCTCGCCATGCCCGGTGCCGCGCAGGCTGCCGCGCACCAGGTTCATGGGGGGCGACCCCAGAAAACCCGCCACCAGCACGTGGCCGGGCTGCTCGCAGATCACCTGGGTGCGTTCCGCCTGCAAGATGCGCCCGGCGTGCATCACCGCGATGCGGTCCGCCAGCGACAACGCCTCCACCTGGTCGTGGGTCACGTAGATGATGGTCAGGCCGATCTCGTGCTGCAACCGCCGCAATTCCTGGCGCATGGCCAAGCGGGCCGCCGTCTCCAGGTTGGAGAGCGGCTCGTCCAGCAGCAGGATGGAGGGCCGGGTGACCAGGGTGCGCCCGATGGCCACCCGTTGCAACTCGGACCCGCCAAGGTCGCGGGCGCGGGCGTCCAGCCTGTCGGACATGCCCAGCAGTTCGGCCACCTCGGCCACGGCCCGGTCGATTGCGGCCCGGGGCGTCTTGCGCACTTCCAGCCCGAAGGCCAGGTTGCCGCGCACGGTCATGGAGGTGAACACCGCGTAGTCCTGAAACACCAGGCCCACGTTGCGCCGCCCGGCGGGCACGCCGACCACGGATTGCCCGTCGATGCGGATGTCGCCGGAGCTCGGATCCTCCAGCCCCACGATCATGTTCAGGGTGGTGGACTTGCCGCAGCCCGAGGGGCCCAGCAGCGCGATGGTTTCGCCGGGGGCCACGGTCAGGTCGATGCCGTCCACGGCTACCACGTCGCCGCCGTCGTATTCCTTGCACAGGGAAACCAGTTCCAGCTTGGGGGTAGTCATTGCTTGATCGCTCCAAAGGTCATGCCCCGCGCGAGGTGGGACTGAATGCGGTACCCCACGATGACCAGCGGCACCATGGCCAGCACGGCCAGGGCGGCCTGCACGCCGTACAGGGTGCCCGCGGTGGCCGTGACGTACTTGGCGAGTTGGACGGGGATGGTGCTCACGTTGCTGTAGGACAATACCAGGGCGAACATGAATTCCGACCAGTTCAGGATGAACACGAACATGGTGGTGGCGAACAGCCCGCCCTTGATGAGCGGAATGGTCACGGTAAGGTGGGCCATCATGCGCGAGCGGCCATCGATCATGGCGGCCTCTTCGATCTCGCGCGGCAGATCCTCGACGAAGCTCTTCAGCATCCAGGTGGAGAACGGCAGGGTCACCGCCGCGTAGATCGCGATGAGGCCGGGGTAGCTGTCGATGAGCCCGATGGTCGAGAACATGATGACGAAGGGCACGGCGATGGCCGCCGGGGGAAACATGCGCCCCGAAAGAATGACCAGCGGCGTGGACTTGCCGCCGTTGCCGTAGCGCGAGATGCCGATGGCCGAAAACAGCCCGATGACCACCGAGATGGCCGTGGCCGATACCGAGGCCAGCAGGGAGCCGATCACCGAATCCGTGGCTGCCTGGCTGACCCCGCCCACGCCGTATTCGCGGATGGCGTCGGGGTTGAACAGGGTCTGGAAGTTGATCAGCGTGGGCTTGGACGGCACCCAGATGGCGGGCGAGGCATTCCAGTCCGTGGGCGGCTTGATGGCCGTCATGACGATCCAGAACACCGGAAACAGCACCACGATCAACGCCAGGCCCATCACCAGTGCCTGCAACGGGGTTAGCTTGCGGGGCATCATTTGCGACCTCCTTCCAGAAGCTGGTCGCGCACGGGGGCCAGCAGCAGGTGCACCAGCACCAGCGAACCGATCAGCACGATGAACGCGGCGGCCGCGCCGTAGGCCAGCTGAAAGTCGTTGAAGGCCAGCTTGTAGATGTACAGGCTGATGGTTTCCGTGGACGAGCCGGGCCCGCCGCGCGTCAGCATGAACACCTCGTCGAACAGCTTGATGATCTCCATGGAGCGGATGACGAAGGCCACGATGATCACCGGCTTCAGCATGGGCATGACCACCCGCCAGAATACCTGGCGAGGGGATGCGCCAAGGATCACCGCCGCGCGCACCGGATTTTCCGGCACCGAGTTGAGGCCAGAGAGCAGGATGAGGAAGAACAGCGGCGTCCAGTGCCACACCTCGGTGATGATCACCGCCAGCACGGCAAAGGACGCGCTGCGGAACCACTCCACCCCGGCCCCGGCACCAAAGGCCAGTTCCAGCACCTGATTCACCGGCCCGTTGGACTGAAAGAGCATCCAGAAGATGTAGCCCACCACCACGGGCAGGATCATCATGGGGGTGAGAAAGGCGGAAAAGAGCAGCGACTTGCCGCGGAACTCACGCATGAACAGCACCGCAAGGCCGAGCCCGAAGGTGAATTCCAGCGAAAGGCAGACCACCGAGATGCACAGGGTGCGCAGCACGGCGTAGGTGAACCGGGTATCGTAGATCAACAATTCGCCGTAGTTCTCGAAACCCACGAATTCGGCGTCGAACAACGAGCCGCGCGTGGGCGACCAGTCGGTGAAGCTCATGTACAGGGCCACCAGCAGCGGCAGCACCAGCACCAGCAGCGACACCACCTGGCCCGGCACCGTCAGGGCCAGGGCAACCGCGCGTGCACCGTTGCGCGGGCGCGGGGTGCCGTTGCCTGGGCGGGGTGCCAGAGCCCCTGGGACATCGGATGCGCCCGTTGTATCGGATGCGCCCGTTGGACCGGACGCGCCAGAGGCGGCTGCCCGTAGGGACGGAGGAGCGGACGACCGTGCGGCCACGCCCGTTCCGGAATCCGTCCCGGCCTCAGCCGGGGTATGCAGCAGTGCGGAATGATTCAAGACAGTCACCTCTCCGGCGGCCGCCCGCCCGGCATAAACATGGGCGGGCGGCCATCGGTGATTGATCAATGCGAGGACGGGGCTAGCTCCACTTGTCCGCGCCGCTGGCCTTTCTGATGGGCTCGGCGAGGTTCTTGGTCAGGGCCAGCCACGACTTCTTCACCTTGTCGCGGCCAATGCGGCGGGTGATGCGCTCGAAGGCGCGGGCCGCGTCGTCCAGGGCTTCCTTGGGCTTCTTGGCGCCGGTCATGCAGGCGTGCACCTGCTTGTCCAGGGCGTCCTGGTACTCGAAACCGCCGGGCACGCAGAAGTCGGGCACGGTGTTCACCATGTTGTCGTACAGCGTCTTCAGGTATTCGGGCGAATACGTGTCGATCAGGCGCTGGGTGGGCGACAGCATGTGGTTGACGCGGTACGGGTCGGAGTAGCCGCCAAGGTACGGAATGGCATCGGACGAGATGGTGGGCGAGGTCATCCACTGGGCATAGGCGTAGGCCAGTTCCGGGTTGGCCGAGTACCTGGACACGGCGTAGCCGTAGCCCCAGCAGAACATGCCCGCGTACAGCAGGGTGCCGTCCTTCAGCTTGTCGGCGGGCATGACCGTGGCGGCGATCTTGCCGGTGGTGGCCGGGCCGGTGGAGGGGGCCTTGGAATACTTGAAGCCCGAGGGCCACACGATGTTCATGAAGCCTTCGCCACGGCCGAACGCGTTGTAGTTGGACGACCAGGTGAAGCTGAAGGCGTCGGGGTGCAGGTAGGCGTTCATGGCCAGCATGTCTTCCAACGCGGCCACGCCTTCTTCGGAGTTGAAGGTGGGGTTCACTTCGCCGTCGAAGTACAGGCGGCCCTTGGAGACAAGGCGCTGCATGAACATCCACTTCACATAGTAGGGCGAACGGTATTCAAGGCTGCCGTAGAAGCCCTTGGCCGGGTCGTGCATGAACTTGGCCAGGGTAAGGTATTCGGCCCAGGTCTTGGGCACGCCCAGCTTGTAGCCGAACTTGTCCTCGAAGGCCTTGGCCTTGGCCGGGTCTGTCAGATGATCCGACCGGCACAGCAGGGTGATCTGGTCGCCGTCGTTCAGCAGGCCCGCCACGCGGCCATTGTACAACTGGGCATGGTGGCTGGCCGGAAAGACCACGCCCCATTCCTTGTTGAACAGTTCAGGGTCGTACTTTTCCACCCAGTCGGTCAGGTCGTAGATGACGCCGGAATCGATCCAGTCGGGGTAGGACATGGCCGTGGGCATCATCACGTCGTAGCGGCCCGTCTTGGCCACGGCTTCCTGCATGCCCTTGGTGTGCACCACCTCGTCCGGTTCCTCGATGAATTCAAGGGTGATGCCGAGTTCCTTCTTCCACTTTTCCTCGTAGGGCTTCATGTTGCCGATGGAGCCGGTGGGAATGAGCAGGGTGAGGGTTTTCTTGGTGGCCTTGGCGGCGGCCACCTTGGCCAGTTCCCAGGCACGCTGCTCCGCGCCCTGGATGGCGGCGAAAGCCTTCACCGCGCCCAGCGGCGAAATGCTGACCGCGTTGGCCACAAGGGTGGTCACGCCCAGTGCCGCAAGGCTCTTGAGGAATCCGCGGCGGTTCATCTTGCCCGCATCGTACGTGGCGAGCACCTTGTCGATCTTCCGTTCCCTGGTGTTCATGGTGCACCTCTGCGCGTTGAGTTGTCCTGCGGCCCTGTGCGGGGAACGCTGCCCCGCCGCTGGCCGTGCCTGTGCTGCCTGTTTCCGCCCGTATCCCTGTATCTGGAGCTGCCCGGCACCGCCGGGCCATTTCCTTCCGGTGTTCCGGCGGGCGTGGTCTCCATTCGACCCGCCATGCCGGTCGCCTTGCGGCGCGATGCTCAGTGCCCCTTCAGCATGTTGTGCAGCAACCGTTGCAGCAGCCCTTCCAGTACGCCGAAGTGCACGGTGATTTCGCGCATCTGCTCCGGCGTCTGCACGTAGGGCGCGGGCACGAGGTCGATGGGTTCGGCGTTCTCGATGAGCGCGTGCATGCTGACGGGGGTGGTTTCGAGGTGAAATTGCAACCCCACCAACCGCGCGCCCACGGCAAAGGCCTGATTGGCGCAAGCCGTGCTGCAAGCCGCGCGGACAGCCCCCGGCGGAGTGGAAAAGGTTTCGCCGTGCCAGTGAAAGGCGGGGAACCGCGCGGGAAACCCCGCGAACGCCGGGGAAACCTCGCCAAGCGCGGTCAGTTCCACCGGGCGCCAGCCGATCTCGCGATCGGGATTGGCGGTCACCTGGCCGCCCAGCACCGTGGACAGCAGTTGCGCGCCCAGACACACGCCCAGCACGCGCACGCCCGCGCCCACTGCGGCGGCGATGTAGCGCTTCTCCACGGCCAGCCAGGGGTGGCCTGCCTCGTCGTGCACACTCATGGGGCCGCCCATCACCGCCAACAAGTCCACCTTGCCCGGTGCGGGCAACGGTTCGCCCGCATGCATGCGGGTGCGGGTAAGGGTGTGCCCGTGCGCCTCGGCATAGTCGGCTATGGCCGCCGGGCCTTCGAAGGGCACATGTTCGATGGTGTGGATGCGCATGGGTGTGTCCCGTTCCGCCGTGTTGTCCCGCTAGAGGGTGATGCGCCGGTACTCACCCGTGCAGGGATTGCCCCCGCACAGGTCCAGCCACCCGGCGTCCGGGTCCATGACCACGGCGAAGCAGGTGTGGAAGGCCGTCTCGTCCGCCTCGCCCGGAAAGCCGTGCGCGCAGATGCACCGGGGGTGGTTGGTGTGGTCGCGGGTCAGTTCCTTGAGCAGGTCGGGGGTCAGCGCCCCGCGATGGGCCTTCAGGAAACGGTCGGCCACCTGCTTGCGCACCATGGAACCGCCGTGGCTCAGCCAGTTGGGCGTCTCGTAGCGGCGCATGGTGGAACCGACGAAATGATTGGTGTGGGCGATGGCCCCGTCGATTTCCAGCAGTTCGTAGCTGGCCGCCGACGTTTCCGCGCAGAAGGCCACGCCCGCCCCGGCCAGCTGGTAGTTGATGCCCGTGGCACGGGGCGAAAAGATCACCGCGCCCAGGGCGTCGCCGATGCGCTCCGCCGCCAGGGCCTTGCGCATGATGAACGGATAGATGACGCCGGGGCGGGCGTCGGTGGCGGCCACCTTGTTGATGACGGCCCCAACTCCGGCCCCGTTCAGCCCGTTGAGGCCCAGCACCCCGGCAAAGCTCACCACCAGCATGGCCGGGCCCTGGCACGGCGTGATGCGCAGCACGCACAGGAACCGCTCGTAGCAGCGCTCCATGTCGTAGGTCTGGCCGATGCAGGCCCGGCCATCGGCGCTGGCCTCGGGCAGCACGTTGAAGGTGGTGCAGCCCCACAGACCATCGGGAAGGACGCGCGCGCCAAGGCCGGGTGCGCGCAGGTCTTCCAGTTCCAGAAACATGTTCAGGTGGACGATTTCGGCAAAATCCACGCCCGCGCCATCGGCGATGCCGCGCATTTCCTGCACCAGATCGGGCGAGAACTTTTCCAGAAAGCCCACGTTGCGCATGCAGAAATCCAGCAACTGCCCATGCCCGGCGCACAGCCACGGGTTGTTCAACTGGTGCACCCGCGCGATGGAGCCGATGAACTCGCGGATGGTTTCGCGCAGGGCGCTGCCGTGGGCGTGGCCGATCTCGTAGGGTGTACCTGACAGATCCAGGACAGGGATGGCGGGGGTGGTTTCGAATGTCATGCTGTCTCCGTGTGCGGTGAACGGCCCGGGCCGGATAGTCTGGGGATGATCCGGCGATGGTCCTGTACTGTCCCGGCACCGTGGCGAGGGGGTCGGTCACCCCCTCGCCGGCAGGGAAGGGAAGCGGAAGCATTTCGGGTGGTGCGTGCTACGCCGCGCAGGCAGATTCCGTCATTTGGCGGATGGGCGTCGGGAGCAGGCGAAGTTTGACCGCGTTGCGCACGATGCCCGTAAACCTCGCAAGCTCGCTTAACGGGCACGCTCCGCGCCCTTCGGGTCGGACGCCAACGGGCGAAAGGACAATTTGGAGACTGCCCCTAAAGGAGTTCCATGAAATAGTCCCACTCCCACGGGTCCACCCGGTTGTTGAATTCGGTGGTGCCGTAATCGGCGAACTTCTCGCGGGCCATGTTTGCCTCGAACTTCTTCACCGCAATGACCAGCTTGACGAATTCGGGGTGCAGCACCGCGTGCAGGTCGGTGTCCTGCTCGAAGGCCGCGATGGCTTCGTCCAGGCTGAAGGGCAGGCGCGGCACGTCGTCCATTTCGTAGGCAATGCCGTTGATGGGGTCGGGCAGTGCGGGCTTGGAGCGGATGCCCTCCAGCCCGGCGGCCAGGGTGCTCAGCGCCAGCAGGTAGGGGTTGGCGCCGCCGCAGGCCAGACGGTTTTCGAAATGGGTGCTTTCGCCCCGGCAGCCCTTAAGGCGCACGCCGATGGTGCGGTTTTCCATGCCCCAGGTGGCGCTGTGCGGGGCAAAGGAATTCACGCGGTAGCGCTTGTAGCAGTTGATGGTGGGCGCGGTGAACAGCGTGTTGGCGCGGGCGTGCTTCAGCACCCCGGCCAGAAAGTTGCGGGCAAGTTCCGTCAGGCCGTACTGCCCGTCGGGATCGTTGAAGACGTTCTTGCCGGTTTTCTTGTCGATGAGACTGACGTGGAAGTGCGAGCCGGAGGCGCTGGATTCGATGAACGGCTTGGTCATCCACGAGGCGATGTAGCCGTGCTGCAACGCGATTTCCTTGGTGCCCGTCTTGTAGAGAAAGGCGGTGTCGGCGGCGGCCAGGCCGTCCTTGTAGTACAGGTTCAGTTCCTGCTGGCCGGGGCCGTGTTCGGAATTCTGGGTGATGATGCGCACCCCGGCCTGATCCATCTTGCGCATCAGGTCGTAGGTAAAGTCGATGTCGAAGTTGTTCTTCAGGGTAACGAAGATGGGCTGGCCGGTGTAGGCGGGCTTTCGCGTTTCCTTGTCCAGCACGTAGAATTCGAATTCGTAGCCAAGGCGGCAGATGTAGCCCATGGCGTCGAAGTCATCGATGATCTTCTTCAGCAGCAACCGGGGTGACGCCATGGCCGGGGAGCCGTCGTACCAGTAGGGGTCCACGGTGATGTTGGCGGTGTTGGGCACCCATGGCAGCACCTTGAAGGTGGACAGGTCGGGCACGGTGCAGTGGTCGGCGTAGGCCACTTCTTCCGCGTAGCCGGTGCCGGTGGGCACCATGGACTGAATGTCCAGCCCCAGCAGACCGCCGTAAAAGTTCAGGCCGTTGTCGATGTAGTCCATGAAGCTGCCCACGGGCACCGTCTTGCTGCGCGAGACGCCGTGCAGATCGGCCTGTTCGAACCGCACGAAGTGGATGTCGTGATCCCTGATGGTCTTCTTGATGGTATCGATGATGTGGGACTTGGCCGGAAACGCGCTCATAGGGCTTCCCTCGCTGGAGTATTCGGACTCGTGGCCGGGCGTATGGACTTTTCCCTTGCCAGCAATGTCATTTGGCGAGCACCTATCAATTCCCGTGCCAGATCGGCCAATCCACATTTTCTCCTTATTTTTCAGTATATAATAGATAACTCTCCATAACGAGCCCCCATACACGCCATCCACTCCAATCTTCATTTCTCATTTTCAATAATTGTTCTATCGGAAACGAGAATGCAAATTCGCGCGCCATACTCAGCTATATTTCTATATTTTCAGTGTATTAGCACAAGCACATCGATCATTGCCAAGTCGCATGAGTTGGACTACATCTTGCGAAAGGGGTGAATTCTGAAAAATGTAACCTTTCACTCACCCCACCTGCGCCCGCCAGTTGCCGTAGCGGGCCGGAGCGTTGCGCCATGACCGCCCAGCCTTATTCCGCCCCCGTGCCCCCGCCCTCTTCCGCCTTTCTGCGCTACGCCGAAAATGCCCCCGGCGCGCTGGCCGTGTTCGATGCGCACAACCGCCTGACCTACGCCAACCGGGCATTCCGCGAAACGCTGCTGACCTTTCCATCAGGTTCGCGCGGCGGATGCGACGATGCGGACGACGCACGCCTGCGCAACCTGCCCCTGCCCGCTTCCTTCGCCACCGCCCTGGCGGGCGGGCTGGCCCTGGCCCGACAGGAAGGACACGAACAGCACTTCTCGTGGCAGGAAGCGGACGACGAGGAGCCTGGCCGCCGCTGGTGCCGGATAGTGCCCGCCGGAACGTCGGCCGGATCGTCCGCAGGAGCGGCAGCCTGCCAAGCCGCATGTCAGGCAGCAGGACTGGTCGGGACGTGTTGCGCCCCGGACGGAGCCGGACAGGATGCGGGCAAGCCCAGCGGCGTCATGTCGGATGGCGTCATGCCGACAGGAGCCATGATCGTCGAGGTGCACGACACCCCCGCCCCGGAACGGCTGAAGGAGGCGCTGAGGGCCGAACGCATCGTGCGGCGTCAGGCGGAATACCTGAAGCAGCGCGGGCGCGAGCTGTTCTTTCGGGTCATCGATCAACTGCCGGTGTTCGTGTACATGCAGCGGCCCGACTACCGGGTGGCCTACGCCAACCGCAAGACCACCTCGTTCTACGGCGAGGCGGAAGGCCGCCTGTGCTACGAGGTGTTCTGCAACCGTACCTCGCCCTGCCCCACCTGCCCCACCTTCCGGGTGTTCGAAACCGGAGAGCCGGAGGACTGGCAGTTCACCGACGGCAAGGGCCGCACCTTCCACATCTACGACTACCCGTTCGAGGACGAAAACGGCGCGCCGCTGGTGATGGAACTGGGCATCGACGTCACCGAGTTGAAACGGGTGGAGCGCGAACTGTTCCAGGCCCAGAAGATGCGCGCCATCGGCGTGCTGGCCGGGGGCATTGCCCACGACCTGAACAACAATCTGGTGCCCATCATCTTCAACATCGACCACGCCCTGGGAAAGACCGGCGAATCCGGCCTGTCCGAACCGTTGGGCGAGGCCCTGCGCGCCGCCTATCGCGCCGCCGACCTGGTGGAGCAGGTGCTGGACTACAGCCGCCAGCAGAACCTGAACCGCGCGCCGCTCCGGCTGGTCCCGCTGGCGCAGGAGAACCTGGAACTGTTGCAGGCATCCCTGCCGCGCAACGTGGAACTGCGCGTGGGCTACGCCACGGACAAGGACTGCATCCAGGCCAACCCGTCCCAAATCCAGCAGCTTCTGCTCAACCTGTGCCGCAACGGGGTGCAGGCCATGCCCGCGGGCGGCACCCTTACCGTCACCCTCAGCCACGCGCTCATCCAGCCATTGCGCCACAACACGCACCCCGGCGTGCAGCCGGGCGAGTACGTGGTGCTGCGCGTGACCGACACCGGCCACGGCATCGAGCGCGAGCGGCTGGAACAGATATTCGAACCGTTCCACACCACCAAGCGCAACACCGGCGGCACGGGCATGGGCCTGGCCGTGGTGCATGCCATCGTCACCAGCAGCGGCGGGCACATCTTCGTGGACAGCATGGTGCAGGTGGGCACCACCTTCACGGTGTACCTGCCGCTGTACCAGCCGGGCACCACGCCTTCGCGCCGGGCGGTGACCATGGGGGTGAGCCAGGATGCCCCATATGGCATGGCGGATGGCCTGAGGGATGGCGGCACGCGCGGCGCGGCTGATGGCGGGCTTGGGGTGCCCCCCACCGGAAGCGCGGCGGGCGGCATGGACGGCGGCATGGACGACGAAACGGACGGGACGGGGCGCAACGCCCCCCGCCGCCTGCTGCTGGTGGACGACGACAAGGGCGCCTCGCAGGCCATGCAGCGCGTGCTGCGCGATGCCGGGTTCCAGGTGGCCACCGCCGACAGCGGCGAGGCGGGCCTGCACGCCTACCGCGACGGCGGCCCCGGCTACAACCTGGTGGTGGCCGACCAGTCCATGCCCGGCATGACCGGCATCGCCATGGCCCGGCGCATCCTGCAACACGACCGGGCAGCGCGCATCGTCATCTGCACCGGGCACGTGGCCCCGGAACTGGAGGCAGAGGCGCAGGCCGCGGGCATCGCGGGCTTTCTGATGAAGCCCATGACGCCGGGCACGCTCATCGAGAACATCCGCCGCCTGTGCGGCGCGGCGCGGGGGTAGGCATGGGACGCGTACTGGTCATCGACGATGACATGCTCGTGCGCAACAGCCTGTCGCGCTGCATCGCCGACATGGGGCACCAGGTGCTGCTGGCGGGCAGCCTGGCGGAAGGGTTGGAACTGGCCGAAAGCGGCGTGGACGTGGTCTACCTGGACCTGAACCTGCCCGACGGGGACGGCCAGCACGCCATCGACACGCTGGCCGCCAGCGCCGGGCGGCCTGAAATCGTGGTCATCACCGGCCTTGGCAACAACTACGGAGCGCAGGGCACCCTGGCGCGCGGCGCGTGGGACTACATCACCAAGCCCGCCTCGCCCCGGCTGATCCGCGAATCGCTGACCGCCGCGCTGGAATACCGGCGCGAACGGGCCGCGCCCGCCGCAACCCGCCCCTTCGACCCGTGCGGCATCGTGGGCGACGGACCGGCCATGCGCAGGGCGCGCCAGATGCTGGAACGCGCGGCGCACACCGACGCCGGGGTGCTGGTGCTGGGCGAAACGGGCGTGGGCAAGGAACTGGCGGCCAAGGCCATCCACGCCAACAGCAGGCGCGCGGACGGCCCCTTCGTGGTGGTGGATTGTTCCAACCTTACGGAAACGCTGGTGGAAAGTGTGCTGTACGGCCACGTGAAGGGGGCCTTTACCGGCGCGCACGCCGACCGGCGGGGGCTGGTGGCCGAGGCCCACGGCGGCACGCTGTTCCTCGACGAGGTGGGCGAACTGCCGCCCGCGCTCCAGAAATCCTTTTTGCGGGTGTTGCAAGAACACCGCTTTCGCCCGGTGGGTGCCGGACGTGAACAGTCCAGCGACTTCCGGCTGGTGGCGGCCACCAACCGCGACCTGGAGGCCATGACCCGCGACGGGCGCTTCCGCCCCGACCTGCTGTTTCGCCTGCGCACGGTGGAAGTGCGCCTGCCCCCCTTGCGCGAACGCGGGGACGACGTGGTCCTGCTGGCCGCGCATCTGGCTGGGCAGGCCTGCCGCCGCTACGGCCTTGCGCCCAAGACGCTGTCACCCGCGCTGGTGCGCGCCCTGACGGGGCACCACTGGCCGGGCAACGTACGCGAACTGGGCAACGTGATGGAGGCGGCGGTGATCGAGGCCGGAGCCGACCCGGTGATCCACCCCAAGCACCTGCCGGGCCAGTTGCGCATGGCCGTGCTGGATGGCGGGACGGGAGGCGGCACCGGAAGCCGGACGGGCGAAAGCGCGAGGGCGGAATGGCCGGGCGGCGACGCCATGCAAGCCTTCGAGGGCGTGCCCGCCCATGACGACCGCTGGTCCGACGATGTCATTCCCGGCGCGCGGGTGTGGACGCCCCGCGCGAGCACGGGCGATGCGGGGAGAGACGGGACCGTCCCGGCCAGCGCGAACCTGCTCCCTGGGTATGACGATACTCCCTCCCTGCCGTACGGTCCGCACACGCCGCAAGACGTGACCCACGAGCATGCTGCCTTCCCCGCACCACCGATCGCCCGGGAACACCACCGGCAGTCCGAAAGCGAGGGACGGAGTGCACCGGGTACGCCGGGCATGGCGGGCTTGGCCGAAACGGAGGATATCTTTGCGGCGGGGGGCCTTTCCGTGGCGGGGCAGCAGCAGCCAGAGGCACCTCACCCTTTCCCGTCCGCATTCCCGCCCGCATTCCCGCCCGCATTCCCACAGGACATGCCCGCGCAGCCGCGCGGTACACGGCGGCCCGCCGGGCGGGACCTGCGCGCCGGGCGGGAGGTGCGTGACGGGCGGGAGGTGCGCGACGGGCGCGACGGGCAGGCCCAGCCCCGTGCAGCCTCGCCCGTGCCCCGCGCCCCCCGGCAGGATGCCGCCACCTGGAACGGCATGCCCTACCACGACTACAAGGCCGTCCGCGACCGCGCCTACTTCCAGCACCTCATGGACGTGTGCGAGGGCGACGTGGTGCGGGCCAGCCAGCTTTCCGGCCTGAGCATCGCCAGCGTGTACCGGCACCTGGCGCTAGCGGGCATTGCCACGCGCACCCGCGCCAAGCGCTGAGGGGGCAGCTGCCCGGCGGCCCTGGCCCGCCAGCCACGTCCATTGGGCACCCCCTCGACATGGTCCCAGCCGCCACCACCCAACGGGCCCTCTGGCACCCGTCCGGTCCCCTCCCTCCTCTTGTGCAGGGGACGCCCCGGCGCTACAACCATGGCGACACGGACCGCGTTTCGCGCCCCTCCCCGTGCGCGCCCGCTCGTACGCACGCGCGCCGATTGACACCCACGGCGCCATGGGGCAAGGGTGCCACAGGCTGCCGCCCCGCCGCGCGCACCGTTGCCCCACTGGCCGATATGGGCTGTTTCTGGCCGCAACGGGACGCACCGCGCGGCATCACACCGTCGCCACCAGCGCCGCCACCGTCACCACCCATATGGCGGGCCGCCCGGCCACGTGCCGCGCCCGCAAACCATACAGGAAGCCATCATGTCCAACGGCAAAATCCGCGTCGCGGTCTTCTTCGGCGGGCGTTCGCCCGAGCATGACGTCAGCATCGTCACCGGCTTGCAGGTCATCCAGGCGCTGGACGCCGCGCAGTACGAACCCGTGCCCGTCTACGTGGACCGCTGCGGCGCCTGGCGCACCGGCGAGAAACTGCTGGACCGCGCCACCTACATCCCCGCCCGCGATGCCGACGGCCTGTCCGCCGTCTCGCTGGAAATCGCCCCCGGCAAGGGCGGCATGCTGGTGGAGCAGACCTCCAAACTGTTCGGCAAGCCCAAACGCATTGCCTTCGACGTGGCCATTCCCGCCTTCCACGGCCCCTACGGCGAAGACGGCGACATGCAGGGCCTGTTCGAGGCTGCGGGCATTCCCTACACCGGCATGCGCGTGCTGGCGTCCGCCATTTTCATGGACAAGGCCGCCACCAAGCAGGCCCTGGCCGGTACGGACATTCCCATGCTGCCCTGCGCGGTGCTGCGCAAGCCCGTGGGCGGCCTGCTGCCCGCGCGCGCCGACATCGAGGCCGCGCTGGCGGGCATCACCCTGCCCGGCTGCCTGAAGCCCGCGCACCTTGGCAGCAGCATCGGCGTGGCCAAGGTGGATTCCGTCGAGGACATCGAGGCGGTGTTACCCGGCCTGTTCAAGAACGACACCGTGGCCATCGTGGAGCCGTACCTGGACGGCTGCGTGGAATACAACATTTCGGTGCGGCGCGACGGCGAGGGGCACGCCACCTCGGCCATCGAGCGACCCAAGCGCGACAGCGAACTGCTGGACTTTCGCCAGAAGTACCTTTCGTCGGGCGGCAAGACCGGCGGCAAGACGGGGGGCGGCACCAAGAGTGCGGGCGATTCCGGCAGTGCGGGCATGCTTTCGCTGACGCGAGAGATCAACCCCGACCTGCCCGAAAGCCTGGAAGGCCGCATCCGCGACCTTGCCGTGCGCACCTACGCGGCCTTTGGCGGCACTGGTGCGCCGCGCATGGACTTCATGTACGACGCCACCCGCGACGAGGTGTGGCTGAACGAGGTGAACCCCATCCCCGGTTCGTTCGCCTTTTTCCTGTGGGAAGCGGCGGAAACCCCGGTGCGCTTCACCCGGCTGCTCTCGCTGATGATCGACGAGGCGCGGGCCATGGCCCGGCACACCGCCTGCCCGGAAGATCCGACCCCGGAGGCTGCCCGGCTGTTCCCCCGCCGGTAGCCAGAGCGTCAGCTTGCCCGTTGGCTACGTCAAACCTCGCCTGCCATATCGGTCGAATACAAGAAGAGTATACTCCCTCATGGCAGACTTGTTTTCCTTGCCAACGAACAAGCTGACGCTCTGGCAACAGCCTCTGCCGGGGGTATGATCGCCTCCGCATGCAGCGCGCGCCGTCCCCACCGGGCGGCGCGCGTTTCGCTTATCCGCGCCTGACGCCTCCACCGCACGTAGGGACTTGCCGTCGCGCCCAACACCCGTCCGACGCCCGCCCCCCATCCGGCACGCATCAGGCCGCCCCTTGCCCCTTCGCGCACCCCCGGTGTACACCACGGGGCGCGCCACGCCGTTGGCCCCGCCCGTTTCCGCGGCACTTTCCGCACGCAGGCAATGGCCGCAGCGCCGAACACACCACCTTGAGGCCAGCATGGATTCCGCCCCGTTCACAGCCACGCCCCCCGCCGCCGCAGCAGACCCGGCAGCCCCGCACCTGCACGTGGTGCACCTGCCGAACGCCGCGCCCGCCCGCCGAAAGCCGGGGAACACCGGCGCTGCGGATGCCGCGCCCCCCACCGTCCCCCAGACCGCCCCGCAGACAGCCCCCCAAATCGTCCCCCAAATCGTCCCGCAGATCATATGGGCGCACGGCTGGATGCACACCCACGCCAACCTGCTGCCGCTGGCCAACACCTGCACCCACGGGCGCGACAACTACCTGCTGGACATGCCCGGCTTCGGTCGCTCCGGCATGCCGCCCGCCACCTGGGGCACGCAGGACTACGCCGACCATGCCGCCGCCTGGCTGCGCACCCTGCCGCGCGGCAAACGGATATGGGTGGGGCATTCCTTCGGCTGCCGGGTGGGCCTGCAACTGGCGGCCCGCCACCCGGACCTGCTGGACGGCCTGTTCCTGATGGCCGCCGCCGGGCTGCCCCGCCGCCGAACCCCCATGGAAAAATTCACGCGCGGGTGCCGCATCGCCGCGTTCAAGACGCTGAAGCACCTCAACTGGCTGGGCTTTGGCGCGGAGCGGGTGCGCCGCTTCTTCGGCAGCGCGGACTACGCCAACGCTGGCCCCTTGCGCCCCGTGTTCGTCAGCGTGGTCAACGAGAACCTGTCCGACGTGGCCGCCCGCGTGGCCTGCCCCGTGCACCTGCTGTACGGAGAAAACGACACGGAAACCCCGCCCTCCATGGGGCAGGACTTTGCCCGGCTGCTGGCGCACGCGCACTTGCAGGTGCTGCCGCGCTTCGGGCATCTGGACATTCTGACGGCGGGCGGCCATCAGGCCGTGTACGCCCTGGACACCTTCTGCGAGGAAATCTTCGGTGGCTAGCTCTCTGTTTCTGGGCGCGGCGTTTCTTGCGTTCGCCGTGCGGCGCAGCCTGACCTGGCTGCACATCTTTCAGCAGGAAGAATACGACGGCCCGCGCTTTTTCCGCTGGATGGCCGCCGCCCGCGCCTTCGACAAGCGCGCCACCCTTCCCCTGCTGGCCTGCTGGGGCGCGGCGCTGGCCGCGCCTGAGTCCGCTGCGTACGCCAAATGGGCGGCGGGCCTTGTGCTGCTGGCCGTGGCCGCCGTGGAAGACAATCCGCTGCACGCCGCCAAGAAAAAACTGGTGCTCACCGCGCGGGTCAGGCGCATCCTGTCCGTGGCGCTGACACTGACGGCGGTGTACGCCGTGGCCCTTGCCCTGTGCCCGGCCACGCCCGCTGCGCTGCTGCCGTTCTGGATACTCGGGGTGCAGGCCCTGCCGCTGACGCTGGTGGCGGCCAATGCATCGCTGGCCCCGCTGGAGGCGCGCATCCAGCAGGGCTTCTGGAACGAGGCGCACGAAAAGCTGCTGCGCCTTGCGCCCACGGTGATCGCGGTCACCGGTTCGTACGGCAAGACCAGCGTGAAGCACATCCTGGCCCACGTGCTGGGCTGCTACCACCCCACGCTGATGACGCCGGGCAGCATCAACACGCCCATGGGCATTTCGCGGATCATCCGGGAAAAGCTGACCGACGCGCACCGCTTCTTCATCGCGGAAATGGGCGCCTACGGCATCGGCTCCATCGAACGGCTGTGCAGGCTGGCCCCGCCCGATTTCGCCATCATCACCAACGTGGGCCCGGCGCACTACGAACGCTTCAAGGATCTGGCCACCGTGGTGCGGGCCAAGTTCGAACTGGCGCACGCCACCGTGGCCCGTGGGGGCCGGGTGGTGCTGCCCGCCGCCCTGCTGGGTTACGACCATGCGCGCGACTTTGCCGCTGCCAATGCGGGCGCGGTGCTGCTGTGCGCGGGTACGGACGGGGGCGCCGGACCGGACGTTGCGGGCGCGCCGGAACCTTCCGTGCGCGTGCTGGAGGCCGGGCAGGACCTTTCCGGCATCCATGCCCGCCTGCTGTACCAGGGGCAGGAATACGAGTTGCGCGCGCCCATCCACGGCATGCACCACGTGGACAACGTGGCCCTGGCCTTTGCCGCCGCGTGCGGGGTGGGCGTGGAGCCGCAGCGGGTGGTCAGCGCCCTGCGCAGCCTGCCGCAGATCACCCACCGGCTGGAGGTGAAGCCCCAGCCCGACGGTTCCGTGCTCATCGACGATGCCTACAATTCCAACCCCTCCGGCTTCGCCTCCGCCCTCGACCTGCTGGACCTGTACCGCAAGTCCGGGCGGCGCGGCGTGCTGGTGACCCCCGGCATGGTGGAACTGGGCACCCTGCACGACAGCGCCCACGCCGACCTTGGCGCGCGCGCCGCAGCCTGCGCCGACGTGCTGCTGGCCGTGGCCCCGGCCCGCATCCCCACCCTGGTGGAGGCCTTCCGCGCCGCCGCCGGGCCGGACCAGCTTGTGATGGAATGCGCGGACTTCGCCACCGCCCGCGCCTGGCTGGCCGCCAACATCGGCCCCGGCGACGCCGTGCTGCTGGAAAACGACCTGCCCGACCTGTACGAGAAGAAGGTGCGGGTGTAGGGGACAGCTTCCCCTCCCGCCACGCATCTCCCGTCATCCCGCCCCCTTGACGGAACCGTTCCGGTACGCTCTACTGCCTCAGGCACGGTGACGGAGACGACACTACGGCGGGCACGAGTCCGCCCCGCAAAAGCACTCCGCGCGTGTGGCATCCGCGATGTGCAACTGCAACCGCATGTGGCCCCGTACGCACAGCAGGCACACACTTCATGACGTACCTGTCCACGATCCATGTCGACATCCTCATGTGTCTCGCATTGCTTCCCGCCATTGTCGTGGCGGGCATCAAGCTGGACAAGGGCATTCCCGCGCATCGACATCTTATTGCAGCCATGGTGTGCGTCTTCACACTGCTGGTACTTGAAGCATGCAGTGTGGCGCTGGATACCAATTTCAACGGCGCGATCCGCGACAACGCGCAGCTTGTGCCCTTCGGCAAGCTGGTCAACAGCATCGGCTTTCTGCTGGTGCCCGTGCCCGCCTTCCTGACGTGGACCTTCCTGCACCATTGGACCGGCACGCGCCTTGCCGCATCGTCCGTCCTGTTCTGGGCGCTTCCCCTGGCATGCAACGCGGCACTGGCCCTGCTCAGCTACCACGCGGGACTGCTGTTCTCCATCGCCCCGGACAACACCTACTCGCGCGGGCCGTGGTTCGCCGTATCCCCCGCCATGTTCTACGGTTATCAGGCACTGGCGGCGGGGTTGCTGATTCGCCAGCGCAACCGGCTGAAGCGGGAAGAAATGGCCCTGTTCGCCCTGGCCCTGGCCCTGCCCGCCGCCACCGCGATCATCCAGCTTACCTATTTCACGTTTCTTACAATATGGAGCAGCTGGGCCATCTCGTGCATCATCCTGCTGGTGTCCGTGTTCATCAATTCGTCCGAGCGCGATGAACTGACCAAGCTGGCCAACAGGACGGCATACCGCAACGCCATCGCAAAGGCCCGCCGCATGCGCGAACTGAAAATGTGCGTGGCCCTGCTGGACATGGACGGCCTGAAGGCCATCAACGACAGGTACGGGCACGCGGCCGGGGACCAGGCGTTGCTGACGCTTGCGGAAGGGCTGCGGGATACCTTTGGAGAGGGGTTCAGCGTGATGCGTTTTGGCGGCGACGAATTCGCCGTGGTCCAGTTCGACAACGAACCCGCCGCGTTCTACGAACGGCTCTGCACCCTTGAAAGCACCCTGGCAGATCAGGATGCGGCCTCCGGCAGGCCGTACCGGGTGGCCTTCAGCTACGGGCTGGCCTGCTCGCGCGACGGCGAATGCGTTGACGCCCTGCTGAAGCGGTGCGACACGCTGATGTACGACCGCAAGCGGCAGAAGCACCTGAAGGCGGGCGCGACTGCCCCCTGAGTGTCGCCTGCCCGTCGCCCGACTGGCCCCTGCGTGGCGTTTCGTCCGGCTGCCCCTGACGCAGCCGGGCAGAGCTGGCACCCCTTCCCGCTCCGGCCTTGGCGGGGCAGGCGCAAACCGCCGGTTCCCCACCCTTGCCCCACACCTGAACACACCCTGGGAAGCAGCATGCCCACCGCCCGCGCCTTCATCCCTTGCCCTGTCGCCCCTGCTTCCCGGCTGTCGGGCACTCCGCACATGCTCGCCCCGTTCCTGTATGCCCTGCTCCTGTCCGCCCTGCTCCTGTCTGGTGGATGCGCGACCCGGCACGCGAACGCGCCAGATGCTCCCCCCCCCACCCCCCAGGCATCCTCACAAGCCTCACCGCAGACCGCCAGCCAGGCCGTCAGTTCCGTCCAGTTGGTCCAGTCGGAGCGCAGTTGGGACGGCGCCATGCTGCCCGCCTATCCGCAGGGCCAGCCACAGGTCACCATCCTGCGCATCACCATTCCCGCCGGGGCGCGCCTGCCCCTGCACCATCACCCGGTGATCAACGCCGGGGTGCTGACGCGCGGGCAGCTTGTGGTGGTTACGGAGGACGGCAAGGAACTGCGCCTCGCGGCGGGCGACCCCATCGTCGAGGTGGTGAACACCCCGCACCTTGGCTTCAACCCCGGCAGCGAGCCCGCCGAGATCATCGTCTTCTACGCCGGGCAGGCGGGCACTCCGCTGGCCGTCAAGCAGGGGCAGTAACGAGCCCGCCCGGCCTGCCGCAGCGCCGCTGTTACCCCCAGCCCCCCAGCCCCCTACCGCCGCCCCCTCACCCGGCCCCCCCGATTTTCCACGCTCTCCACCATTGCGGCGGTTCCGGCTCCCTCGCTGTTCCGGTTCCGCCGCATTTGCCCTGCGCCTGTCCGGACACCGGCCCAAAAAAATCAGGGACTGCACATTCCCGCAGGATACACTACACTCAGGGCTTCGGGCGCAATCCCGGTGCGGGTTGGCGCATGCCAGGGCCTTTCGCACCCTGCCGCGCCCACAGGGCACAGGCGCTCGCATCATGCTGCCGCGCCGGAACACACCGGGACATTCCATGAGCACCAGCGCCCCCTGTCTCCGCTTCAGCCGCTGTCCCAGCCCCGGTCCCACCCCGCAGCGGTGCACCGGCCCTGCCTCGTGCCCCACGTCCGACAGCCCACGGCTTTCCGCCCCGCCATCCGCACCGGGCGGGGGGGCGGTCCGATACCGCATTCGCCCTGCCCCCCTCCCCATTCTCCGGGCCGTGCTGCTGGCCTGCGCGTGCTGCCTGGCCCTGGCCGCGCGGCCCGCACCTGGTCATGCCGCACCGCAACGCGCCCTGCTGATCAGTTCCTACCACCCGGCATTCCCCACCTTCTTCCAGCAGATCGACGGCATCCGCTCCGAGTTGGACCCGGCGGGCGTGCCCCTGGACGTGGAGTTCATGGACAGCAAGCGCTTCAACGATCCGCCCAATCAGGCCCACTTTCTTGATCACCTGCGCTACAAGCTGTCCCGCGTGGCCCCGTACGACGTCATCATCACCTCGGACGACAACGCGCTGAACCTCGCCCTGGAGCACCGGGACGCCCTGTTCCCCACCACCCCCGTGGTCTTCTGCGGGGTCAACAACGTGGCGCTGGCCCAGGGCCTGAGCGGCGGCGCCGCCTTCACCGGGGTCATCGAGGCGGTTTCCATGCAGGAAACGCTGGACCTGATCCACCAGTTGCGCCCGCGCGGCACCATCCACGCCATTTCGGACACCACGCTGTCCGGCCGGGCGGACGCTCTGACCTTTCGCGAACTGGCGGCCCACAACGCCCCGGCGCCCAGCGGAGAACTGTCGCTGGAAGACCTGACCTGGGACGACCTGGCCCGCCGCATGGCCGCCCTGCCCCCCGGCGACGCCATCCTGCTGCTTTCGGCCTACGAGGACGCGGTAGGCACGCCCAAACAATTCGAGGAAAGCCTGGCCTTCATCCTGCGCCACGCCGGGGTGCCGGTGTTCCACCTGTGGGAACACGGCCTGGGCAAGGGGCTGGCGGGCGGCAAGGTCATCTCGCATTTCGAGCAGGGACGCGTGGCGGCACAACTGGCCCTGCGCATCATGAACGGCACCTCTCCCGCCGACGTTCCCGTGGTGGGGGGCGACGCGGCCAACCGCTACACCTTCGACCACCACGTGCTGGCGCGCTTCGGCATCGCGGAAAGGCAACTGCCGCCGGACAGCCGCATCATCAACGCCCCTTCGTCGCCGTGGATCATCTACCGGCGCGAACTGCGGGTGGCGGCGGCATCGCTGGTGGTCATCCTGGCCCTGACGATATTTCTGGTCTTCCACGTCATCCGCCTGCGCCAGGCCAAGACGGACATCCGCCACAGCCAGGAGCGCTACCGCATCCTGTTCGACCAGTCGCCCGTGGGCATCGCCCACTTCGATGACGAAGGCCGCATCATCGACCTGAACGCCAAATTCCAGGAAATCGTCGGCGCGCCTCGCCAGAAGGTGCTGGGGCTCGACCTGCGGCACGACCTGCGCGACCCCGAGATGCTGGGGGCCGTACGCACCGCCTTCCAAGGCGGCATAGGCCTGTACGAAGGCAACTACACTTCGGTAACGGGCCGCAAGACCACGCTGGTCAGCTGCATCCTCAAATGCATCATCGCGCCCGACGGCGGTCACCTGTACGGGCTGATCATCGCGGAAGACATCACCGAACGCCGCCGGGCGGAAGACACCCTGCGCGAACACGAAATGTTCCTGATGGAAACCCAGCGCATCGCCCGCGTGGGCGGCTGGAAGGCGGGCATCCGGTCCGACACGCTGGTCTGGACCGACGAGGTCAACCGCATCCTTGAAGTGCCGCCGGACTACAAGCCGGGCCTTGCCGAAGGCATTTCGTTCTACGCGCCGGAATACCGGCCCAGGGTGCGGGAGATGCTGCAAACCGTGGCCCGTGACGGCACCCACGTGGAACTGGAATGCGAGATCATCACCAGCCGGGGCACCCGCAAGTGGACCCACCTGCGCGCGGTGGGCCGGGTGGAAGAGCACGGGGAACAACTCATCCTGGGGACGTTCCAGGACATCACCGAGCGCAAGACGGCGGAGATCGAACTGGTCAACGCCAAGCTGCGGGCAGAGGCGGCCAGCAAGGCCAAGAGCGAGTTCCTGGCCAACATGAGCCACGAAATCCGCACACCGCTCAACGGCATTCTCGGCATGCTCCAGCTCATGCACACCACGCGGCTGAATGCCGAACAGAAAGACTACGCGGACATCGCCATCCAGTCCGGCAGACGGCTGGCGCGCCTGCTTTCCGACATGCTGGACCTGTCACGCATCGAATCGGGCAAGCTGGAAATCCGGCACGTTCCCTTCCAACTCGCGACATCGGTGCAGCAGGTGGTGGAACTGTTCCTGCCCATCTCGCTGCAAACGGGGATACAGCTCAAGATGCGCATGGACCCGGCCATCCCGGAAACGTTGCGGGGCGATACCGTGCGGGTGCAACAGGTGCTCACCAACCTGCTGGGCAATTCCTTCAAGTTCACCAGAAGCGGCGGCATCACGCTGGCGGCCCGCCGCCTGCCACCGCTGCACGGCCCTTCCTGCCGGGTGCTGTTCACCATTGCGGATACCGGGTGCGGCATTCCGGAAGACAAGCTGGGCGAGTTGTTCGAACCGTTCACCCAGGTCAGCAACGGAATGCGCCGTTCGCACCAGGGCGCCGGGCTGGGGCTTTCCATCTGCAAGCGGCTGGTGCACCTGATGGGCGGGGACATCACCATCGAGAGCGAGGAAGGCGCGGGCACCACGGCCTGCGTCAGCCTGCCCTTCACCGTGGTGTCCGACCCTGGCGAGGGGATGGATGTGCCCGATGCACCGGATACGCAGGATACGCAGAATGCCCCAGACAGGCCGGACAGGCCGGACAGGGCAGACAGGCCGGACAGGCCGGACAGGGCAGACAGGGCGGACAGGCCGGACAGGGCGGATACGCAGGACTGGACGGGCGTGATGCCCGGCGCCATGCCGGACGTTCCCCCTCCCTGCCGGATCCTGCTGGTGGAAGACGACCCGGTGACCCAGATGGCCCTGCGCCGGATGCTGGAAAAGGCGGGACACGCCGTCACCGTGGCGGGCGACGGACGCGCGGGCCTGCAAGCGTTGGCCGCCGAAGCCTTCGACATGGTGCTCATGGACATCCAGATGCCCATCATGGACGGCATGGAGGCCGTGGAACGCATCCGCAAGGGCGAGGCCGGGCCGGACAGGGGGGGCATCCCCATCGTGGCGCTGACGGCCTATGCCATGGAGGGCGACCGGGAACGGTTCCTGGGCGCGGGCATGGACGCCTACGTCACGAAGCCCGCGGACATGAATACCCTGAATGCGGTCATCGGTCGCTTTTGCGAACCGGGACAGATCACGGGACAGGGGTAGAGCCCCCTGCACGGGGCTTCGGGGGCGCCCGCCGGTACGGTGCCGGGCGGGCACGGCACCCGGCGAAAGCGCGCGGGAAAGGGGCGGAAGCCTCAGTCCGCCAGGGCGGGCGCCGGGGCAAAGGGCAGGTAGTCCCCCGGCATGTCGTCCTTCAGGTTCACGCCGGTCAGCCCGGCCGCAAAGGCTCCCTGCACCAGGTAGCACAGCTTGCGCACGCCGTCTTCGATGGGGAGACCGCCGGGGCGCACGTTGGAAATGCAGTTGCGTGCCTCGTCCGTACAGCCGGGAACGGGCGCGAAGGTCAGGTAGACCCCCAGCGAATTGGGCGAACTGAGGCCCGGTCGCTCGCCGATCAGCATCACCACCAGCCGGGCGCCCAGCAAGTGGGCCACCTCGTCGGCCACGGCCACGCGCCCGTGATCCACCAGCGCCACGGGCGTGGTGGTGTACCCTGCGGCGCGGGCCTGTGCCAGGAACCGGGTGGCGAAGGGCACGGCGTTCTCGTGCACCGCGCGGGCAGACAGTCCGCTGCTGACGACCACGCAGATGTCCGCCCCCCTTGCGCCCGTGGCCTGCGCGGCCACGGTCTCGCGCAGGATGCCCCGCGAGGCCTCGGAAAGCTGGCGCCCCTTGTCGGGCCGGGCCAGGAATTCCGCCGTGTCCGCCGCCGCGCTGTGCAGTTCCAGACACTGCTCGCCGCCCTGTTCCAGAGCAGCGCGTACCCCCGCCATGTCGAAGGGGGTCAGCACCGCGTCACGCGCCTTGGCGTGGGCCATGCGAAAATCCAGCCACCGGCCATGCGGCAGGCTTACGCCACAACGGCCCAGGGCAATGCGGGCGTCAGTGTGGCGGCGCAGGTCGCTCCACGTATCGTCGGTCACCGGCGCGGGCCGCGCCGCAGGCTCGTCGTGTCGTGCGCTGTCCATGGCGTTCCTCCTCAGTCGTCCTGCCGCACGCGCTGCTCAAGCCCCAGCAAGGCCCCGCCCGGCGGCAGCAGGTTGCCGTCCCCGTCGTGGATGCCCATGCGTTCCAGCCACGCCTCGAACTCCGGAGCCGGGCGCTTGCCCAGCAGCTTGCGCAGGTAGGCGGCATCGTGAAACGACGTGGACTGGTAGTTGAGCATGATGTCGTCCGCGCCGGGCACACCCATGATGAAATTGCAGCCCGCCGTGCCCAGCAGGGTCAGCAGCGCATCCATGTCGTCCTGGTCCGCGTCGGCGTGGTTGGTGTAGCAGATGTCCACGCCCATGGGCAGGCCCAGCAGCTTGCCGCAGCAGTGATCCTCCAGCCCGGCCCGAATGATCTGCTTGCCGTTGTACAGGTATTCCGGGCCGATGAAGCCCACCACCGTGTTCACCAGCAACGGGCGGTACCGGCGCGCCACGGCGTAGGCCCGGCATTCCACGGTCTGCTGGTCCACGCCGTGGTGGGCGTTGGCCGAAAGCGCGCTGCCCTGCCCCGTTTCGAAGTACATCACGTTGTCGCCCAGCGTGCCGCGCTGCAATTCCAGCGTGGCCTGGCTCGCCTCGTCCAGCAGGCCGAGGTTGATGCCGAAGCTGGCGTTGGCCTTTTCCGTCCCGGCAATGGACTGGAAGCACAGGTCCAGCGGGGTGCCCCGCCGGATGAGTTCCATGGCGCTGGTCACGTGGGTGAGCACGCAGCTTTGGGTGGGTATCTCGTACCGGGCAATCAGTTCGTCCAGCAGGTGCATCAGCCGGGCGATGTTTTCCAGGCTGTCCGAGGCCGGGTTGATGCCGATGACCGCATCGCCCGAGCCGTAGTACAGCCCGTCGATGGTCGAGGCCAGGATGCCCCGGGCGTCGTCCGTGGGATGGTTGGGTTGCAGCCGGGCCGAAAAGTGGCCCGGCAGCCCGATGGTGTTGCGAAAACGCGTGACCACCCGGCACTTGGAGGCCACCAGCACCAAGTCCTGCAAGCGCATCAGCTTGCTGGCGGCCGCCACCATTTCCGGGGTCAGGCCGGGGGCAAGGGCGGCAAGGCTGGCATGATCGACCGCGTCGGTAAGCAGCCAGTCGCGGAACTGGCCCACGGTGTACGAGCCTACCGGCGCGAAGGCCGCCGCGTCGTGGCTGTCCAGGATCAGGCGGGTGATCTCGTCGTCCTCGTAGGGAATCACCGCCTCGTCGAGAAAGCGCTTCAGCGGCACGTCGGCCAGCAACATCTGGGCGCGCACGCGCTCTTCGTCGCTGGCCGCCGCCACACCGGCCAGGACGTCCCCCGAACGCAGGGGGGACGCCTTGGCCAGCAGTTCGCGTAGCGGACTGTGCACATTCATGGCTGCCTCTCTTACAGGAGCACGCGGGGCAGGAACATGGCGATGTCGGGGAAGACCATGACAAGCACCAAGCCTATGAGCATCAGGATTACCATGGGGATGATGGAGCTGTATATGTCGCTCAGGGTCACGCCCTTGGGCGCCATGGCCTTCATCAGGAACAGGTTGTAGCCGAAGGGCGGGGTCATGTAGGCTATCTGGCAGGTGATGGTGTACAGCACGCCGTACCAGATGGGGTCGAAGCCCAGCGCCTTGACCAGCGGAATGTACAGCGGGGCCACGATGACCAGCATGGCCGTGTCGTCCAGGAACATGCCCATGACCAGGTAGGACAGTTGCATGATGATCAGCACGCCCCACGGGCTGAGGTGCCAGCCATCGAGAAAGAGCGTCTTGATGGCGTGCACGGCGCCCAGGCCGTCGAACACGGAGCTGAAGCACAGCGCGGCCATGATGATCCACATGAACATGCAGCTCACGCTCAGCGTCTGCACCAGCACCACCCGCATCACCTTGCCGTTGAGGCGCCGTTTGACCAGCGCGGCCAGGGTGGCCACCAGCGCGCCTACGGCAGAACTTTCCACCAGGCTGGTGATGCCGGTCATGAAGGCCCCGGTCACGGAAAAGATGATGGCCAGCGGCAGCAGGCCCGCCCACAGGCTGCTCCACTTTTCGGCGCTGGTGATGGCGTCGCGCTCTTCCTTCGGCAGGGCCGGACCCATGGCCGGGTTGAGCTTGCAGCGGATGACGATGTAGCCGATGAGCATGACCGCGAACATGATGGCCGGGCCAATGCCCGCCAACCACAGGTTGCTCACCGGCTGGCGGGCGATCATGCCGTACAGCACCAGCACCACGCTGGGCGGCATCATGATGCCGAGCGAACTGCCCGCCTGGATGACCCCGGAAACCATGCGCTTGTCATAGCCGCGCTTGAGCATTTCGGGCATGGCGATGGTGGCGCCGATGGCCATGCCCGCCACGCTCAGGCCGTTCATGGCCGAAATGGCCACCATCAGCACCACCGTGCCGATGGCAAGGCCGCCGGGCAGCGGCCCCATCCAGACGTGGAACATGCGGTACAGGTCGTTGGCGATGCCCGATTCCGACAGCATGTAGCCCATGTAGATGAACAGCGGCAGCGTGATCATGGGGAACCATTTCATCAGGGTCATGCTGGCGTTGAACGCCATCTGCGACCCGCCCGTGCCCCACAGGAACACGGCCGCCACGGCACCCACGAAGCCGATGGCCGCAAAGACACGCTGCCCGGTGAGCATCAGCATGCCCATGGAAGCGAAGAGAAGAAGAGCTATGCTCTCGTGCGATAGCGTGAAGGTGATGTCGAACATATCCTCGCGTCCTTTACCGCGTCCACATGCACTGAAGCCGGGAGTGTACTCGAAGTGAACAGTTAGCGCGGGCTGCCCAGCGCATGGGCAGGGGCCAGTTCGGAAGCCAGGGCGGCGCCGTCCGGCATGCCTGCGGACTCGCGGTCCTCTGCCGGTTCGGCACTGCCGGTTTCCACGATCAGCCGTTCGGGAATCTCCTCACCCAGCAGCAACCCGCGCGACCGGGCAACGGCCTTGAAGAATTCCGAGATGGACTGCAACAAGGTCAGCGCTATGCCGATGGCCATCAGAATCTTGATGGGTGCAAGCGACGGCCCCCATGCGGTGTTGTTGCGCTGGTTGAATTCTATGGAATACCACGTGCTGGACAGGCCGCCGTACAGCAGCATCACCAGATAGACCACCAGGAAGAACGACGTGAAGACGTCCATTTTTGCCTGGTTGCGCCATTTCAGGCGCCCGTAGAACACGTCCATGCGCACGTGCGAATTGACCAGCAGTGCGAAGCCGCCGCCCAGCAGGTAGTAGGCGACCATGCAGAACTGGGCCATCTCCACCCCCCAGATGACCGGGGAATGGAAGAAGTACCGGGAAACGGCCGAGTACAGCAGAACGGCCATCATCACGAAGACGAGATACAGCACCACCCGCCCCACGAGGCGGTTCACCGCGTCCACATACCGGACAAACAATCTGATGCAATTGGGCATGTCAGCACCCTCCGCGACGTGGCGACCGTGCACGACCTGTCATGGCCGGTCAGGGCTGATCGGGACTGGTCAGGACTGGTCAGGGCCGGTCAGGGCCGGTCAGGGCCCGTCGCATATTCGTGTCGATAAACGGCGTTGCACGCCGCCGCCCCACCGGCCAGGCAAGCGGCGGTCGGACGGCGGCGCGACCGGGCGGGCGGAAGGTCCGCCCGCCCCGTGAAACCACGATCAATACCGGTAGGGGCGGCCAGCCTTGACCATTTCCGCGTTGTACTTCTTCAGGATGTCCACGACCTTGGCGCACCGGGCGCTCTTCTTGGCCGTTTCATCCCAGAACTTGTGGGCGGCGGCTTCCACCTGGCCCCATTCGGCATCGGAAATGGAGGTCATCTCCATCTTGCCGCCGTTGACGCGGTAGTGCGCCTCGCCCCACCAGTACCAGTGCTGGCGGAAGTAGTTGGAACTGTCGCAGGTGAGCTTGAAGAGGGTCTTGAGATGCTCGGGCACTTCCGCCCACTTCTTGCTGTTGGCGAAGTACGAGCCGATCCACGCGCCGCAGATGTTGTTGGTGAGGTAGTACTTGCACTGCTCGGACCAGCCGGAAGTATAGTCTTCCGTGATGCCGGACCAGCACACCCCGTCCAGTTCGCCGGTCTGCAAGGCCACCTGGATGTCTTCCCAGGGCAGGCTGACGGGCACCACGCCGAACTGGCTCATGAACTTGCCGCCGGTGGGGAAGGAGAACACCCGCTTGCCCTTGAGGTCGGCCAGCGAACGGATGGGCTTGGTGGTGGCGAAGTTGCAGGGGTCCCACGCGCCCACGCCCAGCCATTCCACGCCCTTGATTTCGCTGTAGGCTTCCTTCCAGATGTCGTTCAGGCCCCAGTGCTCGAACAGGGCGGGCACGTCCAGCGAGTAGCGGGTGGCAAAGGGAAAGTACGCGCCGAAGATGGCCACGTCGGAGGGCGAGGACATGGAGTCCTCGTCGCACTGCGCCGCGTCGATGGTGCCGTCCTGCACGGCGCGGAACAGTTCGCTGGTGGAGACCAACTGGTCGGACGTGAACAGTTCGATGACCATCTCGCCGTTGGCGGCCTTGTTGAAGGCATCGATCTGCGGCTTGATGACGTATTCGGCTAGCGCGGCCCCGGCATAGGTCTGCATGCGCCACTTGATGGGCGCCTTGGCGGCGCGGGCGTCTGTCGCCTGCATGATGCCCGTGGACGCCGCCACCGCTGCCGTGGCCCCGATGCCCGCCGTCCTCAGAAACTCGCGTCTTTCCATACGTTCCTCCGGTCTGGAGCCAAAGCCCACTGGTTGATCAAGCATGCTGCCGTCCGGACCGACGACCCATCGCGGTCCGCAACAGCGCCGCATCGTAGCTTTTCACCAAAAAGCAATCGGCATGCCAAGAAACCGGAGCAAAACGGAACACTCAAAACAATGCAGGATATATGAAAAAATTAATGGACGAGGATCGCCCCCCGCCCATTCCCGACACATGCGTCACCAATATTACACAAAACTGTAAACAACTATTTCAGAAACAGTCCTCCTACCTTAAAAAATATCAAACAAAAACAGTGTCATGAAAAATCTCTGCTCGGACATGGAATTAACATTTTTGTATCTCGATGCTATAATCGATAAATGGGCATTTATGCATGATACACGTGAATATATTTCCGATAACATTACAACTCATTCATACGTAACAGATGATATAACATCTTTCAAACTTCAGATTCAAATCTAACGACAATTGCATTGCACTTTTTCAGACAAATCAAAACGATTCACCATAGAATAATCATTCATATTTTCATTTTCGAATTTGAAAAACATTCACCAAGAGAAACCATCCCCGCTTTTTCTGCACAACAATCACAATACACAATCTCGCCAGCAATCAGCAGCTTGGCGAGAATGGACAACCCCATGGCGTGGTTGCGTCGCACGACGGGCGGAACACCGGAACAATGCTGCCCACCGCACCCCTTCAGCGTTGACGTTTCTGTCAAAGCTGTCGGGCAGATTCGAACCGGCCGACTGCCCAGGGAACAGACGGCGTGACGGTACCGAGATCGGGGGCACACAGGCCATTAGGGATGCCCCGCACGGGAGGGACGTCTGCACCCCATGGAGCTGACCGCGCGAGTTCGGACTGCCGCCCTTGCGCCGACGAACTCGCCTGGCGGAACAGGAACGGCGCAACGTGGACGAGCAGGTCCACAAACCTTGGGCGCACATCACGGCGGACGCCCCCTGCGTTGCCGGGTTCACCACCAGCACCAGTTGCAACGACGGCGCCGGGCAAGGCAGCCCCCGCGCCCGTATCAACCTCATCCCGCGCAGCAAGGCCAATTCCCCGGCCCCACGCAGAGCGTGCGCGGCGTTGTACCGGGGCGTATGGGATATTGAGAGGGCTGACCGTGCGACAACAAGTGCAGAAAAACGAAAAGGGGGCTCGCAGCCCCCTTTTCCCAGCGCACGGGCCGTTGCCCTGCGCGTCATGCCTTTTTCGGTCTGCCCTTTGCCTTGGGTTTGCCCGGAGCGGCCTGGGCAACCATGCCAGCGGCCGGTGCCGCTTCTTCTGCCTTGAGCTTCGCCCCAACGGCCGACTTGCGCCGCTCCCAGAGCTGCATTTCCTTCATCTTCTTGCGGCGGGCCCGCACGAGCGACTTGCAGGCAAGCGGGGTGCCTTCCTTGATTCCCCACTTCTCGCGATAGGCATCGGCATCCAGACCGTGCAAGGCAAGATGCTTCGCCGTGATGATCTTGCACACCTTGCCGCATTCCAGACAGGTGACGGCCGATTCCCTGATGGCCTTCGCAACATCACCCTTCGGTACGGGGGCAGATTCAGCCGCAACGGCACCTGCGGGGTCCTGCGACAGAGCCTGGAGGCTTCTGGCCAACGTGCCTACCATGCTGGTCATTTCATCCACAGTCATCGCGCGAACGGTTGCCTGCGCCTTCACCAGCTCCAGTGCCTGCTTGAACATGTCATCCATATCAACCTCGATAATTTATTGACGGTTTGCACAACTCACTGATGCACATACATTGTTGTGCGCACCTGTCAATGTTTTACATGCATGTTTCACAATATAATCGGCACGGGGTGTGGTTGCGCACGCAGTCCGAGTGCTGACCGTGCGCGCGTTCACAGGGTGACTGGCGCAAAAGAATGGCCCAGTACCTCGGCTTGTGCCGTGCAAGGCGTGCGCCTTACCTGCAACCGCAAGAAACCTCAAACCGGGCAGCATCCGAACCGACAAAGGGCGGATCGCGCCGCGCTCCAGTTCACGACCATCACCTTCAAACGCAGAACCTCACCGACCAGTTGCCCGCACACACCGCAACATGCCATCTTCGGCATCCCGTCCGGCACGGGTCCGCAAACCCGCATCCCGTGGGGAACATATACAGGCCGACATCCAACGCCACCCGGCAGGCTGAACGGACGATCCCCCCCGGCAGCATGCGTCCGCAGAAGCACAACGCACCGGCAGGACGCATGGCAACGCCACGCCTGCCGACCCAGCCCTGACACGACGAACCAACCCACCTTGTCGATGCCGTTGCCCGGACATGGTCGTGACGCCACAATCGACCTCCCGCAGTTGTCCCGGCACGCTCCAGCCCCCGAGTCTCTCCTTTCGCGAAGCCGTGCGAACCACCAGCCCGGCGCCACATGACTGCCACCGGCACCGCAACGCGGGCCAAGCCCTGGTTGCCCGTATCCGGGGCCAGTCGTTTTTTTGGGCTATCAGCCTTGACATCTGCATGGGGCGCGTGGCATTGGGCTAAAAAGTTCGTTTGATCAAACTTTGTGAGCACAGTAAAACACGCTGCCTGTAGCGGGGCCAGCCGGGGTACACCGCATGACTCGTACGGTTTCAGACGCCGCCATGTTGCCCATCAGCGATAATGAAATCCAAAATCGTATGTACGGCAAGCAGGGCCTGCCGGGTGGAGAAGCGACCGCTACCACCGCCGCCATATCCACCGATACCGCCGCCGACACCACCCCGCATGACGCCGGGCAGCGCCTGCGGGCCTGCTTTGCCGCGACCGATGGCGACCCGCTGGGCAATGCCTTCGCGCGCAAGCTGGCCATCCATGCGGGGTTGGGCGGCACCCCGGTGGAAGAAGACCGCAGGGCCGACCTGCTGGGCCACCTGCTGTCCCGCCCGCGCGCGGGCAAGACGGCGGCCTACGTGCACGTGCCGTTCTGCGAAACGCATTGCCTGTACTGCGGCTTCTACACCAAGGCATACGGCCCTGGCGAAAGCGCCCGCTACACCGATGCCTTGCTGCGCGAACTGGACATGTGGGCCCACGCCCCCGCCCAGGACCAGGGGCCGGTGCACGCCGTGTACATTGGCGGCGGCACCCCCACGGCGCTGGAAGCCCCGGATCTGCTGCGGCTGCTTCAGGGCATTGCGGTGGCCCTGCCCCTGGCCAACGACTGCGAAATCACCGTGGAAGGACGCATCCACAACTTCGGGCCGGAGAAAATGGAGGCCTGCCTGGCGGGCGGGGCCAACCGCTTTTCGCTGGGGGTGCAGACCTTCGACACCGAACTGCGCCGCCGCATGGGCCGCCGCGCCCCGCGCGAGGAGATCGTGGCCGCGTTGCGTCGCCTTGCCGCCTACGACCAGGCGGCGGTGGTCATCGACCTGATCTACGGCTTTCCCACCCAGACCGCCGATTCGTGGCGGCGCGACGTGGAAACCCTGCTGGAACTGGAACTGGACGGCGCGGACTTCTACCAGCTCAACGTGTTCCGGGGCACGCCGCTGTTTGCGGCGGTGGAAGCGGGCAAGCTGCCCCCTGCGGCGGACATGGCGGAACAGGGCCGCCTGTTCGCCGAGGGCATCCGGCTGATGCACGGGGCGCGCTGGCGGCGGCTGTCGTCCAGCCATTGGGGCCGCACCACACGCGAACGCAATCTTTACAACCAGTTGGCCAAGGGGCAGGCGCACTGTCTGGCGTATGGCCCCGGGGCCGGGGGCATGCTGCACGGTCACGCCTTCTTCATCCAGCGAACCTACGCCGATTGGCTGGCGGCGGTGCAGGGCGGCGGCAAGCCCGTCATGGCCCTGATGCTGCCCCCGGCCTCCGCCGGGCTTGCGCGGGCCGTGGCCTCCGCCTTCGAGGCGGGGCGCATCGACCCTGCCCGGCTGGACGCGGAACTGGGCCAGCCCGTGGCGCGCCATGCCGCGCCCCTGCTGGAACAGTGGCGCGGCGCCGGGCTGCTGGAACGGGACGGCGACTGGCTGGAACTGACCGTAGCCGGACAGTTCTGGCAGGTGACCATGGCGCACCTGCTCATCAACTATCTGATCCGCGAGATCGAGGAGGAACAACCATCGTGAGAGAAGACATCGCACCGGGTCGACTGAAGACCGCCCACGGGCACATGCCCGCCCGACGCACGAGGGGGGCCGCCCGCCTGTTGCTGGCCGCCGCCACCGTGCTGCTGCTGTCGCCCGCAGCCGCCCTGGCCGAGGAAACCACCGCAGAGGCGGAGGAACAGCCCGCCCGTACCCGCGACGTGGTGGTCACCGCCACCCGCACGGAACACGACCTGAAGGACGTGCCCTCGTCCGCCGCCGTGGTGGACCAGGAAGACCTGAAGCGCAGTCCCGCCATCAACGTGGCCGACGCCCTGCGCGACGTGCCCGGCGTGGAGGTGTTCGACCTTTCCGTGCCCGGCGCCAAGCGCGTGCAGATTCGCGGTGAAAGCGGGCAGCGCGTGCTGGTGCTCATCGACGGACAGAAGATCTCCGAGCAGAAGTCCATGGACGGCGCGGCCCTGCTCATCGACCCCAACCGCATCGAACGCATAGAGGTCATCAAGGGCCCGGCCTCCGTGCTGTACGGGTCAGAGGCCATCGGCGGCGTCATCAACATCATCACCAAGAAGGGCGGTGAAAAGCCCATCAGCGTGGAAACCAGCCTCACCTTCGACTCGTCCACCGACGGCTTCACCGAATACCTCTCGGCCTTCGGCGGCATGAACGGCTTCAAGTACCGCGTGTCGGGCAGCTACAACGACCAGGGCAACCGCCGTTCCGCCGACGGCGAGATGGACGACACCTCGTACATGTCCCGCGACAACTCGGCATTCCTGGGCTACGACGCGGACAAGGCGTCCTTCGGGGTCACCTACGACGAATACTGGAGCAACCTGAACTCCATGACGCCGGAAGGCACCACCGGCGACACCCTGTACAACTTCGACCTGGACATCCCCGTGTGGGAACGCCGCAAGGCAGGCGCCTACGCCGAGTTCCGCGACATCAGCGAGCTGGTCTCGCGGGTGCGGGTGGATGGCTTCTACCAGGAAGTGACCAAGGAGATGATCAACATCATCGGAGTGAAGCCCACGGCCTTCCTGACCGTGGACCAGGACCAGTGGACCCGCAACGAACAGGCAAGCTGGGGCGGCACCATGCAGGTGGACCTGCTGCCGCACGAGAACCACCACGTCATCCTGGGCTACGACATGAACCTGGACGACCTGGACGCCACCACCGAGATTCTCCAGACCACCACCATGTTCGGCTCGTCCACGTCCACCTTCACCAAGTACGACTACGACGCCACCATGGACACCCACGCGGTGTACCTGCAGGACGAATGGACCCTGCCCGCCGACTTCGCCCTGACCCTTGGCGTGCGCCAGACGTGGGTGCGTTCGGAACTGGAAGACACCAACAACCCCAGCCTGGACACGGACACCCGCTCCGCCTCGCACCCGGTGTTCAGCGCGGGGCTGACCTGGGCGGGCATCGAGGATACCACCCTGCGCGCCCTGTTCTCGCAGGGGTACCGGTTCCCCAACCTGCAACAGCTGTACATCGGCACGGTGCACGGCAGCTCGGACCCCACCTACCCCAACCCCGACCTGGATCCGGAAACCTCGAACAACTACGAGGTGGGCGCCCGGTATGACAACGGCGCGCTGAACCTGGACGTGGCCTTCTTCATGTCCAACGCCAAGGACTACATCACTACCACGGCGGTCACCGGCGGCAGCCAGTTCACCAACGTGGACGAGGCCGACACCTACGGCATCGAGGCCTCGGCGGGGTACACCTTCCGCTCGCTGTTCCTCACCCCGTACGCCAGCGGCACGTGGCTGAAACGCCACTACGACTCCGGCACGCTGGACACCTGGGATACCGGCCACCCGGAATACATGGGCCGCCTTGGCGTGCGCTTTGACCGCGACCTGCCGGAACGCAAGCTGAACCTGTTCGCCGACCTGTACATGCGTGCCGCCGTGGACGCCCGCGAGGAATATTCCGACGGCACCAGCGACAACTACGAGGCCTGGGAAACGCTGAACCTCTCGCTGGGCACCAAGTTCGGCGAAGAGCGGCAGCACTTCGTCAGCCTGGAGCTGCTGAACATCCTGAACCGGGACTACCAGACGGCGGCCTCGTCCATCGACGAACCGGGCATGCACGCGGTGGTCAAGGTGGGAACCACGTTCTGATTTTCTGACGGCATCACACTTGATGTTGAAAATGGAAATCGTTTTCAGTATGTCAAAGGCGGGTGCCGGGCAACCGGCACCCCCCCACACATCTCCGGTCGTGACGCCGCAATGTGCCCCCCCCCACAGTGTGCCCCCACAGTGTGCCCCCACAGTATGCCAAAGATACCGCCCGACGCATCCCGCCGCCCCGCCGGTCGTCCGGCACCCGCCTTCAACCCAACGGATGTCGACGCATGAAAACCACCGCAAGCGCCCCCGGCGCGCCGCACCTGCCCGCTCTGGAGGTCCCGGAGATCCCGGAGGCCCCGGCCCGCTTCTCATCGGTCCAATCCCCCCCCGCCCCGTCCCCGTCTGTCCGGTCCGGCGCCATCCGCAGGTCGGGGACACGGTACTGGGCCGTACGCGAACTGGTGACGGTGGGCGTGTTCGCCGCCTTGACCAAGGTGTCCAGCCTGCTGGTGGCCCTGGTGGGCGGCGGCATGAACCCGCTCACCCTGGTGCTGAAGAACCTGGTGTTCACGGTGCTGGCGCTGGTGCTGCTGTTCAAGCTGCGCAAGCCGGGCACCCTGCTGCTGTTCACGCTGGTCAACGTGCTGGTGTCCATGCTGCTCATGGGCGGCGGGTTCTTCCTGCTGCCGTCCATGCTGGTGGCGGGCATCGCGGCGGAAGGGATCATCCTGCTGCTGGGCGGCTACCGCAACGAGATGGCCCTGGTGGCGGGCATCGCCTGCTACGACCTGCTGTTCAAGGCCGGGTCGTTCGGCGTGTCGTGGCTGTTCGTGCGCGAGCAGCCGGAACTTTTGCTGTTCACCGGGGTGGTGGTGGCCATCGGGTACGTGGGTGCCCTGGCCGGGCTGCCGGTGGGCCTGCGTTTTCTGCGGGAGCTGCGCCATGCGGGCATCGTCCATGAATGATCGCTGGACCGTCGGCGGGGGGGCGTCCGCGCCCGGTGGTGGCCTGATGCACCGGCTGGATGCGCGGACCAAGATGGCCATTTCGCTGCTGGGGTCCGTGGCGGTAATGGTGCTGGCCGACCCCGTGGCGCTGGGCCTGCTGCTGGCCGCGTCCGTGGCCTATGCCCTGACCCTGGGCCGCTGGCGCATGCTGCTGGCCTGTCACGCGGGCATCGCGGCCATGCTGTGCGTGGCCTTTGGCCTGATGCACCTCATGCACCTGGCCGTGCCGCGCATGTCCCCGCTGGAGCCGGTGCGCCTGCTGGTGCCGTTCCTGCGGCTGGCCATCATGGTCAACGTGGTGCTGGCGCTGGCCCTGTCCACGCGGGTGCAGGCCATGCTGTCCACCCTGAAGTCGTTGCACCTGCCGTTCTGCGTGTACATTCCCACGGCGGTGATGGTGCGTTTCGTGCCGTCGTTCGTGGCCGACGTGCGTCAGGTGTCGGAAACCCTGAAAACGCGCGGCTATCAGGTAAATCCGCTGTTCCTGCTGCGCCACCCCCTGCTGTCGATGCGCCTGCTGTTCGTGCCGCTGGTGTTCCGCGCCCTGCGCGCGGCGGACGAGTTGGGCATTGCGGCGGAGCTGAAGGGGCTGGGCTACGCCGACAGGCTGCGCCCGTGCCGCACGGTGCATCTTGCCCGGCGCGACTGGGCCGCCATGGTGGCCGCGCTGGTGCTGGTGGCGGCGGGCGTGGGGCTGCAACTGCGCGCGGGCTGGGGCGGGGGAGGCATGTTCTGATGCTGTGCCTGACCGACGCCACCTATACCTATCCCCACGCCACGGAACCTGCCGTACGCGACCTTTCCCTGCGGGTGCGCCCCGGCGAGGCGGTGCTGTGCACCGGCCCCAGCGGGTGCGGCAAATCCACCCTGGTGCGCCTGGCCAACGGCCTGTGCCCCCACTACTACCGTGGACGGCTGGAGGGCGACGTCACCGTGGGCGGCCAGCGCACGGCGGAAACGCCCCTGCACGAACTGGCCCGCATGGTGGGCACCCTGTTCCAGGACCCGGAAAACCAGTTCTTCGCCCTGACCGTGGGCGACGAGATCGCCTTTGCCCACGAATGGCGCGGCAGCGAACCGGCCCATACCCTGGCCGCCGTGGACGAGGCCGCCCGCCGCTTCGGTATCGCCCATCTGCTCGACCAACCCATCCACGACCTGTCCGAAGGGCAGAAGCAGAAGGTGGCGCTGGCCTCCATCCTGTCGCTGGGGCCGCGCGCCGTGGTGCTGGACGAACCCACCGCCAACCTGGACCCGGAAGCCACCCTGGCCCTGGCCGACGAGATTCGCGCGCTGAAGGCTGCGGGCATGGCCGTGCTGATCGTCGATCACCGCCTGTACTGGCTGGAAGGCGTGGTGGACCGGGTGGTGGTGATGGCCGAAGGCCGCATCGTGGAGGAAGGGGAGTTTTCCCTCCTGCACGACGACGGGCTGCGCACCGCGCGCGGCCTGCGCGCCGCCCGCGTGGCCGACCCGCGCACCGCCCTGCCCGAGGCCAGCGGCCGGGGCGACGCCCTGTGCGTGGCCGACCTGCGCTATGCCCACAAACATGGACCGGAACTGTTCCACGGGGCCTCGTTCCTGCTGCCGCGCGGGGTCATCGGGGTGCTGGGTGACAACGGCACGGGCAAGACCACCCTGGCCCGGCTGCTCACCGGGCTGCACCGCATGCACTCCGGCAGGCTGCACCTGCACGGCGTGCCGGTCCGGCCGGACCGCATGCTGCGCCACGGCAGCATCGTGCTGCAGAACACCGACCACCAACTACACATGAAGAGCGTGCGCGAGGAAATCGCCGCGTCCATCATTGCAGGTGGGGCGGGAGGGGCGGGAGGGGCAGGCACGGCGCGGAACGCCAACGGCTCCGCATCCCCCCCTGCCCAAAGTGACCTGCCGCGCCTGCCCGATTTGCTGGACCTGTTCAACCTAGCCCACCTGGCCGACCGCCATCCCCAATCCCTGTCGGGCGGGGAAAAGCAGCGGCTGGTCATCGCCTGCGGCATGGCCAAGCAGCCCGAGGTGCTCATCCTCGACGAACCCACCAGCGGCCTCGACGGCCACAACATGCGGCTGGTGGCCGACGCCGTGCGCGCCGCCGCTGCGCGGGGCGCGGTGGTGCTGCTGATCAGCCACGACCTGGAACTGCTTTCCATCACCTGCGACGCCGCGCTGCGCCTGCCGTTGCGCGGCCCGCGCATCCCCAAGGAGAATCCCCAATGTTCGACCATCTCGTGACGCCGGAACTGCGCGACGCCGTGCAGACCGCCGTGCAGGACAGCCCGGACATCATGCTGCACACCCTGGCCCAGCGCTGCGGCGCACCCGAAGGCGCCGTGGCCTGCGCCCTGCCCGCCGACATGCGCCGCTTTGCCCCGGCAGCGTCCTTTGACGCGGTGTGGGACGACATGACCGGCTGGGAGAAGGTGACCCTCATCGCCATGACGCCGGGCGCGGTGATGGAGGTGAAAGGCAGGCTGCCCAAGGGCCGCCGGGGCCATGGCATGTTCAACCTGCACGACGCGGACAATCCCCTGGGCGGGCACGTGTTCATCGAGCGGCTGGGCACGGTGTGCTTTCTGTCCAAACCGTTCTTCGGGCTGGAGAGCCACTCCGTGCAGTTCTACGACACCGACGGCGCGGCCATGTTCTCGGTGTACGCGGGCCGCGAGGGCCGCGCACTGATCCCCGCCGTGCGCGAGGCGTTCCTGGCCCTGCGCGACCGGGTCTGCGCCGGTCCGGCCCTGACTGCCGACAGCATGGATGCGGGCAAGAACGCGGGCGAGGTGGCGGCATGAAATCGCTGGTCGTCTATTCCTCGCGCACCGGCAACACCGAAAAGGTGGCCCGCGCCATCGCGGCCAGCCTGCCCCAGCCCTGCGACCTGTGTCCGGTGGACGAGGCCCCGGACCTTTCCGGGGGGGCCGGAACTCTCGGCTATGATTTCGTGGCCCTGGGCTTCTGGGTGGACAAGGGCGGCCCGGACGCGGCAACCGCCAGGTACATGCAGACGGTGAAGGGCTGCCGGGTGGGCCTGTTCGGCACCCTGGGGGCATGGCCCGATTCCGACCATGCCCGCGACTGCATCCACCGCGCCGAAGAAATGATGGAGGGCAACGAGGTGCTGGGCTCGTTCCTGTGCCAGGGGCGCATCGACCCTGCCGTGGTCGCCATGATGCAGAAGATGGCCTCGGACGCGCACCCCATGACTCCGGAACGCATCGCGCGCATCCGGGAAGCGGAGCGCCATCCCGACCAGAAGGACCTTGCCGACGCGCAGGCCGCCTTCCTGGCCATGGTGGACCGTGCCCGGACCGCGACCGTCCCGGCGGAGGCCCCGTGCGCGAAATGACCGACGCGGAAATGCGCGCCCTGGTGGCCCGGGTCCGCTGGGCCACCATCTGCACGGTTTCGCCTGGGGGCGAGCCGTATGCCGTGGAGGCCACGCCGTACCGCGAGGGCGACGAGGTGTGCTTCATGATCAACCCGCGCGGCACCACCTGGCGCAACCTGTGCGGCGCGGGGCACGACGCCGGGCTCGCTCACGGACGGGGTGCGGGACAGGACGGCGCGGATGCCCCTTCCGGCGGCGGCCGCGTGCTGCTCAAGTTCACCCTGACCAACCGCACCCTGACCTGGTGGGCCGGAGTGAGTTGTTACGGCAAGGGCCGGTTCGACAGCGACCCGCAGGCCATCCGGCGCGGCTTCCGCCTGCTGGGCGATGTCATGACCAGCGACTATTCCGGCGTGGGCGAACAGTTTGCCGCCACGCCAGGCAGAAGCCCGCTGCTGCGCGTGCGCGTGGAGCGGATGACGGGCCGGTGCAGCGTCGACGAAGATCAGGCGCTGTTCGGCGCGACCATGGAGATGTGAACATCATGAACTGGAAGGAACTGGTGGACGTGCTGGGGCCCGCAGGCATCGCCCTGGTGGTGCTTTCGTGTTGCAGCCTGTATTTCGCGCTGCGCAACGGTATCTACCTGCACCTCGTGGGGCGCGACTTCAAGTGCGCGCTCCACGACATGGAGACGCGGGGCGAGGAATACCTGCGCTGCCTGTGCGAGGCCTCGTCCAACCCGCTGGTGGGCATCATCAACGGCATCGTGCATACCCACGCCAAGCATTCCAAGGACATCCGGGCAGAGGTGGCATACCTGTTCCACCGCAATTTCGCCTCGGTGTCGCAGGGGCTGGCGTACCTGCGGCTGATATCCATCCTGGCGCCGCTGCTGGGGTTGCTGGGCACCATGCTGGGCATGGTGGACGTGTTCCGCGAACTGGCGAAATCGCGCGCCTCGGCAGACCCGGCCATGCTGGCGGCGGGCATCTGGGAGGCGCTGCTGACCACCATCATCGGGCTGAGCGTGGCCATTCCCACCCTGGTGGTGTTCTACCACCTCAGCCTCAAGGTGCGCGGCTTCCGCATCGAGGCGGTGGAGCACAGCTACCGGGCCCTGGAGTTGTGCGGACGGCTGTGCGCGCACGGCGATGAGGGGGGCCGCGACGGAGAACCTGACCGGGGGTACGACGGGAGACATGACGGCGGTCCCACGCGGCCGGAAGGCCGCCGGAGCACCGATGCCCCCGTGGCGTGCCCGTGCGGGGGGCGTGACGCCGCAGCCGGGCATGCTACAGCCCGACCTGCCACCGGACCTGTCGCCACCGGGACGGGGCGCTTGTCATGAACGGCGATTTCGGCGCGGACGACGATTTCGGCGGGGTGGACGCGGGGCTGGACCTTACGCCCATCATCGATGCCGTGTTCCTGCTGCTGATCTTTTTCATCATGGCGTCCACTTTCTCGCAGCCGGTGCTGGAGGTGGCGCTGCCTGCGGCATCTTCCGCCGCCGTGCCCGAGGAAGCGCGCGAAGAAATCACCCTGGCCATCGACGCGGAGGGACGCATCTTTTCCGGCACCGGGGAAATCACGCGCGAGGAGCTGCCCGCGCTGCTGACGGCGGAGCCGGACAGGCCGCTGGTGCTGCATGTGGACGAGCGGGCGCCCTTCGAGCCGTTCGTGAAGGTACTGGACGAGGCCAAACTGGCAAGGAGGAGCAATGTCTCCATCACCACGAAACCCGCGCGGTGACACCCGCTGGAGGGCCAGCGGCCGGGCCGCCTCGGTGGGCACGCTGGCCCTGCATGCCGGGGTACTGCTGGGCCTGCTGCTTACCCAGGGGCTGGCCACCCGCCCGACATTGCCCCCCCTGCCCGCCGGGGTGATGGCCCTGGAACTACGACCGGAACCTGCCCCACCACCGGCGGCGGCAACCATGCCGGAACCCATGGCCCCGGCGCCTGCCGTGCCCGCCCCGGCGGAACCCAGACCCCGGCGCGAGGTGACGCCCCCGCGTCCCGCACCCCGCCCCCGCCCGGAACGGGTGGCTCCGCGCCCCGTGACAGCCCCGGCCATGGCAGTGGACGAGGCGCAGGATGTGGCCCCGGCCCCGGACCAGGCATCCCTGTCCGCACCCGCCACGGCACAGGCCGGAGCCGTGCGCGGCACGCCCGCCCCCGGCCATTCGCGCGGCGTGGACATGCCGGAGGCAACGCCCATGCAGCGGGTGTTGGCCGCGCTGGCCGAACTGGTGGAACGGCACAAGGAATATCCGCGCGCCGCGCGCCGCGCGGGGTACCAGGGCACGGTGCTCATGGAAGTCACCCTGCGGGGCGACGGCGTCATCGGCAATTTCGGCCTGGCCGAAGGCAGCGCGTACAGCCTGCTGGACAAGACCACGGAACGGGCCTTTGCCCGCATGCAGGGCATGCGGGTGCCCGGAATCACCCTGCCTGGCGAAGTGCGGGTGCGGGTGCCGGTGCGCTACGAACTGCACTGAGCCGAACCGCCAAAGGCGCCGCCGGATGGAGTCGCGCCGGAACGCACAGCGCCCGGACATGTTCCGGGCGCTGTGTTCGCGGCGTATGATCTGCGGGTGGGGGGGACAGACTGGGGCAGGGACAGGCGGGGCCGACGCGTGGGACGGTCCCTGCGGGCGGTGCGTCACGCCTTGTCGGGCTTGTCTTCCGGGGTCCCCCTGGTGGAGCGGACGCGCGGCCCCGGCGACGGCGGGGGGTCTGCCTGGGTCTCCGGTCCGGGGTGGGGCTGGCGTTGCATGAAGGCCGCGTAGTCCTCGCGCCAGCGGTCCAGTTGCAGCCCGGTGCGTTCGAGGTACAATAGGAACTGCCCAAGCCGCTTGATGACCTGCGCATCCACGGCGTGCTCCACGCGACAGGCGGTGGCCTCGGCCAGTTGCCGATCCAGTTGCAGCACGTCGCCGAACAGGCGGCGCAGGATCATGTTGCGGTGGGCGATTTCGCGCGCCAGCGGCTCGCCCTGCGGGGTCAGCCGCACCAGGCTGTACGGCTGGTACTCGATGAGTCCGCGCGAGGCCAGGGCCTTCAGTGCGCTGGTCACCGTGGAGCGCGAAACCCCCTGGGCATCGGCGATGTCGCGCGAGCGTGCCGCGCCGCGTTCCATCTCCAGATGAAAAATGGTGACCAGATAATCTTCAAGCGTGTTGGACAGCGGCGGGGTATGCTCTGCCGACATGTCGGCCCCTTGCGTGTAGTGTTGTCCGCGCCGTCGTGCGCGTTTCGCCCCTGTATCGTAAAACCCTTCCGGATGCACCCCTTGAACGCCACCGTACCGGGGCCCGCCGCCCCCATTCCCGCGACCGCCGGAGCCGAATCGGCTCCCTTCTCCGCCGCACCGCCCTCCCCCCCCACGGGGCGGCACCTGATTGCCGCGCTGCTGCGCCCCCTGCGCGCCCGCTTTGCCCTGGGCCTTGCGGGAAGCCTGCTGGCCCGGCTGTGCGACCTCATTCCCATGGCCCTGCTGGGCGTGGTGGTGGACGCCGTCACCAGGGGGCAGACCGCGCCCGAAACCTACCTGCTGTACGGCATGCTGGTGCTGGGGGCCTTCAGCGGGCTTGCCGCCTTCCAGTGTGGCAGCGACTACATGCTGGCCGACGTGGCCCAGCGGCTGCGCCATGCACTGCGCATGGCCCTGTACGGCCACCTGCTGCGGCTGGACGCCGGATTCTACGCAAGCCGCCGCAAGGGCGACCTGATGAACGTGGTGTCCGGCGACGTGGATACCCTGGAGGCCGTGGTGTCCGACACCCTGCCCGGCGCGGTGCGCGTGGGCATGATGGTCTGTGGCACCTATGGGTGGATGCTCTGGCTGGACTGGCGGCTGGCCATGCTGCTGCTGGTGCCCGTGCCCGGCGTGGCGTGGCTGATGGTGCACTTTGCCCGGCGCATCCGGCCCCAGTACCTGCATGCCCGCAAGGCGGCGGGGAGCTTTGCCGGGGTGCTGGAAAACAGCCTGCACGGGGTGGCCGAATTGCAGGCCGCCAACGCCCAGGACCACGAGATGGAGCGGCTGCGCGCCCGGTCCGCCGAATATCGCGATGCGGGCATTGCCGCCGCGCGCACACGGGCCCGGTTCATCCCGGCCATCTTCATCGCGGCGGGGCTGTCCTTCGCGCTGCTCATCGGCGGGGGCGGGTGGCTGGCCGCCCAGGGCGACGGCCCCAGCGTGGGCGCCTACACCACCTTCGTGTTCATGGGCATGCGCCTGGTGCTGCCCATCTTTGCGGCGGGCATGGTGGCCAACCAGGTGCAGCAGGCCCGCGCCGCCCTGACGCGCATCGACGAACTGCTGCTGGCCCGCCCCACGGTGGTGGACGCGCCGGATGCCGAGGACCTGCGCGAGCCGCCCCGGCGCATCGAACTGCGCGGTGCGGGCTACGGCTACGGAGAGGATCACGGTAACGGGCGCGATGGAGGGCGCGATGGCGCAAGGGACGCCCTGCACGGCATGGACCTGACGGTAACCGAGGGCATGTCGGTGGGCATCGTGGGGCCGTCGGGCGCAGGCAAGAGCACCCTGGTGCGCCTGCTGCTGCGGCTGCACGATCCCAAACGCGGCGAGGTGCTGGTCAACGGTCGCCCGCTGGCGCACTGGACCCTGGCCTCGTACCGGTCGCACATCGGCTACGTGCCGCAGGACCCGTTCATCTTCCACGGCACGGTGGAAGAAAACATCCGCCTTGGCGCGCCGCATGCCGACGACGCGGCGGTGCGCGAGGCTGCGCGCATGGCCGACGCGCACGACTTCATCGCCGAATTGCCCGACGGCTACGCCACCTTCATCGGCGAACGGGGGCTGAAACTGTCCGGCGGGCAACGCCAGCGCATCGCCCTGGCCCGCGCCCTGCTGCGCGACCCGGCGGTGCTGATCCTGGACGAGGCGACATCCGCCGTGGATTCGCTGACCGAACAGCGCATCAAGCGCAACCTCTCAACCGGGTTCGGCTCTCCGCAGGGCAAGGCACGCGATGCGTCCGAAGCCAATTCCCGGAATGAACATGCTCCCGGCCCGAATGAACATGCTCCCGGCCCGAATGAACATGCTCCCGGAATGTTCGCGGGACGCATGGTTATTGCTGTCGCGCACAGGCTTTCGACGCTGAGCGACTTCGACCTTGTGGTCGTCCTGGACAACGGGCGGGAAGTGGAACGCGGCTCACCCCAATATCTCCTTGGCAAGGGGGGGCTGTACGCCGAGATGTGGAGCCCCGGAGGCGAAGCGTGACCGGCCAGCCCACGGCAGGGCGGGCAACATCAAACCAGAGCGTCTGCCGCACCGGAACGCTCGAATGTGCCAACATCCAAGGACGAAGCGCAACATCCCCATCGGAAACGCGCTGGACAGCCCCCCCCCCTCAGCCTTCCCTCACGCTGGCGTGGTGCGTATGCGGTTGATACGCCGCAGCCGGAACCACGCAGCCCTGCCGCAAGCCCCCCTGCCCTGGCATTCGCCGGGCGACGGGCAAACCCATACCGGAAAAGCGCCGGGCGGACTGAGCCCGCCCGGCGCGGCAGACATCAGCAGCCCAGCCGACGCGCTATCTCCTTGGCTGCCAGGCGCCCGGCCCCCATGGCCAGGATGACTGTGGCAGCGCCGGTGACGATGTCGCCCCCGGCAAACACGTTGGGCATGCTCGTCTCGCCGGTGTGCTCGTCCACCTCGATGTAGCCCCATTTGTTCAGGGCAAGGCCCGGCTCGTTCTCCAGCAGCACGGGGTTCGAACGGGTGCCCACGGCAATGACCGCAAGGTCCGTGTCCCGTTCGTAGACGTCATCCGGGACGGGCCTGGGGCTGCGCCGCCCCGAGGCGTCCGGTTCGCCCAGTTCCATGCGCTGCAAGCGCACCGTGCCCAGGTTGCCGTCCTGCCCCGGCAAAAATTCCAGGGGCGCGGCCAGGCATTCCATGATCACCCCTTCCTCGATGGCGTGTTCGACCTCCTCGCGCCGGGCGGGCATGGCCTCCACGGTGCGCCGGTACACGATGCGCACCGATTCCGCCCCCAGGCGCCGGGCAGTGCGCGCGGCATCCATGGCCACGTTGCCGCCGCCGTAGACGGTGACGTTGCGGCCCCGGACGATGGGCGTGTCGAAGTGCGGAAAGTCGTAGGCCCGGCCAAGGTTGACCCGGGTCAGGTACTCGTTGGCCGAAAACACGCCGTTCAGGTTCTCGCCGGGCACGTTCATGAACCGGGGCAGCCCGGCACCCACGCCGATGAACACGGCCTTGCAGCCCTGTGCGAACAGGTCGCGGATGCCGAACGTCTTGCCGCCCACGGCGTTGCGGACAAACTCCACTTCCAGTTCCTGCAGGGCGTTGACCTCCTTGGCCACGATCTTGTTCTTGGGCAGCCGGAACTCCGGAATGCCGTAGACCAGCACGCCGCCCAATTCGTGCAACGCCTCGTAGACCGTCACCTTGCACCCGCGCGAGGCCAGGTAGCCCGCCACGGTCAGGGACGAGGGGCCGGAACCGATGCAGGCCACCTTTTTCGCGGGATCGATGAGCGGACATTGCGGCCTGTCGGAAATGAGGTCGCAGGCATCGCGGTGGAAGAACTCGTCGGCGACGAAACGTTCCAGGCGACCAATGGCCACCGGCTCCCCCTTGGCGCCCAGCACGCAGCCGCCCTCGCACTGGCTTTCCTGCGGGCAGACGCGCCCGCAGATGGCCGGCAGGCTGTTGGTGCTCTTGATGATCTTGTAGGCCTTTTCCACGTTCCGTTCGGCCAGCGCCGCGATGAACTGGGGAATGGGCACCTCGACGGGGCAGCCCCTGACGCACTGGGGCTTCTTGCATTGCAGGCAGCGCTGCGCCTCCTGCACGGCCATGTCCATGCTGTAGCCCAGGGCCACCTCGTCGAAATTGTTCACCCGCTGCTCCGCAGGCTGGTGCGGCATGGACACGCGCGGGGCAAGCGCCTTCTTCTGCTTCTTGCCCTCTGCTTCGGCGCACTGGCATTCGTGCCTGCGGGCCATGCTTTGCCCTTCCAGGGTTTTGAAGAAATTCAGCCGCTTGCCAAGCTCCACAAAGTCCACCTCGTGCCCGTCGAACTCGGGCCCGTCCACGCACGCGAACTTGGTGCTTCCGCCCACGCTGACGCGGCAGGCACCGCACATGCCGATGCCGTCCACCATGATGGAGTTGAGCGAAACGGTGGTCTTGACCCCGAAAGGTTTGGTCGTGCGCGCCACGGCGGCCATCATGGGCACCGGCCCCACCGCCACCACCTCGCCCACGCCCTGGTCCCGTTCCAGGCGTTGCCGCAGGAGTTCCGTGACCAGCCCCTTGTGACCGTAGCTGCCGTCGTCGGTGGACACCAGCACCTCGTCGGCGAACAGCTTCAGCTCGTCCTCGAAGAGCAGCAGGTCCTTGCTGCGGGCACCTATGATGGCCACGACCCGGTTGCCCGCCTCGTGGTGGCCCTTGGCGATGTGGTGCATGGCCGCGATGCCCGTGCCGCCGCCCACGCAGATGACCGTATCCATCCGGTCGATATGGGTGGCCTTGCCCAGGGGACCGCACAGGTCCAGGATGTCGTCGCCCTGTTGCAGTTCCTCGAGCATGGCGGTGGTCTTGCCAAGGACCAGGTAGACGATGGTGATGGTACCCTTTTCCGGGTCGGCGTCGGCGATGGTCAGGGGAATGCGCTCGCCCTTGGGGTGCACGCGCAGGATGACGAAGTTCCCCGGTTGCGCCCTGGCCGCGATGTCCGGCGCATGAATGACGAGCTTGGAGGTCTGGTCCGGAATAAGCTGTTTCTTTTCGAGGATGGTATTCGGCATGGTTCCTTCCTGTCGATTGCGGTCAGGGATCGTGGTCCGGCCAACTCCGGCCATGGCTGGCCTGATCAGACCAGGCCAGGTCCGGAGGGGCCGGGCGGCCGCGAAAGTGCGCCCCTGGCCCGGGGGCGTCCGAGGACAAATGCACCGGACATGCCAGTGGGCCCCGTTTTGCAACGCACCAGAATACCACCACTAAAATCGACAAAAAGACCGGCGGAGGCCCGAATTCCCAGGTGACGGGAACAGTTTCCTGCCTGGCAGGAATGCACACGCCAGCCTCTACCCTCCGTCCTGTGGCGCTTGCGCAACATCGTGAAATAAAAATATTTTTAAAAGTTCCGCCCGGCATGCGCCACCGGCACGGTACTTGTATGCGTTTTTGGTAGAAAGCCCCCCGGAAGGCCAAGGGGGGCCGCTCCTTGCCGAAATGTCCACGGCAGGGGGCCACGCGGCAGACGTGCCCCCCTGCGCCCTTGTGGCCGGGGGCATGCTCGACTAGACATATTCGCAGGTATTTCAGGCGCGGCAACGCAACCAGAAGCAGAACGACCACATGCGCAGCATCAAGAAATACATTCCGTTGCTCAGCTATTCCGTCATCAGCCGGATAGCGCTGCTTGTCGTGTTCATGATCGTGTTCGCCACCGCCATCAGCTTCGTCTACAGCTTCTACATCAACAAGACGCTGGAAGAAACGAAGATTGCGGCCAGACAGATGATGCTCGAAAACATGCGCCGTACGCTCAGGACGTCCGTGCAATCCATGACCGGTTCAATCGGGGAAATCGCGAAGTACAGCGACGAGAGCAAGGAACAAACCGTCCGCAAGATCGTCAACCACGCCAAATACGACGACAGCGGATATTTTTTTGCCTACAGCACCAACGGAACAAACGTCGCGCATCCCATATTTCCAGATTTCCAGGGGCAACAACGCCTGGAGACGGAAGACGACACAGGCACGAAATACATCAGGGAGCTTACCGAAAAGGCCATCTCTGGCGGCGGCTTCGTGCAGTACAATTTCTACAAGCCCGGGGAATCGTTTCGCAGGACCAAGCTGGTGTACGCCCAGCTCATTCCCGAAACGGACTTCTGGCTCGGCTCCGGCCTGTACATAGACGACATAAACCGGGACCAGCAGACCTTTTCGGACATCTTCACCAAGATCCACCGGCGCGCCATCTTCACCGTGGGCACGGGCGTCGCCCTGCTGCTGGTTTTCGTGGTCGCGCCCATCAGCCTGATCATGATCAACTCCATTCTCAAGCCATGGCGCCAGTTGGAGCGGGAGCTGATGCAGGCCCAGAAGATGGAGGCGGTGGGCATTTTCGCGGGCGGCATCGCCCACGACTTCGGCAACGTGCTGGGCGCCATATCCTCCTGCGCGGCGCTGGCCCTGATGGACATCCCCCCCGGCTCGCCCGCGCACGACGACCTGGAGCACATCTCCAAGGCGGCCAAGCGCGGCAAGAACCTTGTGCGGCGGATCAAAAACTTCAGCAGCAAGGCCGATGCCCCCCGGCAGCCCGTCAACCTGGCCCGCATCGCCCATGAGTGCACGGACTTCGTGCAGACGCTCATTCCGGCCAGCATCGAGGTGCGCAGGCGGATAGAGGACCACGACATCTGGGTGGAGGCCGACCCCGACCAGCTGCTGCAGATCATCATGAACCTGTGCACCAATGCCGAGCAGGCCATGCGTGGCTTCAACGGGGTGCTGACGGTGGAGCTGGCGGCGGTGGAACTGGACGACGACGAGGCCCGGACCATGGGGTTGCAGGTGGGGTCGTACGCCCGGCTTTCCGTCACGGACAACGGCGCGGGCATGAAGCCCGTCATCATCAAGCGCATTTTCGAGCCGTTCTACACCACGCGCAAGAAGTCCGGCGGCACGGGCCTTGGCCTGTCCATGACCAAGAGCATCGTCACCATGCACGGCGGGGCCATCACGGTGGCCAGCGCCCCCGGCAAGGGCTCCACCTTCCACGTCCTGCTGCCCTGCGCCACCCCATCGGAAGAACACACCCTGCACGAACGGCACCTGGAACTGCCCGAAGGCACGGAGCACATCATGCTCCTTGACGACGACAGCGACCTCATCGCCTCGCTGCACAGGCTGTTCAGCCGGGTGGGCTATACCGTCACCAGCTGCCTGGACAGCACCAAGGCCCTGGACATCTTTTCCGCAAGTCCGGGCAGTTACGACCTGATCATCACCGACCAGCTCATGCCGAAAATGAACGGGACCGAGTTCATCAAAAGAGTCCGCAAGATCCGCCCGGACATCCCGGTCATCCTGTGCAGCGGCTTCGAGGGAGACGGGCTGCTGAACAGGGTGCCGACGGACCTGGAAAAGGCCGGGGTGTCGGCCTTCTTCCGCAAGCCGTTCGACACGGTGGAGATATGCCGGGGAGTGCGGGAAGTTCTGGAGAGCAACCCTTCGCGCGTGCAGCGCACGGAGCACCATGCCGCGAATACTCATCATCGATGACGACGAGTCGATCTGCCATGTGCTGTCCCGGACGGTGAAGCGCATGGGCTGCGACGTCGACAGTGTCGGCACCCTGTCCGCCGGGGTGGGCATGGCCAGGGCCAGGGCCTTCGACGTCGTGTTCCTTGACGTGAAGCTGCCGGACGGAAACGGGCTTTCCATCCTTGGCGAGCTGACGGCCATGTCCGCGAAGCCGGAAGTGATCATCGTCACGGGCATGGGTGACCCGGCAGGCGCAGAACTGGCCATCAAGAACGGGGCCTGGGACTACATCGAGAAGAGCTACAGCGTCGAACAGATATCCCTGACCCTCAAGCGGGCCCTGGACTATCGGCGCGCGCGCAGCAAGGAGGGCGGCAACACGCTGTGGTCCGTGCTGAGCCGGGACAGGATCATCGGCGAAAGTCCCGCCCTCACACGGGTTCTGGACGCGGTGGCCCAGTTCGCCGGGGCGGACTCCAACGTGCTGATCACCGGAGAAACCGGCACCGGCAAGGAACTCTTCGCCCATGCCCTCCACCAGAACAGCGGGCGCTCGGACGGCCCCTTCGTGACCGTGGACTGTGCCACCCTGCCCGAAAGCATCGCCCAGTCCATCCTGTTCGGCCACCGCAAGGGGGCCTTCACCGGGGCGGAAAAGGACCAGCTCGGCCTCATCCTGCAAGCCAACGGCGGCACCCTGTTCCTTGACGAGGTCGGCGAACTGCCCCCCACCGTGCAAAAGAACTTCCTGCGCGTCCTGCAGGAGCGCAGCGTCCGTTCGCTGGGGGACAGGGAAGAGCGCAGCGTCGATTTCCGGTTGGTGGCGGCCACCAACCGCAACCTCGACGACATGACCGTGGCAGGCACCTTCAGGTCGGACCTGCTCTACCGCCTGCGCGCCGCGCACATCCACCTTCCCCCGCTGCGCGAACGCGCCGGAGACATCCGGCTGCTGACCGAACACTTCCTCGAAGCCATGTGCGCGCGGGCGGGAGCGGCACCCAAGACGTGCAGCACGGACTTTCTGGAAACGCTGGGCGCCTACGAATGGCCGGGCAACGTCCGGGAACTCATCCATACCCTGGAGCACGCCTTCACGGCCGCGAAGCTCGACCAGTACCTCTTTCCCCAGCACCTGCCGCCCGGCCTGCGGGCCAAGGTGGCCAGGGCCAGGATCGCGGGGCCGGCGCATTCCGCCGCCAAGACGCCAGAAGACGCCAACGGCGGCGCTGGCGACGTCACCCCCTCGCAACCCCTGCAGGAATACAGGGACGCGGTTCTGGCCAGGGCCGAAAGCCGCTACCTCCAGAACCTGATGACAGCCACCAACGGCAACATCCGGGAGGTCATCAGGCTTTCGGGCCTTTCGCAGTCACGCCTATACGCGCTGCTCAAGAAGTACGGCATCACCACCCACTAGCCCCATCCACAGGTCCCTTCACGGCGCGGCATTCTGCCGCGCCTTTTTTTTGGGGCAGCACTCTCCCATCCGACAGGAATGTTCCGTCCTGTCCGGCAGGAAAGCTCGTTGCGCTGCCGCCATCACCATCCGCAATATACTGTTATTCAAGAGTATTTCCAGACATCATTTTTGGTACGCCCCATGCTGTGGGGGTGGCGACACGGTTCGCGCCCCGCATCCGGCCAGACGGGAAAAGGGAACACGAGGAGGTACGGCTGTCCGGTCCATCCCTTCCGGTTCCGGCAGATGAACAACAGACCGGAGCACCATGCGCGAACAAACGAAATGATCGTATCCGAGGAGCCATTGCCATGAACTTGAGCGCGATTACCCTGCACGTTCCGGATCAAAGCAAGATCGCCGGCCGACTGGACTTCGTCATGGTGGCGTCCGGCGCGCTGCTCATCCTCTTCCTGTGGGCCCACCTGCTGCTGGTTTCCAGCGTGGTCCTGAGCCCCGACATCATGAACGCCCTGGCCCACTTCTTCGAGGCCACCTACATGGCACAGATCGGCGGCCCGGCCATCTTCGTCATCATGGTCGTCCACTTCATCCTTGCCGCGCGGAAGATGCCCTTCGAACAGGGCGAGTGGAAGGCCTTCGTGACGCACAGCAGGATGCTGCACCACAAGGACACCACCCTGTGGCTCGTGCAGGTGGTCAGCGCCATCATCATCCTGGTCCTTGCCTCCGTGCACGTCTTCACCGTGCTTTCCGACCTGCCCATATCCGCCGCCAAGAGCGCGGCGCGCGTCCAGGGCGGCACCTGGCTGCCCCTGTACCTGGTCCTGCTGCCCATGGCCGAGATGCACGTCGGCATCGGCTTCTACCGTATCGGCATCAAGTACGGCTTCATCTCCAGCGCGCGCCGCGCCTGGTACCAGCGGGCCGAGGTCGTGATGATGGGCGGGTTCGTCGCCATCGGCCTGCTTACCCTTGCCCGGCTCTACTGGCTGAGCATCTAAGCACGAGGAACACCATGCAGATCTTCTACACTGACGTACTGTGCATCGGTGCCGGCCTGGCCGGTGAACGCGTGGCCGTGGAGGCCGCCATGGCGGGCTTCAGCACCATCTGCCTGTCCATCGTTCCGCCACGCCGCTCCCACTCGTCCGCCGCCCAGGGCGGCATGCAGGCCGCGCTGGGCAACGCCATCATGGGCGATGGCGACTGCCCGGACGTCCACTTTCTGGACACGGTCAAGGGTTCGGACTGGGGCTGCGACCAGGAAGTGGCCAGGATATTCGCGGACACCGCGCCCATCGTCATGCGCGAAGTGGCCCACTGGGGCGTGCCGTGGAACCGCGTGGAAGCGGGCATGCACACCTACTACAAGGGCGGCAAGCCCTTCGAGGCCGAAGAAAAGCGCGAAAAGCACGGGCTCATCCACGCCCGCGCCTTCGGCGGCACAGCCAAGTGGCGCACCTGCTACACCGCCGACGGCACGGGCCGTTCCGTCCTGAACACCCTGGACAGCAAGTGCCTGCAGTACGGCGTGACCATCCATGACCGCACCCAGGCGGAAGTGCTGATCCACGACGGCGAGCAGTGCATGGGGTGCATCGCCCGCTGCCTGCGCACCGGCGAACTGCGCGCCTACTTCGCCACCGCCACCCTCATCGCCACGGGCGGGTACGGCCGCTGCTACAGCGCCACCACCAACGCGGTCATCTGTGACGGCGGCGGCCAGATCTGCGCCCTGGACACGGGCATCGTGCCCATGGGCAACATGGAGGCCGTGCAGTTCCACCCCACGGGCACCGTGCCCACGGACATCCTGGTGACCGAAGGCTGCCGGGGCGACGGCGGCACCCTGCTGGACGTCAACGAATACCGCTTCATGCCCGACTACGAGCCGGAAAAGGCCGAACTCGCCTCGCGCGACGTGGTTTCGCGCCGCATGACCGAGCACATGCGCAAGGGCCTGGGGGTCAAGTCCCCCTATGGCGACCACCTGTGGCTCGACATCCGGCACCTCGGCGTCCACCACATCACCCACAAGCTGCGCGAAGTCTACGACATCTGCATGAACTTCCTGGGGGTGAACCCCATCGAGCAGCTCATCCCCGTGCGCCCCACCCAGCACTATTCCATGGGCGGCATCCGCACCAACCGCGACGGCGCCGCCTACGGGCTGAAGGGCCTGTACTCCGCGGGCGAGGCCGCCTGCTGGGACATGCACGGCTTCAACCGCCTGGGCGGCAATTCGCTGGCCGAAACCGTGGTGGCCGGGCGCTACGTGGGCAAGCAGATCGTCAAGTACCTCAAGGGCAGCACGGCCACCTTCTCCATGGTGGCCATGAACGACGCCCGCCGGACGCTCGAGGAGCGCATCAAGGACATCGTCACCGGCCGCAAGGGCAAGGAAAGCGCCCTCAAGCTGCGCGACGAGATGCATTCGGTGATGATGGACTATGTGGGCATCTTCCGTAACGGCGCGGACCTGCAGAAAGCCGTGGACAAGCTGGCCGAACTGCACGAACGCGCCGGGGGCATCGCCCTGCAGACAAACCCCCGCGGCTTCAACCCCGAAATGTCCACGGCCCTGCGCATGCGGGGCATGATCAAGCTGTCCCAGTGCACGGCCTACGGCGCCCTGATGCGCACCGAATCGCGCGGGGCGCACACGCGCGAGGACTTTCCCGAACGCAACGACCGGGAATGGCTGAAGCGCACCCTGGCCTACTGGAAGGAAGGCGACCATCTGCCCACCCTCGAATACGAGGATGCCTCCCCGTACTACGAGATTCCCCCCGGCGAACGCGGCTACGGCGGCGGCAAGATCATTCCCAACGAGCTGCCCGAGGCGCGCTTCGGCATTCCTCAGGACGCCATCGACAATCTGAACAAGGCCAAGAGCAAGGGCTAGGGGAGGAAAACAGATGAACCGCAAGCTGCACATCAAGATATTCCGGTACAACCCGCTGGATCCGGATTCCCGTCCGCACATGCAGTCGTTCCACATCAACGAGTACGACTCCATGACCCTGTTCATCGCCCTTACCCAGATCCGCGACGAGATGGACCCCTCGCTGAAGTTCGACTTCTGCTGCCGGGCCGGCATCTGCGGGTCGTGCGGCATGGTCATCAACGGCCGCCCCGGCCTTGCCTGCCACACCCAGACCAAGGACCTGCCCGCCGAAATCACCTTGCACCCCCTGCCGGTCTTCAAGCTGCTGGGCGACCTGTCCGTGGATACGGGCACGTGGTTCCGCGACGTGGGCACCAGGATAGAGGCCTGGGTGCACGGCAATGACGCCGCCTTCGACCCGGCGGCGGAAGAAGTGCGGATGGAAAACGCCCTGGCCGAGGAAATCTTCGAACTGGACCGCTGCATCGAATGCGGCTGCTGCATCGCCGCCTGCGGCACGGCCCGCATGCGCGAGGACTTCCTGGGGGCCGCGTCCATCGCGCGTATCGCCCGCTTTGCCATGGACCCGCGCGACCTGCGTTCCGACGACGCCTACTACGACGTCATCGGCAACGACCAGGGCGTGTTCGGCTGCATGGCGCTGCTGGGCTGCCAGGACGTCTGCCCCAAGCACCTTCCCTTGCAGGACCAACTGGGCATCATGCGCCGCATGCTGGCGCTGCATTCGGTCAAGGGCATCCTGCCCAAGGCCGTCATGGCCGCTCTCCAACACAAAGGGCACAAGGGATGCTGCCATGAAAAGCATTAGCGCCAAGGCCATCCACGAAGCGGTCCGGGACATGATCATGGACGCCTGCCGACTGTTGTCGGACGACGTCTACGCCGCCTTCACCAAGGCCCACGCGGAGGAAGAATCCGCCTCGGCCAAGGAGGTCATGGCCCAACTCATCGAAAATGCCGACCTTGCCCGCAACACCCAACTGGCCCTGTGCCAGGACACCGGGTCCGCCGTGTTCTTCGTGGACTACGGCGAGGACGTGAAGATCGAGGGCGGGAGCCTGGAACAGGTGCTCAGCGACGCCATGGTCGAGGCCTACGACAAGGGGTACCTGCGCAAGTCCATGTGCCACCCCCTGACGCGCAAGAACACCGGCGACAACACCCCGCCCATCATCCACGCCCACGTGGTGCCCGGCGATGCCCTGAGGATCCGCTTCATGGCCAAGGGGGGCGGCTCGGAGAACATGTCGCGCGTGGCCATGCTGAAGCCCGCCCAGGGCTGGGCCGGCATTCGTGACTTCGTGGTGCGCACCATGGCCGAGGCCGGTCCCAACCCCTGCCCCCCCACCGTGGTGGGCGTGGGTATTGGCGGCACCTTCGACCTGGCCCCCACCCTGGCCAAGAAGGCCCTTTTCCGGCCCATCGGCGTGCGCAACGCCGACCCGGAAGTGGCCGCCATGGAAACCGAGCTGCTCGCGGCCATCAACGACCTGGGCATCGGCCCCATGGGGCTTGGCGGCAAGACCACCAGCCTGGACGTGAAGGTAGAGATGCACCCCTGCCACATCGCCAGCCTGCCCGTTGCCGTCAACGTGCAGTGCCACTCATCCCGCACCAAGGAGGTCGTGTTCTGATGGCCACGTACAACCTCACCACCCCCCTCGGGGACGAAGACGTGGTCCCGCTGCGCGCGGGGGACGTCGTCTACCTGACCGGCACCATCTACACCGCCCGCGACGCGGCCCACAGGAAGCTGATGGAGGCGCTGGACAACGAGGAACGCCTGCCCTTCGAACTGCAGGGCGCGATCATCTACTACGTCGGTCCGGCCCCGGCCCCGCCCGGCTGCGCCATCGGCTCCGCCGGTCCCACCACCAGCGGCCGCATGGACAGCTACGCCCCCCGCCTGCATGCCCTCGGCGTCAAGGCCAGCATCGGCAAGGGCAAGCGGAGCCAGGAGGTGCGCGACGCACTGCAAGAGCACAAGGGCGTGTACTTCGGCGCCACCGGCGGCGCGGGTGCCCTGCTCTCCCAGCGCATCACCGCGTCGGAAGTCATCGCCTACCCGGAACTTGGCCCAGAGGCCATCCGCAAGCTGACGGTCAAGGACTTTCCCCTGCTGGTCGTCAACGACGCCCACGGCGCGGAACTCTACGCCAAGCCCAGGTACGAACCCTAACCACCCCGCTGCCAGGGAGGAATCGACATGGCGCTGTTCACCAAGGAAGAAGCCCTCAACTATCACCAGTTTCCCCGCCGCGGGAAGGTCGAGGTGGTGCCCATCAAGCCCTGCAACAACCAGAAGGACCTTTCCATGGCCTATTCGCCGGGCGTGGCCGAGGCCTGCAAGGCCATCGCGGCGGACCCGGCCATGGCGGCACAGTACACCGGGCGGTCCAACCTGGTGGCCGTGGTTTCCAACGGCACCGCCGTGCTCGGCCTTGGCAACATCGGCCCCCTGGCCGGCAAGCCGGTGATGGAAGGCAAGGGCGTGCTGTTCAAGACCTTCACGGACATCGACGTCTACGACATCAATCTCGACTGCAACGACCCGGACAAGCTGTGCGAAATCGTCAAGGCCCTGGAACCCACCTTTGGCGGGATCAACCTTGAGGACATCAAGGCGCCGGAATGCTTCCACATCGAAGAACGCCTGAAGGCGGAGATGAACATCCCGGTGTTTCATGACGACCAGCACGGCACCGCCGTCATTTCCGGCGCCGGGCTGATCAACGCGGCCGAAATCCTCAACCGGCGCCTGGAAGACATGAAGGTGGTGGTCGTGGGCGCCGGCGCGGCGGGCATTGCCTGCTCCAAGTTCTATGCGTCCATCGGCATCGACCCCAGGAACATCCACATGTTCGACTCCAGGGGGCTCATCTACAAGGGCCGCGACGGCGTGAACAAGTACAAGGCCGAATTCGCGCAGGACAAGCCCGCCACCCTTCAGGAATGCATGAAGGGCGCGGACATCTTCCTGGGCCTGTCCAAGAAGGACCTGGTCAGCCAGGACATGGTCCGGTCCATGTCCCCGAACCCCATCATCTTCGCCATGGCCAACCCGGACCCGGAAATCACGTATGTCGACGCCAAGGCGGCCAACCCCAACTGCATCATGGGCACCGGCCGCACCGACTTCCCCAACCAGGTCAACAACGTGTCGGGCTTCCCCTACATCTTCCGCGGCGCGCTCGACGTGCAGGCCACGGAAATCAACGAAGCCATGAAGATCGCCGCCGCGAAGGCCCTGGCCGCCCTGGCCAAGGAGCCCGTGCCCACGGCCATTTGCGACATGTACGGCGTGAAGGAGATGACCTTCGGGCGCGACTACATCATTCCCAAGCCCCTGGACCCCCGCGTGCTGGAATGGGAAACCCCGGCCGTGGCCAAGGCGGCCATGGAAACCGGTGTGGCCAGGACCCCCATCGCCGACCTGGAAGCCTACAAGATCAGCCTGCGCGAACGTGTCGCCACATCACGCGCGCGGATCAACGCCTTTGTCCAAAGCTACGAATAGCCGCAAATGCAATGCAACTCCCGGCCGTCCCGTGGCGACCGGGAGTGCGCCAGCGGCGGTCCGCGCAGCCCGGCATCGAATACTGCGACAGCGGCGCGACACGCGCCCGCATCCCGCTGCCTGATTCCGCCGTCCGGCCATGGTGGTCAGCAATGATAACCATCAACCAGGTGAGGGCCTGAGCATGTTTGGAAAGAGAAAGATATACAAGTCGCTCTACTTCTGGGTCATCTTCGCCATTGTCACCGGCATCCTGTTCGGCATCGTGCAGCCCGAAACCGCCAGGACGATGAAGCCGCTGGGCGATGCCTTCATCCGCATGGTGAAAATGATCATCGCGCCCATCATCTTCTGCACCGTGGTCGTCGGCATCGCCAAGATGGGCGACATGGGCAAGGTGGGCCGCGTGGGCCTGAAGACCATGCTCTACTTCTGGACCATGACGCTGCTTGCGCTGACCATCGGCCTGGTCGTCGTGAACGTGTACAAGCCGGGCGTGGGCATGAACCTGGACGTGGCCTCGCTGGACGCATCCAAGGTGGCCACGTACGCCGGTGCCGCCAAGAAGATGTCCACCGTGGATTTCATGATGAACATCATCCCCCACTCGGTGGTGGATGCGTTTGCCAAGGGTGAAATCCTGCAGGTGCTGTTCTTCTCCATTCCCTTCGGCCTGGCCATGGCCTCGCTGGGGTCGAAGGTGACGGTGGTGGTGCAGTGGATCGACCAGTTTTCCAAGGGCCTGTTCAAGGTCGTCCATTACATCATGTACTTCGCGCCGTTCGGTGCATTTGGCGCCATGGCGTACGTGGTTGGCGCACACGGGGCAGGCACCCTCAAGCAACTGCTAGCCCTGATGGCCGGGGTCTACACGACCTGCATCATCTTCATCTTCGTCGTCCTGTGGATCGTGGCCAGATGGGCAGGCTTCAGCCTGATGAAGTACCTTCGGTACATCAAGGAAGAGCTCCTGCTGGTGCTCGGCACGTCCTCGTCCGAATCCGCCCTGCCGCGCATGCTGGCGAAGCTGGAAAATGCCGGCTGCGACAAGTCCGTAGTGGGCCTTACCCTGCCCATGGGCTACTCCTTCAACCTGGACGGCACCTGCATCTACCTGACCATGGCCTTCGTCTTCCTGGCCCAGGCCACCAACACGCCGCTTGATCTGGGGGCGCAACTGTACGTGCTGTTCATCCTGCTGCTGACCTCGAAGGGCGCGGCCGCGGTGACCGGCGGCGGCTTCATCACCCTGGCCGCCACCATGCAGAGCCTGGAAACCGTGCCCATCGCCGCCCTGGCCATCCTGCTGGGCGTGGACCGCTTCATGTCCGAAGCGCGGGCCATCACCAACCTGATCGGCAACGGCGTGGCCACCATCGTCGTGTCCAAGTGGGAAGGGGCGCTGGACGTCCACCGCCTGCATGCCGTGCTGGACTGCCCCTCAGACGTTGCCGCCGACAATCCGGAAGAGTTGATCGTCGAAGACGCAAGCCTGAAGGAATTGGCCCAGGCCTGCGAAGTGGCGAAATAACCGACAGGCCGACACGCCGGGGCCTGCGGCACGACAGGTTCCGCAGGCTTGCCGGGCCGACCGGCCATCCGCCAATGTCGGTGCCCCCCGCGCACCCGGTGGCCCGCAGGAGCCCGCCGATTCCCGCACCTGCCCACAACCGGCCCGCACCCTTCCGCACCGTTGCACTTCCACGGGGGGCAACTCCAGCAACCGCCCCGGCACCACCCGTGCCGGGGCGGTTCCCGTGTACGGTGGGGGATGGCGACAGCCGGAAGAGGCGAGGCGCGACGACGTGATGAAGACCGGCAAACGCGCCTTCGTGCTTGCCAGCCCCCTGTACGAACGCGAAATGCCCAAGCTGCCCAGGGCGGACGAGGAACACGTCATTCCCAGCCGATACCGGCGCATCATCGCCGTGCCCGTGCCGCAACGCACCAAAGACAGCCACTGCATGACGGGTACGTTTGCGCCGTATGAGCAACCGGTCACCGGAATCTGGCAACCCGCTCTTCGATCCAAAGCGCACACACCAAGCCCCCCACCCACCGCACTGGCATTTTGACGCCCTTCGCGTTATCTGCTGATTGGCGCAGACAACACGAACAGGAACAGCGCATGCCCTCTCTCCGCTCGCCCTTCGCGTCATTCCCCTTCATCGCCCTGTGCCTGATAGCGCTGTTCGGCTTCGGCAACATCGCCGTATTCTACGGCCTGCATCCCTACCTTGCCTCCATTGGCATCCCGTCATACTGGGCAGCGTGGATCCTTGCGGCGGAACCCATGGCTGCCTTCCTGCTCCGTCCCCTGATCAGCCCGTGGCTGCGGCTTTCGAACGCGCTGCCCGTCATGCGGGCAAGCCTGCTGCTGATTGCAGTGGCCCTTTCCGCCTACCCCTTCGCGCGGACCATTCCCGCCCTGCTGCTCCTGCGGGTGTTCCACGGCGCGGCCTTCGTCACGCTGGTTTCGGCCACCACGGCCCTGCTGGTACATTTCATTCCACCCGACAGAAGCGGACAGGGGTTCGGCATCTTCTCGCTCACCACCATGTTGCCGTTCGCGCTCATGCCTGCCTTCACCGAAGCGCTGCTGCCCCACGTGGCCGATGCCTCGCATGCCTATGCATGGATGGCACTGATGGTGGTGCCCGCGTTCCTCCTGCTGTTTCCGCTCGGTCCCGTTGTCCGCACGATCAACGCCGCAGCCGCTCCATCCCCCCGTCCGGACCTTGCCGGCATTCGCCATGCACTGCGCCCGCGCGGCGTTGCTCCCATGCTGGGGGCCAGCCTGTGCATCTTCACCGCGTCCACCCTGCTGTTCTTTTTCATGAAGGATTTCGGCGCCAGCCTCGGCCTTGCCAACGCCGGACTGTTCTTCACCGTGTCCACCGGGGCCACCGTGCTGACGAGGGCGGTGGCCAATCCGCTGTTCGACAGGGTGGACAGGGGCCGCCTGCTGGTTGCCACGCTGGTGCTGCTGGCCTTCTGCTATGCGGGCTATGCGGTGGTTCGCACTCCCGTGGTCTTTCTGCTGGCAGCTGCGCTGTTCGGAACCTGCATGGGGGTGGCCCTGCCGCTGGCGCAGGCCAGCCTGTTCCTGCTGGCAGACCCGACACGGCGTGGTCTGACCACAAACCTCGCCTTGTCGACCATGGACGCAGCATATTTCGTCGGCCCATGGCTTGGCGGCATCATGCTGGCCGCCGGAATGCCCCGAGCGACGCTGTTCGCGCTTTCCGCAGCCCTCGCGCTTGCGGCGGCCCTGCTTGTGGCACGGGCCGGGCTGCGGCGCACCACATCCTGAATCCGCAACGGAACCGCCATGCACAAAAGCAGACAACAGAACATGGAATGGCTGCGCGCCAACCTCCGGACCATCGAGCCGGGGCAGGGCGTGGAGGTGGGCCTGTTCCGCCCTGAAGACGGCGAAGGCGTGGCCTTGCTCTATTACGCCATCTACGGGGAGAACTTTCCGCTGGATTACGTGTACGATCCGGACAGGGTGCGTGCGGCCAATGCCGCAAGGGACTTGTACCAGTATGTGGGACGCACGCCCGGCGGCGAGGTGGTGGGCATATCCGCCCTTTTTCCGGCCGCGCCCAATCCCGCGATTCTCGAAACCGGCGGGCTGATGATCCTGCCGTCCTATCGCGGCGGCATGCTGGCCATGCGCCTGGGCAAGGCAACCCTGGGCACCCTGCCGGAAGAACTGGGCCTGGCAGCCGTCTTCGGGCAGAGCGTCTGCGACCACGTCCTCTCCCAGAAGCTGACCCGACACTTCGGCTATCGCCCCTTCGGGCTGGAGCTGGAAGCCATGCCCGAGCGCCCCGAAGACAGCACGGACGGCGTTGGCGGGCGCATATCCCTGCTCGACGAACTGCGACTGCTGGACGACTGCCCCCACACCGTGCACCTGCCGTCATCATATGCGGACCATCTGCGGGCAACATACGCAGCCAACGGATTGCAGCGGCACTTCGCGGATGGGACGCCACCGCAAACCCCGACAGAAGGCACCCGGTCCGCCATGGACCACGCGGCGCTGGCGAAACTGCACGTGACCGCCCCCGGAACGGACATTGACGATGCCCTTGCCGCGTTCGAAGCAGCACACCCCGGGCGCCACGCATGGCACCTGCACCTGCCGCTGGCACACCCTGCCACGCCGCATGCCGTGGAAGCCGCACGCGCGCGGGGGTATTTTTACGGCGGCTTGCTGCCGCTGTGGACCGGCACGGACGTGCTGCTCATGCAGAAGCTGGCAAACGCGCCGGATTTCAGCCTGCCCCGGCTGCTCTCGGAAGAGGCCCAGGCCCTGTTATCCGTGATACGTGGCGATTACGACAAGATGGTCGGCGGGACGGAATCCGCCGCCTGAAGCTCCAGCCACCCCGCCCGGTTGCCCCTGTCCGGCTGCCCCCGCCCGGCTGCCCCTGTCCGGCAGCGCGCGTTGATGGGCGGGCGCGGGCAACATCCGCAGCGGCATGCCGCCATTCGGGACAAGGAGTCCTCATGTCTGAAGGGCCTTACGATATCGGTCCGGGACGTCCCCGTCTGGACGCACTGGCCAAGGCCTGCGGCACCGAAAGGTTCAGTGCGGACGTGTACCCGCCGGACCTGCTGTGGGCCGGGGCGTGCCGCGCGGGCATTCCGCACGGCCGCATCCGGGCCGTGCACACGGCCGAAGCGGCCCGGTTGCCGGGCGTGCAGGCCGTGCTTGTCCGTTCCGACGTGCCGGGCACCAACCGGCAGGGCATCGTGCACAAGGACATGCCCGTGCTGTGCGGCGACAAGGTGCGCCACGCGGGCGACCCGGTGGCACTGGTGGTGGCGGAAAGCCGCACGGTGCTGCAACAGGCGCTGGCCCTCGTCCGCGCGGACATCGACCCGTTGCCCGTGCTGGGCGACATGGACGCCGCCCTTGCCGACGGTGCCCCGCTGGTGCACGAGGGCCATGGATCCAACATCCTGCTGGCGGCGGAAATCCGCAAGGGCAACGCGGAAGCGGCCCTGCGCGAATGCGACGTGGTCATCGAGGAGACCTTTCACACCCCGTCGCAGGCCCACGCCTTCCTCGAAACGGAAAATGGCGTGGCGCATCTGGACGGCAACGGGGTGCTGCACCTTACCGTATCCACGCAGGCCCCCTTCCGTGATCGGTTCGAAATGGGCCATGCCCTCGGGCTGCCCCCGTGGAACATCCGCATCCGCAACCCGTTCCTGGGCGGTGGCTTCGGCGGCAAGGACGGGGCCACCGTGCAGTGCCTGCTGGGGCTTGCCGCGCTGCGCCTGCCGGGCCGCACCATCAAGATGTGGTGGGACCGGGAGGAAAACCTGCTGGCAGGCTACAAGCGCCATGCAGCGCGCATGCACTACACGCTGGGCGCCATGCGCGACGGCACCCTGAAGGCCGTGGCGTGCAGGCTGCACTACGATACGGGCGCCTACGCCCACCTTGGTGGCGAGATCATGGAACTGGGCATGGAGCACGCCGCAGGGCCTTACCGGGTGGGGCACATGGACTGCAAGGGGTGGTGCGTCTACACCAACAATCCCGTTGCAGGGGCCTTCCGGGGGTTCGGCGTGGCGCAGGTGAGCCTGGCCTTCGAGGGCATGATGGACCGGCTGGCCGACCGGCTGGGCATGGACCGGCTGGAACTGCGCCAGCGCAACGCGCTGCGCCGGGGCGACCGCAACTGCGCGGGCGTCACCCTGACGACTTCCACGGGCCTCGGAGAATGCCTGCGTCGTGTGGCGGAACATGAATTCTGGACCGGGCGCGAGGCGTGGAAACGGGCCGCTCCGCCCTTCGCACGGCGCGGGGTGGGCGTTGCCGCCGTGTTCAACGGCATGGGGTACGGCAGGGGCCTTGCGGACAGCGCCATCGCCAAGATCGAACTGACGCCCGAAGGGCGCTTCGTCATCCACAGCGGCGTCACCGACATGGGGCAAGGCAATGCCTCCACCTATGCCCAGATCGCGGGCGAGGTGCTGTGCCAGGATGCGGACCGCCTGACGGTGCTGCAACCCGACACGGAAACCGCGCACCCGTCCGGGTCTGCATCGGCGGGGCGTACCACCTACACCTTCGGCAAGGCGCTCATCGCGGCCTGCGAGCGCATGGCGGAAAAGCTGTTCCGTCGCGCTGCGCTGGTGCTGCTGGCGGATACCCCGGAAGGCTTCACGCTGGTTCCCGGTGCGGTGCGCCATCTGCCCACCGGGCGCGACGTACCGCTGACCATGCTGGGCACCATGCTGCCGCGCGACGACCGCATCTGCGTGGGCGAGTACATGATGCCCGTATCGCGCGAGGTACCCGACACCGGGAAGGACTTCGTCATCGGTTTTCCGCACCTCATATTTCCATACGCCGCCCACCTCGTGCGCATCGAACTGGATGAGCTGACCGGGGCCATCCGGGTGTGCGATTATCTGGCCGCCACCGACGGGGGCCGGGTGCTCAATCCGGTGAACTTCCATCAGCAGATCGAAGGCGGCGTGGCGCAAGGGCTCGGCTTTGCCCTGATGGAAGATTTCGCCACGCACGATGGGCACATCCGCACCCGTGACCTGTCCACCTATCTCATTCCCACCAGTCTCGACCTGCCTGACACCGTTTCCGTGGCCGTGGACACGGTGGAGCAGTCCGGCCCGTTCGGCATGAAGGGCGTGGGCGAGGTGGGGCTGAACGGCCCGCTGCCCGCCGTGGCATCCGCCGTGGCCGATGCCACGGGCGCGCACCCCAACCGGGGTCCGCTGGACGCGGAAACGGTCTTGCATCTTTTGGCCAGGGGGGCACGGGCATGATCATTCGATTCCGCCTCAACGGCACGGACACCCGGCTTGAAGTCGCAGGTGACGAGAGGGTCGTGGATCTCATCCGCGAACGGCTCGGACTGACGGGCACCAAGGAGGGATGCGGCAGCGGGGAATGCGGCGCCTGCTCCGTGCTGGTGGATGGCGAAGCGCGCCTGTCCTGCCTCATGCTGGCGGCCCAACTGGACGGCCGCAGCCTGACCACCATAGAGGGGCTGGGCACGCCGGACGCGCCCCACCCCCTGCAACGCGCATTTGCCGAACATGGCGCCGTGCAGTGCGGTTTCTGCTCACCGGGCATGGTGGTGGCCGCAGCCGACCTGCTGGCCCGCAATCCCCATGCCTCGCGCGAGGAAATCCGGGAGGGGCTTTCCGGCAACCTGTGCCGGTGCACCGGCTATGGCCGCATCGTGGACGCCGTGGAAAAGGTGAAGCCATGATCGTGCATCTTCCCCGTTCCCTGGGCGAGTTGTGGAACCTGCTGGCCGAAGCCCCCGGCGCGCGCGTCATGGCGGGCGGCACGGACCTGCTGGTACGGTTGCGGGCCGGACTCGACCGGACGGGCACAACAGAGAGGACAGGCAAGGCCGATGCCGCCACGGCGCTGTGTTGCCTGGAACGCATTCCCGAACTGCGCGGGGTGGACTGCGACAAGGGACAACTGCGCATCGGCGCGGCCACCCCGCTGACCACCATTCTCGAAAATCAGGATGTGGCAACGCGCCTGCCCATGCTGCACGCCGCCTGCCGCTGCCTGGGCTCGCCGCTGATCCGCCATCAGGCCACGCTGGGCGGCAACATCTGCACGGCATCGCCCGCGGGCGACACCCTGCCCGCCCTGTACGCGCTGGGGGCAGAGGTGGAACTGGCCACGTCCAACGGCACTCGCCGCCTGCCGATGGACGGATTCATCACCGGCCCGGGCCGCACCCTGCTGCAACCGGCGGAACTGCTGACGGCGGTACACATTCCCCTGCCCGCGCCGAACGCGCTGCAACACTACGAGAAAGTGGGCAAGCGCCGCGCGCTGGCCATCAGCGTGGCCAGCCTTGCGGCCCTGCTGCGGCTGGAAGGCCAACGCATAACCGAAGCCCGGCTGGCACTGGGCAGTGTGGCCCCCACGGTGGTGCGCTGCACGCAGGTCGAACACTGGCTTGCGGGTCGGCCGCTGGACGCGGAAACTCTGCACCACGCTGCGGGCATGGTGCGCGAGGTGGTGCGCCCCATCACTGACGTGCGGGCCACGGCCGCATACCGCCGTATCGTGGCAGGCAACCTGTTGCTGCGCCTGGGGGGGCACCAGTGATGCCCCGTCTGGCTGCCGCGTTCCTTCTTGTCCTTGTGCTGGCCACCACGTGTCAGGCGGCCCCCGCCCGGCTTGTGCTGCATTGGCTGCCGCAGGCCCAGTTCGCCGGGTATCTGGTCGCCGAGGAAAAGGGATTCTACGCCAAACGCGGCGTGGACCTGACCATCGTCCCGGGTGGACCGGACGTGAACTCCACGCACCATCTGGCCGAGGGCAAGGCCGAATTCGCCACCATGTTCCTTTCCACGGCCATTGCCCGCAGCCCGGAAACCGATCTTGTCCACATCGGACAGGTAGTGCATCAGTCCGCCCTCATGCTGGTGACGCGCAAGGCGTCGGACATCCGCACGCTGCAAGACCTCAACGGCCGCCGGGTGGGCATGTGGGGCAAGGATTTCCAGATCCAGCCCAAGGCGCTGTTCCAGAGACTGGGCATCCGGGTGCAGGTGGTGGAACAGGCTCCGTCCATGGACCTGTTCATGCGCAGCGGGCTCGATGCCGTATCCGCCATGTGGTACAACGAGTACCATACCCTGATGTCCTACGGACTCGACCCGGACGACATGGTCACCTTCTTCTTCCGCGACCTTGACCTGAACTTTCCCGAAGACGGCCTGTACTGCCTGCGCGCAACCTGGCAGCGCGACCCGGCCACGGCGCGCGCCGTGGTCGAAGGCAGCATGGAGGGCTGGGCCTATGCCTTCGCCCACCCGGAAGAAGCGCTGGATATGGTGATCCGCCGCATGAAGGAATACCGGGTAAAGGCCAACCGGGCACACCAGCGCTGGATGCTGGCCCGCATGCGCGACATCATCCTGGCCGGGGAACCCCGTCCCGATCCGGAGCTGACCCGCTCGGACTACGAACGTACGGCGGCAGTACTGGTGGAACAGGGCTTTGCCGCCACCGCTCCCGGCTATGCCGATTTCGTGATGGACGCACGGCCAGACGCGGCGAAAACCGATCCCCTCCCTGGCACCGGTGGCCACCCATGAAGCGCGCAGGCATCGCCACCCGACTGGCCGCGCTGATACTGGCCAGCACTGCCGTCATTCTCTCACTGGTGGTGGGGTATTCATTCATGGTGTCGCGCGAGGGGATGTTGGACCTTGCCCGGCAGAATGGCGCGCTGGTCGCGGAAGCAACGGTACACCGCATCGACGCCCAGTTGCGGGCCACGGCGAAGGTCACCGACACCGTGGCCGCCACGTTGCAGGACGCACCCATGGACGAGGATTTCCTGCGCGATCTTGCCCGCCGCACCCTGTTCACCAACCCCGGCATCTACGGCACGGGCATAGCCTTCGAGCCGCAGGCCTTCGAGCGGGGGCGGCATTTCTTCGCCCCCTATGCCTACCGCAAGGATTTCGCCATCACGTCCACCACCCTGGGCAGCGCGGACTACAACTACTTTGCCATGGACTGGTACCAACTGGCCCGCGAAATGCGGCGGCCGGTGTGGACCGAACCCTACTACGACGAGGGCGGCGGCAACGCCCTGATGGTGGCCTATTCCGCCCCGTTCTCCAGACGGACCGCGCACGGATTGCAACGCGCTGGCGTCGTCACCGCCAACATCGACCTCGTCTGGATGCAGCGCATGATTTCGGAAGTCCGCGTGGCCCGGACGGGCTACGTCTTCGTGCTGTCGCGATACGGCACCTACGTCGCCCATCCCAACCCCGACATGATCATGAACGAGACCATCTTCACCCGCGCGGAGAATCTGGGCATCGCCTCGCTGCGGGACCTGGGGCGGGAGATGGTGGCCGGTATGGGCGGGTTCATGGAATTTTCGGACCTGCCGGGCATCGGGGCGGCCTACGTATCCTACATGCCGCTGCCCGATCAGGGGTGGTCCGTGGGCGTGGTGCTGCCAAGGGACGAAGTACTGGCCGGGGCCAACCGCGCCACCCGCATCATGACCGGCATCGGCGTGGGCGGCTTCTTCCTGCTGGCCGTGGTCATCCTGCTGGTGTCGGGCACCATAACCCGGCCCCTGCGCCTGCTCACGCGGGCGGCGGCAGGTGTTGCGCGGGGCGATCTGGACCATCGCCTGCCCGCCATCCCCACCGGCGACGAGGTAGGCGATCTGGCCGCATCCTTCGGGCGCATGCAGGCCTCGCTCAAGGAGCACATCGCCACGCTTACCGCCACCACGGCGGCCAAGGAACGCATCCAGTCCGAACTGCGCATCGCCCACGACATCCAGATGAGTATCCTGCCCAAGACGTTCCCGCCCTTTCCGGAACGGACGGAACTGGACGTGCATGCCACCATTCTGCCCGCGCGCGAGGTAGGCGGAGACCTGTACGACTTCTTCTTCGTCACGCCCCACCAGTTCTGCTTCCTTGCGGGGGACGTGTCCGGCAAGGGGGTGCCCGCCGCCTTCTTCATGGCAGTGACCAAGACCCTGATCAAGGTGGTGGCCGAGCGGGAGCTGACACCCGGCGACATTCTGGCAAAGGTCAACGACGACCTCGCGGCGGACAACGAGTCGTGCATGTTCGTCACGCTGTTTCTGGCGGTGCTGGATACCCGCACCGGCGAACTGCGCTACGCCAATGCCGGGCACAACCCGCCACTGGTGCTGCGCCGTCACGGCGGGCCGGAGTGGACGCAGGGGATGGAAGAGCCGATGGCCGGGGCAATGCCGGGGATGGAATATTCCACCGGCACGCTCACGCTTCACCCCGGCGATGCCGTTTTCGTGTTCACCGACGGCGTGACCGAGGCCATGGATACCACGGGAGCCCTGTATTCCGAGGAACGGCTGTTCGATACGCTCGCCACCTGCCACGGGGCCGCTGCCGCCGAGATGACCCGTACCGTTTCCGACGCAGTGTCCGCCTGGGCCGAAGGGGCCGAACAATCCGACGACATCACCATGCTGGCCGTGCGCTACCTTGGCCCGGACGGCACGAAACAGGAAGGATGAACCATGGAAATCGCAACGCGGATCGCAGGCTCTGCCGCCATCCTCTCCGTGAACGGGCGCATGGACGCCGTTACCGCTCCCGAATTCGAGAAAGCCTGCTTGGCGCTGCTGGAGCAGGGCCACGCCACGCAGGTGGCGGACCTTGCAGCCCTCGAATACATCAGCTCCGCAGGGCTGCGCAGCATCCTTTCCTCCGCCAAGAAGCTGAAGGCGGCGGGCGGCGGGCTGGCCTTCTGCGGGCTGACCGGCATGGTGGACGAGGTGTTCCGGGTTTCCGGCTTCATGAAGATGTTCCGCGTCCACCCCACGGTGGATGCGGCGCTGGAGGGATAATGGCCGCCCCCGTCTCGTTGCGCATCCCCGCCACGATGGAAAGCCTGGAACGGGCCCGCCTGTTCGTGCACAAGCAGGCCGCCTTGCTGGGCGTTGCTCCGGAACTGGCCGCCCGCCTGGATCTGGTAGTGGAGGAACTGCTGGTGAATGTGGGGAGCTACGCATACCCGGACGGGGGCGGTGATCTGGAGGTGGACTGCGTGTCCGACGAGGACACGGGCCGCTTCTGCCTGATCCTGCGCGACTGGGGCGTGCCCTTCGACCCGCTGGCACGGGAAACCCCCGACATCGAAGCCGGCATCGATGACCGGGACCCCGGCGGGCTCGGCATCTTCCTCGTCCGCGAGATGGCCGACCACTGCGCCTACCGCCGCACGGGCGACACCAACGAATTCATGGCCTGCTTCGCCACCACGTGAGGAAACATGCATCACGATTCCATTCATCTGCGCCTGTACGCCGACATGGCCTGGCTGCCGCTTGCACAGGGCGTGGCCGAACAGGGTGCCGCCGTCTTCGGGCTGGATCACGGCAAGACGCTGCGCCTGACCATGGCCGTGGAAGAGTTGCTGGCCTACCTTGCCGGGCAGTCCCCCGGTGACATGCTGGAAATCACCATCACCCGCCGGGCCTGCCACATACTCACCGAATTTGCCTTCGCTGCGCGCGATGCAGACCTGTGGGCCATGAACATCACGGCCTGCGGCATATCCTGCAGCGAAGAAAGCATGCAGGCCATGGGACTGCTGCTGGCCGCCCGCATGTGCGACGGGTTCGAGGTGCGCCGCCATGGCGGCCAGGTGGTGCTGAGCCTGCGCATGAACCGCTCGTACCCGGGGCTGGATGGCGAGCCCGTGGAGCACGTTGCCGCCCGTGGCGCGTTGCAGGTACGGACGGCGGACGATCCGGCGCGCATCAAGGAGGCCTGCCGACTTGCCTGCGGCCTGTACCCGCCCGCCCTTGTGCCCCCCTCGTTCGCCACGCCGGGCATGGTGGTGGACCAACTGCGCGCGGGCGACCTGCACGCCGCGCTGGCCGAGGACGCCGGGGGCGCCGTGCGCGGCTTCATCGTATGGATGCAGCGGTCCGAAGCCAGTGTCAGTTTTTGCGGCCCCTACGTCTTTGCCCGGGACGACGCACAGACGGCACGTGCCCTGACCGACCACCTTGTGGCTCAGGTGGCCCGCACAACCGCAAACGGCATCATCAGCGACCTGGCCACGGCAGACCTGCCCCCCGGAGAATTCGAGGCGTTGGGGGAACTACCCTTCACCGGCAACGACGACGTGCCCGCCCCGCTACCGGTATGGTACCGCGGCCTGCGCGAGGACAACGGCGTTACCGTATGGGCGCATGCCGGGTTGCGGCCTTTTCTGGAGCAGGCCTATGAACGACTGTTCCTGATGCGCGACATCCGGCCCACCCAGCCGGCGGGTGAACACCGCGACGCGCGCTCCGTCTTCGCAACGTCGCTCCGGCCACAGGCCAGCGTTGCCCTGATCACCCCCATGCTGGACGGCGCCGATGCGGGCGAGAACATCCGGCTGCACGCCGGAATGCTGCGCGCCGAAGGCTACCGCAACATCCTGCTGCATCTCGACCTGTCTGCGGGCTGGCAGGCCGACCTGCCCCCGCTGCTGGAAGAGACCGGATTCGCCCCTGTCATGGTTCTGCCCTTCGCCAGCCGCGCAGACGTGGTGGTGTACCAGCATGTGCGCGTTTGAACGACTGGTGCCGGAACACGTCCGGCGCTTCGAGGCATACACCCCCAGCAGGCCCGACCATGAGCTGATGCGCATGTACCGGGTGGACCACCTGCACCGGCTGAACAACAACGAGAACCCGCTGGGGCCGCCGCCGGAAGCGGCGCGCATCGTGCGCGGCTTTCCGCCGGAGCGGGTGCCCATCTATCCCAACGGCGATGCATGGGACCTGCGCCGCATCCTTGCCGGCCGGTTCGGGCTTGCGCCGGAACAATTCGTGGTGGGCAACGGTTCCTGCGAGCTCATTTCCAGCGTGATCAAGGCGTTCTGCACCACGGGCGACAACATCGTCACGGCGGACAAGACCTTTGCGGTGTACGAATGGGTGGCGGAATTCTCCGGCGTGGAGGCACGGCTGATTCCGTTGCGCGACTTCGGGTTCGATGCCGAGGGCATGCTGGCCGCCCGCGATGCGCGCACCAAGATCCTCTTCGTCTGCAACCCCAACAACCCTACCGGCACATGGTGGGACGCCGCCACGCTGACCCGTTTCCTCGACCGGGTGAACGGCGAGCAGATCGTGGTGCTGGACGAAGCCTACGCCGAATACGTGGACCGGCACGACTTTCCCCATGGCATCAGCCTGCTGGACAGGTATCCGAACCTCGTGATCTTCCGCACCTTCTCCAAGATGTACGCACTGGCCGGGCTGCGCATCGGCTACCTGTGCGGCACGCAGGAAGTGGTGGACATCATCCGCCGCACCCACGTTGTCTACTCGGTCAACTCCCTTGCCCAACAGGCTGCCGCAGCCGCGCTGCATGACGATGCCGCGTTCATTCGGCAGACGCGCGAAATGGTACGCGAGGGCAAAGGCCTGTTGCGCGAACTGTGCGACGGCCTGGGGCTGGATATGCAGTACGGCGAGGGCAACTACGTGATGATCAGGGTGCCGGAAGCAGACACCCTGATCTACCGAAAGCTGATGGCCCGGGGGGTAATGATCCGCACCATGACCGGGTTCCGATTTCCCGGCTGGATACGGGTCAGCGTGGTGCAAACCCCTGTGATGGAAGAGTTCTGCCATGCCTTGCGGGCAGTAGTGGGGGGCCGAAGGTAGGCCCCCCCCCACCCCGAGGCAACCATCGGGCACAGGTCCCCTGCGCTTCCGGTTGGGGACATCGATCCACTCCATCTCCACCCACCTGCGATCGACAAACCTGTCCACCTCGCCTTCGGGCACGCGCAGGCCGCTGCGCAGCCCGAGGCGTACCGCCGCGACTTCACCAGCACGGGTCAGGTTGTAGACGTGCCTGCGGGTGCATCGTCATTTTCCGCGCGTACTCGGACGGGGTGCCGTGGAGCAGGTGGAAGGCGCCGGGGCCTTCCGGTGCCATGGCCAGCCGGGCTGGCAGGCCGTGCTTGAAGCACGCGGAGTCCACCTTCAGCAGGCGCAACCAGCCGGGGATGCGCCTCCGGGAGCCGAGGAAGCATTCCTGCGGGGCGTAGGCCAGCGGAACCGGCTGGCTGCCCTTGCCCTGCGCGAGAAAATACGCCCCTTGCTGGCCGCGCAGAAGGCGTAGACCTCGCGGGTGCGCTGGCCCATGCGCCGGGCATGCTCGCTGCCAATCGAGGAGGGAAAAGAACGAAAAGGCCCGGTCACATCTGCTGCGAAAGGCGGCGCGCCCGGGGTCTCAACGCCGGGCTGGACCGGGCCATCCGCCTGCGGTTCCGCCAGTTCCGATACGTCTACCTCCCGAAGCAGCCGTGGCGAAAACGCCTGCGACTGCCGGTCCAGGTTCACCCGAAGCCGCAATCATCCGCCTGACAAAAGAAGTCCCCGGAACCAATTCCGGGGGCTTCGTGCAGACTGGGAGGTGTGGCAAGCGTTCGAGCAGAAGTAGCAGCCATTGCACTGCGAGTAGTGCTTTTTGGCCTCTTTGACCGCATCCTGGCAGTTCGTGACGTTTCCGAGATACAAGGCATTGGCCCCCTGCGGCATGTACGAACAGCCGTCCTTATGCACCTCGTGGTCCCCGTTGCTCTGCACGTTCTTGTTCACATACTAGGCGAACATGGGCTCCTCTCCGGTTAAGGTTTGGAGCCAGCTACCACATGCACTTACATCTTTATATCTTTGGCTGGGCATTCCCTTCCCTTTTCAATGGGCAACCCGAACGCCCTCGGCACACCTGGCCTGAGATAATCGGACAAGCCAAGTTCCCCAAGGATAGTGCGGCCCGCCAAGTCCCATTCAGCAGTTCTTGGCTCCGTCTGGATATCTGCCGCATCAGGGCAAGATGCAGCGACAACTCATCCGACTCGGAGAATGGAGGGGCTTGCCTTTCGCCGTATCCAAGGCCGGATTCTGACCATGAAACGTTCCACTCGCCGCAACGCGGGAAAGAACTGTGGGAGCATTCGGTATCGGAACATGGAGACGTAGGTTGGCACCCGCAAACGGGAAGGGATGTGCCGTCCTGCCCCGACGACGCTGACGAGGCCCACTTAGAAATCCGTATTATCCACGCGCAATGGATGAAAACGCCAAAGAGGCAGGGCATGGCTGCCCTGCCTCTCCTGGTGAGGTTCCTGGAGTAAACGCCCCTCCTGCGGGAGGAGGTTCCGCAGAAGGAACAGGGTTCCGCTCTGGCGGGGAAGGAGCGAGGCCGCGGGCGGAACCGTGCGGTTTACTTTTGTACCGGGATGACCTCGTTCAGGCAGCGGATGGCGTTCAGGGTGCGGGGGTATCCGACGTACGGCAGGAGCTGGGTCACCACATGCATCAACGTAGCCTTGTCGGTGCCCACGTTCAGGTTGCCCTGGATATGCCCCTTCAGCTGCGGCTCGACGCCCCCCAGTGCCACCAGCAGGGCAAACGTCAGCAGTTCCCGGGTTTTGATGTCGAGACCGTTCCGCGTATAGTAATCGCCGAAGCAGTTCGCCGACAGGAACTGCTGGATATGCATCTGGTCGGGGGGCGACTCCCGGTACATCCTTTCGATGCGCTCGCCGAAAATGGACTTCTGGAGCGCAAGGCCCTTTTCGTGCCGCGTTTCCGACGACGTCGTGGACTGTGGCTCAAGGGGAAGCGCCACCCCGCGCGCCGAAAGCACCTTGTTGGTGGCCGAGATGAAGTCGAAGGCCTGGCCCATGCCCACGTACGGCACCGCCTGGTAGACCACTTCCTTCGCTTCGACCGGCGTTACGCCGGCATTGAGCGCCGCCTCCAGCAGTATCCTGTACTCGTTCAGGGATTGCATGGCGATGAGCGAGGCCAGGATGGCCATGCTTCTCGTTCTGGCGTCCAGCGCTCCGTGCCGCAACACCTCGTCAAAGGCGAAGTTGCCGAATATCTCCACCAGCTCCGGATCAGTGGATGACAGCGGTGACGAGTAGCCAGGCAGAAGTGCCTCATGGTTCCGGACGGCTGCATCGCTCAGGCGTGGCGGCACCGCCTGCCCGGATTGGTAGCTGTGATATTCTTCATCCGTGACCGGTTGTAGCCACTGCACTGGCCCGTCCTGAGGATTGGTGCTGATGGCAAGATGCGCGAACCAACTGTCCGGCGTGGCGCCATGCCAGTGCTCCACTCCGGGTGCGATCTTGACGACGTCGCCGGGGCGCAGCAGCCGGATGGGCGTTCCTTTTGCCTGATAGTACCCCTGGCCCCTCGTCACGAGCAGTAGCTGTCCACCGGGATGCTTGTGCCAACTGTTGCGGCAGCCGGGCTCGAAGGTGACGTTGCCAATGGGGCTGTTGAAGGTCTTGTCTTCATCCACCAGCATGCTGAGCCAGACCCTGCCGGTGAAGTGCGGGCTTTTCAATTCGCTTCCTTTCGGGAACACTCCAACCGGGCTGTCCACGCGCACCTCTCCTGCGGCGTTCGCCTCCGCCGGGCCACATGCGAGAAAAAACATCGCGGCCACGGCCGCCAGAATCGACATCATCATCCCTGTCATACCTCCTGCTGGGCCTGTCACGGGCTAAACGGCGACCAGTTCGTATGTGCCGCTGCCCATGCCCATGATTTTCATGTATTCGAGTTGGCGCAGGCCGCTACGGCTTTCGATGCGCTCCACCAACGTCTGCCTTTGCGGTGCGGGCAGCGCGTACACCATGTCGATGGAGGCCTGATCCACGGCAAGGATATCCGTCGAAGCGAGAATGCCGATGTCCGGAGTGACCACCGGGGCGGCGGTCACTCCCGCGCAATCGCAATCCACGGACATGTTCCGCAGTACGTTGATGTAGGTGATGCGCGGGCCGAAGTGGTCGACAATGGCCTTGCCCCCCTCCACCATGCGCTCCATGAAGTTCGGGCCGCCGGGCCACTGTTCCTGACCTTCGCGATGCAACTGCGCCTTCCCCACCTTGCCGGAGGCGCAGCCGATGGAAATGTTCTTCAGGGAACCGCCGAATCCGCCCATGGTATGCCCCTTGAAATGGGTAAGCACCAGCATTGAATCGTAATTCATGATGTTTCTGCCCACGGCCAGATCCTTGAACCACTTGCCGCCAACAACAGGCAGATGCACGTCGCCATCCGCGTCCATGATGTCCACGGGGCTGAAGTCCCACCCGTTCGTAGCCAGGGTTTGCCGGTGCCCTTCGGTGGTTTGCCGGGGGCTGGGGTACAGCACGTTGCACTCCACGATGGTGGGGCTGGGCACGTCGGGCAGCAGGGCCCTGACCCATTCGCGCGGTATGATGTTCGGCCCGTTGGGCTCACCGGTATGCAGTTTGACCGCCACCTTGCCCGTCATGCCGTGGTTGACCCTGGCGTAGATGTTCCGCAGTCCTTCGGCGCTCAGATCCTTGGTGAAGAAGACCGGCGATGTGCTTTCGGGTGCGGCAAAGGCCACCCCCGTTGCGGCTGCGCCCGACAGGGCCAGGGCCCCCACGGCCAGAGTGCTGCCTTTCAGGAAAGTACGGCGCGAGATATGTCCGGACATGGGCTTCTCCTTGTGCTAACGGGCAACATGGCTCCATTGCCTTGCAGGATAGGCCACGGGCATCCGGGGGAGTAGACATGTTCCTGCCTATTCCTTGCCTGATCCTCCCTTGCGGGCTCCAGGGAAGTCTTTCCCCATCCTCTTCAGCCATCGCTGTCACAGTTGTTGCTTCGCCCACAACAGGCGGCGGTCGACCCCTGGCGCGGGCGGCAAGGCGGTGCTTTCGGCCCGACGCACGAGGCCCCCGGACTTAATGGATGAATCCGGGGGCCAGCAGGGGGTCATGCGTTGCGGGAGTATCAATCAGATTCGCCTGTGTTCAAGGTTGCCCTCCACGTGGATCGCGGCCAAGGGGCGGGCGGGGCAAACGTATTCACACGCGCCGCAACCGTTGCACCGCTCGGCATCCACCACGGGCTTTTTGGGTTCGTCGTCCTTCCCCACGAGCGTGATGGCCCGAGGCGGGCAGTTCCGCGCGCACGCCGTGCAGGCCACCTTGTCCGTGGTCGCGATGCACCGGTCAAGGTTCACCACGGCCCGCCCAATCTGCGTGGCCGTCTTCTCTGCCGCACTGATGGGACGAATGGCCCCAGTGGGGCAGACGGTCGAACATTGCACGCAATTCACTCGGCAATAGCCGCGTTCGAAGGCCAGAGTGGGTTGCAGCATGCCGCTGCCTATGTCGAAAGCCTTCAGAACCTGATTGGGACAGGCGGAAACGCAAAGCTGACACCCGGTGCACCGCGCCGAGAAGGCACGCAGGGATCGCGACCCCGGCGGGGTTATGGGGGTCTGGCGTTCTGGCCCCTGCTTGCGGACCAGGGCCGGGACGCTCTTGTCACGGCTTCTGGCCAGAGCCGGAACGGGCGCGGCAAGGCCGATCGCCGCCGCAAGCATGCTGCGGCGGACGGGGTCTGGCTGTGTGGCCCTTGTGGGCCTGTCGGTCGGCTTCCTCCGTGTCGGCACATAGCTGATGGCCGAGTGGCGGCATGCGCCAATACAATTGAAGCAACTGACGCAACGGCTGCCGTCGATGGTTCCCGAGGTGGCATCGATGCACGAGGCCTTGCATCTCCGGGCGCACAGCCCGCAGTTTGCGCACTTCGCCATATCCAGGCGGGGCCTGATCAGGGCAAGGGGGCTCAAAAGGCCAAGAACGGTGCCCACCGGGCATAGGGTGTTGCACCAGGTACGCCCTAAGCGCCATGCAAGCACCCCGATGACGGCGAGGGTGGCGGTTGCCGCCGTCAGCGCGGCCATCCCCTTCTGCCATACCGGGGTGGGAGCCACATCGTAGTTGCCTGCCCGCTCGGAAGCCCAGGCCAGCGCGTTACTGCCCGTTGCCCAGATGGGGGCCAGAAGGTCCGTGGCGATGCGCCCGAAAGCGCTATATGGCTCAAGGATTGCGAAAACCAGCGGCACACCAGCCAGCAGGGCCAGCACGAAAGTTCCCAACACAAACAGCCGCAACCCTGTCCGTGGGGGCGCGTACCTGAAGCGGTATTTCTTGCCCCGCGCGGCAATGACATCCTGCAACACTCCAAGCGGGCAGAGCACGGAACAGTATACGCGTCCGAATACCAGCGTAAGGGCAAGCAGTCCGGCCACCACCCCCAGGCTGCCAGCAAGCAAGGCCGGGACAAGTTGCATCCGGGCCAGCACGGCAAGCGAAGGTGAAAGCTCTCCGCTAACATCAACGAACAGAAGGCATATTCCGGCAAGACACAGCGTGGCCAGAATCACTCGTATGGTCCTAAGCATGGCTTACCCTTGCCGTATCCTGAGGTTTTCGACGAATTTTCCCAGGCGGGCCATTTCTTCCGGAATGGGGATCATCTGCGGACAGTGCTCCACGCATTTGTTGCACCCGGTGCACCGGGCGGCCTGACGCAATTCCGGCACCGCCCGCCCGTACTCCACAAGGAAGGCGCGGCGGGCCCGCTCATACTCCGGATCGCGCTGCCCTTTGGGTACCTGTTCGTCGTCGAGGCAGCGGTTGTAGTGCGCGAACACGGCGGGAATATCCACGCCATACGGGCAGGGCATGCAGTAGCCACAGGTGGTGCAACGGATATTCGACTGCGTTAGGAAGACATCCAGCGCCTTCTTCAATACCAGGAGTTCCTGCTCGGAAAGCGGCTCCAGCGGCGCGAAGGTGCGCAGATTGTCCTGCAGGTGTTCCATGTAGGTCATGCCGCTGAGAACACTGAGCACGTTGGGCAGGCCCGCAGCATAGCGGAGGGCCCAGGACGCCCCGGTGGCCTGCGGGCGCTCGGCCTGAAGAACGGCCAGGGCCTTCTTGTTCAAGCGCGCCAGCCGCCCCCCCAGCAAGGGTTCCATGACCACCAGCGGCAAACCGCTGGCCAGCATCTTCTCGTATGTCCACTGGATGGGCGCGGGATTCTTGGAGACGAACCGCGCGATGTTGGGCGGCGGGTCGTATTTGTGGAGCAGGTCGTGGTAATTCAACTGTACCTGGGCGAAATCCCATTGCACGGGACGACTCAGGATATACTCCAGCATTTCCTTGTCGCCGTGGAACGACCACCCCAGGTTGCGTATGCGCCCCTGCTTCTTCTGCTCCAGAAGGTAGTCGAGCACTTTTTCTTCTTCGTAGACCTTCTTGTAGTTGTCGACGCTCTGAAGATTGTGCAGCAGATAGTAGTCGAAGTATTCAACTTGGCACCTGCCGAGCTGCGTCTCGAACATCTCCTTGGCCTGCGCCAGGGTGGGGTTAAGCCTGCCCGGCATCTTGGTGGCCAGGTAGAAACGCTCACGGGGGTGCCGCTTCAGGGCTTTGCCGATCATGACTTCGGACATGCCCCGGTGGTAGGTGTAGGCCGTGTCGAAATAGTTGACCCCGTGCGCCAGAGCATAATCCACCAAGCCGAACGCGACGGCTTCATCTATTTCCGTGCCGCTCGGGCCGGATGCATCTGGTAGCATGGGAAAGCGCATGCACCCGAACCCCAGAAGGGACACCTTGTCACCGCTTCCGGGATGTACACGACAGGTCATCCTGTCGGTGGGGGGCTCCGGCAACAGAGCTTCGAAACTGGGCAACAGCCTGAGTTTGTCGAGGCTGTACAGCACGGCCCCGCCTGTTACTCCCGCCCCTGCGGCCTTCAGCAGCGTGCGCCGGGAAACGCCCGGAGCGCGCTCCTTCTGCTTGGCGGCTTTGTTTTCACCATCGACTTTTTTCTTCTGCATCGGCGCCTCTCTCGGACTGGTATGCTCGTCGTCCGTTTCCTCGACTTCATTTGAATGCGGGATGGACTCTTCGTCGGAACCATTGGAAGCCTTGCGACATGTGGACTGCCGGATGCAGCATCCACGTTCGAAGTGGATACGGCGGGATGAAATGGGTGCGTACCCTTCCCCTGCGCCCCGCCGATCAGACGTGAAGGTTCCGCGTGAAGAACTCCGACAGATTTGCAACTGCGGGAGTGACGAATTGGGGCTTGTCGTACATGTCGATGTGCGTCGCGCCATCAACGATGAAAAGTTCCCTGGGGTCTTTGGCCTTTTGGTACGCTTCTTCACTCCAGAACAGGGTGACCGCCTTTGAGCCTGCCATGAGCAGGATCGGGCACGGCGAAATCGTCTCGACCTGTGCCGAAGGGGAAGAAGGCCATCTGCTGGGCCAGACTGGAAAAAATGTACCTGTTGGGTGAATTCGGATGCTGGGCGCGTTTCGTCCGGCAGTATTCGTACCCTTCACGGTAGAGGTCGGACGTGGTTTCAGTGAACTGCGCGTCCGAGTCGGGGACCACCGGCATGTAGCGTACGGCTTCTCCCCGCGCCTCTCGGGTACGTTGCGCCCCGATCTCTCCCAGTCGTTTCATGCGATCTTCATATGAGATGGAACCCATGCCCTCTCGACGCGCGGCCCCCAGATCGAACATGCTGACTGTGGCGACAGCCCTGACCCTGAGTTCCGTCTGCGCCGAACTGATGGCGTAGCCTCCGCCTGCACAGATGCCCAGCGATCCGATGTTGTCCGGTTCGACCTGGGATGGTTGCTCAGGAAGTCTATCGCGGAACTGATGCCCCCGAGGCGAGCGGCGGGAACTTCCATCAGCCGGGGCTCGCCACCGCTCTCCCCCTGGTACGAGGCGTCATACGCAAGGGTGACGAAGCCCTGTTCGGCAAGCTTGAGGGCATACAACCCGGAGGTCTGTTCCTTGACCCCGCCGAAGGGATGGGTGACGACGATGGCTGGGTACTTCTTGCCTGCGTCGAAGCCCGCAGGCTTGAACAGGTTGCCAACTACCTTCGTCCCCAGGTTTCTGTTCGGAAACGTGACGCGTCCATCCCGATGCTTCCGTTGGAATATCCGACCACCATCGGCGCCGTGGGCGTCGGTTGAAGTTCCATGGTCGCGGCCAACGCGTTCGCAGGGACACCCAGTCCGCTGCCCACGGCCACAGCGCCGGTCAGGGCACACAGGGATGCCTTGATGAACGCGCGCCTCTGCATGTCATGCTTGTTGTCGGTATCCATTTTACCTCCGGGGCCTGCCGTTCGCGGGTGTGTTGGCGCTCGGCTGGCTGCGCGGCCCCGTGGGGGCGCGAAAGACGTTCACGGAGTTCCGCGAAGTGGTCGCGATGGCCTCAGGCGGCTGCCATCTTGTCCTCCAGCGCATTCACCAACGAGCGAGGAGCGAGCCCCTCGGCCACGGGCGTCCCTTCAAGGAAATGCGACGGCGGAGACGCCGCTTAAATTCCGCTGCCCAGCGCATGGGCGTGGGACATGGCCCGGCTTCCGACGATATCTCCCTTCTTCCACGCGCCAACGCCAAGAACCACGCCTTGCTCCTCCACCTCATCAAGACAGTAGAGAAAGCCACGAAATTCCTCGATGGTGCGCGCCATCATCATCTCGTCGCCATCAGCTGCGCTGACGATGAAGTAAAAGTCCTTGCCCCTGATCTCGGTGTACTTGGCCACGGTCCTGTCGATGAGGGTCTTCAACTGGCCGTTCATGGTGTAGAAATAGACCGGGGTGGCCAAGACGATCACATTTGCGGCGATCATCGAATCGAGAATGCCCGCCATGTCGTCCTTCAGGATGCATTCTCCGTCGTGTTGGCGGCAATGCTCGCACCCCAGACAATGGCCGATCTTCCTGTCGCGCAAATAGACCGTCTCCACCTCGTGCCCCGCGCCGTGCGCGCCCTGCATGAACTGTTCGCACAGCAGGTCGGAATTTCCGCCCTTGCGGGGGCTGGACGCCAGAATCAGCACCTTCTTCATTGCATACCTCCAGAATTGGCCAGAACGGCTATTTCTGAATTCCCGTCGCACGCAGCCATGCGGCGACCTCGTCTTTCGCGGAGGCAGCCCGGCTGCCCCGGACGGCAAGCCCTTCGACCACCGTCGAATTGGGGCACAGCGCCCTGACATCCCCCATGCTTCTGCCCAAGGCGCTTCCTTCGTGGGTGATGAACGGGGCAACGATCTTGCCCGACAGGTCGTGCTCGGACAGGAAGGTCATCACCGGCGGCGCGATGGTGCCCCACCAGTTCGGTGAACCGATGAACACCACGTCATACGGTGCGATGTTTTCGACCTTGCCGCGCAACGGAGGCTTGTATCCCGCTTCGAGTTCCTTCTTGGCCTGCACCGTCGTCGCCTTGTACTCGTCGGGATACGGGACGACAGTCTGAATCTCGAAGTTCTCCCCGCCGACAAGGGACTGGATGTGCGCGGCGATGGCGCGGGTATTGCCGGTTCTGGAGTAGTAGGCGATCAATATTCTTGGCATGCTGCCCCCTTTGCCTTCCTCTCCCGCCACAGTGTTTGCCGCCAGGGAGGAAAGCGCCGCAGGAAAATGGCTGGCGAACAGTCCCGCGGCGACGAACTTCAGGGTACGGCGCCGTTGCTCGCGGGCAACCCGGTCTATGACGTGCTGGTCTTTCATTGCGGCTCCTTTGTGCGCAATCGCGTTTTTTTCACTGGAAGATATACCCACGGCTTCGGCCGCCCTCCAGATACGATCCTGCCTGCTTGTTGCCTATTCCTCTTTTCACCGGAATGGACTGGAATTCCGGGAGTCCATCCGCAAGCGCCGTTGCGGGCGCAAGCGAAGGATTCCGGCAGGCTGCCCCCAGAAGAATTTTTGCGAAAAGGAGCCAACCCGTGCGCACTCCTTACTTCCACGAGGCGTCACGGCGAAACGCGCCGCACGATCCGGGCCGCCTGACATGCCGCGCGCATGACGGGGCGGAAATGGGGGGGGGCGGATGATGCAGGCGGGGACGGGGCGCGAAGCCCAGGACGTGTGACGGGATGCCATCTGCCCCGGAATTGGGCTTTCTGGCGGGGCAGACAGGGTGTGCGGGGAGCCGGGCAGGCGGGCGGGTATCCGGTGTATCGACATGCCCCGCCAAGCATCATGATGCAAGGGGGGGGCATTCCCCCCCTCGATGCATTCGCTACGTATGGCTAGACATCACGGGCGGTGATGCTCTCCGCCGTGGCGCTCAGCAGCCTCGGGTCTGCTGTTTGCCACCGCAGCCCCTTGATGTCGCGCAGGGGCGGCGCACCGAAGAGGCGGCTGTATTCACGATTGAACTGGGAATTGCTCTCGTAGCCGACCTTGAACGCCGCCGATGCGGCATCCAGATGCTCCGCGAACATCATTCGCCGCGCTTCGTGGAGCCTCAGCCGCTTCTGGAACTGCAACGGACTCATGGCCGTCAGTTCCCGGAAATGGCGATGAAAGGCCGAGGTGCTCATCCGGGCGTACCCCGCCAGATCCTCGACGCGCAACGGCCGGGTGTAGTTTTCCTTCAGCCATTCGATGGCCAGCGCAAGGGTGTTGCTCTGGGTGCCTATGGCCCCGAGTTGCCTCAGGCGGGGCCCCTGATCACCGACAAGCAGGCGGTAGACGATCTCCTTCTGGATCAGGGGGGCAAGAATCGGAATGTCCTCCGGCACGTCCAGAAGCGCCAGCATCCGCTGAAACGCACTGAGCATGCTTTCATTGACCCGGCTCACGGCCATGCCCCGGCTGGTCTGTTGCACCCGGGGCATGGGCAGCTTGCTGTCCACCAGAAGCTGCGAAATCATCCGGGGGTCAAGCTTCAGCATCAGTCCAAGATAGGGTTTTTCCGGGCTTGCCTCGATAACCTGGGCAACTATGGGCAGATCCACCGAAGCGATCAGATAGTGGTCCGCGTCATAGGTGTACAATTCCTCCCCCAGCAGGACACGCTTGGCCCCTTGGGCCACTAGGCACAGACTGGGTTCGTGCATGTAGCTGGTCTGTTCGGTAGGGGCCTCCCAGCGCCCCAGTGAAAGGGCCGGGATGGGGGTGATGACGCGATGCGCCTTTGCGGTGAGCCGCCCGATGGTCTCCGCCAGCGACTGGCGCAAGGCGGTCATGTCCTCGGAAGCTGCCGGAACGGATTCGCTGGTGAGTTCATGCTCTGCCATGGGGGTTCCTCCTTGTTCTGGCTGAATTCTAGCACAAGCCTGCGCGAGGGAATACGGCGCCGCGTTCAACCGCATGCCGGGCATGCCGCCATCTCCTGTGGGCTTCACGATGCGTTCACGCACCGCTTTCCGCCACATGGTGGAGTGTCCACCTGTTGTTGAAGTACCTGGCCACCTACAAGATGGCCTTGGCGATCCAGTCCGGGAACATGGCCATGCCCGGCAGTACCTCAAACATCGCCAGGGTCCCCGCGCCGACGATGGCGGTGATGGCCGCCGTTCCGAACGTGCATGCCGCCAACTCGGTCCGATTCCTATCCTGACATGCGGCCATCGGCCTGCTTCGTGGTTTTCCACCAAGCGTCGAACAGTTGCGACTCGTTGTCCATGTCGACCACTTCACCGATGCGCGGGGTCAGCAGCCTGAAAGGCTTCTCCGCGCTTGCAGCGGCAATCCTTTCATAGGGGGCATCCCAGGCATGGTTGGATATGCAGAACCGCCCGGAGTGGACCGGCAGCAGAGCCCGCGCGCGAAGGTCCATCGCCCCCTGAACCGCTTCTTCCGGCATCATGTGGATGTTTTTCCAGTTCGGGTCGTATTGCCCATTTTCCATGATGGCCAGGTCCACCGTGCCGAATCTCTCGCCAATCTGCGCAAAATGAGGGCCGTACCCACTATCGCCACTGTAGAACACCCTGCGCCCGGCCGTTTCGATCATGAAGCCTGCCCAGAGTGTCTTGTTGCGGCTGATCCAGCGGCCCGAAAAGTGCCGCGCCGGCAAAACGTGGACGAGCAGGTTCCGCCCGGCCTGTACACTTTCGTACCAGTCGGCCTCGTGGATGATGGCCGGATCGAATCCCCATTCCTCCAGGATGGCACCGACGCCCAGCGGGCAGACGACGGCCTTCACCTTGGGGCGCAGGGCGGTCAGCGTCGCATGGTCCAGATGGTCCCAATGGTCGTGGGAAATGATAAGGCAGTCGATCTCCGGCATCGCGTGGGCTGCGTAGGGGTAATCTCCGCCAAAGGCCCTGTTCATGAAAAAGAACGGAGCCGCATAGGAGCCGAACACGGGGTCGATCAGAACGGTGTGGTCGCCGGTGCGCAGGAAAAGCGACGAGTGCCCCAACCAGACCGCGGCCTCGTCACGCCCCGCCAATGCCCTTAAATCCGTGCCGACCATGGGCAGGGGATGGTCCGGCTTCAGCCGGTCCTTGGGCACGAACAGGAAGTCCCACATGGAGGACACCTTTCCCCCTTCGCCGGTGAAGAGTTCTGTGGGCAGTTGGTTGTGAAACTCGCCGCCTGCATGGTTCGGCGAAGTCCTGATGCGTTCCAGCCGTTGCCCATCAGGAAGCGGGCCGATCTTGGGCTGGAGCGCGCAGGACCCCGCCGCCGCGCATGACAGGCCCACCAGCGTCAGCATCCTTCGCCGCGTCAGTTTCATACTGTTCCACGTCATCGTGTGTTCATCCCTGTTGCCGCGCAGTGGCCTGGCGGCTTTTTCCCATGCGTGCTGCTATTCGAAGTCGCACGCCGCCGAAACCGCGCTCCACGCCGCGTATTCCGCGCGGCGTTCCGCGAGATGCTTGTCGATGGTGCTCACTGCGGCCTTGCCCGCCAGCAGCCGCAAGGGAGGATTCGGGGAGGTCACGGCCTGCATCACGGCCTTGGCGAACCTGGCCGGGTCGCCGGGCTGCTTGCCGTGCTGGGAGACCATGAGATTGTACAAGGCGGCGCGCTGCTCCCGGTAGTCGTCGATCTCCAGATCGGAGAAGGCGAATGAGGTCGCCGTGTTGAAGAAGTCGGTGCGGAAGGCTCCCGGCTCGATGATCATGCAGCGGATGCCGTATGGCGCGAGATCAACGTGCATTCCCTCCAGCCAGCCTTCGAGGGCGAACTTGGAGGCGCTGTAGACGGAGCCGCCCCCCACGGCGCGAACGCCTGAGGTGGAGCTGACTCCGATGATCAACCCCGACCGCTGGCTTCGCATGATCGGCAGGACCTCGCGGGTCAGCTTCATGGCGCCGAAGAGGTTGGTCTCCATCTGCTTGCGGATGAGCGTCTCGGACATTTCCTCGAAGTATCCGATGAGTCCGTACCCCGCGACATGGGCCAGAACGTCGATGCGCCCGAAGCGCTCCATTGCGGCCGCCACCGCGGCGCGAACCTGCGCGTCATCCGTGACGTCGAGCTTCACGGGAAGCAGGTCGGGAGACTCGCCGAGGGCCTGGATGACGGATTCGGGATTGCGCGCGGCCGCAACAACCTTGTTGCCCAAGGCAAGGGCTTCACGGGCGGTGGCTGCGCCAAGCCCCTTGTTGGCTGCGGTGATGAACCAGACCTTTTGTGTGTCGTTGCTCATTTTCTATTCCTCTCGCTTTTGACGTTGCGTTGATAAAAACTATCCACGGAGCAAAAGGAAAGGTAGACACGATCCTGCCCGATTCTTGCCTGATTCTACCTGCGACGATGCCTCCTGACAGCGACCAAGGGGAACCTGCGAAACCAGAGGCCGCAGGGGGGCGGGTCCTGTTTTTCTGCAATTCTCCGAGAGTGATCGGGGCGCGCGTGCCCCCCACTCCAGAGCCGCACGAGAAAACGAAAAGGCACAGAGCAAAAGCCAACCTGCTGCCAATCATGCGAGTGTGTGTGGCACGACCACCCCAGGAAACGAAACGGGGCAGCGTGGTTATCACGCCGCCCCACCAGAATTGCCTAATCCAGACTCTTGCGGAAGCACTGCCAGACCACCTCCTGCCGCTCATCGCCCCCCCGCCTTCCAACTCGGCGCCTCCCTTTCCTGAACGCCGGGAATGGGAATCTGCCGCGGGCATTTTTCAAGCCCCCCCCCCCGCAGGCGATGCACTGCGGGACAAAGCCTGGTTCGTCACCGGTCACCGTACCGATCGTGAAGGAGAACAGAGGGGCTTCGCTGTCTTGCCCTTCCCCCAACGCTTGCCGCGCATCAGCTACCGGCATGTCTACCGAAGAACCGGCTGGCGTATTTGCTTGCCTTTCCCTGCACTGCAAGAAACGCAGCCGCCGTGAACAACAGCATTATCCAGGTCATAGTCCACGGCGTCCCGTTGCTGAACAGGGCAAGCAGCACGGACGAGACGATGCCGCTCCCGTATTGCAGCGCGCCGATCAACGCGGAAGCCGAACCTGCGATATGGGGAACCTCGTCCAGGGCTGCCGCCGTTGACACAGCGGCGACGATTCCGTTCATCGAGAAGAATATGAAGACCATCCCGACGATTATATACATGCCGAAAAGTTCTTCCCTGACAAATACAGCCATGGCAATCATGGCTAACAATGATACTGTTGTCGCAATCTGCAACAACATGCGCAGGGAAAACCTGTAGACAAGATGCCTGTTGAAGAAGCTGATGATCATGACTCCGATGATGTTGACCGCGAACAGCCATCCGTAGTGCTGCGGGTCTACCCCGAAATGGGTGATGTACACTCGCGGCGATCCGGCGATGAATGCATACGCGGCAACGTAATAGAATGTCACGCAAAGGGTGAACCGCATGAACACCTTATGCCGCAACAGGAAATAATAATTCGTGAAGGCGCTCCCTATCGAAGCGGGCGTTCTCTTTTCGGCGGGCAGAGTCTCCGGCAACCAGAACAGCGAGACGAACATCAGCAACCCGATCACCGTCAGCAGCCAGAATATGCTGTGCCAACTGCTGACCCGAATGATTTGCCCCCCCATGAGCGGACCGATGATCGGCGCTATGGCCATGATGATCATCAGGGTCGACAGCATTTGCGCCGCCTGGGTACGGGAGTACAAATCCCGAATCATCGCCCGAGCCAGCATGGGGCCGGTGCATGCGCCAAAAGCCTGCACGATGCGCCAGAAGACGATCTGCGTGATCGTTTGCGACATGGCGCAACCTGCGCTTCCTATCGCAAAAATCAACATGCCGATGAAAAGCGGAGCCTTACGGCCCTTGCTGTCACTGATCGGCCCCCAGAGAAGTTGGGCGAAGGTGAACCCCACCAGAAAACCGGTGATAGTGAATTCTGTGTCGCCGTGGAGTTCCTTGGCCATTGTCGGCATTGCCGGAAGGTAAATGTCGGTCGATAGCGATGTGAATGCCATCAACGCACCAAGAATGGTCAGAAACAGCGCGCCAGCGACGATTTGTGCGTCATTTTCCGAGGGCTTGAGAGTATCCATAACGTGCTTGCTTCTGTCCGTTGGTTTGAAGTCACTATGCGCCGTCGACGTTGTCGACGCTGTCGGCCATCCCGAACTCCATGGGCGCTCCCACCCGCCTCCGGGTGAACCTTCCGACAACATCCGGCAGGCGGGCGGCTCCATTGCCGGGTGTCGTCGACCATGGCCCCGGTCCGGGTCACGTCTACAGTTCCTGATCCGTGGGCCGGAAGAGTATCTCGTTGATGTCCACGTCATCCGGCTGGCTCATGGCGAACACGACCATGCGCGCGAAGGTCTCGGCCGGAATGGCATACTCGGCATAGAACTGGCGGATGCCCTCGGCTACGTCCGGCTCAGTCACGCTATGCATCAACTCAGAGGAAACCGCGCCCGGCGAAAGCACCGTGGTGCGGATGCCATACGGCTTCACCTCCATGCGTAGCCCCTCGGAGATGACCCGCACGGCGGTCTTGGTGGCCGAATATACCGCAGAGCCAGGGTGGACCTTGTGCCCGGCCACGGAAGAGACGTTGATGATGTGCCCAGACTTCTGGCGCTGCATGTGCGGCAGCGCGGCAGCGATGCCGTAAAGCACACCCTTGAGGTTCACGTCGATCATGCGGTCCCAGTCGTCGAGTTTGAGGCGTTCCAGTGGCGAGTGCGGCATGAGCCCGGCGTTGTTGAGCATGACGTCGACGCGGCCGAAGATGCGTACGGCCTCGTCCACCAGCGCCTTCACCTGTGCGGCGTCGGTGACGTCCGTGGCCAGGGCCAGGGCCTTGCCTCCGCTGGCGGTCAACGCATCCACAAGGGCCTGCAGGCGATCCACACGCCGCGCGCCCAGCACGACGGTCGCCCCCTGGACGGAGAGGGAGCGCGCCGTGGCTTCGCCAAGCCCGCTGCTCGCGCCGGTGATGACCACAACCTTTCCTGCGATGTTGCTGTTCATGGTGGTGTCTCCTCTCTTACGTATTTAGTTGCCAGTACGCTTGGCGAAGTCCGAGTCCGCCGGATAGCGGTCCCCGGCGATCTCAATCCTGGCCAGCGCGGCGTTCAGTTCACGCAGATCGCTCTCGGTCAGCACGATGTCCGCGCCTCCCTGGTTCTCCTCCACGCGGGCCATCTTGGTGGTGCCGGGGATGGGCACGATCCAGGGCTTCTGAGCCAACACCCAGGCCAATGCGACCTGCGCTGGGGTGGCCTGCTTGGCCGCCGCCACGGACTTCACCAGTGCGACAAGCGCCTGGTTGGCGTCGAGGTTCTCGGGAGAAAATCGGGGCACGATGCTGCGGAAGTCGTCGCCGCCAAAGGTCGCGGTCTTGTCGAAGCGCCCCGCGAGAAAGCCCTTGCCCAGCGGACTGAAGGGCACGAAGCCGATGCCGAGTTCCTCCAGAGCGGGCAGTAACGTCGCCTCTGGCTGGCGCCACATCATGGAGTATTCGCTCTGAATGGCGGTGAGCGGCAGTACGGCATGTGCCCGACGGATGGTCTGCACCCCGGCCTCGGAAAGGCCCCAGTGCTTCACCTTGCCCTGACGCATCAATTCGCCCACCACGTCGGCCACTTCCTCAATGGGCACGGCAGGATCCACGCGGTGTTGGTAGTAGAGGTCGATGGCCTCCACCCCCAGGCGTTTCAGCGAGCCCTCCACAGATTGCCGGATACGCTCGGGCTTGCTGTCCAGGGTCTGCTTGCCATCCACGTTGTACACGCCGAACTTGCTGGCGATGACCACCTTGCCCTTGAAGGACGCCAGCGCCTCGCCCACAAGGCTTTCGTTATCCCCGTATACCTCCGCAGTGTCGAAGAAGGTCACACCCTTCTCCACGGCCCGGCGGATAAGCGCGATCATCTCGCGCCTGTCAGCCGCCGGGCCATAGCCGTGGCTCATGCCCATGCAGCCAAGGCCGATAGCCGAGACCTCCAGACCGTTCGTTCCCAGTATTCTCTTTTCCATCTGCTTGCTCCTTGTTCGGGCCTTTCGGCGGACAGCGCGTTGAAGCAGCGCACGTGTGAAAGCTAACCACGGCAGGCGCTGAGGATAGACATGATCCGAGCGTATTCTTGCCTGATTCTCCTGTTCAAGAGGCTACGGGGGGCTCGGACTCCAAATCCAGCCTGTACTGGGGCGCGGGGAATGGAGCCGGGGCCGAGGCGATGGCCTGGCCCAGCCAGCAGATGGTCTTGCCCAGGTGCTCCATGTTCCGCATTCCCTCCGCGTCTTCCAGCACCTGCCCCCTGTCGCGCCCGACCCCGAGGTTCCAGTAGGTAGAGCCGGGAACGACCATGGAAGACAACAGGAACATGTGGTTGATTGTGTCGAAGACATGGGTTCCGCCACCACGCCTGACCGCCACCACTGCGGCACCGATCTTCCCGCTGAGCAGCCCGCCGTTGGCCAGGCCCACGAACCCGACCCGGTCGATGAAGGCCTTCAGTTCGGGGGTGACGTCCGCGAAGTAGGTCGGAGACCCGAGAATGAGGGCATCGGCCGAGTATATCCGCTCCAGATGGTCGTTCAAGCCGTCCTTGCCGATGCTGCACCGCCTGTCGCGATTTTCGAAACACTTGAAGCAGGCAATGCAGCCCCTGACGGGTTTGCCGCCAACCTGAATGTAGTCGGTGCTCCACCCGGCGACCTGCAGTTGTTCAAGCACCTTTTCAAGCATTATTTGCGTGTTGCCCCCCCGGCGGGGGCTTCCGTTTATGGCTACTGCCTTCATGTCGATACTCTCCCTGTTGGTGGGGCAATCGGACGGATTCTCCCGATTGCCAGATGACACCCTAATTACTGGCGGCAACAGTGAGAGGGATAGACGCAATTCTACCTGATTCTTGCCTGTTTCTCTTCGAGGGGTGGGTTAACGGAATGGAGGCTGCATTCTCCGCCCACGCGTTATCCATTAAAATTCAAATATATATTACATACTTGGATTGACTTATATTTTGCCCCAAACTGCCCCAAAGCCCTGTGTGTCAGGGCTTTTCTCTTTCCAAGGAGACGCCATGGACAGCCTTCAGTACACCTCTCCTGAGGTCACGGACCTCGCCAAGGCCCTCATTGCCGTGCAGCACACCCTGCAACCGGCCATCAAGGACCGTGAGAACCCGTTCGCCAAGTCCCGCTATGCCACCCTCAACTCCGTCATGGACTCCTGCCGCGATGCGCTGCTGGCCAACGGCATCTGGGTAACTCAGTGCCCGGTCCCGGCAGAGGCTGGGCGCCTCGGCCTTGTCACCAAGCTCACGCACGCGGAATCCGGCCAATGGCAGTCGTCGCTACTGGTCATGCCCCTGCCCAAGGCCGACCCGCAGGGTTACGGCAGCGCCATGACCTATGCCCGCAGGTATGCGCTTTCGGCTATGCTCGGCATGGTGACGGAAGACGATGACGACGGCGAGGCAGCATCCCGAGACAGGCCCGCACGACAGAGAACGCCTCGCCAGCCTCGGAATCCGCAGCCTTCGGTCGTCTCAGCCCAACAAGCCACGCCCGCAGCCCCTCCACCTCAGCCCAAGCCTGCTGAAAAAACACATCCAGCCTTGGCGTCACTGCCACGGCTGGATGGGGTAAACTACTCGACGGCCACCGCCCAGGATGGCCGTCTTTGCATTCTGGCATCGGGCAACACGTCTGCCCGCAAGCAACTGCTCTCGGCTGCCGGGTTCAAATGGAACGCCGAGCGCAAGGTCTGGTGGCGGTACGCCGAGACCGCCTGATCCACACACCACGCCAACGGCGGGGATTCCCCCGCCATGGGGGAACCTCGTTCACTCGATGGAGTCCCCCATGACAGACACCCCGCAATCCCCCATGCCTCCGGCACTGCCGGACCCTCTCTCCCTCCTCGCCGAATCCCTGCTGGCACGCGAAGTCCACACCACGCTGACTCAACTGGGCGACCGCAACACCTACGTCGGCATGTCCGACATCGGCGCCGCAACGGAATGCCTGCGCTCGGCGGCTGCCCGCAAACTGGCGTCGCCGGGCACGCAGCCCCACACCACCCCGCCTCCGCATGTCGGTTCCATCCTGAAACGCCATCTCCCACTGCATCGGGGCCACTGGCAGGAAGCCGGGATCACCGACTCGCTCACCAAAAGCGGCCACCGCGTCATCCCACAACTGGAAATCAGCGCCTCCTTCCACGGCGTGCCCATCAAGGCCCACCTCGACATCACCCTCATCCACGAAACCCCGACCCCCGTCATCCGGGTGCTGGAGCTGAAGAGCAACGGGCACCTGCCCGAAACCCTCTACACCTCCAACGAGGTGCAACTCTACGGGCAGATCGGCCTGCTGGAGAGTACTTGGCATCGCCCCTGCTGCTCGCTTCGGGACGAAGACGACCAGCCGATCTTCACCCGCAAGACCTTCCCGGAGGCAGCCCGTCTGCTTTTCGGTATCGACTTGCCGGACACTTCGGAAAGCGTGGCCATCGAAGGCTGGGTGCTCTCCATCTCCATGGCCGACGCCAAGGCCTTCGGACCATACACACCTAACCGGACCATGCTCGGCATCTGCTGCAACACTGCCGCCGACCTGTGGCAGGCAGTCAACGCCGTCAAGGCGGGGCAGTTGGCGCTTGACGACCTCCCGTATTGCCGGGGGTTTCATCCCCTGTGTGACTGGTGCGACGCCAACCCCACCTGTCCCAAGTTCCGTCCCATCCGGGTTGACGGCATGCCAGTGGACCTCGGTCCCGCCCATGCGGCGGACCTCGACCATCTCGCCAGCCTGAATGAACGCAAACTCGCCATCGAGGGCGATATCGCAGCGATTGAAGGGCGCATCCGCACCGCCTTCCAGCGCATCGCGGCGGTAAGCGACAGCATGGCCCGGGACTGGATAACCGCGGGCAGGCACCGCTTCCGGGTGGCATCCATGCCCGGCAGACAGACCATCGACCAGGCGGCCCTGCAGGAGGAACTGGAGGCCCTGACCGGCGATCCCCAAACGGCGACAGACATCCTGGACCGATTCCGCATTCTGGAACGACTCCGACCTACACAGCACCCACGAGGAGCACACACTCATGAAAGCGACATCCGCCATGCGTATCTTCCCCTTCTCCCGCAGCATCCACCTCGTCCGGGATATCCACACCAACGGCGTCCGCCACCACTGGAAGGCGGAAGCGGAACTCTACCTCCTCAAGGTCAGCACCTGGACCGGGGATGACGAGGAACCCCATCCCTCGCGGGTCACGGTCCATACCATCGGGTGGGGCCGGTGCATCGACGAGGACCCGGTACAGGAGATGTGGCGACAGGCCGCGGAGAAGATCGAAAAAGACCACTATCACTTCCACAACGGAATCTAGGACGCCCCTCCCCCGAGGGGCGTTCCGCTTTTACGGAGCACGCACATGAACGACACCATCCTGAACTGCCTCATGGCCATCAACCTCGACGTGAACATCTGGACCGCCCGGCGCAAGCTGACCCCGGCTGACTTCGGCGGCGCGGACCTGCCGCCGGAGGAGCTTGCCTCGCTCGGCAGCAAGCGCATCTGCGATCCCGAGGAACTGAAGATATTCGGCACGCTGAAGGCGCGCGCGGTGAACCTGCTCGACCGCCACGGCGTGCGCTTTCTTGGCGGTTGGGGCATTCCGGAGGAAAAAGCCCCCGTTCTTGTGGAAGAACTCGACCGCATTCGGGGCGAATTCCTGGCAGCCAGGGATACCTTCCTCACCCGGTACGATGACGCCGTTCGGGACTGGATAGCCCGGCACGGCGAGTGGGAACGCATCATCGCCGACTCCACGGTCAGCGCGGACTACGTGCGCAGCCGCATGGGCTTCCGTTGGCAGGTCTACCGCATCGTGCCGCCTGCTTCAGGCGATGCGGAGCCGGTGGCCCAGGGGCTTGCGGAAGAGGTGCGAGGGCTTGGTCGGACCCTGTTTGACGAGGTGGCCAAGGCCGCCACCGAGGCCTGGCACAAGTGCTACGCGGGCCGCAGCGAAGTGACCCACAAGGCGCTGTCCCCCTTGCGGACCATCCACCAGAAGCTGGCCGAGCTGACCTTCGTGGAACCGAGGGTGGCCCCGGTGGCCGACCTCATCGATACGGCCTTCGCCAATCTGCCCAAGCGGGGCAGGATACAGGGGGCGCACCTGCTCATGCTGCAGGGGCTGGTGGCCCTGCTGCGCGATCCGTCCGCGCTCATGGAGCATGGACAACGGATCATGGAGGGGCATCGCCCGTCCGATCTGCTGGATGCTCTGCTGCGGCAGGATGGGAGCACGGAGAATGGACGGATAGCGTCCGCAGACGAACCCGAAGGAGGAGAGGACGACATGCCCGACCTTGGGGACGACCTTGCGCAGGATGGCATCCCCCGCGAGATCATGCCCGACCTGCAACCCGTCCTGCCCAATTGCGGCTTGTGGTAGGTGGCTGGACAGGCCACGCCAACCCGTTTACCTATCGAAACGGTTAACTTGATTTCAAGCTACTTGCGAGCACGCCATGACAACCCCTTCGCCCACACCGCCCATCGACATCGCCCAACTCGACGCCCTCAAGGCGCGGCTCGACCGGCATCGTCCGCTGCCGCCCGACATGGTGGCCGACCTGCGGGCGGACATGGTGCTGCGGTATACCTTCCATTCCAACGCCATTGAGGGGAACACGCTGACCCTCATGGAGACCAAGGTGGTGCTGGAAGATGGAGTGACCATCGGCGGCAAGTCCATGCGCGAGCATCTTGAAGCCATCAACCACAGGGAAGCCATCGGCTTTCTGGAAGAGGTGGTGCGAGACGGACGCGGGTTGGACGAACGCACCCTGAAGGACTTGCACCAACTGGTGCTTCGGGGCATTGCCGATGACGCGGGCCGCTACCGGACCCGCAACGTCATCATCTCCGGCGCGGGGCACACCCCGCCCGATGCCCTGCATGTGCAGGAACGCATGGACACCTTTTTCGGGTGGTACGCGGATGCGGCGACGCGCCTGCACCCCGTGGAACTGGCCGCGCGCGTCCATGCCGACTTCGTGGTGATCCACCCGTTCACGGACGGCAACGGGCGCACCGCCCGGCTGCTGATGAACCTTGAACTGATGCGGGCCGGATACCCCACGGTGATCATCCCGGTGGAACAGCGGGCCGCGTACTACGAGAACCTCGACGCCATCGGGGTGCGCGGCGACTACGCCTCCTTCCTTAGGCAGATCGGCGCGCTGGTGGCAGCCAGCTTCGAACCGTACTGGCGGCTGCTCGGCACCGCCGCCTGATCATCCGATACACACCAGCCACGAAAGGCCCCGGAGCACCACGCTTCGGGGCCTTTTCGCATCCGGAGGACAACATGCTGGATACACGCGCCGTGATGCGCTCGCTGCCGCTGGTGGCGAGCGTGCTCGGCAGGAAATACGGCGTCACCGTGACCATCGGGGGCACGGAGGCCTACACGGACGGTAGCGCGATCCATCTCCCCGCCTTGCCGGTGGACGTGCCCGATACCTTCCTCGCACTAGCCCGTGGCTACATCGACCATGAGGCCGCCCACCTGCGGGATACCGACTTTGCTGCGCTGAAGGCCGCGAACCTTACCCCGCTTGAGCACCATGTCTGGAACATCATCGAGGACTGGAGGGTGGAGAACCGGCTGGTTGCCTCGTTCCCCGGCTGCCGGGGAAATTTCGACTGGCTCATTGGCCACTTTTTCGGCGGCAAGGCGACCAAGACAGCGGACGATCCCGCAGCCCTGTTCCTGAACTGGCTGCTGCTTACGGTTCGGGCGTGGGACGTCCCGGCCATCGGGAAACGGCGCGACACCATCGCGGCACATCTCGATAAACTCTGCCCGGGCCTGCTTACCCGCATCGCCTGCGTGGTGGAAGCGGTACGTACCTCGTGCGCATCAACAGCCGAGGCCATTGTCCATGCGCGGGCCATCGTCGCGGAACTAGGCAAGGCCACGCAAACGCCGCCACCCGCGTCAGGTAGGAATCTGGACGCCAATCAAACTGGGAACGCCCCGGAGGGTGGGTCTGGCAATGGCAACCAGCCCACGGCATCACCGTGGGAACGGATACGGACCCTGCTGCATGCCCAAGGGGACGAACTTCCGCAGGAATTCGGTGCAATCCTTGGTGAGGCCCTGAAACGTGAGGCACCCGCAAGCGATAGACTGCCCGTGAACGTGGCTACCGTCACTCACAAGGTAAGCTGGGACCTGCACCCTGACGATATCGCCGAGGCCAAACGGGCATCGACGGCCCTGCGGACGCGGCTTCATGGCCTGTTGCAGGCTGCGACCATCAGCCGGACCCACGGGGCACGGAGCGGGAGACTCGACCCGCGCAGGCTCCACCGCATCGCCACGGATGACGCCCGCGTCTTCATGCGCAAGGGAACGCGCGTCGGCATCAACACCGCCGTGCATCTGCTTCTCGACTGCTCCGGGTCCATGACTACGAGCATCCGGCTGGCCAGCACGGCCTGTCATGCCGTGGCCTCGGCCCTTGAGACCATCGGCATCAACGTGGCCATCACCGCTTTTCCGGCCAGCCATGACCCGGCGTCAACGGAACAGAAAACAGTGGGCCGCCTGGTGCGGCACGGACAGCGGGTACATTCGAGGCTCCTGATGTCTGCCGTGGGGACCACCCCACTGACCGAGTCCCTGTGGTGGGTGATGCAGGAAATGCTACCCCTGCGTGAGGCCCGCAAGCTCATCCTGCTGCTGACCGATGGCGATCCCGATACGCCAACATGTGCCCTGGAAGCCATCCGGCACGCCGAACGGCTGGGGTTCGAGGTCTACGCCATCGGCATCGGCGCGGTGAACATCCTGCAGCACCTGCCGGGACGGCACCGGACGATCAACACCATGACCGAACTTGTCCCGGCGATGTTCGGCCTGCTCCAAGGCGCGCTGGTCGGCAGGCGCGCGACATGAAGCAAACACAAACAACACCGGCAACGAGAAACGGGGAGGCACCACGCCTCCCCGTTCTTTTTCAACACCCCGACAAGGAGGTCGTATGCGCTGGATGTACTTGTGCCGGTTCTGGCCGTGGAAGAGGTGCCTTCTGCCGCCTGCGGAATGCGTGCTCTTCGCGGACTGCCCGAAGGTCCGCATCCCAAGGAGGATAAAGATATGAACTGGGGATCAATCATCGCCATAGCCATCGCGGTACTTAACGTCGTCAAGGAGAGCATCGATGACTGACCACGAATCCAGGAACAAGGGAATGAACAGGGCTTGGGTGTTTCTTGGCGGCTGCCTGGCCGGTGTAGCTGGCGTGTTCGTGGCGGCCATCATGTCAGACACACCGGCAAGTATGGAAGGTAGCAAGGAGCGCGAAGAGGAAGCGCAACTGGCGCTGCCGGAGGGTGAGGCAGAAGGAAGCTAGGACAACCGGCAGGGGGGCTGCGGCCCCCCCTATGCCACAAACATGCTTTGCGGGCACTGCCGTGGAACCGCCAACAACTTTGCCTGGAACCTACCCTTCACGACGGAGTTGCAGCAACTGACGCCCCTTGTCCGTCAGTCGATACCGCTGCAAGCGGCTATTGGGCTTGTCGGGAACGGTCATCTCGATGAACCCATCCGCCAGGGCCGGTTTGAGATAGCGCTCCCGGAAAGACTTGCGGCCTTGCAGACCAAGTGCATCCTGCAACGCCTCACGGGGCATTTCGCCATGCATGGCCTGCAATAGCTGTTCGACTTGGGGGGTGACTTGAGGGGCGACTTGGGGGGCATCTGGAGCAACGGACGCGCTCACGGCATCGAAAATCATCGTGAGCATGAACTCGATGAAGGGGGCACTGTCCGTCTGCCGCGTACTTTCCTGCCACGCCTCATAGTACTCGGCCTGATGCGGGAAGATCAGGTTCTCCACCGGGAGATCGGCGAACAACCCACTCCAACGGGCCAGAATGAGGCTCTGCCACAACCGCCCCATGCGGCCATTCCCGTCGGCGAAGGGATGGATGAATTCGAATTCGTAGTGGAACACGGAACTTGCGACCAACGGGTGGGCATCGCTGGTCGCCAACCAGTGAAACAGATCGCCCATAAGCGCGGGCAACCGGTCCGCCGGAGAAGCCAGGTAGATAACGTGGGAACCTTCCGGCACGCCGACGCCACCCCGGCGGTAGCTGCCTGCCTCGTCGATCAGGCCGGACATCAGGATGCCGTGCGCTTCCAGCAGGTCCTTTTCGACGACTAGATTCCAGTCATCAACTCGTACGCGGCAAGGGCATTGCGCACTTCCTGAACCTCACGGGGAGGCGCGATGACCCGTTTCCCGTCGAGGATGGCGGTGATCTGCGCTTCGCTGAGTTGGTTGCCTTCTATGGCGAGCGACCCGCGTATCGTGCGGATACGGTTGATACGCCGCAATCGGAGTGTCGCCGCCTGTTCGCGGAGAATGGTCAACCGCCCCACGGCTTCGCTGATCCGGCCGACAAGGGTTCACTACCCAAGGTGTATGCAGTGGGGGCGCGTTGGCAAGACGAAACGAAGGGCCGTGCGCCCTTGAATGCATGAAAGCGGGAACCCAACGAGATATCATGAAGGCTCTCCGCTCTCGTCGGGCGACACAACCAACGGCCGTCGGCACGAGGGTGCAACCCCGTTCACGCATGACCGGCCGATACACGAACCTCGACGCGGTGCTCGGCCCCGTCATCAACGAGAAGGATGCTGTTTCCTTCCTGGTCGGTACCATCCACGCGCAGGCGCACGCCGCTTCCTTCGTCCGAAGACCGCAGAACCTCCAGATGGTACACCGCACCGTGATATCGATAATGCAGGGTGAAACCGGCCCATCCTTCGGGCAGACAGGGCGAAACCCGCAACCTGCCGTTTTCCAGACTGATGCCCAGCAACGATTCCACGATCAGCCGGTACATCCACGCTGCGGAGCCCGTGTACCACGTCCAGCCGCCGCGCCCCACGTGCTGGGGGGCCGCATAGACATCCGCAGCAACCACGTAGGGTTCCACCTTGTAGACGGCGGTGGCTTCGCCGGACAGGGCATGGTTCACCGGGTTGATGATGGTGAAAAGCTCCCACGCGCGGCGGCCGTCCCCCATGTGGGCAAAGGCCATGGCCGCCCAGATGGCGGCGTGCGTGTACTGCCCGCCGTTTTCGCGCACACCGGGGGCGTAGCCCTTGATGTAGCCGGGGTTTTGCGCGGATGTATCGAACGGCGGATCCAGAAGCTGGACCAGCCCCTGCGTGCGCCGGACAAGGTGCTCATCCACGGCACCCATGGCCATGCTCGCCCGCTCCTTGTCCGCCGCCCCGGAAAGGACAGCCCAACTCTGCGCGATGGAATCTATCCTGCCCTCGGCATTGCCCGCCGAACCGAGCGGCGTGCCATCGTCGAAATAGGCGCGGCGGTACCACGCCCCGTCCCAGCCGTGCCGTTCGATATTGGTGCGCAGGGTGTCTGCCTCGTTCAGGCAACGTCCGGCAAAGGAAACGTCGCCTCGCGCTGCGGCAACCTCTGCAAAGCGCGTCAGCACCTCGTGCAGAAAGAAACCGAGCCACACGCTTTCCCCCTTGCCTTGTTCGCCCACGCGGTCCATGCCGTCGTTCCAGTCGCCGGAACCCATGAGCGGCAGGCCGCGCTCCCCGAACGCAAGGCCGTGCATGATGGCCCGGACGCAGTGTTCGTACAGGCTGCCTGTCTCGTCGGAACGCCGTGGCTGGTCGTAATAGGAATCCTCGTCCGGTTTCACCGGGCGACCTTGCAGAAAGTGGACGTATTCATCCAGAACGCCCGTGTCCCCGGTGGTCAGCACGTAGCGGCACGTCGCAAGCGGCAGCCAGAGGTAATCGTCCGAACAGCGGGTGCGCACGCCACGCTCCATGGGCGGGTGCCACCAGTGCTGGACATCACCTTCCCCGAACTGGTGCGCCGCGCACAGCAGCAGATGGTCGCGCACAAGATGCGGCTGCGCATGGACAAGCGCCATGACATCCTGCAACTGGTCGCGAAAGCCGAAGGCCCCGCCGGATTGGTAGGTGGCGGCTCGCGCCCACAGGCGGCAGGCCAGTGTCTGGTACAGCAGCCAGCCGTTGGCCAGCACGTTCAGTGATTGGTCTGGTGTCTCCACGTGTATGGCGCCAAGCGTGCGCGACCAGTATTCCCACACCGTGGCCAGCGCGGCGCGCGCGACCGTGGGCCCGCGAAAACGGGCCACCAGTTGCCGAGCCTCGTCGGGGGTACGTCCCACGCCAAGCCGGAACACGATTTCCCGTTCCTGCCCGGCGGCCAGGTCGAACCCCACCTGCATGGCGGCGCACGGATCAAGCCCCACGCCCACCCTGCCGGAAAGCCGCTTGCGCAGCATGGCGGCAGGGGCCTCGTGCGTACCGTTGCGGCCCAGGAATTCGACCCGGTCGCCAGTCACGGTGCGCGAGACCTCATCCACATCGAAAAACGCCGTCCTGTCGGCGAACTCCGTGTTGTACGGGTTGCGCGCGAACAGCGCGCCGCTGTCCGGGGCGATTTCCGTCGCCACGTGCATGGCGGCCTTGGGCGGCAGATCGCCAAGCACCCATTCCACATACCCGGTGGCGGACAGGCGCCGGGTGCGGCCAGACATGTTGCGCACCTTGAGAACCGTGAACCTGACCGCCGCATCCATCGCCACATAGACCCACATCTCGGTGCGAATGCCGCGCTCGACATGCTCGAACACGCTGTAGCCAAACCCGTGCCGGGTGACGTACGGCGTCGTCCCGCGACGTGGCAGCGGTGTGGGCGACCAGAAGTGGCCGCGCTCCTCGTCGCGCAGGTAGAACGCCTCTCCCCGCGAATCGCTCACGGGGTCGTTGCCCCACGGGGTAAGCCGGAATTCGTGGGCGTTCTCGCTCCACGTGCAGGCAAGGCCGCTTTCCGATATCACGGTTCCGAAGTTCGGGTTGGCCAGCACGTTCACCCACGGCGTGGGCGTCAGTTGCCCGGGGGCGGTGGTGATGACGTATTCCCGGCCATCGGGCGTAAAGCCGCCAAGGCCGTTGTAGAAGGCCAGGTCATCCCGGGGAAGCGGCGCTTCCGCCACCGGGTCCGGACGGTGGGTGCGCGTGACGACGAGCCTGGGCACCGTCATGGCCACACTGCCGCGCCCCTCTATCTGCTCTTCCAGCGTTCCCATGCCGTCGGAGATGATGACTCGCGCCACCGACTGGATCAGGATGCGGTCTTCCTCCGCAATCCTGTCGGCCGACCGGACAAAGATGCCGCCGGGGCGATCGGTGACGCCCGCCTCGATACCGGCGGCGATGAGCCCCATGATCTGGTCGTTCAGCACCTGCCTGTATCCGGCATGGTCCTCGTTCCAGATCACCAGGTCGACGGCCAGGCCCTTCAGGCGCCAGTAGGCGTGGGCCTGCACCATCTGGCGCACCAGTTCGATGTTTGCCGGGTCCTCGATCTTCAGCAGCACTATGGGCAGGTCGCCGGAGATGGCATAGCCCCACAGGCCCGACTGCCCCCTTGTGTTCCGGGCCAGGATGTCCTCGTCGGCCCGCAGCGCGGGGTTGGCATGCAGTACGGAACCGGCAAGACGCCCGTAGAGTTGCGCATCGGCTTCAGAGGCCCCCAACTGGCGCAACAGCACCTGCCCGTGCGTCCACGTGAGATCGAAAACGCGGTCCGCAAGGTGTCTGTCGTGGTACTTTTCCACCAGAACCACAGCCGCATCGCGGGTTTCCCCGATACCGGTCACCATGTCCACGGTTGCCACCTGTCCCGGCTCCAGCGTGATCCGGCAGCGAATGGCCACCACGGGATCGAGCACCGATCCTTCGCTGTCCGACAGGGCGCCCGACGCATCCTTGCCGCTGACTGCCTGCGGGGCGGCAAGGGTGTTCCCCCGGCCGATGAAGCGCATGCGGTCGGTCTCGTAGGAGACTGCCTGTGCTTCCACCCCGCGCACGGCCATCATGTGCAGCATCCACGGAACATGCTCGTCCTCGGCCCGTGGACGCCGGGTGCACAGGATGCCCTGCTGCCGCCGGAGTATCTCCGTCTGCACGAAAAGATTGCTGAACGCCGGATGCAGTGCGTCGGCGGCTGGCGGGGCCAGCACCACTTCCGCATAGCTGGTCACTTCCAGCTGACGGCGGGCCCATGACCGGTTGGTGATGCGCATGCGGCGCAGTTCGATGTCGTCTTCGGGCGAGACAGCTATTTCGGTGTGGATGTCGTAGCCACGGTCGCTGCGATGAAATTCCGCGCGCCCCTCTGAAAAGACGGCCTCGTAGCGCTCCGCGCGCCTGAGGGTGGGCTGGTGGGCCACGGACCAGAACTCGCCGCTGGCCACGTCGCGCAGGTAGCAGAAGGTGCCCCTGTTGTCGCAGGTGCCGTCCTCTCGCCACCGGGTGACGGCAAGGTCGTTCCAGCGGCTGTAGCCACCGCCCGCGTTGGTGACCATGACGTGATACCTGCCGTTGGACAGCAACTGCACTTCTGGCTGCGGGGTATCCGGGCTGGAGAAAACGCGAAGGGGCATTTCCTGCGTGCCGGAAGCCATGCGCAACTCGGACAGTTCGGTCGTGTGCGCGTAGCTTGCCGAGGCGGTGGGAATGCGCTCCTGAAGCAGCAACAGGGTTGCCTGGAATATGGAATCGGACTCGAAGCGCTTCTGCATCGGGCGGTCCAGCAGCACGTGCGACAAGGCCAGAAAGCTCATGCCCTGATGATGGGCCATGAAGGAACGGACCACGGAATGTGTCTGCCCGCGTGGCAGGCGCGAGGGGGTGTAGTCGATGGCCTCATAGAAGCCGTAGCGGGCTTCAATCCCCTCCGCCGAAAGGCGTTCCAGATTACGGCACGCATCGGCGGGGGCCACCATCAATGCCAGCGCCGTGGCGTACGGCGCGATGACCAGGTCTTCGGCAAGCCCGCGCTTCAGGCCCAGCCCGGGCACTCCGAAGGCCCGGTACTGGTAGTTGCGGTGCACGTCTATGGCGTTGTACCCGCACTCCGAAATACCCCACGGCACGGCGCGCACCCTTCCGTATTCCATCTGCCGCGCCACGGCGGCCGCGCAGGTCTGGTCGAGCAGCGTGTTCGCATAGCTCGGCATGACCAGCATCGGCATCAGGTATTCGAACATCGAGCCGCTCCATGACAGGAGAATCGGCTCCCCACCGGCAATGGTGAGCAAACGGCCGAGGGCAAACCAGCTTTCCTGCGGCAACTGCCCCTGCGCGATGGCCACGAAACTGGCAAGCCGCGCCTCCGAAGCCAGCAGGTCATAGCAGCTGACGTCGCGCCGCCGCTCGTCCACGTTGTAGCCTATGGCCAGCAGGTGCAGCGATTCGTCGTACAGCAGCCCGTATTCCATCCGGGCCATGACGCCGCACTGTACGGCCAGATATTCGATGGCCGCGATGCGCGCGCGGGCGTGCCCGCTGGCCGTCGCCACAAGGCGTTGCAGTTCGTCAAGCCTTGCGAGCTGTTCCAGCGTTGCACCGTTCTCGGAATACCGGGTGAACATGGGCTGAAACGCCGCCTCCAGTTCCGCCAGTTCCCGCAGCGTCGGCACTTCGTCAAGGCGCGAAAAATCCCCGAAGGCATACAGCGAAGGCACCAGTTCCGCCCATGGTGCAAGCAGGGCCAGTTCATCCAGGGCGTCGCGGCACTGCCCGTGAAAAGCGCGAATCCACCACGCCAGCAGGCTCTCGGCCCCTGCGGCGGCGGGCCCCATGTCGACGTCAACGGCCAGTGCCGACGACGCCAGCCGTTCAAGGCTGTGCCTGAGGGCCGCAAGGGTGTTCGGACGGGCGCGGACCGCAGCGTCCATATCCCGGCGAAGCTGCGCCAGCAGGACCGGCGCCACCCCCTTCGAAACAGTTGCGGCGGCAGCATTCGGGGCGGCGCCCGTGGCGATGTCCAGCGCGATGCCCAGGGTATCCGCAAGCCCGTCGAGCACGCGCGCGTCCAGTATCCTTTGGTCGGCAAGACCACGCAGCCCCGCCCGCAACGTCAGCAGGTGCCCGGCAAGGTTGCCGCTGTCGACCGAGGATATGTAGCGGGGCGGCAACGGGCTCAGGGTCTGCGTGTCGTACCAGTTGAAGAAGTGCCCGTAGTGGCGCTCCAGCCGGTTCATGGTCTGTAGCGTGCTGGTCGTGCGCTCCACGAGCCGCCCGGCGGAAATGATGCCGAAATCATGGGCGGTAAGGTTGGCCAGCAACGCAAGGCCCATGTTGGTGGGTGAAGTGCGGTGCGCCACCGCCTCCACGGGGTGTTCCTGATAGTTGTCCGGCGGCAGCCAGTTGTCCGCAGGGCCCACGAAGGTCTCGAAAAATGCCCATGTCTTGCGCCCGATCTTACGGAGAAAGATGGTCTGCGCCGCCGTCGGGCGTTCCCGAAGCCGGGCAAGAGGACGATCGAGCCACCACACGATGGCCGGTGCGGCAAGCCACAGGCACAGGACCGGCGCAGCAACGGCAAGCGGCGGAGAACCGGCCGGGCCTGCCGCCACAAGGGCGGCCATGGCGGCTGCCGCCGCGAAAGGGGCGAACCACATGGTCCGGTACAAGCCGACGAACCCCGTGCAACCGTCCTGCTCCTGATCGCCGGACGGATTCCATTGCAGCAGGTTCCTGCGCGAGACCAGCATCCGCCATGCCGTGCGCAGTATGGCATCCAGACTGAAGAACGCCTCGTAGGGCAGGCATGCCAAGGTGAACAACGCCTGCGAGAAATACCGGGGAACCGAACGGACAACGGCCACAAGGTGCTGCCTCGGCGTGATGTCTGCGGGTTTGCGGACCGCATTGGCCACAAGGGACAGCAGGGAAGGCAGCAGGATGATGCCCGCCGCCGCCACCGTCCAGAACCAGGCCGATGGCAGCATGGTCCAACCCGACACCAGCAGAAGCGTCAATGCCGCTGCCATGAGGCTGCGCCGCAAGTTGTCGAGGATCTTCCAGCGCGACAATACCGAAAGCGGATTCCTGCGCATGCGCGAATCCGGGCCGGGAATGCCCGGAAACAGCCAGCGGGCGATCTGCCAGTCACCGCGAATCCAGCGGTGCCTGCGGTTCACGTCCGCGCCGTAGCGCGAGGGATAGTCCTCGTACAACTGCACGTCGCTCATCAACCCGGCGCGGGCGTAGCAGCCCTCCAGCAGGTCGTGGCTGAGTATCCGGTTGTCGGGAAAACGCCCTCCCAGGGCCTGCTCGAACGCATCGACATCGTAGATCCCCTTGCCGATGAACGAGCCTTCGCCGAACAGGTCCTGATACACGTCCGAAACGGCGCGGGTATACGGATCGATGCCGATCTCGCTGGCGCACATGCGCCCGTACCGCGACCGGTTGGCGCCCGACAGGCTGGCGGTGACCCGTGGCTGAAGGATGCCGTACCCGGCTACCACGCGCTGGCGAAGTTCGTCGTACCGGGGACGGTTGAGCGGGTGCGCCATGGCCCCGATGAACCGCCAGGCCGCTTCGCGCGGCAGTTGCGTGTCGGTATCCAGCGTGATGACGTACTGCACGCCGGACAGGCATGCCGTTTCACCGACAACGAGCGCAAACCCGCCTGTATCCCCTTTCCGCAGAAAGACGTTCAGGTCCGACAGCTTGCCACGCTTGCGCTCATGCCCCATCCATACCCCGTCCTGCGGGTTCCACCGCCGGGGGCGGTGGAACAGAAAGAACACATCGCCATCGGCGCTGGGGTATCGCGCGTTCAGTGCCTCGATGTGTTGCCGGGCAAGCTGCACCAGGGGTTCGTCCTCCGGCATCGTTTCTTCGGCGGCATCGCGCACGTCGCTAAGCAGGGCGAAATGGAGGTGGGCGTGGTTGTTGGCCAGAAAGCGGACTTCAAGCGCCTTGGCCAGGGCGTCGATGCCGTCCGGGTCGGTCAGCATGGTCGGCACGACGACCAGCGTCCGCGCGCTTGACGGTATTCCCTTGGAAAAATCCATGCGCGGCAATGGGCGCGGCGTGGTCAACAGGGTGGCCAGCCAGTTTGCCAGGGCCACCGCAAGGTGGCTGGCACACAGGGCCGCGAGAAGTACGAACAGCCCCAGCCCCCAGCCATCCAGTCCGTCCGCGCGCGCCCTGCCCACCAGGCACACCGCGAAAAACGCCGTCATGGCCACGATGCCGCCAACGTAGGCCAGCAAGGGAACCCTGCCCCCTGCCCTGCGCAGCAGCGCCGCAGCCGACAGGCGCATGCCCACCGCCCGCTCGAACCGGGCCGCTCCCGCATCAATCAGATGGAATCCCACATGCGCGGAGCGGTCGTCACCGTCATTCAGGGCTGCCGCCTCGTCTGCCAGTTCCACCGCCTTCCGGGCCACCTCGCCTTCGGAAAGCCGACCACGCTTGGCCGCCTTTTCCACGACATGGCGGTAACGGTCGCGCGTGGCGAAATCCATGCCGCCGTACACACCGGCGGGGTCTTCACCCAATATCCGCTCGACGATGCTCATCGACTCGATGAACTCGCGCCAGTTCTTCGCGCCAAGGGTCCGCAGGCTGCCGATGCTGTTGCTCATCGTTACCTGATCGGCCGCCTGCTGCTGGGTCTCGAAACGCACCACCTGTTCGATGGTCAGGCCCGATTCGGACAACCGCTGCTCGATCCACGTCAGCGGCAGGGCCAGGGCGTGCCCTTGCCCCTGCAACCGGCGGGTCAGCTCGGCCACGAAGGAACTCGCCATGGGCGGGTCGGAGCGGGCCATGTCGGCAATGGCAAGAATCAGGTTGCGGGGTTCTCGCGCGGCAACCCTTGTCATCAGGTCGGCCCAATGGTCGGCGTGCGCCCGTTCCGACCTGTGCATGGCAATGCGCGCGGCAACGCGCCTGAGGTTCTCTATCAACGCCAGGCGCAGCATGATGGGAATCGCCCACAGTTCCCCCAACTTCAGGGGGGTAACCGTCTGGTAGGCGGTTACGAAGCGGTGGATGATTTCCGGGTCGACCCTTCCGTCGCCATGCGAAATCGTCTCCAGGGCTATGTCGTACACCCGGGGCAGCCCGGCCGAAGGGCCGGTGGCAAGGTACGGCAATTCCCGGCTGTACCCCTTGGGCAGGTGGCGGTTGGCCGTGCGTATCTGCTCCTCGATCACGTAGAAATTGTCGAGCAGCCATTCCCCTGCGGGCGAAATCCGTTGGTCAGCCCTGATGTCTTCCGTCAGCAGGGTGTGCACATGCAGCAGCAGGCGTTCGTTCGCGGCCAGCCTGTCCAGCAGGCGGTCGCGCGACCGGCCCGGCCGCAGGCTGTGCAGGTCCGCGAGCAGTATGCCGCGTTGCTCCATCTGGTCGGCGCTGAGCAGTTCCGAGCGGAGCGGCAGTTCGTTCTCGTCCGGCTGCAACGCCTGCTCCATCCCACAACAACGCATCCATGCACGGGCAAGGGCACTGCGAACGGTATTGGTTTCCTCCTCCATTCCTGAGTCTCCTTCCGCATGGGCGGAATCACAGCGGGCACACGGCAAAAATGCGCACCGACGCATGGTGCCAGCGACACAGGCACCGCGCGGGCGCAGGCGCAACGCAACGCCATTCCGCAGGGCGTCCGCCCCCCAGGGGGAGCATTGGCGGCGGCGTGCTGCAAGGAAACGTCACGCGGCGTGAACGGCGTCGGGGCGTGCCCCCTGCACAGGCCAGGGGGCACGGCAAACGGACTGGTGCGAGCGGACTGCTCCGCCCCGTTACTGTTGACCCTTGACGTGCATGTCGTTGCGGACGGACTTCACGCCCTCAACCTTGCGCGCCACCTGGACTGCGGTGTTGATCTCGGCCCGTGATCCGACAAAGCCGCTCAACTGTACCACGCCCTTGAAGGTTTCGACGTTGATCTCGGCAGACGTCAGGGACGCCTCCTGGAGAATGGCCGTCTGCACCTTGGCGGTGATGGCGGTATCGTCAAGGTATTCACCCGTTCCTTCCGAGTTCGATGTCGATGCGCAGCCAAGGGCAAGGGCCATGATGACTGCGACGAACAGCGTCATGCATCTCTGGAACTTCATGGGACTACTCCTGTGTGAACGATGATGCAGGGTTTTCGCGGCAGCAGCCGCATTTCTCCAAACCGTGTCGCGCATGGCGTCATGCAGGGAAGCAGGCGTCGATGCATGTTCCCGCATCGCCGGCAACGTCAGGTTCTGGTTCGGTGTACGTCGGTCATGCCCGCTTGAGCATGCGCAGGCAGAGAATCAGGATGACCGCGCCAACGGTAGCCATGAGGATTGCCCCCAGCAGCCCGCCACCGCCAATGCCGATGGCGCCGAACAGGACACCACCGATCACCGCGCCGACAATGCCGACAATGAGGTCACCCACGAGGCCGAAACCGCCCCCTTTCATCAGAGTGCCCGCCAGCCAACCCGCAACCAAGCCGATGATGAGAAACCAAAGCAAGTTTTCCATATTGCGCTCCTGCAACTGTTTCGAGTTATGGACCATCAACCCGGAAATCATCCGGCCACCGGACAAACCGGCTTGCCCCCCGCATGCAGTCTGCGTGGACACCGGAATTACAGGCGATGGCGCTGAATGATCCGGACAACGACCACCATCACGATCACGACCAGAAAGAAATTGATGAAGCCGGTCATGGAAGATGACGCCCCCAACCCCATCAGCCACACGGCCACGAGCACGACTGCGACAAGTTCCAGCATGTCAATGGCACCCGGCTTCCGTTGGCGTTCAGGGACTATTCGGAGCATACCCAACCTAGCACCCTCACGGATATCTTCCGTTCGATGCCACACATAGGGAATTTTATTTCGCGCTGTATCCGCGTGGTGAGGGGGATGAGACGGAACGAGGGCTGACGGACCGGTGCAATGTGCGCTACCGTACAGATAAGTCGCGCCAGTTGACGCATGTTGCCCTTACGAGACTACCCCTCAAGGAGGCTGATATGCAGGAGACACCCTCACCCCGCCAGAATCATCTTCTGGCCGCGCTGCCCAGAGACGTTCAGGAACGTCTGTTCACCCATCTGGAACTGGTGCCGATGCCGCTCGGCAAGGTGCTGTATGAATCCGGCGACGCCATGCGCCACGTCTACTTTCCGACCGACGCCATCGTGTCCCTGCTATACGTGATGGAAAGCGGGGCATCGGCGGAAATTTCCGTGGTCGGCAACGAGGGACTCATCGGAGTTGCCGTGTTCATGGGGGGGGAGAGCACACCCAGCAGGGCCATTGTGCAGAGCGCAGGGCATGCCTATCAGTTGCCGGGGCAGCGTCTGAAGGACGAATTCAACCGCCATGGCGAGATGCTGCAATTGATGCTGCGGTACACCCAGTCGCTCATCACGCAGATGGCCCAGACTGCCGTCTGCAACCGCCACCACTCGATAGACCAGCAACTGTGCAGGTGGCTTCTTCTTTCTCTTGATCGCCTTCCAAGCAACCAGCTGACAATGACGCAGGAACTCATCGCAAACATGCTTGGTGTCCGCCGTGAAGGCGTTACCGAGGCCGCAGGAAAACTGCAAAAGCTTGGCGTCATAGAATATAGTCGAGGACGAATAACAGTCTTGGACAGGGATAAGCTTGAACAATTGAGTTGTGAATGTTATGCTGTCGTAAAGAAGGAAACTGACCGCCTTCTTCCGTACATGATGGCTGCGCGCCTGGGCTGACAGCCTGCCAGGCGGCGGGCGATGGCGCCTGCGGGGCAGAGACCGCCGCCCAGCACGCCGTGGTGCACAGACAACCGCCCGACGACCATTCAGGTTGGGGCATCGAGATTGTTGGCACCTTTCTCGTGTCGTTCCTTGGCTGCCTTGTGCCAAAGGATACGCGCATGACCGCCTCACTTCCCCATTCAGGCGTCAACAGTCTGATCGAGAGCCTGACACACAACGAACGCAACGACATCATTACGGGTTGCGAGACTGTGGACATGGTTCTGGGTACCGTTCTTCACGAACCGTTCCAACGCTACCAGCACGTATACTTCCCCCTTGCCGGATTCATATCACTGGTTGCGACACAGGGTGAACACCAGCGCATGGCTGTAGGGCTGATCGGCAACGAAGGGATGCTGGGCACGACCTTGATCCTGGGGAGTCATTCTTCCTCCATGAAGTCCATCGTGTCTGGTGCGGGCAGCGCCCTGAAGATGAGCACGATGCACTTTCTGCATGCCCTGCACGCCAGCTCCCGCCTGTTTCAGGCTCTTCAGTTGCGCCTGTCCGTGACGATAGACGATTTGTCAAAAACGGCGCTGTGCACACGGTTTCATCCCATCGAACAGCGGCTGGCCTATTGGCTGCTGCTGGCGCAGGACCGTGCGCACGCCGACAATTTCTACCTCACGCACGAATCGCTTGCCGACATGCTGGGGGTGCGCAGGAGCGGCATCACCGTTGCCGCCGGGGCTTTGCAGGCCAAGGAACTCATCCACTACACGCGCGGCCACATCCGCATTCTGGACCGTAGCGGGCTGGAGGCGGCATCCTGCGAATGCTACAGGACACAGCGGCTGTTCACCTGAGGCAACGGCTGGCATCGCAAGATGGCAGCCCGGCAGGCCCCCCCGCAACGTGCCGCGCGCATCACCGCCTGAACGACATCAGAAAACTGATGGTTGCTGGCTTTCTGCCGAAAGACGAAACAGGCATCCGCACCACGAAAAAGATCACCGCGCACCATGTTCATGCTGCGCGGCGACCTTCGACCGAACGCCTTACATCAGAACGTAAGGGCCTTTGCCTTGACGCTCTTGACCCCGCGCACGTTCTGCGCGAGTTCGACGGCAAGGGCACGTTCTGCGCCGCTGCCCAGCTTGCCGCTGAGCGTGACCACGCCCTTGCTGGTGTTCACCGTGATGTTGGAACCGGAAACATTGCTGGAATACAGGAGCGTGGACTTCACCTTCGTCGTGATCCAACTGTCTGCGATGTCGCTTCCAGCCTCAGCCGCAGTGTCCTTGGCAACTTCAACAGCTGTCGGCTTGGCGCTGCCGACCACCAACTGGTTGTCCACCGACACGACGCCCGGAGTGTTCACGGCCAGGCGACCGGCAAGGTTCTTGGCGGCCATGCTTTGGGCAGTGCCCCGCAGCGTTACCTTGCCCCGTTCCGTTACCACATTGGTGGCCAAGCCTTCTGCGTGCTTGCTCCACAGCAGCTTCGACTTGATGGAGGTCGTGATGTTGGCGTCGTCTATCATGTCACCGTAGCCGCGCGTCGAATTCGACACGGGCGGAGAGTAGTCGGACTGAACGACTATCTGATTGTCCACCTCTCGGATGCCGGCGACGCCCATGGCGATTTCCCGTGCCAACTCCTTGTTGACGTCTTCCGCAACGTATCCGGTCAGCGTGGCTTTGCCGTCCTGCACCGCGACATTTATGGTGCTGGCGCGCAGGTACGGGCTGAGGGCATACGTCGTCCAAATCTGGGCCTCTTGCCGGGCGTCGGTTACATTCTGGGATACGGCCTCGGCAGCCATCGCGCCGACAGGCGCAGCCATGGTCAGCGCGACGGCCGCCGCGAGGAGATAATTGCGGCATTGCTTGTACATGTGGGTCTCCGTCATTTACATTTTGAATGCGGCCGAAAGCTGCATGTTCATTTCCATGCCAAGGGAACTCACCAGCGATGCCTGCCGCGCCACCCTGGCAAACGGCAGGCATCCTTGGTTCACTTCGTGCTGTTCTTGTCAAGGAATCTCTGGACCTGTTTTTCGGCCTCTTCACGCGAGATGGCGTATCGCTCCTGCACCAAGCCAGCCAATTTTTGGGCATGCCCTTCGGATTGCAGCAATTCATCGTCGGTCAACTCGCCCCAGGCAACCTTGGCCGCACCGATCTGCTGTTGCCACTTGGCCTTGATCTCATCCATGCCGGGCAGACTCATGACGTCTCCCCTTCACGCTCCGTGACGAGAAATTCGCCCCTGGCGGACCGCAGCAAGTCCCGTATTGCAATGTCTATGTCGATCTGCCTTGACGCATCCGGGAATTTACCCGCGGGGGTGACCTGGGGGCACTCGCCCACGGGTAACGGCAGGGGTTTCGGCGGCGCCCTGTTGGGTGCTGTTTCCTGCCTGAACGCCTTGACGCGTTTCTGAATGTTCGTGGACAACTCTTGCTTTGTCGGAATGTTCATGTGGTCCTCCTGAAGAATTCTTTTCTCGCGACATCGCGAGGGGCTGGACCATCATAGTTGCAAGACTCGTCCACTTCGTCTGTGCGCTGGCACACGCATTTGCAAATTAATGCAACTATTTTATGATACTCACTCTTTAAAATAAATTGCTTAATATTTTAAAGCATTGCAAATCCAAAAACAAAAAGCATCACAATTGCAAACGATGACAATGATACATTCGCCGTGCCCATTCCCAATTCCCATCTACAAGAATACGACAGATCCATGACGCATGCGCGCAGGCAGACGTTCATGGACATACTTGACATGGTGGCGGAAGCCGACGACAGAGGCTGCCCTCGTGGGATGGTATTTTCTCACGACATACAGCGGGGACGAACCCACTGCCTTGCCCGCATGCGGGGCGTGTAGTGAGAGGGGGGAATGGCGAGGCCCCCCCCTTTCCGCAATGACGAAAATTCGAGAGCTTGCAGTGAACGCCACAAGCCTCTGGCTATTTTGGTGGGCTACCTTGCTCCAAAGAGCCACTCCGACGACGATAGACGTCCGCGCACGCAAAAAGCAGAGGGCGCGGAACAAGACCGGGGAGGCATTCAGATTGGCACAACGGGGTGAGGCATGCTCGTGTGCCGTTGGCCCTTGTGCCGCAAGGCGTTTGAAGAAAGTTTAGTGTCGAATTTAGCGCGCAGCGTTTTGGGTGCTTTTGGGCGAAACGCGCAGAAGAGTGTGCGCCGATTGGCACGATTCATCACAGGCATGGAAGAAAAACGGGCGGCCCCTTTGGACCGCCCGTTTGTGTTTTGCCTGTGTTCTGTTTTTGCCTTCTAAACAAGGCAAAATGCGATGAAAATCCTGCGCGATTCTGCCGCGCCTGCGCGGCATTCTGCGTCAATTTAGCTCGCGTCCAACCCAGACAGCGCGGCCTATGATGCGGATTCCGTTGGACAAGTCGCCGCGCGCGTCCACTTCAATCGGCGGATAGTCGGGATTGTAGCTCGACAGGATGATCTTGCCCGGCACGGCGTTCACGCGCTTGAGGTAGACGACATCCTCGACGCCCACGGCGTAGACCTTACCTGCCCTTGGTTCCCGCTGGCTTTGGTCAATCAGGACCACGTCCCCGTTGAGCACATACGGGTCCATGCTGTCGCCATCCACGCGCATCAGGACCATGCTGGACGGTGCCCCCTTGCGCAGCAGGAAGTCGGTGCGGAATGCGTAACGGCGTTCAATGTCCCCGCCTGTCTCGAAGGAACCCGTGCCCGCGCTCAACCGCGCCTCGACCATGGGCACCATGACCAGTTCGCAGTCCGCACATTCAATCACATCACCGGCTTCAGACGGCTTTGCCACAACCCTGGCTATAGGCTCGCCTGCTCGCAGCGTCCCCGCGCGCGCAGGTTCGACGGTAACGCGGTCTGCGTCGTGCATCGCCCCTGACCCGAAGAACAGCCAGTTGGCGCTGATGCCGAATCGTTCCGAAATCGCCTCTATCCATCCTGTCGGTATTTTAGCTCTTTTCTTTGCCGTGCCTACTGAGGACGGATGAATTTCCAGTATTCGCGCCAGTTCGGATTCGGAGCGTGCCCCAACGGCCTGGAGGATTCGCTGGAAACGAGCTTCAAAGGATTTCGCAGTATCCACGGTGAACTCCGAAAGCCAAAGTCCGAATGCGTGTTTTGCAATCCGCGTTTAAAGCCAAACAGTTAACGCTTAAATGCAAAAACAGAACACCGAATTTGGTTTTTGACTTGACCGCAGCCTGCTTTTGCCTTTAATTGAAGCTGCGGGCGGTAAAGAAATCATCGTAGCTGTTTGACCTTAGCCGTCCGCCTTGAACGGGTCAACGTCCGGAGCGTTAGAGATTCCGGACGGCAACCCCTCAACATGACGGACGGCATCTTGTGAGCACGGTTCAGCTTTCCCTCTTCAACGACCAGCCAGCCCGCCTTGCCGGGCTGAATGCCACGCTCAAGGCATCCATGCAGCGTGCCGTCGCTTCGTGCGGGCTTTCCCGTGCGCAAGTGGTGGACCGAATGAATGCCCTGGCGTCGGATTCTGGCGTCAAGCTGACCACCGGAAACGCCCGCCTGCTGTCGCCCGCCACGTTCGAGAAGTGGCTCAACCCCGCTGACCGCGAACACCTGCCCTCGGTGCTGGCCCTTGAAGTCTTCTGCCTTGCTGTGGGCAGCGTGCAACCCTTGGCTCAACTGCTGGGGCTGCTCGGCTGCGGGGTCATGACCGCCGAGGACAAGCGCCTGCGCGATTACGGGCATGTGTGCTGGGAAACCAAACGTCGCCGCAAGGCGGTCCGCCAACTTGAAATGGAGCTTGAAGATGACCTGGGATTGGCGAATCGGCACCGGTAAGGAACGCCAGACCTACCACATTCTTGATTGGCTGCGGCGCAATCGCATCCGTCAGTTGGTCATTGCGGAGGAACTCGGCGTCAACACGTCCCTCGTGTCCAGCACGATATGGGGGCGGCGGAACAACCGGCGCGTACTGCGCAAGCTGCTGGACCTTGGCTGCCCGGCGCGGTTCCTGAATCTGCCCGACGACATGTCTTCCCGCGAGGCCGCGTAGGGGGCCTCCATGGAACCGGTGAAGGAAGGATACACCACGCTGGAGCTTGTCCCGCTTCTCGGCATTCAGGACCGGGCGGTACAACTGCGCGCCAAGCGTGAACGCTGGGAATCCCGCCAGCGTGAAGGCCGGGGCGGGGGCAATGTGTGGATCATCTCCTCCATGCCCAAGTCCACACGCAAGGCCCTGCTGGACGGGATGTTGCGCACGGCGGCGCAGGAGGCGGAAAAGAACCTGCCCGCGTTGCCGCCGCTCGATGCCGCAGACCCGCGCCGGGCCATCGCCGCCCGCATGTCCCCGCTGAAGCACTGCTCCAACCGCCAGCGCGAAATCGCCATGGCGCGCCTTGCCCTTATCCGCGAGGTGGAACGCCTTGCCGTGCTGACGGGCGTGGACGCGGCCATCATGAAGCTGGTGCAGGACGCTGCCGACGGCACGCTGCCCGCGCACCTGATGCGCGCGGTGCGCGACGCCAACGACCGCTTCGGCAGCGGCGACAAGCGCGGCCTTTCGCGGCGCAGGCTGTACGCATGGCGCACCCTGTACATCAAGGGCGGCGAAGACGCCTTGGTGCCCAAGCACAAGGCCAAGGACATGACGGTGCCGCCGTGGGCGGACGCCTTCCTCGCGTTCTTCCGTCTGCCGCAAAAGCCGTCCCTGACGCAGGCCCACCGCGACCTGTGCCGCGCCTACGCGGACGGCGCGCTGACGGGCACGCCGCCGTCCATCCACGCGGTAAAACGCTGGGCGGCCAAGGTGGCGCTGCCGGAACTGGAGCGGGGCCGCAGGACGGGCAACGCCCTGCTGAAGCTGCAACCGCACAAGCGCCGCTCCACAAAGGACATGCTGCCCGGCGATTGCTACACGGCAGACGGCACCACCTTCGACGCCGAAATCCGCAATCCGCACAACGGCCAGCCGTTCAAGCCGGAAGTCACCATCGTGCTGGACATGGCCACCCGGCGTTGCGTGGGCATTTCGCTGAACTACGCGGAAAACGCCCAGGGCGTGCTGGATGCGTTGCGCATGGCCTGCCTGTTCGGCGGCATTCCGGCCATGTTCTACTCGGACAACGGCCCCGGCTACGACAACCTGCTGCTGACCGCCCCCGGCACGGGGATGTTGGCCCGGCTGGGCATCGAACGCGCCGCGTCCATTCCGGGCCGCCCGCAGGGCAAGGGCCTGATGGAGCGCGCCGTGCCCACCTTCTGCGACCCGGTGGCCAAGCGGTTTGCCACCTGCACGCACCGCGACATGGACGCGGACGCGGCCAAGAAGGTCTACAAGATCACCCGCGAAGCCCTGAAGCGCGGCGCCCGCACGGCCCTGATGCCCACGTGGGACGAATTCAAGACGGCCATGCTGGAGCGCGTGGCCGAATACAACGCCACGCCCCACCGCGCGCTGCCCATGACCACCGACGCCAGCGGCAAGCGCCGCCACATGTCGCCCGACGAGGCGTGGCAGCACTTCCTTTCCACGGGGTGGGAACCGGTGCGCGTTCCCGCCGACTGCTCCAACGATTTCTTCATGCCCGCAGAGCGCCGCATCGTGCGCAACGGCGAGGTGCGCTTCGGCGGCGGCATCTACTACGCCGACGACCTTGCCCCGCACCACGGCGACGCGGTGATGGTGCGCTACGACGTGTGGGATGCCAGCCGGGTCTACGTCTGGACCATGGACGGCCACAAGATTTGCGACGCCGTGCTGGACGGCAACAGCATTCCCTACTTCCAGCAAACCCGCATCGAAGCCGCCCGCGCCCAGCGCGAGGCCGCACAACTCAAGCGGCTGGAGGCCAAGGCGGGCCGCATCGCGCCCGGCGCAACCCTTGTGCTGCCCGAAGCTGGCCACCCCCACGTCATCACCCTGGTGGCCGACAGCCTTGCCCCGCGTGAACCGCTGCCCGCACGGGCAGACGAACCCGCCGCCCCCAACATCGCCCCCTCCATCACGCTGGACGTTGCGCCCCTGCGCGCCCCCGCCCCCGAACAACAACCCCGCCCGTGCTTCGCGCACGGACACGAGCGGTACGAATGGCTGATGCGCCACAAGGACCGCTGGCTGGACAAGGATGAACCGTGGCTGTGCCGGTACGTCGAAACCTTCGAGTACGCCGACAGCCACGACCGCTACGTGCACGAAGGCATCGCGTGGCCGGGCTGGAAGGCCCTCGCCCATACCGAGAACTAGGAGACACCATGCGCAAGCAATTCGTCAGGACGGAAAACTACACCCGGTTCACCGCAGGCATTCAGGCGGTGGAACAGCGCGGCGCGGCGGAGGCCGGGATGATGCTGGTTCACGGCGCGCCGGGCTTCGGCAAAAGCCACACGGTGGGGCATTGGGCCGCCGAAACCGGGGCCGTGTTCCTGCGGGCCAACGTGGACTGGACCCCGAAGTACTTCCTGACCGAACTGGCCAAGGAACTGCGGGTGGACCCGCGCGGCACGGCGCAGCAACTGTTCGGGCGCTTGCTGGAACACGTGGTGGAAACGCAGGCCCCGCTGGTCATCGACGAGGCGGAATTCACCCTGTCCTCGTCCGCCGCCGTGCTGGAAAAGGTGCGCGACCTGTCCGACAGGGCCGAGGTGACCGTGGTGCTGATCGGCATGGAACGCATCCAGCAGAACATCGCCCGGCACAAGCAGATCAACAGCCGCATCGCGCAGGTGGTGGAATTCCGCCCCGCCTCGCTGGCCGACGTGGCCCATGCCTGCGGGCAACTCTCGGAAGTGCCCCTGGCCGATGAACTGGTGGCCGAGGTGCATCGCCTGTCCGCCGGGCGCATGCGCGAAGTGCTGAACATCGTGGCCACCATCGAACGCATCGCCAAGGTCAACGAACTGGCCAAGGTGGGCATGGCCGACGTGGCCGGTGTGCCCCTTTCCTACGATTGGCAGGCCCGCGCCCCGCGCATGGCCAACACCGGCAGACAGGGCCGCGCCCCCCGCACGGGGGCGCAGGCGGCGGGGGGGCGTTAGATGGCGTGGTACGGCACCCCCTTGCTGCAACAGGTGGCGGACCAGCCGCGCCTGCTGCGTGAACTGGTGGCGGCTCTCGGCACCTCGCGCGAGGGCACGCGGCTTTCCTGCAAGGCGCTGCACAAGCGCGGCTACGCCACGTTCGAGGACGGCATCCTGACCATCACCGATGCCGGGCGCACCGTCCTGGCCAACGGCATCGAACTGCGCTCCGGCCCCGACAGCAGGAACGTTTCGACGCGGGCGGGTAACACCCTGCGCGCCAAGGCGTGGCGGGCCATGCGCATGCGCGACGGCTTCAGCCTGGACGATTTGCTGACCATGCTGTGCGACGGCAGCGAAGCCTACGCGGAAAAGAACCTTGGCGACTATATCCGGGCGCTGGCCTGCGCGGGCTACCTGCTGGCGCTGCCCCGCCGGGGCAATGGCCCGCACCCGCAACGCTACCGCCTGCGTCGCGACCGCAACACAGGGCTGGAGGCCCCGGCCTTCAACAAGGCCACCCGCACCCTGACCGACCTCAACACCGGTGAAGTCTTCCGCATCCCTACGCGGGCCGAACTGGCGCAACAGGGGGCCACTCATGACGCATGACTGGCTGGAACTGCTGCGCCACGCCGCCGCAGACCGCACCAAGGCGGCGGTGGCCCGCGAACTGGGCGTGTCCCGGCCATCGGTCAGCCTGCTGCTGGCCGGGCGCTACCCTGGCCGCACCGACCGCATGGCGCAACGCATCCTCGAAACCTACGGGCGGGTGGCGTGCCCCTTTCTGGGGCGTGAACTGACCGCGCTGGAATGCGCCCGCCACAACGGCCCCATACCGACATCCAGCCCGGCAGCCCTGCGCCACTGGCGCGCCTGCCAGGCCTGCCCCCACAGACCCCAACCCGAACAACCCAACGGAGGAAACTGACATGGCGACTGCCGCAAAGAAGCTGAAGAAAGTGCAGGAATCCAACGTGTCCCACCTGCCCACGCCGCCCACGCCTACCGTCAGGCTGGGCAAGCAGACCTTCGCCGCCCCGGCCTCGCTGGGCGAACTGGTGCTGCACGGCGCGGCCCTGAAGAACGAGATCGACGGGCTGAAGGACAAGCTGGAGGAAGTGAACGCGAAAATTCTTGCGGAGGTGCCGCGCTGGATGGACGGCAACGGCACCCTGCACATCGTCATCGCGAGCGTGGACTGCACCGTGTCCCTGCGCGATTCCGTGGCCATTGCCGACGTGGGCACCCTGCGCGAACTGCTGGGCGACCGCTTCCCCGACCTCGTGAAGGAAAAGGCCACCTATTCGCCCGAACCCAAGCTGGTCAGCCTTGCCCTTGATGGCGACGACCCGATGCAGTTTGCCGTGGCCAACTGCCTGCGGATTCAGGAAGCCAAGGCCACCGTGAGCTACAAGGCCGCGTAACCCCGCGAAACCGCCCTTACGGGGGCGGTCGCCGGGGCGTGGCGGCCCCGGCCTGACGAGCAGCCAACGAGAAGCCCCCGCTGCGAGCGGGGGCGATGAGGTATAGCCGTGGCAATGCTAAGTGTCAGTTTTTTCAGGTTCGGGCTTTTTCTTTTTCGCAGGGGGCGTGGTGGAGCCGATGCGAGTTACAACATCATTTTCGTCATACATTATGGCGAGATATTTCTTTTCCCCTTGGAAACCCTCGACCGGCGTTCCCACAACTTCCCAGATGCCAAAGGTCAGAACATCCATCACGCCATGTCCGATTGCACGGCCTGCGGATGGCTCATTCCCGAGTTCATATGCGTACACGTCATGCCGGACCCCATCAGCTTCTCTGATTTCAGCAGGTGCCCCTAAATGTAGTTCAACCTCACCGCGTGTGGCTCCCACACGAATCGCACCAAGGTCAGGGTCTTTTTTGCCGGACATGGCCATTCCAACACTGCACCCAGAAAGAAGTGCGAGCAAAACAACAGCAAGCAACGCTCTCATCATCCACCCCTCTATTTTTATATCGAAAGAGCAGCATTTTCCTAGTCTTGTCAATCTCTCTAACGAAATTGGTCCGCCCACTGTCTATGCATATGCCGAACAGTAAATCTCGGTGCCAAGTTGGCTACAACCTGCTGGAGGTGGCACATGGCGACTTCTGACGCCCGGCCCGAAGGCCGCAATTCACTGCTGGCCAAGATTCACATTGCCCGGAAGGACTTGGCCCTGGGCGAGGACGTTTACCGCGACCTGCTGGAACGGGTGACCGGGCAACGCTCCGCATCCGGCCTGACGGACAGGCAACTGGTGGCCGTGGTGGCCGAACTGCGGGCCAAGGGCTGGCAGCCCAAGGCGGCACCGCGCAAGGGCCGCAAGCCGCGCGTGAAGGCCGGTGGTTCCGCCCTGCTGGCCAAGATGGAGGCGCTGCTGGCCGACAACGGCAGGCCGTGGAGCTACGCGGAAGCCATCGCCCGGCGCATGTTCGGGGTGGAGAAGCTGGAATGGTGCGACGCGGACCAGCTAAAGGCCGTCATGGTGGCGCTGGTAAAGGATGCGCGCCGCCGCGAGGGCAAGGAGGAAGAGGCATGACGCGCGATGCCTTGCAGATCATGCAGCACGAGGACAGCATGCCCGCCATGGCCCGCGAGATTGCCGGGCTTATCGGCATGCCCGATACCCTGCGGCTGGTGGAGGCGCTGGGCGGCACGACGTTCCCGGTTCCCAAGCGGGGGAACAAGCTGGGCGAACTTCGCTTCAGCATGCTGGAGCAAGCCGTGGGCGTGGTCTCCTCTGACATCCTGTGCAAGCAGTACGGCGGAACCAACCTGTACATACCCCGCTGTGCCGATGCGTTGCGCAGGGCGCGGGATACGGAGATAATCCGTCATTTCGATGCCGAGATACGGACCGGGCGCACCGGAACGGAAGTTGTCGCGGAGCTCGCCCTGCGATATAGGCTGTCTGACAGGCGCGTCTGGCTGATCTTGAAGGGAACGGATATCGCGCCAGACCGTCAACCTGCCCCAGCACAGGGGCGGCTGGTGTAGAGGGGCATATGAAACGTAGTATACTTGTGGCGTTGTTCTTCGTGCTGATCGCGAGCGTTGCCTATGCTGGCGACAATAAGGTTCCGCTCTATAAAGATTTTTATCATGGAATGACAAGAAGTGACGTGAACAAACGCGCAAACGTCGTCCCTTGCCTTTTTGAGGACGGCTCAGATTCTTTGTGCGTAAATGATGCGATGTTTGCTGGTGTAAAATGGAAGCAGGCGTTTAATTTTTCTGATGGAAAACTTACTCATATCACAATTGCCAGCAAGCTTAACGATAAAAATTATTCTTCTACGTTAGGAGCAATTGTAAAAAATAATTTTGTTCCCGCATTGATGCGGATGAAAAATGAAACTTGTGATTTTAGTCAAGTATATAATAGCATGGATAGGTCTAAGGCAGAGGCATACATAAATGAATTTGAAGCACGCGGACTGCGGTCTGAGAGCATACTCTACATATTTCTTGAGAAAGATGTTATTGCATCTGCAAAAGGGTCCACAAATATTTCAGAAATTATTAAACAATCTCCCGTAACAATGCGACAGGTTGAAATGGAGATATTCAATAGCGATGGGGATTCGTGGCTTGCCGTGCGTTTCCTGGCTCCAAAAATGTCGCATGGTATTCTTCTAAAGCAAATGGAAGACAGTACGGAGACCTTCTAGCTCCCCACTGAACCCCTTCCCCCTGTCTCCGCCCCCGGTTGCTGCCAATATGGCAGTGACCGGGGGCGGCTGCATTGTGGCGGCTGCCCTGACGAAACGTGTTGCACCTGTTTCGCAAGGGAGGCCGTCGTGTCCATCCTGTCCCGTCTGCGCGGCATCCGGCATACGCGCATGCTGCTGTGCAGCCTGATTGCCGTCGCGCTGTGGCTGTTCCTTTGGCACGCCTCGCCCAGGGAGGCGCTTATCGTCACCTACAAGCTCACTCAGGTCATGCTGGCCGCAGTGGTCACCTACTGGATCGACCGCTGGCTGTTTCCCTACGCCCGGCCCGAAGGCTACCTGTGCGAGGAATGGCGCGACCGCATCGGCTCCGGCGACTGGCCCGATGGCGTCGATGACTTCCCGGTGGTGACGGAATCCAAGACCCTGTTCATGGTCGCCTGCCTGCGTCGCAGCTTCCTGATGGGCGCGGCGATGCTGGCCGTGGAACTGGGACTCTAGCCATGGGCGCGCCGCATGTCCGCAAGACCATTCGCCTGCCCGGCGGCTGGTCCCTACAATTGTGTGCCCCCGCTTCCTCCGGCCCCCGCTGGGCCAGGGTTTCGGCCTATTTCGCGCTCATGCTGGGCAGCCTGCTTTCGGTCCTGTGGGAAGCGGGGCGCGCCGTGGTGATCGTCGTGCTGGCCACGCTCTTGCTGGGCGTCTGGCTGGGCGACTTTGCCCGCGCCGCATCCATCCCCCGTGAGGCGCAGGCGCACCGCTCCGTGCTGGTGCGCGCGGCCCGGCTGGAATGGGGCCTTGGCGCGCCGGTGGCCACCTTTGCGGCGCAGGTGCAGCAGGAAAGTGAGTGGAAGCCCGACGCCGTGTCCCCCGTGGGTGCGCAGGGGCTGGCGCAGTTCATGCCATCCACCGCCCGCTGGCTGCCCATGGTCATGCCCCAAACCGGCCAGCCCGCCCCCTTCAATCCCGCGTGGGCGTTGCGCGCCATGGTCGCCTACGACCTGTGGCTGCACCAGCGCGTGCGCGCCGCCACCCCTTGCGACCGCATGGCCATGGCCCTTGCCGCCTACAACGGCGGGCTGGGCTGGGTGCAGCGCGACGCCAAACTGGCCGCTGCGCGCGGGCGCAACCCCGCCGCGTGGTGGGGCAACGTGGAGGCCGTCAACGCCGGGCGTTCCGCCAACGCCTTCCGCGAGAATCGCGGTTACCCCCGGCGCATCCTGCTGACGCTGGAACCGGTCTACGAGGCGGCGGGCTGGGGCGGGGGAAGCTGCGATGGGGGGCATTCCTGATGCTGGAAACCATCGCCGGATTCCTGTCCCCAAAGCCGCGCCTGCTGGCGCTTGCCGCCGGGGCCGCCGTGCTCGCTGTACTGCTTGCCGTGGCCGGGGTGCGTTGCGTCCTGCTGTCGGCCAGCCTCAAGACCGAGCAGGCCGCCCACGCCGCCACGGCGGAACGTGGCCAGCGGGCGCTGGCCGAACTGCGGGCCGAGCACGCGGACGAAAACACCGTCCGCGCCCTGGCCGTGGCCGATGCGGAGCGTACCGCCCGGCGCAAGCTGGAGACGGAAACCGCCCGCGCCAACACCCTTGCGGCGGAACTGATGCAGACGCGCACGCGCCTTGCCGATGCCCGCCGCGAATTCTCCCGGAGGATTGCCGCCCATGCCGCGCAAGACACTGCTGTTGCTGGCCCTGTGTTCGGCCCTGATTTCGTGCGCCTGTACAACGAGGCAATCGGCCTCGCCCCTGCCGCCGGTGCCGGTGGTGGCCCCGTGCCCGAAGACGCCGCTGCCGCCGGAACTGGCGCAACCGCCCACGCCGCCCCCGGCGCTGACGCCGGGCTACTTCGCGCAGCACCCGGAATAGCGGGCGCAGCCACCGTCAGCGGGGCAGACATCCTTGCCCACATCCGCGACTACGGCGGGCGCTGCCAGGCGCTGGAAGCGCAGGTCAACGCCCTGGTCAACTTCGCGGAGGCCCCATGAGCATGGAATGGGTGCTGCTGCTGGTCACCACGCTGCTGGGGGTGGTGGGCAGCCTTGGCGGCGTGGTGCTGTACGGGCTGAAGCAGGAGAATGACAGCCTGAAGGCAGAGCTGGCGGAACTGCGCCAGCGCGTCACCGACCAGTGCGTGCGCCGCGACGATTACGTGCTGATGCGCACCGAAATGCTGGACCGCCTGAAGGACATCGAAGCCAAGCTGGACAAACTCTCGGACCGCCTCGGCTCCCTGCCCGGCGGCGCATGATGCGGAGACACGCATGACCAAGGATGACTGCGCCGGTGAAGCCGGGCGCGAACTGCAACTGCTGCAAAGCATCGCGGAAAAGGTGGACCGGGTGGACCGACGCACCGCCCGCATGGAGCGCCGGGCCATCACCGCCGGGGCGGTGGCCGGGGGCATTTCCGGCGGGCTGACCGGCGGTCTTGTGGCCGTGGGCATCACCTACATCAAAACCAAGCTGCTGGGGGGCTGACGTGGCCCACGCCGAGGAAACCCGGCGGCAACTGCGCGCCGCCTTCATCTACGACCAGTTGCCGCTGGAAATGGCCGCCACCAGGGCGGGCGTGCCCGCGTCCACGGCGGCCCGCTGGAAGCGGCAGGCCAAGGCCGACGGCGACGATTGGGACAAGGCGCGCACCGCCAGCATGCTGGCCATGGGCGGCACCGACGACGTGGCCCGGCAGGTGCTGACCGACTACATGGTGCAGCACAAGACCCTGCTGGACGAACTGCGCGAAGGCACCCTGAAGCCCAAGGAACGCGCGGACATCCTTGCCAGCCTTGCCGACAGCTTCAACAAGACTGTGGCCGCCTGCCGCCGCGTCATGCCGGAAACGAATGAACTTGCAGTGGCGCTGCGTATTCTGAACAGGCTCGCTGAATTCGTACAAAGAGAATATCCGAATCACATTGAGGCATTTCTTGAGATACTGGAGCCATTCGGTGAGACTTTAACACAAGGGAAAGAGGTTTAGATTTTTTCCTCTTCATATTCCCACTTTGTCTCAATATCGAAGAAATATCTCAGGGTTGAATATGAGTCATTCCCCCATTTTTCATATAGGTGTGTTGGAAATTCATTATATGTTCTGATTGCGTGAACTCGCTTTCCGTTAAAGTCATTGTCGAGTGATGTGTATGTGATTTCAACAGTGAGAGTACCTGTCTCACCGTCAGAGTTGGCTGATGGTTCAAATTCAATCCTGTGGATAATGTGGGAATCTTGAATTTTCTGCGGAGAGTCTGACATGGCTAAATATCCTTTTGGCAAAACGTTTCAAGAAGGGGTAGCCGCCCTTGCCGCGTCACTAAAGATGCAAATACAGGCTGAATGCCGGTCATTTCCTGCCGACGCCTCCACGTCTGCAAGGCGGCGAGAGATGGCGCACGAAAGCTTTTCCTTTTTCCGTCGTACCTATTTTCCGCACTACGTCAAGAGCGATAGAGATTCTGCTCTTCATATATGGCTGGACGAGGAACTGCCCGGCATCGTGGCCGCGCCGGAAGGCGTGAAGCTGGCCGTGGCCGCCCCGCGCGGCGAGGCCAAGTCCACCTATGTGGCGTTGTTCTTCGTGCTGTGGTGCGTGCTGACCGGGCGCAAGCGGTACCTGCTGCTGATAGCCGACGCGCTGGAACAGGCCGCCGCCCTGCTGGAGGCGGTGAAGGTGGAACTGGAGGCCAACCCGCGCATCGGCATGGACTTTCCCGATGCCGCCGGGCAGGGCCGGGTGTGGAACGTGGGCACCATCGTTACCCGCAGCAACGTCAAGTTGCAGGCGCTGGGCGCGGGCAAGCGCATGCGCGGCCTGCGCCACGGCCCGCACCGTCCCGACCTTGCCGTGCTGGACGACCTGGAGAACGACGAGAACGTCCTGAAGCCGGAACAGCGCGACAAGCTGCAAGGCTGGCTGCAACGCACGGTGCTGTCCCTTGGCCCGGCGGATGACAGCATGGACGTGATCTACGTTGGCACCATCCTGCACTACGATTCGGTGCTGGCCCGCACGCTGCAAAAGCCCCTGTGGCGGGGCAAGCGGTTCCGGGCCGTCATTCGCTGGCCCGACCGCATGGACCTGTGGGACCGTTGGGAAGGCATCCTGCGCGCCGAAGGGGCGGACGCCGCCCGCGCCTTCCACGCTGCCAACGCGGCGGACATGGAGCGCAACGCCGAGGTATCGTGGCCGTCCATGCGCCCGCTGTACAAGCTGATGCTGAAGCGGGCCGAAGACCACGCCGCCTTCGACGCGGAACAGCAGAACGACCCGCTTTCCGGCGACGACGCCCCCTTTGCCGCCTGCATCACCTTCTGGGTGGACCGCCGGGCGGACTGGCTGTTCTTCGGCGCGGTGGACCCGTCGCTGGGCAAGCACGGCGCGGGGCGCGACCCTTCGGCCATCCTTGTGGGCGGCTTCCACCGGCCCACCATGACGCTGGACCTGGTGGAAGCCCTGATCCGCAAGCGCCACCCCGACCGCATCATAGAAGACGTGATTGCCGCGCACCTTGAATACCGCTGCCTGCTGTGGGGCGTGGAGGCCGTGCAGTTTCAGGAATTCTTCGCCCACGTGCTGGCGCAGCGGGCCGTGGCGCGCGGCATCGCCATTCCCGTGCAGCCGGTGGTCAACAGCACGGACAAGCACCTGCGCATAGAAACCCTGCAACCCTACATGGTGCAGGGGCGCATCCGCCTGCACCCCTCGCAGCAGACGCTGATAGACCAGTTGCGCCACTTCCCCAAGGCCGACCACGACGACGGCCCGGACGCGCTGGAAATGCTGTGGCGCATGGCCAGCGGCGGCTTTGTCAGCCTGCGCGACGCCTTCACGGCGGCCCCGCGCCGCAGCCCCTTCCACGATATGGACACCGACGGAGATGACCATGGGCTTCATGGATCGTTTGTCTAGCGCCGCGCGCGCCTTTACCCGCACCTTCATGCCTTCGGGCGGCCTGCAAACCCGCGACGGGGCCACGGCGGATGCCCCGCTGGACGCGGCGCTGGAAGGCCGTTCCAGCGCCGCGCCCCTGCTGTACTGGGAACGCTGGGCCAACCTTACCCACGGCCTCACGCCCGCCCGGCTGAAGAACATCCTGCAATCCGCAGACGATGGCGACATCCTGCAACAGCACGTCCTGTTCGCGGACATGGAAGACCGCTGCGAACACCTTGCGGCGGAACTGGCCAAACGCAAGCGGGCGCTGCTGACGCTGGACTGGGAAATCCTGCCGGGGCGGGCAGGGGATGCGGCGGCGCGCCGCGTGGCCGACGCCGTGCGCGAACAGTTCGACGCGCTGGCCAACGTGGATGACCTGTTTCTGGACATGGCCGACGGCGTGGGCCACGGCTTTGCCGCGCTGGAAATAGAATGGGGGCGCGAGGGCAAGCTGCACCTGCCGCAGGCGTTCCACTTCCGCCCGCAGACGTGGTTCCAGACCCCGCCGCACGACCGCAACGCCCTGCGCCTGCGCGACGGCACGGCACAAGGCGCGGAACTGGAAACGCTGGGCTGGGTGCTGCATACCCACCGGTCCCGCTCCGGCTGGCTGGCCCGCGCCGGGCTGTTCCGCGTGCTGGCGTGGAGCTACCTTATCCGGTCCTACGCGCTGGCCTCCAACGCTGCCTATGTGGAAGTTCACGGCATGCCCTTTCGCCTGGGCAAGTACCCGGCAGCCAGCACGGAAGAAGACAAGGCGGCCCTGCTGCGGGCGTTGCAGGCCCTTGGCCGCGATGCGGCGGGCATCATCCCGCAGGGCATGGAGATCATCTTCCAGACGCCGCCCAACTCCACCCACGACCACTTCGGCGTGCTGGTGGACCGCTGCGAACGCGGCATGTCCAAGGCCATTCTGGGCGGCACCCTGACCAGCCAGGCCGACGGCAAAAGCAGCACCAACGCGCTGGGCGCGGTACACAACGAGATTCGCCACGACCTGCTGACCTCGGACGCGCTGCAAATCGCGGGCACGCTGACCCGGCAGGTACTGGCCCCGCTTGCCGTGCTGAACTCGGGCGTGGCCGACGCCCGGCTGCTGCCGTGGTTCCGGTTCGACACCCGGCAGGCGGCGGACATCGCCACTTACGCCGACGCGCTGCCCAAGCTGTCCGGGGTGATGCGCATCCCCGCCGCGTGGGCGCATGAAAAGCTGAAGATTCCCCTGCCGCAGGGTGACGAGGAAGTGCTGGGCACCCGCGCCGCCGGTGCTGATGCGGGTGACGATGGTGCGGACGATGAAGGCGCGGACGATGGCGATGCGGAAGGCCGGGCCGCCGCCGTGGCGCTGGCCGATGCGCACGGGGACGCAGATGGTGACGGCGGCGCGCCGTACCCGGACCAGCAGGCGCTGGACGACGCCGAGATTCCCGACGGGGCCATGCTGGCCGCCATGGAAGAACTGCTGGAGCCGCTGATGCAGGAACTGCGCGACGGCGCGGAACCGGCGGACCTGCTGGCCCGCCTTGCCGAACTGTACCCCCGGATGGAGGGCCGCAAGCTGGAAGACCTGCTGGCGCGGGCGCTGTTCGTCAGCGAGGTGTGGGGGCGCGTCAGCGCGGGGGAGGATGCCTGACCGTGTCCATCACCCGTGACCTGGACATCCGGCTGGGGCCGTTCGTGTTCCGCGCCGTGCTGGAAACGTCGCGCCCGTGGGGCCTCATGCGGCGGAACGGCACGGTTGCGCCGCTGGCGTGGTGCTGGGGGCAATCCGAATCCCCCGACCGTTTCCTGCATTTCCGGTTGCTGGTGCTGGGGCCGGTGGGCATGGCGTTCGGTCGCATCCTGCCGGTGCGGTAATCCGTCATGCCCGAAATCCCTTCCCTCTCCTACGCCATGGGCCTGCCGCCCAAGGACGCCATCGTCTACTTCACGGCCAAGGGCTACGCCGTCACCTTCGACTGGAAGGAACTGTGGCAGCAGGCCCACGCGCAGGCGTTCACCGTGGCCGGGGTGGCCCGGCTGGACGTGTTGCAGGACATCCGCGACGGGCTGACCACCGCCCTGCGGGACGGCAAGACGGAACGCTGGTTCCGTGAAACGCTGGAGCCGGTGCTGCGCCGCAAGGGCTGGTGGGGCAAGCGCACGGATACGGCGGCAGACGGGACCGCACGCACTGTGCGCATGGGCAGCCCCGCCCGGCTGCGGCTGATCTACCGTCAGAACATGCAGGCCGCTTACATGGCCGGGCGCTACAAGCAGGCGCTGGAAAACGCCGACGCGCGCCCCTTCTGGCAGTATGTATCCGTGCTGGACGCCACCACGCGCCCCTCGCACAAGGTGTTGCACGGGCGCGTGTTCCGCAGCGACGACGCCTTCTGGTCCACCCACTACCCGCCCAACGGCTGGGGCTGCCGGTGCCGGGTGCGTACCCTGTCGCAACACCGGCTGAAGGCGGAAGGGCTGTCGGTGGAGCGGGGCGCGGGCCGCATGGTCACGCAGGAGCGCGAACTGGTGGACCGCCGCACCGGAGAGGTCACCCGGCGCACCGTGACCGGCTACAAGGTGCCGCAGGCCGGGGAAATAGCCTGGACGGACCTTGGCTTTTCCTACAACCCCGGCGCTGCCGGGCTGGCCAACATGCTGGACGAGGCGGCGCGCAAGCTGCGGGCGGCAGACCCGGCGCTGGCCGCAGCCGCCGTGCGTCACCTGACAAAAGGCGAGGCCTTCGCCGCGTGGGCCGCCGCGCCGCAGGGGCATTTTCCCATGGCCGTGCTGGCGGCGGACGACGCCGCGCGCATCGGCGGCACCAGCGCCCTTGCCCGGCTGTCGCCGGAAACCTGGGCCAAGCAGCGGCGGCACCACCCGGAACTGACGCTGGCCGACTACGCCCGCGTGCAGGACGTGGTGGAACAGGGAGAAGTGGTGCAGGACGGCGCGTTGCGGCTGGTCTACGTGCTGGACGAGCCGGGCGGCTACGTCAGCGTGGTCAAGGCCACCCGCAAGGGCGACGAACTGTATCTGGTCAGCTTCTGGCGCTTGAGCCGCGACGACGCCCAGCGGGCGCGCATCGTGGGCCAGTTGCGGAAGACGAAAAAGAAACAGCCCGGCGCGGACCACTAACGGTCGCACCGGGCGGATACAAGGGGGCGGTGGGGCCTGCCACCCGCAGAAGCGGAAACCCCACAAGGCGCTCCGGGCCATGGCCCGTGCTACGGCAGGCAGAATATCACCGTGTCGCGCCCGTCTTGTACCAAGGAGACTAGCCATGATCGAAATAGAGGTCAACTTCGACGGCCTGGAGCACGGGCTTACCCGCCTTGCGGAACTGGGCCGGGACATGACGCCCGTTACCCGGCAACTGGCGGGCGTGCTGGCCGACGCGCCGGAGCGGGCCTTTGCCGGGCAGCGCGACCCGGTCACCGGCAACGCATGGCACCCGCTGTCGCCGGTCACCATTGGCCGCCGCGCCAAGACCGGGCACGATGGCCCCATCCTACAGGTGCGCGGCCAGCTTGCGGGCAGCCTGCACGCAGACTACGGCCCGGACCATGCCACCGTGGGCACCAACGTGCCCTATGCCCCCACCCACCAGTTTGGCGCGAAGAAAGGCGCGTTCGGCTCCACCAAGCGGGGCGGCCCCATCCCGTGGGGCGACATCCCGGCCCGGCGCTTTCTGGGCGTGGGGCCGGAGGACGAGGAGGAGATTCGGGGGATTTTGGGGGAAGCGGCGAGAAGGGCGTTAGCGGGGGTGGGGACGTGAGTGGCGGAAAGTCCGACGCCAGTATGAGCGAGTCTTGTTGCGAGGCTGCTAACGCAATGCTAACGTAGTTAGCTATAGCGCAACAGATAGGGGGTATTATGAGGCTTACCGTCCCGAGAACGTTTAGTTTCTATCCAGAAGGTTTTTGTGACTTTTCCACGGTGTTGTCCTTTTTTGATTGGAATCCACAAAGCGACCATGTCGAAATTGATTTGAGTGCGTGTGCAAACGCAAATTTCCAAGCGCTATCTTTGATTACATTGTATTGCTTTTTTATGTCGTCAAAAAACATCCGAGTTGACATCATACCAGACGTGAATAGCATGTATTCTCCGTCAGCAATGTGGAAGAGTATGGGATGCAAAGGATGGAGAAAAGTCCTGTCTGGAGAATCTGATCAGTTTATTTCAACTCGTTATAAGCCACTTTTTGCTCTTAAAGATAATGAATCTTTCAAATCTGCAATAAGCAATGTTGAAATATATACAAAAAATTTAGGGTTAGAATATGAAAAGACATTGCGTTATGTCATGTCTGAATTGTTCTACAATGCAATGGAACATGGGGTTTCAGTTCATAAGAAGAATAATAGGGCAATTCCTCCTATTGTTCAGTATACATGGTATAAGCGAAGAGATGAAATACAATTTATCATAGCGGATTTAGGCATTGGAATCAAAAGGCATCTTGAACAGTCCAGCATGCCGTTTGCGGATAGCTGTGAGGCAATAATTGAAGCAATAAAACCGGGAAAGTCTGGAACATTTGGTGCGTCAAGACCATACGAGAGCAAAAACAACGCTGGAATGGGGCTGTACATATCTAACAATATTATTAAAAAGTTACATTCAGACATGCATATTATATCATATGATGGCAGTGTGCATATATCTCCTTCAGACGTCACTCACAAAAAGCTGGAAACTCCTTGGCCAGGAACGTTCGTATGGCTCACTGTAAAACTGAATAAAAACTCACGATTTACTTACGAGAGCACGTTGTCAGAATTGCGATCTGCTGCGGAGAGAGAGATTTTAGAGAAAGATTCTAGTGAAATATCGAAGACCCTTCTTGTAGATATATATAATTATTTTGGAAGAAATGCAGAGGTAAAACCTGAAGCAATTGCGTATCGCGACAAATACATACTTCCTGCAATATTGGAAGGAAAAAGTATAAAGCTTGATTTTTCTGGCGTTGTATCATCTCCTCACAGCTTTCTTAATGCCCTACTGGCAACCCCTGTAGAAAAGCTTGGAATGACAGCTTATAAAAGAATAAAAGTTGTCAATGCGGACTCGGACATACGAGAGACTATTGACTATATAATGGACGAGAACACCTCGTCATCCCACTGAACCCCTTCCCCCTGTCTTGCACCGCATGCCCCCGTATACCGGGGGCATGTCGCATTTAAAGCCCCCGCGTACAACGCACCCCACCGCAGTCCTTACCGTGCCCCTTTCCGTGGGCGACGGCACTTCCGACCTTCCCGACGGGCTGAACGTCCAGCTTCTGCCGGACGGCAGCTTTACCGCGCGTGATGGTCGCCCCGCCTCCATGACCAAGGGCGCGCTGACAGCGTGGTGCCTTGATGCAGACATTGCCGCCCCCGTGGTGGCCGATGCGCAGGCCCGCGAAACCCCGCTGGTCATCGACTACGAACACCAGACCCTGAACGCCAGACAGAACGGCAAACCCGCCCCGGCTGCCGGGTGGATTGATGCCGTCACCTACCTGCCGGGCCGTGGCCTGTTCGCCGCCGTTACCTGGACCGAGCGTGCCCGCGCCTACATCGAAGCGGGCGAGTACCGCTTCATCTCCCCCGTCTTTTCCTTCGACGCCGCAACCGGCGCGGTGCTGCGCCTCATCAGCGCCGCGCTTACCAACACCCCGGCCCTTGACGGCATGTCCGTCGTGGCAGCCGTGGAAGACCTCGCAACACAGGAGACCGCAATGGATGAACTTCTGGAGCGCCTGCGCTGGATGCTGAACCTGCCCGTCACGGCCACGGCGCAGGACATCATGGCCCAGTTGGACAAGCTGAAGGCCATGCTGGGCGGCGAAGGCGAAGCCGCCGCTACCGACGGTGCACCCCCCGCAGGCCAGCCCGCCCCCGTGGACCTGCTGGCCCTGCTCACCGAACAGCGCGCGCAGATTGCCGCGTTGTCGGCGGCCACCCCGGACCCGGCCCGCTTCGTGCCCATGGAGGCGCTGACCGCCTTGCAGCAGTCCGCTGCCGCCTTGCAGGCCCGCGTGGCCGAACTGGAAACCGGGCAGACCGTGGCCGCCATGGCGGTGGAAATCGACGCGGCGCTGGCCGATGGCCGCCTGAACAGGGCCGTGGAGCCTTGGGCGCGCGAACTGGCCAGAACCGACCCCGACGCCCTGCGCAACTACCTTTCCGTGGCCGTGCCGGTGGCCGCCCTGACCGCCATGCAGACCACCCGCGTTACGCCCCAGCCCGTGCCGGGCACGGCGGCCCTTACCGACGAAGACACCTACACCATGAACCAGTTGGGGCTGACTCCCGAAGAGTTCCGCGCCAGCAAGGAGGGCAAGTAATCCATGGCCGTCATCACCAGCGCGCTGCTGAACAGCCTGCGCACCGGCTTTTCCGCCGCCTTCCTGCGCGGCAAGACCAAGGCCGCGCCCATGTGGGACAAGGTGGCCACGCTCATTCCCAGCACCGCCGCGCAGAACACCTACGGCTGGCTGGGCCAGTTCCCCAAGCTGCGCGAATGGGTGGGCGACCGCGTGTTCAAGGACATGAAGGAACACGGCTACGCCATCTCCAACAAGCTGTACGAAGGCACCGTGGGCGTTTCGCGCACGTCCGTGGAAGACGACGCCCTGGGCATCTACACGCCCCTGTTCGAGGAAATGGGCTACGGCGCGGCCACCCACCCCGACGAACTGGTCTGGCCCCTGCTGGCCAACGGGCACGCCCGCACCTGCTTCGACGGCCAGAACTTCTTCGACACCGACCACCCCGTCTACCCCAACGTGGACGGCACCGGCGAGGCCATGCTGGTCAGCAACAACCTAGTGCCCGGTGCCACCCCCGGCGCGGCGTGGTTCCTGCTCGATGTCAGCCGCCCGCTGAAGCCGCTGATCTTTCAGGAGCGCACCAAGCCCGAACTGCAAATGATCTCCAACCCCGACAACGACCACGTGTTCATGAAGGACGAGATTCCCTACGGCGTGCGCTACCGCTGCAACGCGGGCTACGGCTTCTGGCAGATGGCCGTGCGCAGCCAGCACCCGCTGACCGCCGACAACTTCGAGGCGGCGTTGGTGGCCCTGCAAACCATGAAGGCCGACGGTGGCCGCCCGCTGGGCCTTGGCAGCGGCGGCAAGGCGTCCACCCTGCTGGTGGTGCCGCCCACCCTGAACGGCGCGGCCCGTGGCGTTGTGGGCGTGTCCGAACTGCCCGGCGGCGGCACCAACAAGTGGTTCGACGCGGCCACCGTGGTGCCCGTGGCGTGGCTGGGCTAGGGAGGCGCGCCATGCGGTACGCCGTAATTACCCGGAAGAACGTGGAATGCCGCTACCGGGCCGGGCTGCGCTTCAGCCCGGAGCGGACGGTGGTGGACGCCGACGAACTGGGGCCTGCCCGCATGTCGGCCATCCTTGCCGACCCGGTGCTGCTGGCCGTGCCGCTGGGCACGCCGGTGGATGTCGGGGAAGCGGAAGCCGGGGCGGTGGCCGATGCGGCCCTGTCTGCCCCGGTCGCCCCGGTTGGTCAGGGCGAGGGCGGCACGGGCGAAGTCACCGCCGCGCAGCATGCGGAAGCCCCGCAGCCTGCCACCGAAGCGGCCCCGGCCCCGGCTGAACCCCCCACCGGCCCGGCCAAGCCCGCCAGCAAGCCCAACAGCAAGGCGGGCAAGTAGATGGCCTACGCCACCCCCGACGATCTGGTCGCGGCCTTCGGGCTGGACGAGGTGATAGCCGTCACCGACCGCGAGAACACCGGGCAGGTGGACGCCACCGTCGCGCTGGAGGCCCTGAACCGGGCCTCCAGCGAGGCGGACAGCTACCTTGCCGCGCGCTACCCGCTGCCCCTGGCAGAGGTGCCCCCGGCGCTGCTGACCGCCGTGTGCGACATGGCCCGCTACCGGCTTACCGGGGGCATGGCCACGGAAACGGACACCATCGTCGAACGCTACCGGGCCGCCGTAAGCTGGCTGCGCGACGTGGCGGCGGGCCGGGCCGTGCTGCCCGGCGCGGCGGCCCCGGCCCCCGGCAGCGGGGTGGTTATCCATGCCGGGCGGCGCGTCTGGCTGCCCGCGCCCGAAGGGGACGACGCATGATCGCCGCCATAGAAGACGCCATCATCCGCCGCCTTGGCGAGGCCGGGCTGCCGTACCTGCGCACCGTGGCCACCTACGGCGGCGAACTGGACGGGGATGCCCGGCAGGTTGTCCGGGCCTTTCCCGCCGTGTGGGTGGCCTTCAAGGGCGAGGGCGACCCCGCGCCCGTGGGCACCAGCCGCACCGTCTGGCACGTGCCCGCCACGTGGGTGGTGCTGGTGGCGGCCCGCAACCTGCGCAACGAGGCGGCCACCCGCAAGGGCGACGCCGTGCAGGTGGGCACCTACCAGATGCTGGAAGACGTGCGCGCCCTGCTGATGTGCCAGGATTTCACGGAACAGGGGGCGGCCCAGGGGCTGGAAATGGACCCGCTGCGGCCCGGTCGCACCCGCAGCCTGTACAACGGCAGGCTGCAAGACCAGGGCGTCAGCGTCTACGCGCAGGAATGGCACACCCGCTACCCCCTGCGCCTGCCCGCGCCGCCGCTGGACCCGGCCACGCCCCCCGGCGCGCCCCTGCCGCAACTGGCAGCCGTGGGCCTGCGCTACCACCTGCAACCCGACGACGGCGAGGCCGACGCCGTGGACCTGCTGACCCTGCAACAGGGGAGGAACTGACATGCTCGTGAAAGCCGCCCCCGGCGTGAAGGTGCCCGTGGAAGGCATGCCCCGCCGGTACATCGAACAGAACCCGGTGGAAGTGCCGGATACCCCGTACTACCGCCGCCGCATCACCGATGGCGATTTGATGGTGGTCCCGGCCTCTCGCGCCGCCGCCAAGGCCACCGCCGTCAAGAAGGAGGCCAGCAATGACCAGCCCTAACGTCAGCTTCGACACGCTGCCGTCGTCCATCCGCAAGCCGGGCAAGTATCTGGAGTTCAACACCCGCCTTGCCGTGCGCACGCTGCCCGCCAACGAACAGCGCGTGCTTCTGGTGGCCCAGCGCACCGCCGGGGGCAGCCAGCCCGCGCTGGTGCCGGTGGACGTGTTTTCGGACGAGGAAGCCCGCATCCTGTTTGGCGAGGGCAGCGTGGCCCACCTGATGGTGCGCGCCGCCATCATCGCCAACCCGTACCTGTACCTGACCGTGGTGGCCGTGGATGACGACGATGCGTCCATTGCCGCGTCCGGCACCGTGGGCATCACCGGCACGGCCACGTCTTCGGGCGTCATCGCGCTGGCCATAGGCAACCAGACCGTGAAAATCGCGGTGGCCAAGGGCGACACCGCCGCCGTTGCCGCCGCCGCGCTGGCGCAGGCCGTCGGCACGGCCCGGTACCTGCCGGTCACGCCCGCCGCCGAGGGCGGTGTGGTCACGCTTACGGCCCGCAACAAGGGCGCGCTGGGCAACCAGGTGCCGCTTTCCGCCAGCCATACGGTGCAGGGGCTGACCGTGCAGGTAACGGCCATGTCCGGCGGGCAGACGGACCCGGACATTGCCGGGGCGCTGGCCGCCCTGTTTCTGGGCGGACACCACATTCTGGTCACGCCCTACGCCACGCAGGACAACCTTGCCACCCTGCGCGACCACCTGGACGCCGTGTCGCATGCGCTGGAACAGCGCGGGGCCGTGGGCGTGTTCGCCACCACCGGCACGCTGGCGCAGGCCACCACGCTGGCCGGTCAGGTCAACAGCGGGCGTATCTGCGGCGTGGTGCTGCCCGGGACGGTCAGCCTGCCGCACGAGGTGGCCGCCGCCTACGGGGCAGTGGTCGCCAGCGAGGAAGACCCCGCTCGCCCCCTGAACACCCTGACGCTTTCGGGCATTGCCGTGCCGCCGGTGGCCAGGCGCCTTGGCCGCATGGAGCAGGAAACGGCCCTGCACAACGGCGTCACCCCGCTGGAAACGGGGCCGGGCGACGTGGTGCAGATAGTGCGCGCCGTCACCACCTACACGGTGGACGCTCAGGGCGTGGAAGACGTGTCCCTGCTGGACCTGACCACCATCCGCACGCTGGACTACGTGCGCAAGGCCGTGCGCGAACGCATCAGCCTGCGCTTCCCGCGCGAGAAGCTGTCCGCCCGCACGCCCCCCAAGGTGCGCAGCGAGATCATCGACGTGCTGCTGAAGCTGGAAGAACTGGAAATCGTAGAGGAAGTGAAGGCCAACCTGCCCGGCGTCATCGTCGAGCGCGACACGCAGGACGCCAACCGCCTGAACGCGAAGATCCCGGTCGATGTGGTCAACGGGCTGCATGTGTTCGCGGGCCGCATCGACCTTCTGCTGTAAGGAGAGAACCCCATGGCCCTGAAGGAATACCTCGGCGCCGTCATCCTCGAAATCGACGGCAAGGAATACGAGGTCGAGTCCGTGGACATCGACCACAAGAGCGGTCGCAAGCTGGTGAAGACCATGAACCGCAAGGGCAAGCCCAGCGGCTTTGCGCAGGGCGTGCACGAATGGACGCTGAAGCTCACCCTGCCCATCCCCAAGGAAAACGCCCCCGATTGGGACGACATCGTGGGGGCCAAGGTGACCATCTACCCCGTGACCGAAGGCGGCACCCGCGAATCGTATCTGGACTGCGTGGCCATGGACGATGCCCGCAAGTACAGCGTGGACAATGAGGCGAAAGTGGACGTGACGCTGGCGGCCATGGACCGGGTGGAGGAATAGCCCATGACCAACATCATCATGACCCGCACCCCCATGACCGAAACCGGCACCCTGACCATCGGCTGGCAGGATGAAGCCGGTGACTGGCACAAGGACTTCGAGATGCGCCTGCCCACCATGGCCGACGTGGAAGACGCCATGGCCGAGGCGGGCGAAGGGGCCAATCAGGCCCGCATCACCCGCTACGTGTGGGCGCGCACCATCACCCGGCTGGGCACGCTGCCGCAGGATGCCATTACCCCCGAACTGCTGGGGGCGCTGCCGGATACCGAGTTCGGCCAGCTTAACGCGGCGGAGGAACGACTGCGAAAAAAGCTGATGGCCGCGAGCGCCGTTGCCGCGAGCTGAGGCTGGCGGAACTGGCCCTGGTGCATCGCGGCTTCCGGCTGGAAGAGGTTCGGGCCATGTCCCTGCCCGAAATCCGCACCTACATAGAACTGCTGACGGGGCGCGGCCCCGCGCCGGGCAGCAGACGGGTGGTCAACCGCAGGCTGAAGAGGAAATAGCGCATGAACGACATGAGCGTGCAGGTCACCCTGCGCCTGCGCGACCAGATGGGCCGCTATACCAAGCGGGCGCTGGACGACGTGACGCGGGCCACCGGGGATGCCACCACGGCAGCCCGTGGCCTTGCGCGCGCCGGTGCCGATACCGACCGCATGCGCTTCGGCGGCCTGCTGAACGGGCTGCGGCAGGTGGACCGCCTGTCGCGCGCGGCCATGCAGTCGCTACGCGGGGTGGCCAGTGCCGCATCCAACGCCGCCAAGGCCGCCGGTCAGGTGGGCAGCGGCCTTACGGCGGGCGGCTACGTGGCCGGGCGGGCACTGGCCAAGCCCATGGACTACGAACACCGCGTGGCGCAGATGGCCAACACCGCCTATGCCGAGCGCGACGTGGCGGGCCGCCGGGCGGGCATGACCCAACTGGACGCCTCCATCACCGGGGCCGTGCGCACCGGCGGCGGCACCCGCGACGAGGCCGCCGAGGCGCTGGACAAGATGCTGGCGTCCGGGGCCATCAAGGCGGACGCGGCCACCAGCCTGCTGCCGGTGTTGCAGAAGTATTCCACCGCGTCGGGCGCGGCGTCCGGCGACCTTGCGGACATTGTCATCCGGGGCGTGCAACAGGGCTTTTTCAAGCCGGAAGAAGCGCAGGCCGCGCTGGACCGGGCCATGGTGGCCGGGCAGATGGGTGGCTTTGAACTGAAGGACATGGCCCGCTGGCTGCCGCAGATGATGGCCAACGCGCAGGGCATGAAGGGCATGGCCGGGTTCGAGCGGATTCTGGCCAGCGCGCAGGCGTCCGCCGTGACGGCGGGCAACAAGGACCAGGCGGGGAACAACCTCGTCAACCTGCTGGCCAAGATGAACAGCAGCGACGCCGCGCTGGACTTCAAGAAGCTGGGTATCGACCTTTCCGGATCGCTGGCCAAGGCCCGCGAAAACGGCGAACTGCCGCTGGATGCGTTCGTCCGGCTGGTGGAAACCCGCGTGGTGGGCAAGGACAAACGCTTTCAGGCCGCGCGTGCCAAAGCCGCCGGGGCCACCGGCGGCGACCGCGCGTCCGCCCTGAACGACATGGCCGACATTCTTCAGGCGTCTGCCGTGGGCCGAGTGATGCAGGACCGGCAGGCCCTGCTGGCCCTTGTCGCGGAGATGACCCAGAAGGGCTACGTGGCCGACGTGCTGGGCGGCATGCGCAGCGCCACCGGCGCGGGCGAAACCGCCTTCGGCGTGGTGGCCTCCACCTCTGCCTTCAAGGCGCAGCAGGCCAGCAACGAGAAGGACATTGCCGCATCCGGCATGCTGGCCCACGTGAAGCCCTATCTGGACCCGGCCATGGAAAGGCTGGCCGCGTTCGGTGCCGAATTTCCCGCCCTGACCACGGCGGCCATGGAGGCAACCACGGCCATAGGAGCCATGACGGCGGCGGCTGCGGCCTTTGGCGGGCTGCGCATGCTGACCGGCGGTGCCGGTGCTGCCGGGGCGGGGGGCGCAGCCGGTATGGCGGGGCGCGGCGCAAGGTTCGGCAAGCTGGCCGGTCGCCTTGCCGGGCGCGCTGGGGGCCTGCTGGCCGTGGCCGGTGCCGCCTATGACGTGTACGCCACCGAGCAAAGCGCCATGAACCGCAACGACAAGAACGCCGCCCACGTGGCCACGGCGGGCGGGCTTGGCGGAACGCTGGCCGGGGCATCGCTGGGGGCCAAGGCCGGGGCCGCGCTGGGCACGCTGGTGGCCCCCGGCATCGGCACCGCCGTGGGCGCGGGCGTGGGCGGCATCGGCGGCGGGCTGCTGGGCTGGCTGGGCGGCACCGGCCTTGGCCAGAAGCTGGGGGACATGATCTTCAAGGACGAGCGCGTGGTGCGCGTGGAATCGGTGCTGCAACTGGATGGCCGGGAAGTGGCCCGCGCCGTCAACGAAGTGAACGGGCGCGACGCCACCCGCCACTAACGGCGCAACGGGATCATCGCATGGCATGGAAGGACAACCTGCTGGACGCCAGCTTTCGGGGCGCGGGCTTCGAGGTGCTGCGCACCCGCGACAAGGGCGAACGCGCCCTGGTGGAGCACGAATACCCCTACCGCCCCGGCGCGGAAGTGGAAGACATGGGGCGCAAGGCCCGGCGCATCAGCCTTACCGCCGTCTTCAACGGGCCGCAGTACGAGGCCGGGCTGGCACGACTGGTGGCGGCGCTGGAGGAATCCGGCCCCGGAGAACTGGTGCATCCGGTGTTCGGTTCCGTCACCGTGCGCGTGGCCTCGTGGGACATCCCGCACGAAGGGGAGCAGCCCGACTACGTCGAGGTGGCGCTGGAATTTGTGGAGGCCGGGACCGACAACGCCTTTCTTGGCGCAACGGGTGCGCGCGGCGCGGCGGAAGGCGCGGCCCTGAACGCGGAAGGCGCGGCGGGCGAGGCCAGCGAGGCGTCGGGCCAATCCTTCGCGCGCTGGCTGGAACAGACCGCCAGACAGTACAGCCTTGCCGACAAGGTGGACGTGCTGAACAGCATGCACGACACGCTGGACGAGTACGACGCCATACAGCGCGCCGGACGGTCTGCGGTGTACTATCTGGACTTTCCGTCCGCCTACCTGTCCGACCTTCAGGCCGCGCAGCAGACAGCGGCAGACCCGCTGGCCGTGCAGGGCGGCGGCTTTCGCAACTGGCAAAAGCTGTCGCAGGCGTTCCCGTCGCGCAGCCTGACCGGGGGCACGGGCCGCAGCTACCCGGCGGGCGTCAGCGCCTATGCGGGCAGCGTGGCCGCTGGGCCGTCCACGGGGCAGGCCGTTGCCTCTCCCACGGTAAGCATCCCCTCGGTGGACGCCGCGCGCCCGGCCCAGCAGGCGGACCTTTCCACCCCGCAGGGTGCCACCAATGCGCAACTGGCCGTGCTGGCCAACGTCACGCAAACGGCGCTGCTGACGGAGCAGGCCACGGCGCTGTTGCAGGCGGAGGCCGCCGCGCCCACCCTGACCCCGCAGGAAGTGGAGGCCGTGGTGGGCAACCTGCGCGACCGCATGCAGGACGCCATGGACGGCGCGCGCATCGTGTTGCCCGCGCAGGACGCCTATGCCGTGGCGCAGGCCCTGCGCGATGCGGCGCTGGCGTTGCAGGAACTGGGCGCGGCGGTCATCGAACAAAGCCCGCCGCTGGTGACCCACGTGGTGGACGCCCCCTGCAACCTGCACCTGCTGGCCCACCGCCTGTATGGCGACTATCGCCGCGCCGCCGAACTGGAGCGCCTGAACCCGGCCATCCGCAACCCCAATTTCCTTGCCGCCGGACAGGAGGTCACAGGGTATGCCCGCTGAACGCGACGCCGTCACCCTGATCGTGGGCGGCAGGGAACACCGCGACTGGACCAGCTACGAACTGGACAGCGACCTGCTGACCCCCGCCGATGCGTGGCGCGTGTCGCTGGGCATCCCGGCGGACGCCGTGCCGCAGTCGGTGCGCCCGTGGGCCGCCGTCACCATGGCCGTGGGCGGGCAGGCGGTGCTGTCTGGCCGCATCGACCGGGTGGAACGGGCCATTCGCAAGGGGCAGCACACCCTGTCCCTGTCCGGTCGCGATGGTGCCGCCGTGCTGGTGGACTGCTCCGCGCCGCTGTTCGTGGCCCGGCAGATCGACCTGGAAGAGGCGGTGGCGCGCATCGTGCGACCGCTGGGCATCAGCCGCGTCCGGGTGGGGAAACCCGCTCTGGAAGTCAGGCGCGAGAAGATTACCGTTGAACCGGGCATGACAGCGTGGGACGCCCTGCAACAGGTGGCCGAGGCCAACGGCATGTGGCCGTGGTTCGCGCCGGAGGGCACGCTGGTGGTGGGCGGCCCGGACTACACCGCGCAGCCCGTGGCCGACCTTGTGCTGCGCTTTGGGGACGAGGGACGCACAAACAACGTGCTGTCCCTGACGGTCAGCGAATCCGTGGAGGGGCGGCATTCGGAGGTCACCGTGCTGGGCCAGAACCACGGCACGGAAGATGCCGAGGGCGAACACGCCCTGCGCGCCGTGGCCAGGGATTCCGGCGTGGCGTGGCACCGGCCCAAGGTGGTTGTGGAATCGCAGTGCGACACGGAAGACATGGCCCGTCGCCGCGCCCGCAAGCTGCTGGCCGACGGGCGGCTGTCCGGTTTTCAGGTGCAGGCCACCGTGCGCGGGCACCGGGCGCTGGATGCCACCGGCACCGGCCCCCTGTGGGAACCGGGGCAGCGGGTGCGCGTGCTGTCCGAGCCGCACGGGCTGGACGCAACCCTGTTCCTGATGCGGCGCACCTTCATCGGTGGCCGCGACCGGGGACAGGTGACGGAACTGCTGCTGAAGGAAGACGGCGTGTGGCTGCCGGACGTGGGCAAGCACCGCAGGCGCAAGAAGGGCGACGCGGCAACGGAGATGGAGGTGGTAGACCTGTGATGCAGCGCGTGCAGGCCATGATCAACCGCACACTGGCCACGGTGCGGCAGGCATTCCGCGCCCGGCTTACCGGGCTGGACAGCAAGCCCGGCGTGCAACTGGTGCAGGCGGCGGCGCTGGCCGGGGAGCAGGTGCAGGCGGCGGAACTGTTCCAGCACTTCGGCTTCACCTCGGCCCCGCCCGTCGGTACGCAGTGCATCCTGCTGCCGCTGGGTGGCAAGACGGCCCATTCCGTGGTGGTGGCCACCGAAAACGGGGCCTTCCGCGTGCAGGCCCTGCAAGGGGGCGAGGTGTGCGTCTACAACCAGTGGGGCGCGAAGATCACGCTGAAGAAGGAGAAGATCGTGGAGGTGGATTGCGACCACTTCCGCGTGGCCGCCAAGGAATCCATCCAGATGGAAACCAAACAGTGGCAGGCCACGGCCAGCGAGGGGGCAGGTTTCGCCTCGCCAGCATTAGCTATCGGTGGCGTGGGTGGAAAGAAGGCACTTGCGATGCTGGACGCAGACCTGAACACTACCGGCGACGTGACCTCTGAAGGGGACCATATCGCCAAGGGTATCAGTCTCCAGCATCACCGCCACCCAGGGGATTCCGGCGGCTCGACGGGGGATGCAGAGTAGTTATAGCTGCATCTAGGCGCTGTAAAGGAAAATATGAAAGCAGGTTAGCATGTAATGTTTCGTATTATTTCTTTCATTTGTGTTGCTCGTTGTATTTAATTTTTTACATAAGAACATATAACAAATGTATTTCTAGTTTGTATCAGACTGAATACGGCGTCGGGACTGTGAAATCCGCCACGACGCCGTATTAATACTATTTAGGCCCTATATGTAAGATATATTCATTGTCTAATCTTGTTGTAAAATCTTTTCCTTCATCTCCTTCTCCTGAAAGTGAATAGCTTCCATCGTTTTTTATAGTATATTTTGCTTTTGAGCCATCTGTAAAAAGGAAATAATGTGAGACGCATTCACCATCATGCTCAGTATAGCATGATTTTATTCTTGAAATATTATCAATTCCAACTCTCGATATGGGCTTCTCTGGGGTTATTGTGAGTTTTCCATTTTCATCGCGCGTAAGTTTTACGTTTGGCATGATGATAACTCTCCAAATTTAGAGGTTAAGGATGAGATGCGCACCTGTTCTTGCTGTCTTTCATCCACCGCCACGAGGGTGGTGGCATGGGCGCCCTGCGGCATTGGTATATTTATTAACGATTATAGCGATAAGTACTTTTTTAGTCTAGCCAATGCCGCCTCACCACGATTGATGCACTCCTCGGCATGTGGTGCGGGACTCTTCCGCAGGGCCATGTTTGCACGAGCTTAAGCTGAGTGGGTTGCGGATGTGTTTGGCCCACGCTGGACGCCGCCCCGAACACGACCTGCGACGTGACCCTTGATGGGAACCATGTCGCCGGGGCATCAGTCGGCGGCGCCACCGCCATCCTGGGGATTCGGGTGGGACGACGGGGGAGGCGGTGTAGGATGGCATTGCTTGCGTTGTGGGCGTTTAGCAAAGGTGACCCACAGAGTAGCAACAGCAAGACCAATTTTTACGAAAAGTGTTGCTTTAGAGCAGTCTGGTGCTTGCATCATAAGCGCGGATATGAAAATCATCGATAAAAAAAGATTTAATATAGACGATTCGTATTCATTATTGACTTCAAGCGCTTTTTTGTATTTATCTTTTGCAGTATGAAAAGATTTAGTCCAAAAAAGCCTATCGTTCCCACATAATAAATACAATTCATCTATGTCTTCAGAATCATCAACATGTTTGTCATCAATCATTATTGATGATGATCTAAAGCATATGCACATAGATAATATTAGTGATGTTACCATCCAAAATATTTGAGAAGATTCTTCTGCATTTAAGTATGTAAAAATTCCAGTATTTGTTCCGCTAATTGACATTAATTGAATAGACATTATTGCAGAAAATACTGCTAGAATTAATTTTAACTTTCCTATTAGCGTTGCCCGTCTGTCTTGAAGCATCTTATAGCGTTCCCATATGTTCTTAACTAATACCTCAATATGTTCATGTGAAAATTTATTTTCTTTTGCAATCATTATTTTTTGCCTATGCATAGTTAGAGTTGTTTTGTAGACACACTGAACCCCTTCCCCCTGTCTTCCTTCCCAGCCGCCACTAGAGTGGCGGTATGGGTACCGATGCCGCACTTGATACACTTTCGGGCGACTATACCGGCGAACGCATTTCCAGTCTAGCCAATGCCGTCTACCTGCGCCTGATGACGCCCCTTGGCACGTGGTGGGCGGACCCTTCCGTGGGGTCGCGCCTGCACGAACTGGAGCGGGAAAAGGACGTGGCGCGGGTGCGGCGTCTGGCCGTCCAGTACGCCGAGCAGGCCCTGCAACCGCTGGTGACGGACGGACGCGCCCGCGCCGTCAGCGTCACCGTCAGCGGCCTGGGACGGGACGATTCCGGCGGCGGGCGCTGCCTGCTGCATGTGGAAGTCACCGACGCGGCGGGCCGCCATGAAATGTACACCCATCCCGTGCGGGTTTCCTAAGGGGCGGCCATGTCTTTCATCATCCCCACCTTCGAGCAGATACGCGCGGCCCTGCTGCGCGACGTGAAGAACCTGCTGCCCGACGCCGCCACCACCACGGACAGCGACGCCTACGTGCGCGCGTCGTCCGTGGCCTCTGCGGTGGAGGGCCTGTACCAGCATCAGGCGTGGATGGCCCGCCAGATACTGCCGGACACGGCGGATACCGCCTACCTTGAACTGCATGCGTCCTTGCGCGGCATCACCCGCAAGGCGGCCACCACGGCCACGGGCACGCTGTCCGTTACCGGCACCGCCGGAGCAGAAGTGCCCGCGTCCACCCTGGTGCGCCACGTGGCCACCGGGGTCACCTTTGCCACCACGGCTGCCGTCACCCTGAACGAAGGCGGCACGGCCACCATCGCCTGCGCGGCGGCCAGCGCCGGGGCCATGTCCGACTACGCCGACGAGCCGGTGCTGTTCGTCACCGCGCCCACGGGCGTGCAGGCCGAGGCCCGGCTGACCCTCACCGGCGGCACCGACGCGGAAACCGACGCGGAACTGCTGGCCCGCCTGCTGGACTACATGCGCAACCCGCCCGGCGGCGGCAACCGCTACGACTACCGGCGCTGGGCCATGGAGGTGCCGGGCATCACCGGGGCGTGGGTCTACCCGCTGCGCCGGGGCATCGGCACCGTGGACGTGGCCGTGCTGTCCGCCGGGGGGCTGCCGTCGGCGGAACTGGTGGCCGCCGCACAGGCCAGCATCGATGCCAAGCGCCCGGTGGCCTGCAAGGATGCGCTGGTGCTGCCGCCCGCGCCGCTGCCCGTGGATGTGCAGGTGCGGGTCCGTCTGTCCGGCGTGCTGCTGGCCACCCTTGCGGCGCAGGTGCAGGCCGCCCTGGCCGCCTACTTCCTGACGCTGGAGCCGGGCGGGCTGGTGGTGCGGTCGCGCATCGCCGCCATCATTTCCGGGCTGCCCGGCGTGGCCGATTGCGAGGTGGCCGCCCCCGCCGCCAACGTGCAGGCCGTGGTGGATGCCGCGCGCATCGAATGGCCGCGCCTTGGCGCGGTCACCGTGGAGGCCATGTGAGCGGGCACGCCACCCTGTTGCGCACGCTGCTGCCGCCCGTCAGCTACGACCCCAACGGCACAGCCATCGGCGCGCACCTCACCGCAGAGGGCGCGGCGCTGGATGCGGCGCTGGCATCGTCCGTGCGGGCGGTGCTGGGCATCAACCCCTTCCGGGCCACGGAATGGCTGGAGGATTGGGAGCGCGTCTACGGCCTGCCGGACCCGTGCGCCCGTGCCGACCGTACCCTGCAAGAGCGCATCACCGCGCTGGCCATCGCCGTGCAGGAGCGCGGCGGCCTCTCGCGCGGGTGGTACGTCCGGCTGGGGGCCATGCTGGGCTACACGGTGACGGTGCGGGAATACCAGCCCTTCCGGGCTGGGCGTTCGCGCGCCGGTGACGCCCTGACCAACGGCGACTGGCAATTCGCATGGGCCGTGGCCTCGCCCGCGCAGACCGTCCACCGGTTCCGGGCCGGGCGCAGCGCGGCAGGCGAACCGTTGGCCCATTGGGGCGACGAGATTCTGGAATGCGTGATGCGCAGGCTTGCCCCGGCGCACACCAAAGTGCTGTTTATCTACGGATAGTTATGGATAGTTACGGAACGGAGAGCAACGGACAGGAGCCGCCATGCACCGCATAGACACCCCCGGCGCGACGCCGGACAACCGCTTTACCGAAGGCGACCCCACCATCCCCACCGCCGCCACGGAAGTCAGCGCCGAATGGCTGACCGCCGTGCAGGAAGAGGTGGCCACCGTCATCGCCGGGGCGGGCATCGCCCTGGACAAGGCCGACAACGGCCAGTTGCTGGAGGCCATCAAGACGCTGGGGCCGGATCGCTTCAAGGGCTTTGCCACTTCCGGCCAGCACGAAGCATGGGAGGCCGATCTGGCGGCCATCAACCGCAACAGCCTGTATGCGGTGCGCAAGGGCACGGCCACCGGCTTGCCGGAGGACATGCCCGCCGAAGCGTGGGCATTCGTCCACACCATGGTCATGCCCGGCGATGCCGCGCGCACCCAACTGCTGTGGTCCGTGGACGACCCGGACCACCCCGGCTGGTGGCGACGGCGCACTGCGGGCGCGTGGGGCGAGTGGAAGAGCGTCGGGTCCGGCGGTTCGGGCATGCCCATCGGCATGACCTTCTGGTGGCCGGGCACCACGCCCCCGGCGGGGTCGCTGGCCATCAACGACGGGCCGCTGCTGCTGCGCGCGGCGTACCCGCAGTTATGGGCCATGGCGCAGGCCAGCGGAAACATCATCACCGAGGCCGCGTGGCAGGCGCAGGCCGCCGTGCAGTCGTCGGTGGGTGCGTTTTCCAGCGGTGACGGGGCGACGACGTTCCGCTGCCCGAGATTGCGCGATTTCGTGCGCGGGGCGGACCCGGCGGGGGGGCGTGGCGTCGGGATGTGGCAGGATGCTTCGAGCATCACCGGTTCCGTGCTCTACGAAGGCGGCTCGCCGGGTGCTGGTTTGCGGCTGAACCTGGGGAGTCTTGATGGACAACAGCAGGTCCAGTCTTCCACGGCAAACAGCAGCAGCCCCACCACGCAACTCTCCGTGACCACCGGGCGCATGCGACCGCCATCGGTCAGTTGGCTGCCCTGCATCAAGGCATTCGACACCGTGACCAACGCGGGCGAGGTGGACATTGCCGCGCTGGCCGCCACGCTGACGGACAAGGTGGACAAGTCCGCCTGGGTCACCCTTGTGGCGGGGCGGGCGTGGAAGCTGCCCAACGGACTGATCTTCCAATTCGGGACGTACACCGGGCTGGCCTATGACCAGTCGGTGACGATTACCCTGCCTGCCACCATGCCCACCGGCGGGCTGTTCTGCGCAGGCAGTGATGACGACACCGGCAGCAACCTTGCTGTCGTGCTGGCAAAGTTCATGAGCAACGGTTCGATCCGCCTGACCAACGACGCCGCCTATGCAGTCACCGGCGGGCGCACCATATCCGGCAAATGGATTGCCGTCGGGTACTAGGAGACACCATGCAGTTGCAGAGTTACTACGCCGCCTCGACCGGCGAGTTCCATATCGAATCGTTGGGCACCGCACCCGCCGATGCCGTGCCGATCACGCCGGAGGAGCACGAGGCCCTGCTGGCCGCGCAGGACCGGGGCCTGCGCATCGTTCCCGGCGCTGACGGCCAACCCGTTGCCGTGGATGGCCTGCCTACGCTGGATGATGCCGTGGCCGCCAAAGCGCGCGAAATCCGTACCGGGTACGACACCGCCCTTGCGGGCGTGCTGGCCGGGGCGGATGCCACCGCCACCGGCGTGGCCGTGGGTTCGGCCCTGATGGCCGTCACCGACCCGCAGGGACTGGAATATCTGGTGGACATGCTGACCGCCCGCCGCGTGGCGCTGGAACAGGCCCTGTTGGCCGCGCAGGCCGGAGAGGAACCCTTGGCCGCCGTGCTGGGCATCGTGGTGAGCTATCCCACGTAGCGTGATTGCCCGGCGCCGGGCGCGTTCACTGACAATTGCAGAGGGAAGAGAAAGGAAAGGCCCGGTCGCGCGCTGCCATATGGGAAGACGCGACCGGGCACGAAGCCGAGAGGAACAGGCGGGGGCGTTTCCGCGCCCCCACCGGCCCGACCGAGAACTCGCGTAGGCAGGAAATGAATGAAGCGCCCGGCTCGGGCCGGGCGCTCTTCATCACTAGAGATTCCTCGCAGGAAAAAACGATGAACGGCCTGTCAATTTTCAGCGGTTGCACCGAAGAAAACAGGCATGTCTTTGGACACATGAGCCCAGTACTGAACCTTGTCGCGATGCGTTTTGACCGAGCCGGGAAGACCTTCCCCTCCGACCAGCTTGAGGTCGCGCAAAATCTGGCCCCTTTGATCTGGCGTATATTCAGGATTCACGGTTGCGATTAGTGTAATCATGCAGGATATCGTATCCATCGCCGCATTGGCATTTCCGCCCGGTGCCGACATCAGCATGACTTCGCGCACCCGGCGGGTTTTCTGGTCCGCAGTAACCAGAAAGCCCACAACGTCCGTCAACATGGCCTGTCCGGTATCCCTGTCTTCACCCTTTTCAATTTTCAAGGCAGGCAGCTTGTGATTGAATTTAAGCTTTTTTGCTGTCTTGTTGAAGTTCTTGTGGAATTCTTCGATTTTCATATTCATTGAGGCAGGAGGAAGCGGGGCGGGCGCAGGCTCCTCTGGCTCGCGCTGCGGCTCTGCACTCGGTGCTGGCGCTTGTGCGGGAGTTTGACCGGAGGAGCCTGCGGTGGAAGCAGACTGATTAGTAATTGTATCGGGTGTTTTCTTGGCAGGTGAAACGACATTAAACGCCATCGTACACGCAATGGATATACCAAAATAAAGACCAAATGCCTTCAACCGAGTCGGATTTTCGGTCCGTAGTACTAATGAAGGCTTAAGCAAGCCAACTACTGAAGCCAGTAGTGAGCAAAGAACAGCAAGAGCCAGAACAGTGGCCATAAGTCCTCCTCCGGTGAACGAGTATGTATTCGTAAAATACATACGCAAAGCCTTTACAGACATCAACCGGATGGGTCGCACTGGCTGGCCCTTTTCACCCCCTGTGCGAGGCCCGCAAGCAACCCCAATGCCCATCACCTAACTTGAGAAATCGCCGTTCTCAACTCGCGTGGCGAAATTTCTCAACTATGGTGACGGCTCATGCCCAAATCGCGTGCGCCGCTACAATTGCTCATCGGCAACCGCTAACGCAAAGCCCCCGGCGAAAATTTCGCCGGGGGCTTTTAGTGCCAAGCGGGCTGCGCCGCCGTGTCAAACGTCGCGCGCGCGTACAATTTCTATTCACATCCCCAAGGTTGGAAATAGGGTTGGAAAAGTTTTTCCAACCCTATTCGAGAAAATTCTTTTTATCAGCCAACCATTTGATTTTATTTTGGTGCGCCCGGGAGGATTCGAACCCCCGGCCAAGAGCTTAGAAGGCTCCTGCTCTATCCACCTGAGCTACGGGCGCGTGACGAGAGGGGATTTTTCTAGCCGAGCCAGTGCCGCCGGTCAAGGGTAACCGTCTGGCAACCGTCCGGCAACGCTCGGGGCACGAACCGCAAGGGGGCTACTGCGGGCGTGGCCCCCGTCGGGCACACCACCAACGCGCCTCCAATGTACTGCCAACGCGCCACCCCACCGCGCGCGCCATCCGCAACGTTCCGGCGCAAAGCGTCCGGGCAATCCGGCCGCGCAAGCCGCTCCGGCACCCGAACCCGCACCCAATCCAGCCCCGTTCCCGCATGCCCCGCAGCCCCCGTTCGGACATGCACCATTTCCCCTCCGCATCTTCCGTGTGCAATCCGTTCCCCCGCTTGACGCGCCCCGCCGGGCGTCCTACCGGAAGAGATGCGCCCCCTTCCGCATGTCCGGTTGCCGGGCGCGCTTCCGCTCCCCTCTACAGGCACGCTCATCATGACACATTCTTCCGCCGCATCCCCTTTCGCCACCTACGACGACGTGCAGGCCCACCTGGACAGGCTGGGCATGTTCCACATGGACCTGGGCCTTGGCCGCATGGAACGCGTGCTGGACGCGCTGGCCCTTGCCGCGCCCCCGTTCACCGTGGCCCAGGTTGTGGGCACCAACGGCAAGGGGTCCACGTCCACCTTTCTCGCCGCCATCGGCACGGCGCACGGGCTGCGCACTGGCCTGTACACCTCGCCGCACTTCGTCACCCCGCGCGAACGCATCCGCATCGACGGGGCCATGCTGGCCGCCGACCAATGGCCAGGCCTGGCCAACCGGATCATGGCGGCGGGCGGCGAGGCGCTGACCTATTTCGAGTTTCTCACCGTGCTCGGCCTGCTGGCCTTCCGCGAGGCGGACGTACAGCTTGCCGTGCTGGAGGCGGGCCTTGGCGGCGCGCACGACGCCACTACCGCAGTGGCCGCCGACGTGGTCTGCGTGACACCCATCGGGCTGGACCACCAGGCCGTGCTTGGCGCCACCATCGCCGCCATTGCCGCCGACAAGGCCGGGGCGCTGCGACCCGGCGTGCCCGCCGTCACCGCGCCCCAGCCAGCGGACGCCATGGACGAACTGCACACGGCTGCGGACGCCTGTGGCGCGCCCCTGCGCGAGGCCGACGACCTGGCCAGGCTACCCGCCAAGGCGGCACTGGGCCTCGCCGGGCCGCACCAGCGCATCAACGCGTTGCTGGCCCTGGCCGCATGGTCCACGCTGGCGAAAGCCAACGAATGGGCATCGCACGAGGATGCCGTACGCCGGGGCCTGGCCGAGGCGTGGATTCCCGGCCGCCTGCAATGGGTGGAACGCCCCACCGCCGAACAGCACGACGCAGAAAGGGCGGACGAAACGGTCGCGCCGAACGCGTCCGAAGTTCCTGATACCTCCGGCATGCCCGCCCTGCCCGCGCGGTTGGTCATAGACGGCGCGCACAACGCCCACGGGCTGGCCGCCCTGCGTGCGGCCCTGGCCGACCAGTGCGTGCGCCCTGCCGTGGTGATCTTCTCGTGTCTGGCCGACAAGGATCTGGCCGCCGTGGCCGAAGAGGTGCGACGTCTCGCCGGGGACGCCCCCGTGCTGGTGCCCACCATCCGGGACAACGCCCGCGCCGCGCGTGGCAAAGACCTGTCCGCCCTGCTGGGCCCCACCGCCCGCGCCGTGCCGGACATGGCCACCGCGCTGGCCGAGGCCACCGCCCTGGCCCCCCAGGGTCCGGTGCTGTTGTGCGGCTCCTTGTATTTGCTCGGCGAGTTCTTTACACTTCGGCCCGATTGCTTGGAATCGCGGGGTGCTGGCGGCACCTGCGAGGTGCCCGCGAATTCTCCGGACGCCAGCCCGCATGGCGCCCCCGCCGCGTCACCGGACGCGCATCCGGACGACGCCCCGGAAACACCGCCCGGCCCGCCGCACTCCGGAAACTGACAGGCCGCGCCCCGCATTCGCCGTACCGTCGGCAAGGAGCCTCACGTGTCGAACCTGTTCCGGTCCCTGCCTTCCATGGACGCCCTGCTCACCGCCCTGGCACATCCGGAACAGGCCGGGCCGGGAACCCCCGCCGCATCCGGCCTGACCGATTTGGCCGCGTTGCCGCGCCCGCTGCTGCGCGACTTGGTCAACGCCTTCCTCGACCAGTGCCGCGAGGCCATCCGGGCCGGAGACATCACCGACGCGGCAGCCCTCTCCACGCAGGCGCTGCTGCCAGCCCTCATCGCGCATGTGCTGCGCGCCGCGCGCCCCCACTTCCGCCGCGTGCTCAACGCCACGGGCGTGGTCATTCACACCAATCTGGGCCGTTCCCTGCTGGCGGAAGAAGCCACCGCCGCCGTGGCCGAGGCCTGCGCCAACTACTCCAACCTCGAATTCGACCTGGCCACCGGCGAACGCGGCAGCCGCTATTCCCACGTGGAAGAACTGCTGTGCAAGGTCACCGGGGCAGAGGCGGGCCTGGTGGTCAACAACAACGCCGCCGCCGTGCTGCTGGTGCTGGACACCCTGTGCAAGGGCGGTGAGGTGGTGGTTTCGCGCGGGCAGTTGGTGGAAATCGGCGGCAGTTTCCGCATCCCGGAGGTCATGGAAAAAAGCGGCGCGGTGCTGCGCGAGGTGGGCGCCACCAACCGCACCCACCTGCGCGACTACGAAAATGCCATCAACGAACACACCGTGGCCCTGCTGAAGGTGCACACCTCCAACTACCGCATCACCGGCTTCCACAAGGAAGTGCCCCTGGCCGAACTGGTGGCGCTGGGCCGGGCACGCAATCTGCCGGTCATCGAGGACCTTGGCAGCGGCAGCTTCCTCGACTTCACCCCGTGGGGCCTGCATGGCGAACCCACGGTGCGCGAGGTGGTGGCCGACGGTGCCGACGTGGTCAGCTTTTCGGGCGACAAGGTACTGGGCGGCCCGCAGGCCGGGCTTATCGTGGGGCGGCGCGAAATCATCGCGCGCATCAAGCGCAACCCGCTCAACCGCGCCCTGCGCATCGACAAGATGACCCTGGCCGCGCTGGAAGCCACCCTGCGCCTGTACCTGGACCCGGAACTGGCACGCCGCAAGGTGCCCACCCTGCGCATGATGACCGCCCCGGCGGACGAACTGGCGAAAAGGGCGCGCAAACTGGCCACCCGGCTGCGCGCCGCGCTGGGCGATGCTGCCGCCATCGGCCTTGCCCCCGGCGTATCGCGGGTGGGGGGCGGTTCCTTTCCGGAGCGCGACCTGCCCACCACGCTGGTCAGCGTGGCCCCGGCGGGCTGTTCCGCCACCACGCTGAAGGAACGGCTGCTGGATGTCGCTCCACCCGCCCTCCCGTTGGTCGGCAGGCTGGAGGACGACACCTTCCGGCTGGACCCGCGCACCCTGGACGATGCGGAATTTCCCCTGGTGGCTGCCGCGCTGGCGCAAGCACTGGGCCTGCCCCGGCCCGCCGCCACGGGCGGACGCGCGCCGCGCGCCCGGCGCGGATAGCATTTTTTTCACACGGCCCGTCCATCCACCCGCCACCCCTCAGCCCGACGGCACAGGATACCCCCATGCAGCAAGGCGAATTCAAGGAACTGGCCCGCAAGCGCATTCTGGTTACCGGCGGGGCGGGCTTCATCGGCTCGCATTTGTGTCGCCGTCTGCTGGAACGCGGCGCGGAAGTGCTGTGCGTGGACAACTTCTTCACCGGCTCGCGCGACCACGTGCAGGAAATGCAGGACCACCCGCGCTTTGAGCTGCTGCGCCACGACATCACCTTTCCGCTCTACGTGGAAGTGGACGAAATCTACAACCTGGCCTGCCCGGCATCGCCCATCCACTACCAGTTCGACCCGGTGCAGACGACCAAGACCTGCGTGCACGGGTCCATCAACATGCTGGGGCTGGCCAAGCGGGTCAAGGCGCGCATTCTGCAAGCCTCCACCAGCGAGGTCTACGGCGACCCGGAAACCCATCCCCAGACCGAAGACTACTGGGGCCGGGTGAACCCCATCGGCCCGCGCTCGTGCTACGACGAGGGCAAGCGCTGCGCCGAAACCCTGTTCACCGACTACCACCGCCAGCACGGGGTGCCCATCCGCATCGCGCGCATCTTCAACACCTTCGGCCCGCGCATGCACCCCAACGATGGCCGGGTGGTCAGCAACTTCATCCTGCAAGCCTTGCAGGACAAGCCCATCACCATCTACGGCGACGGCAGCCAGACCCGCTCGTTCTGCTACGTGGACGACATGGTGGACGGCCTGACCGCGCTGATGCACGCCCCGGACGACACCCACCTGCCGGTGAACCTTGGCAACCCCGAGGAACGCACCATCCTGAACCTTGCCGAAATCATCATCGAGTTCGTCAACTCGCGCTCGACCATCGACTTCCGCCCGCTACCGCAGGACGACCCGCGTCGCCGCCGCCCGGACATCAGCCAGGCGCGCGAAAAGCTGGGCTGGGAGCCGCGCGTGAGCATGGAAGAGGGACTGCGGAAGACCGTGGCGTATTTCGAGGGGTTGCTGAGATCGCGGCGGGAGGAAGGGGCAGAGGTATAGCCCTTTCGGTGGAAGACTGAAGAGGGGTTGTGCTTTGTTGGGTGCGGCTTCTACGAAAACAGTCCTGCCCTTTTGACCGCTTTTGATTTCGTTATGCCTCCGGCGGGCAAGGGGCCGCATAGCGGCGGCCCCTTGCATCCCCGCGCTCCGGGGGCTCCGCCCCCTGGTCCCCCGGCGCTCGCCGCGGCGCATGTGCCACCGCCAAAGCCCGGCGTCACACGCTTCTACGCGCATCTCGTTTTCCTCGAACGCCGCATGGGCACCCCGGTCCCACGGACACGGCGGCGCGCATCCGCAACGCCGGAGCTTCCACCGTCGCAAGGCCTCCGGCGGCGATCTCCGGCTGCGGACGCATATCGCCGCATGCAGGTTGCCACCGCCATAGTGGCGGTTGCATCACACGCGAGGGGCGTGCGCGGATATGGGGTTAAGGATGGTGGGAACGCAAAAGCCTGCAAGGCTTCTACGGCACCTACCCGTAAAGTTGAGGCTTCCGCCATCGTGAATGTGAGATGTTTTGATTGTGGGGCTGGATCAAAGGAGAGGTGGCGTGCGTAGAAGCGTGTGACGCCGGGCTTTGGCGGCGGCACATGCGTCGCAACGAGGGCATGGGTAAAGGCACCCGCGCATAGCCGTGGTTGCGAGAGCATTGCGCGCATTCGCGTTCCCGGAGGCAGATCGCCCGAAGGCGCTTTGGCCGAGGGAAGCTGCCGACGAAAGGAACGCGGCGCAAGATGACACGGGGTTCCAAGGGGCGGAGCCCCTGGAACGCGGGGGTGCAGGGGGTGTTCGTTACAACACCCCCTGCCCGCCGGAGGCATAACGAAATCGGGCGTGATCAACAGCGCACGACTGACTTCGTAAAGGCCGGTTGCAACCGCGCACAACTTTCCCCATCCCCCCGCCGACAGGCCACCCCACTGTTGCCCCCCGCCGCAAGAGATATTACCTAGTCCTTCGCCGCGTTGCCAAACCCAACGCCCCTTGCGACACCTTCGCGGCACCACGCCGCATCACATACGGGCATTTCCCCCGAAAGGAACCTTCATGGACAAACTGGACTTCGAGACCACCAGTTGCTGGGAAGCCTACGCCAGCGACGAACACCAGGCCGCCATGCGCGAACTGGCCGACCGTTACGTGGACTTCCTGTCCCGCTGCAAGACCGAGCGCGAAACCGTGGACTACGTGGTCACGCGCCTGCGCGCGGCGGGCTATACGGAAAACTTCGCCCACGACAAGGTCTACCGGGTGTTCAAGGGCAAGACCGTGTTCATCGCCCAGAAGGGTCGCGTCCCGCTGTCGCAGGGGCTGCGGCTCATCGGCGCGCACGCGGACACGCCCCGCCTCGACCTGAAGCAACGTCCGTTGCAGGAACAGGCGGGCATTGGCCAAGCCAAGACCCACTATTACGGCGGCATCCGCAAGTACCAGTGGCTGGCCCGTCCGCTGGCCCTGCATGGTGTGGTGGTGAAGGAAAACGGCGAATCGGTGCGCATCACCCTGGGCGAAGACCCGGCGGAGCCGGTGTTCACCATCGCGGACCTGCTGCCCCATCTGGCCCAGAAGCAGGCCGGGCAGACCATCGCCGACGCCTTCGAGGGCGAAAAGCTGAATATCGTGCTGGGGCACCGCCCCATGCCGAAGCCGGTGACGGAAGAAACCGCCGGGGATGCCGTCGCCCCTGCCGATGCGGCCACCGCGCCCGAAGCCGCCAACGCCACCTCCTCCGACAGCACCGCCAAGAAGGACGCCCCCAAGGACCCGATCAAGGCGCGCATGCTGGCCCTGCTGCACGAAAAGTACGCCATCCGCGAGGAAGACCTGTACTCCGCCGAATTGCAGGCCGTGCCCGCCGGTCCTGCCCGTTATGTGGGCCTCGACGGCTCTCTCGTCGGCGGCTACGGGCAGGACGACCGCATCTGCGTGTTTGCCGCGCTGGAAGCCCTGCTGACGGCGGACAACCCGCAGCAGCCGCAGTGCGTGCTGTTCTGGGACAAGGAGGAAATCGGCTCGGAAGGCTCCACCGGGGCCAAGTCGCGCTTCTTCGAATACTGCATCGAAGACCTCATCGCCGCGTGGCAGCCCGCCGCCCGCCTCAGCGACGTGATGCTGGCCACCCGCGCCCTGTCCGCCGACGTGCATGCCGCCATCGACCCCGACTGGCAGGAACTGCACGAAAAACTCAACGCCGCCGTCATCGGCCACGGCCCGTGCTTCTGCAAGTTCACCGGGCACCGGGGCAAGTACGAGGCCAACGACGCCCACCCGGAATACGTGGGCTGGCTGCGCGGCGTGCTGAACGGGCGCAAGATTCCGTGGCAGATGGCGGAACTGGGCCGCGTGGACGGCGGGGGCGGCGGCACCGTGGCCATGTATCTGGCCGCCTACGGCATGGACATCATCGACTTCGGCCCGGCAGTGCTGTCCATGCACAGCCCGTTCGAACTCGCCAGCGTGGCCGACCTGTACGCCACGCGCCTTGCCTACACGGCATTTCTGGAAAAATAGCCGCACGCCACGACGACACATCCATCCCGCGCGCCGGTCGCCTTGCCCCGAAAGAAGGCTTGCGAAACCGATACGGACCGGCGCGTGGGCGTTTTTCCTCTCGGCTTGCCGGGCCTGCCCCTGACTGCGGACCGGCCATCAGCCCGACCGCCGCGCGTCCGGCGAGCGTCCGGCGAGCGTCTGGCGAGCAGTTGGCTGGCATCACGCCGGGATCGCCCCAAGATCAGACCAACACCGTCTGCCCCACCACCGCGCCCCCCGCGCACAGCCCCAGGAGACCGCCATGCTCGACTTCACCTTCCACATGCCCACCCGTATCATCTTCGGCGCGGGCAGGCTGGCCGAGCTTGGCCGCACCCGCCTGCCGGGCCGCAAGGCGCTGGTGGTGGTCAGCGCGGGCGGCTCCATGCGCCACACCGGGCATCTGGACAAGGTGCTTGCCCTGCTGGCGCAGAGCGGCTGCACCACGGTACTCTTTGAAAAGATCCAGCCCAACCCCGTGCTGACCCACGTGGACGAGGGGGCGGCGCTGGCCCGCACCGAAGGCTGCGACTTCGTGCTGGGTCTTGGCGGGGGCAGCACCATCGATTCCGCCAAATCCATCGCCCTGGCCGCCGCCAACCCCGGCTCGTACTGGGACTACATCCAGAGCGGCACCGGCGGGCGCAAGCGGCCAGAGAGCCCGGCCCTGCCGGTGGTGGCCATTCCCACCACGGCGGGCACCGGTACCGAGGCCGACCCGTGGACGGTGATCACCCGCGAGGACACCAACGAAAAGATCGGCTGGGGCGACGATTCCACCTACCCCGCGCTGTCCATCGTGGACCCCATGCTGATGGTCAGCGTGCCCCCGGCGGTAACGGCCATGACCGGCATGGACGCCTTCTTCCACGCGGCGGAGGCGTACCTTTCCACGGCGCGCCAGCCCTCCAGCGACCTGCTGGCGCTGGAGGCGGTCAGCCTGATTTCCCAGTTCCTGCCGCAGGCCGTGCAGGACGGCAGTTCGGTGCAGGTGCGCACCATGCTGGCGTGGGCGTCCACGGCGGCGGGGCTGTGCGAGTCGCTTTCGTCGTGCATTTCGCACCATTCGCTGGAGCACGCCCTGTCGGCCCACCATCCGGCCATGCCGCACGGCGCCGGGCTGGTCATGCTGTCCCTGCCCTACTTCGAGGTGATGGCCCGCTTCCAGCCCAAGCGCTGCGCGGACCTTGCCGTGACCATGGGCGAGGACATCGAGGGCATGGAACTGCGCGAGCAGGGGCTGGCCCTTGTCACGGCGCTGCGCAAGCTCATCGCCGCCGTGGGGCTGGATGGCCTGAAGATGTCCGACTACGGGGTGACCCGCGACGAGATACCCGCCCTGGCCCGCAACGCGCGCGAAACCATGGGCGGGCTGTTTGCCGTCACCCCGGTGGACCTGCGCGAGGATGCGGTGATCGCGATTTTCGAGAAGGCCTACCGCTAGGGGAGACAAGGGGAAGAAAGGCGACTGGGCGGCCGCGGACCAGCATTCGTCAGGGCCGACGGCCCCACCCCAGCCGCAATTTCCTGCAATACCCCACTGGCGGAACCCGGCAGACTCCAGCTACAGGCAAGATTTCCCTTTTGCGGCGGCAAGGACAGCCCGCAACGTTCACGCCCCCCAACGAACCGCCGCGCAACCACGGACCCCGGCATGCGACAGCCCCTTGAAAACGTGCGCTACTGGCGCAGCGACGACCTGGACGGCCTGGAAACCAACCGGGTGCTCCGCAGCGCGCACACCTTCCCCAAGCACACCCACGACCAGTACGCCGTGGGCCTGATGGAGGAAGGGGCCAACTACTGTCATGGCCGCTCCCGGCGCAGTTCCGTGGTGGTGGGCGGGCAGGTCTGCCTGTTCAATCCCGGCGAGGTGCACAGCGGCGAGCCGGAGCGCGGCGTGCCCGCCACCTACCGCATGTTCTACGCAGACCCGCACTGGCTGCACCGCGTGGCCGTGGAACTGGGCGGGCGCGATGCCGGCCCGCCAGACTTCCGCAGGCTCATCGTGCCCGATGCCGACGTGCTGCGCGCCTTTCTGCGCCTCAGCGACCTGGTGGCCGACGGTGCGGAACTGCTGGCCCGCCAGTCGGCCATGGTTGGGGCCTTCTCGCTGGTGCTGGCCCGCCACGGCGGGGTGCGGCCCGAAGCCGTCACCGCCCGCGACGGCAATGCCGCCGTGCGCCGGGTGCGCGCCTACCTTGCCGAACGCCTGGCGCACAAGGTCTCGCTGGAAGACCTGGCCGAGGCCACCGGCCTCAGCCGGTTCCACATGCTGCGGGTGTTTCGCGACGCCACGGGCATGACCCCGCACGCCTACCATACCCAACTGCGCGTGGACCGGGCAAAGCTGCTGCTGCGCCGGGGCTGGGCCATGGCCGACGCCGCGCAGGAAACCGGCTTCGTGGACCAGAGCCACTTCGCCAACACCTTCCGCCGCTATGTGGGCGCCACGCCGGGGCAGTACCTGTCGCGCTGAGGCTCCCTGCCACCGCCCCCCCCGGCGCGAATGGCCAGACTGCGCGCGTGCCGCGCTTGGCCTTCGCGTGCACCCGGCTCCGCCATCCCCGCCTGCCCTCTCCCCTGTTGCCACCGCAATTTCCTGCAAAAACTCCGTGCAAGACGCACCGCCTTGCACTGCGGTACATCCGGCGCACACCATAACCGACGGAGACGCCGTTCATGTCCAATTCCGCCCCCTGTGTGGCCCCTGCTGCCGATGTCGCTGATGGCGCCGATATCGCCGACGCCACTCCACCCCGCGCCACGCTGTTGCTGCCCGCCCTGGCGGCCCTGGCTGCGGTAACCCTGTGGGGCCTGTCCTTTCCGGCCATGAAGGTGGCCGTGCAGGCCCTTGGCCCCATGCCGCTGATGTGGGCGCGCACGATGGTGGCCATGGCCCTGCTGGCGCCCTTCACCGCCCGGCTGTTCCCCTCCCGCACCCTGGCCGTGGCCCCATCGGGTGCACTGGTGCGGCGCGGGTTCTGGAGCGGCGTGCCCCGGCGGCACAAACTGCTGCTTCTGCCCACGGTACTGTTGCAGCCCTGTCTGTACTTCCTGTGCGAATCCAATGCCATGCAGCTTACAACGGCCTCGCAGGCGGGAGTCATTTCCGCCTCGGTGCCGTTGCTGGTGGGCGCGGGGGCGTGGCTGTTCCTGGGCGAACGGCCTTCGCCCCGCCTGTGGTTGGGGGTTGCGTTCTCGTGCGCGGGGGTGGCCTGGCTGACCCTGTCCGGCGGAGCGGGCACCGAAGCCGCGCCCGACCCGCTTCTGGGCAACCTGCTGGAACTGCTGGCCATGGCCTGCGCGGCGGGCAACATGGTGCTGGTGCGCAAGCTGTCGGCTCATGGGGGACTCGGGAGCTTTCGCTGGAACCCGTGGACCCTCACGGCATTGCAGACCCTGGCCGGGGCGCTGTTCTTCGCGCCGGGAGCGTACGCCGTGCTTGCCGGTGCCGGGCAATGGCCCGCCGACGTGCTGCTGGCCGTGATCTATCTGGGCGCCGGAGCCTCGCTGGGAGCCTTCGGCCTGTTCAACTGGGCCACCAGCCATCTGCCCGCCAGCAGCGTGGGCGCGTTCATCAACCTGGTGCCGGTGACCGCCGTGGGGTTCGGCTGGCTGTGGCTGGGCGAAACCCTGAACGCCACCCAGATGCTGGCCGCCGTCGTCGTCATGGTGGGCGTGGGGCTGGGCACCGGGCGCAGCAGGTAGATCCGTTGACACTCCCGATGCGAAAGCGGGGCGCGAAGGTGATGCCTTCGCGCCCCGCGTGATTTTCCGGTCGCTCGCGATACCGTGACAAGAAGCACGCCGCCGGGGCGTTGCCGGGCCGTTCCTATTCGTAGGGAACGATCTCGCGCCGCGCCGTCCATGAACAGGGCGGGCGGATGCCATGGGCGCGCACCCTGTCCAGCACCGAGGCGGGCGGGCCGAACAACACCTGCCGCCCCCCGTCCAGCACCAGCATCAGGTCGGCCATGTCCACCACCGGCTCCAGTTCGTGCACCGAAACCACCTGGGTCAGCCCGGCGGCCCGATTGCGGGCCAGAATGTCGCGCAGTTCCAGTGCCGCCGGGTGGTCCAGCCCGCTGAACGGCTCGTCCAGCAGCAACAGGCCCGGCGCGGCAAGCAACGCGGCAGCCAGGCACAGCTTGCGCTTCTGCCCGTAGGACAGGGTATGCACCGGGCTGTCCCAGTGCGCGCCAAGGCCGAACCGGCCCGCCGCCTCGCGCGCGGCGGCAAGGGCAGCCGCGCCTTGCGGGGTGTGCGCAGGCGGTGCGGTGAGCAGCAAATCTTCCGCCACCGTGGCCCCCAGCATCTGCATGTCCGCGTCCTGCAACACCAGCGCGGCGTGGCGGCGCAGGGCAGCCTCGCCACCGGGGCAATGCAGCGCGGCCACGTCCAGCGTGCCGCCTTCCGCCCGCAGCAGCCCGGCCAGCAGTTGCAGCAGGGTGGACTTGCCGCTGCCGTTGACCCCGCACAGGCACAACAGCGCGCCGGACGGCACGGAAAATTCCGCCCCGTCCAACGCGGGGCCAGTGCCCGCCGGGGTGCCGGGATGGGTGTAGCGCAAACCCTTGGCGACGATCATCGGGGCAGCAACCTCCGCACGGCCAGAAACCGCCACGCAGCCACGGCCAGGGCGATCTTCACCACGTCGCCGGGCAGGAAGGGCAGCACGCCCACGGTCATGGCGTACCCCGCATCGATGTCCAGCACCTGCATCAGCCGGGCCGCGCCCGCCAGATAGGCCACGGCCAGCCCGGCAAGGCAGCAGCACAGGGCCAGCGCGACATGGGCCGGACGGAGGGGGGTATCCCCCGCTTCACGCCCGCGCAATCCCCGCAGCCCGCCGAACCCGGCGATGCAGGCCATGCAGGCGAACCCGAACAGGTAGCCCCCGGTCGGCCCCAGCAGATGGGCGAATCCGGCCTTGCCGCCGGAAAACACCGGCAGACCCATCACCCCGGCCAGCACGTACAGCAGCATGGCCCCGCCCCCGCGCACAGGGCCGAGCACCAGCCCGGCAAGCGCCACGAACAGGGTCTGCAAGGTCACCGGCACCGGCCCCACGGGCAGCATGACCATGGCCCCCACAGCGATGAGCGCGGCCATCAGGGCCGTCCAGACAAGGCGGTGCAGGCCTGCCAGCGGGGCGTCGTGCATGTGTCTCCCGTCCGCGCATCGGCGCGGGGTTGTGGTGTGCGCCCGCAACATAGGGCCACGGCCCGCGCCGGTCAACGAGGAGCGCAGAGGCAGCGCGGCAGTGATCGCGGCTCGCACCTGACCGGGCGCTCCCCTGCCCTTGCCAGCGAATCCCTGTCTTTCGGTTTCCCCCACCCGACGCCCGCTCACTGACGGTATGGAGCGCGGAGGGGTGTCAGGCAAGGAAGGCTCGCTGGCCGCGACCGGAGTGTACTCTTTGGTACATGACGGAAGCGGGCGGCGCAGCCTGACGCAGCATCACGCCCCTCCGCGTTCCATACCGACCGCGACCGGAGTGTACTCTTTGGTACATGACGGAAGCGGGCGGCGCAGCCTGACGCGGCATCACGCCCCTCCGCGCTCCATACCGGCGCTGGACGGGGGCAGGCTACCCTGCTATCCGAAACACCCATGTCCACCCCGTCTTCGCCCCCCCCCGGGCCTTCGGCCTCCCCCTGCCGACCCGACACGTACGCACCCGTCGTCGAGGTGCTCGCCTGTGGCCGCGTCTGGACGCTGGAACGCCATGCCGACCTCGAATCCTTGTGGGAAGAACTGGCCGCCTGCGACACGCCCAACCCCGTGGCGAATACCACCGGCACGGCGGACGCCGCCCGCGCCGCCTTCGTGGACGACGAGCGGCTGCCCTACTGGACCGAGTTGTGGCCCGCCAGCCTTGGCCTTGCGGAATGGCTGGCCGAAAACCGCGCCGCACTGCACGGTCGCCGCTGCCTGGACCTGGGCTGCGGGTTGGGCCTTACGGCCATCGTGGGGCAGTGGCTGGGCGCGCACGTCATCGGCATGGACTACGAGGAAGAGGCCCTGCGCTTTGCCCGGCTGAATGCCACCCGCAACGGCGTGGCGCAGCCCCTGTGGACGGTGATGGACTGGCGCGTGCCCGCCGTGGCCGCCCGCTCGCTGGACATGGTCTGGGCGGGCGACATCATGTACGAGCGCCGGTTCGTGGCACCCGTCAGCGACTTTCTGGACTATTCCGTGGCACGCGACGGAGTGGTCTGGGTGGCGGAACCGGGCAGAAACGTGTACGCTACCTTCCGGGAAACCTTGGAGGCCCGTGGCTGGACCACGCGTTGCGCCCGCACCATGCAGGTGGATGCGCTGTACCGGCAGGCCGAACGTGTCACCATACATCTCTGGGAGATGCGTCCACCGCACGCGTAGAGGATGCCCCTCTGAAAGACATTTTTCGGATATCCCCGCCTCCAGACCGCCCGTTCACCGCAGGACACCGCCACCGCAACCACAGGAGCCGTTATGGGCCGCACCATCCGCTTCGGCGTCTCCCTCGATTCCGACCTGCTCGAAAAGTTCGATGACCTGTGCGACGACCGCTGCTACCAGACCCGCTCGGAAGCCATCCGCGACCTGATCCGCAACACCTTGGTCCAGCAGGAATGGGAAGACACGGACCGCGAAATCGCGGGCACCCTGACCATCGTGTACGACCACCACAAGAGCGACCTGGCCCAGCGGCTGACCGAAATCCAGCACGACCATCACGGCATCATCATCACCGCGCTGCACGTGCACCTGGACCATCACAACTGCCTTGAGGTGCTGGTGCTGAAGGGCCCCGGCGTGGAAGTGCGCGCGCTGTCGCAGCGGCTCATTTCCACCAAGGGCGTGAAGCACGGCAAGCTTTCGCTCACGACCACCGGACAAGACCTCACCTAAGGATTTTTCAGGCATCACATGGAAGACGTACAGAACAGCCCAGCGCAGGTGGCCATGCCCATCGACCGCGTGGGCGTGAAGAACCTCAAGCTGCCCCTGGTGGTCCGCGACCGCGCCCAGGGCAGCCAGCATACCGTGGCCACCGTGGACATCGGCGTGGACCTGCCCGCCGAATTCAAGGGCACTCACATGAGCCGCTTCGTCGAGGCGCTGGAGAACTGGTCCGAGGAACTGGACTACAACTCCATGAAACGCCTGCTCGAAGACGTGAAGGAACGGCTGCACGCCCGCAAGGCGTATGCGCTGTTCCGCTTTCCCTACTTCGTGCGCAAGGCCGCGCCCGCCACGGCCAGTTCCGGCCTGGTGTGGTACGAATGCCGCCTGACGGGCGAGCTTGGCGACGGCAAGCCTTCGTTCCTGCTGGAACTGGAAGTGCCGGTGATGACCGTGTGCCCGTGCTCCAAGGCCATCAGCGACGAAGGGGCGCACAGCCAGCGCGCCGTGGTGCGCATGTCCATCCGCATGACCGGGTTCAGCTGGATGGAAGAGTTCATCGACCTGGCCGAGGCGGCGGGTTCGTCGCCGGTGTACACCCTGCTGAAGCGCGAGGACGAAAAGTACGTCACCGAGGACGCCTTCGCCCACCCCACCTTTGTCGAGGACGTGGTGCGCGCGGCGGCCCAGCGGCTGGAAGCCCACCCGCACGTGGCGTGGTTCCGGGTAGAGGTGGAAAGCTTCGAATCCATCCACTGCCACAACGCCTTCGCCAGCATAGAGCGAGAGGTGCGCAAGGGCTAGCCGCCCCTGCCGCCGGACGCGGTCGTGCCGGACAAGATCATGTTGTAACGGCGGCAGTGTGGCACCGCATCGCCACCGCCCAGTTGGCCTTTCGCGCCCCGCCTGATCCCTCTGGGCATTGCCCGATCCCCCGCACGGCAGGCATCCCCGGCAACCATCCGCAGGGGATGCCTTTTTCACGCGTGCCCGGCACACGGCACCAGACCGCCCCGCATCCACTGTGCGCGATTACTCTCTCCCCGCCCCCGTGACAGGCGGCGTGATCGGTTTTAGTATCTGTCTTGGGGATGGGGACAGGAGACGGGGGGAAGACCGCCTCCACGCAGGAGACACGTCATGATCGACGGATTCGGCACACCACTCAGCGCACTGGATGCCTTCGGCACGTCCATGGCCGTCACGGCCAACAACGTGGCGAACATGAACACGGACGAATTCCGTGCCTCCGACGTGCGCCTGCAAACTGGTTCTGCCGATCAGAGCGGGCAGGAACAGGGCGTGCAGGTGGCGGACATTCGCCAAAGCACCACCGAAGGCCCCCTGCGCATGGACCTGCGCCGCGAGGTGCACGAAGACGGTTCGGTTTCCGTGGAACAGGGCCTCGTCGAAGGCAGCAACACCGACGTGGCCAAGGAAATGGTGAACATGATCACGGACCAGCGCGCCTTCGAGGCCAACGCCGCCGTGGTGCGCGCGCGGGACGAGATGACGGGGATACTGGTGGACAGGTTCGTCTAGGGACGAAAACCTGCCACCACCCGGAAGGGCCTTGCGCGCACACCGCGCGATGCCTATCTGAAAAGTGAGCGAAAGAATCAGGAAGGCCCACAGCAACCAAGGGGCATCGCCCCGCAATTCACCGGCGCACGCGCCGGGCAGAGCCAAGGCAACATGCGCGCCGCGCACCCCAAAGGGTACGCGGCGCGCTTCTTTTTCGCCTTTCTCCCGCCTTTTGGAGGATGGCCGCTACAACAATTCCAGATGCCGCAGCAGCACCACGGTGCCGAACAGCGTCAGCGCGGAAAGCATGGTACTTACTACAATGGCCCGCGAGGTATCACGCGTGCCCGCGCCGTAGCTTTCCGCCACCACGTAGGCCACCGCCGCCGTGGGCATGGCCGCGAACAGCACCCCCATGCCCAGCCACTGCCCGCGCACCCCGAACGCCCACAGGCACAGCCAGGTCAGCGCCGGGTGGGCGAACAGCTTCACGCTGTTCACCACCACCTGCCGGGCCAACGGCGAAAGCGCCTGCGGGTCGCATTCCCCGCTGCCATCCCTCATACCCTCGGGCGGACAGCCCGCGCCCTCGGCGGTCAGTTGCGCGGCCAGCACCATGCCAATGCCGAACAGCGCGCACGGCGATGCGGTAGCCCCCAGCATGGAGGCCATGGCGGCCACCGGTCGGGCCAGCCCCAGCCCGGAAAGGCTCACCGCCACCCCGGCCAGCGAGGCCAGCAGGATGGGGTTGCGCCCAAGGGCCACCGCCACTTCGCGCAGCACCCGCCACGACATGCCGCCGCCCTTGCGGATGGTCTCCAGCCGGGCCATGGTCACCAGCAGCACCGCAAGGCACAGCACGGAAACCATGCCCCCGGCCAGCACCGCATCGTCGTTGCCCGGCACCAGCGATGTCACGATGGGCAGCCCCAGGAAGGCGCTGTTGGGAAAGCTGGCGGCCTGGGCCAGCACGGCCACGTCCGGGCCATGGCGCCGCCCCCAGCGCGAACACAGCAGGTAGCCCAGCGCAAAGGCCAGCAGCATGCCCGCCACCGTGCCCGCGGCAAAGCCGCCGCGCGCCAGTTCTTCCGGCGTCTTGCGGGCCACGGCGTAAAACAGCAGCGCGGGCAATGATACCCGGAACACGAACTGGTTCAGGGCTGCCGGGGTGCCCTTGGGCAGGCTGCCCATGCGTTCCACGCACATGCCCAGCACGATGATGCCGAACACCGGGACCAGGGCGGAAAGGATGTCGAGCACGGAAACTCCCGGGCGGGCGCGAAACCGCCGGACGTTGGCAGATGTCGGGCGACCTGGGCGCGCCGCAACGATTGCCGATGAGAGGGACCCCACGAACATACGGCGGTGCGGCCATGCGGGCAAGGTACGCACCTGCCGGATACTGCCCCGCCCCGTGCATCACATCGGTGCGTCTGCCTGTACTGCCTGCCGCCCCCTGCCCGGCACGAACGCCCTGCGTTCCCTGTCCCGTACGTGCGCTGCCGCACGCACCGCCGCGCCCGCGTGGCGGCATGATGACGCGTGGGTGGTGCTTCCCCCGGGCCGGAACGCCGAAGCCGCTTTTTTCGCTCCTATACTTGACTTCGCGTCAGCGAATTGACACTGATGGAGCCAGACGCGCCATGCCGCCCGTGCTCCGGACTTCCAACGCCGGTGCCGCCGGGTTTTCGGTCCGCACGCACGGCTGCCTGCCAGGTGGCGTAACGGACGACGCAGCGGACGACATGACGGGTTGCCCCTGCCGCGCGTGACGGACAGGCACGACGGGCCGGGGCGCGCATCAAGGTGGCGCGGGGGGAAGCGGGACACACTCAGCGAGCCTTCCGGGAGAGGGAATGGATCTCGACACCAGCGGCATCATTGGCCAAAGCACATCGCTCAGGGACGTCTTCCGCATTCTGGCCAAAGTGGCCCCCACCGACAGCACCGTGCTGGTCACGGGCGAATCGGGCACCGGCAAGGAACTGCTGGTGCGCGCGCTGCATTCCAACAGCCAGCGCCGGTCCATGCCCTTCGTGCCCATCAACTGCGGTGCCATCCCCAAGGAACTCCTGGAATCGGAGCTCTTCGGACACGAGAAGGGCGCCTTCACCCATGCCATCCGCTCGCGGCCCGGCCGGTTCGAACTGGCCGACGGCGGCACCATCTTCCTGGACGAAATCGGCGAGATGGACCTGACGTTGCAGGTCAAGATCCTGCGCGTGCTGCAGGAAAAGGAAATCGAGCGCGTGGGTGGCGCGGGGGTGAAGAAGGTGGACGTGCGCATCGTGGCCGCCACCAACCGCGACCTCGAGCGCGAGGTATCCGCCGGGCGCTTCCGCGAAGACCTGTACTACCGGCTCAACGTCATCCCCCTGCACCTGCCCGCCCTGCGCGAACGCGGCGGCGACATCCTGGTGCTGGCCGATCATTTCATGCACCGCTTCTGCGAGCGCAAGGGCCGCCGCTGCCTGATGCTTGCGCCCGACACGCGCAAGGTGCTGGCCGCCTATTCGTGGCCGGGCAACGTGCGCGAGCTGGAAAACTTCATGGAGCGGCTCAGCATCCTCGCCGACGATGACGTGGTGCCCCCCGCCGACCTGCCCCGCAAGATCCTGGACGAGGTGGGCGACATCGTCTCCCTGCCGGAACCGACCCCGCCCGACCCGCTGCCCGTGGCCGGGGGCGCCGCGCCCGGTGGCATGCCTGCGGGCTTCAGTTGGCCCACCATCACCGACCTGCGTGACAAGGGCCTGAACCTCAAGGATTTTCTGGACACGGTGGAAGAACGCCTGCTGGACGAGGCCCTGACCATGGCCGAAGGCGTGAAGAACCAGGCGGCGGAAATCCTGGGTATCAAGCGCACCACGCTCATCGAGAAGCTGAAGAAGAAACGGGCCGACTCGTGACCGCGCCCCGTCATCCGGAGGCCTGAGCGGGTTGGCACGGTCCGGGTACGGAGCGGACAAGAGGCGCCGGACGCACCACCGTGAACCGGACGAAAGGGGCGAAACGGGCGCAGGTATCCGCCGCTGCACGTTTTTTGCTAGGGGTTAATGCCCGCGTCGGTTTTTTCCCGCCGCGATGCCGGGCGGCATGTAGCCCCTGCCGCATGCCCATGTACGCGCACATGCACAGGATTTTTGCGTGAAACGACCCTCCGCCGCCGGTCTTGCCCGGCTGCTCCTCATCGCGGCCCTTGCCGGGCCGCCCGCCACGGCCGCGTACGCGGCCTCGTGGCAGTGGAGCGGCCTGCCCGACCGCGAGCGGGTGACCATCACCCTCGATCGCCCCGGCGACGTGGACGTGGCCCGCACCGGGCGGCAGACCCTGTCGCTGACCTCGCGTGCCGTGGGCGCGGCCCCCGCGCGCATGGGCGGTGCGGACCCGGCAGGCGCGGCGCTGGTGGGCGAGGTGGCCCCGCAGCCCGGCGGCCTGCGCATCGACACGCGCACGCCGGGGTTCGGCTACGTGGTCACCCGGCCCGCCCCCGACAGGGTGGTGGTGGACATCTTCCGTGACCCCATGGGCGAACGCTGGACAGCCTCCGATGGCGGGCAGCCCCCTGCCCAGGCCCCGGCCCCGGCATCATCCAACACCGTACCTGCTGAACAGGCACCCCGGACGGCGCTACCCGCCCCTGCGGCAACACCCGCCACTCCCGCACCGGCGCCCTCCACCGCTCCCGCACCGGCCCAGAACGGCGCCCGGCAGCCGCGCGTGGTCGAGCGCGCCATCACCGATGGCGGCGAGACCGGCCAGCCCCCTGCCCAGGCCGCGCCAACGGGCGGGATCATCGGCAAGCTTTCTCCCGGCCCGGGCACAGCGCCCCCCGCGCAGGTGACAGGCCAGATTGGGGGCCAGACCGGGGGCCAGACCGGCGCCACGCCCCCGGCGCAGCCGCAACCCGACGCGCCTCAGGCCGCTGCAAAGGCCCCCGCGCAGGCCCCCGAACAGCCGCGCAGTTTTTTTGCCGTGCCCTATTCCGTCCGGGCGCGCATCAACTCCGGCGGCCCTTCCGAATGGCCCGAGGAAGCGGCTGCGTCCGCCCCGGCCACACCCCCCACGCCGGTGCCCTCGCGCGGCGAAGCCGGTCCCGCCGCCACGGCCAGTCAGGATGCGCAACCCGCCACGCCGCAAACCGTGGCCCAGGCGCCCGATCAGGCGGGCGAACCGGATAAGGATCAGGCCAAGGGGCAGGGCGAGGCGCGCAAGTCCGCCGCCCCCCGTCCCGATGGTCCCACGCCGCCACCGCAGCCCGACGGCCAGCCCACGCCCCCGGTCACCGGCAACGCCACCTCGCCGCAGGCCACGCAGGCCGTGGCCGAAGGCAAGGCCGCGACCAACGCCAGCAATGCCACCCAGGTGGTGTACGTGGACGAAAAGGGCAATCCCGTTCCCGCGCCGCCGGTCCCGGCAGACCTGCTGGAGCAGGCCAAGACCTTCATGGTCAACGCCGACTATCCCAAGGCCATGGAACTGCTGGAAACCCTGAAGGGCCTGCGCGACACGCCCAAGGACATGTACGAGGAGGTGCTGTACCTCATCGGCGACGTGCTCTACGCGCAGAACAAGGACAACATTCTTCCCGTCTTCGACAAGATCATCACGGCCACCAGCGAGGCCATGAACTACAACCTGAAGTCGCACCGGGTGCCGCAGGCCCTGTTGCGCCTCGGCCTGCTGAACACGCGCATCGGCAACTCGCAGGAAGCCGAAGGCTACTTCAACCTGCTGCGGCGCCAGTACCCGCACGACGAAAACGCCGCCCTGGCCATGTACTACGCGGGCGAAGAGGCCTACAAACGCGGCGACTACCAGAAGGCAGCGGACAAGTTCCAGTCCATCGTGCAGGACTTTCCGGAAAGCAAGTACGTGCGCGAAGGCTCCGTCAGCCTGGCCCGCACCCTGTACAAACTGGGCTACTACCAGCAGGCCGCCTCCATCCTCGACTTCGTGGACAAGCGCTGGGGCCGCTTCTACCTGGAATATCCGCAACTGCTCACCGTGGCCGCCGACGTGTCCGACCACCTGGGCAAGCTGGACGATGCCCGCGCCAACTACTGGCTGTACTACAACATCAATCCCGACGCGGACGACATCGACACCGTGCTGGCCCGGCAGGGCGACATCCTGGCCAAGCAGAAGCAGCCCGAGGCCGCCCGGGTGATCTACGAAGAGGCGGTGCGCCGCTTCCCGGACAAGGACGGCGGGCTCATCTCGCTGATGCGTCTTGCCGAGGAAGGCATCCACGACACGCCGAGCATCGCCGAGATGGTCTCGGTGTTCCAGCGGCCGGACAACACCCGTCCGGTGCAGGCGTACACCACCATCATTTCCGGCCATCCGCAGAGCCCGCTGGTGCCGCTGGCCCGGCTGAAGCTGACCATGTGGTACCTGTGGAACCGCCAGTTCCCCGAGGCGCTGGCATCTGCCGTGGAATTCACCCAGGCCCACCCCGGCAGCGACATGCTGCCCAAGGTGCGCGAAATCGCGCTGCAAAGCTTCACCCAGATGGTGGCCGAAGCGGTGCCCGACGGCAACTATGGCCGCATCCTGCAACTGTGGGAACAGTACCCGCTGATTCAGGAGAACGAGAAGGATCTGTCGGTGGACACCCACGTGGCCATCGCCCTCAGCTATGCCAACACCGGGCAGCCCCAGAAGGCGCTGGAGATGCTGGACGGCTTCCTGAAGGGGCCGAAGGATCCCAAACACGGCGAAACCGTGCTGGCCCTGGCGCTCAAGGTGTATCTGGAAACCCAGAACTGGCAGCGCATCGCCGACGTGATGCAGGGCGTGTCCGGGTGGAACCTGTCCGACCCGGTCCAGAAGCAGGCGGACTACGCGCTGGCCCTGGCCCAGGAAAACCTGGGCCACCCCGACCTGGCCGTGCCCCTGTGGCAACGCCTGTACGACCGCAAGGACCTGCCCCAGGAACAGCGCGCCTACGTGGGCTACTTCCTGTCGCGCGACGCGGAGCGCAAGCGCGAACTGGAAAAGGCCTACCTGCTCACCCGCGAGACCCTGTCCGACTTCCTTGCCGTGGCCCAGGCCAGCCCGGAAAAGGAAGACACGCCGCGCATCAAGGAAAGCCTGCTCTCGCTCATGGACATCACCGAGGCGGCGGGCCGCCTGCGCGAATCGCTGGACTGGACCGACCAGTACGCCAAGTACGTGCCCGATTCCGACCCCGGCTACGCGGCCATGCGCTATCGCGTGGCGCGGTTGCAACGCAAGATGGGCAACGTGGACGCCTGGAAGACCACCCTGGAAGACCTGGCCCGACGCGACCCGCAGTCGCTGTACGGACGCATGGCCGCGTCCGAACTGCGCACCACCGACGTGACCAAGGGCCTTTCCGGCTTCACCCAGGACTCGCAGCAGTAGCGCCCGGCACCTCCAGGCAGCGGCCAGGCAGCAGGAGACCGCCACAGATGCCGTGCCCGACGCCGCCCGGCCGCCCGGCCTTGTCCCGCTTCCCCCATCTCCGCTGTTTCCGTTTTCGCGCGCATCTGGCATAGGACGGATACGGCCCCACCGGCGTGGTTCCGCGTTGGTGCGGATTGCCCGAACAGCCCACAGGACATCCCACCGGACAGGCCGCCAGACAGGCCACCGGACAGGCCACCCCTTTCCGTATGTCCGCCCTTTCCCGCAGGAGGCCGCCATGCACGACAGGCATCTGGACACCGGACACGCCATCGACCGCAACCCCGTGGTGGCGGGCATGTTCTACCCGGACGACCCGGACCTGCTGCGCCATACCGTGCGCGAACACCTTGCCGCCGCCCCGCGCGACCCCGCCCCCACCCTGCTGGCCATGGTGCCCCACGCGGGCTACGTGTATTCCGGCGAGGTGGCCGGGCAGACCCTGGGGGCGGCCAACCTGCCCGACACCATCGTGCTGCTGGGTCCCAACCACACCGGGCTTGGGGCGCCGCTGTCCGTCTGGCCGGGCGGCAACTGGCACACCCCCCTCGGTCCGGTGCCCGTGGACGAGGACCTGGCCGACGCCCTGGCCGAATCGGACGCGGGCTTCACCCGCGATACCGCCGCCCACGTGCGCGAACATTCCATAGAGGTTGTCCTGCCCTTCCTGCAGGAATACACGCCCGACCTTGCCATCGTGCCCGTGGCCGTGGCCGAGCCGGACCCGCAGGCCCTGCGCGAGGCCTCGCAGGCCCTGGCGGGGGCACTGCGCCGCATGGAGGCCGCCGGACGGCGGGTGGCCATGGTGGTGTCGTCGGACATGAGCCACTACGTCACCCATGCCGATGCCGCCCGGCTGGACCGCCTGGCCCTGGCCCGCATCGAGGCGCTGGACCCCATGGGCCTGTACGCCACCGTGCGCGACAGGGGCATCTCCATGTGCGGCGTGCTGCCCGCCACCCTGGGGCTGCTGGCCGCACTGGACATGGGCGCCCAGACCGCGCGGGTGGTGGCCTATGCCACCTCGGGCGAGGTCAGCGGCGATATGCAGCGGGTGGTGGGGTATGCGGGGGTTCTGGTGGCCTGACAGGTTTCGGTGCGACATACACCGCATCCCCCTGCGGAAACAGTTTCTTTCAGCCTCCGGCGGGCAAGGGGCTTCGCCCCCTGCACCCCCGCAAAGGAATGCAGCAATCCGGTCTGTCGGGCACGTGAACGAACAGGGACAGCGCATTCAACTGCACGTCGCATAGCCACAGGGCACGCGTAATCAGCTATATTGGCTTTACATGATGGGGGTGCAGGGGGCGAAGCCCCTTGCCCGCGCCGGAGGCGTAAAAAACGTCCTCACCCGCCCCCACCTTGTACCTTCCGGCACGAGCGGCCCCGCATATTGACGGCGGGCGGCAGCGGTGTCATTTTTCGCGCGGCTGCGGGCGACGCTCCCGCGCCCACCGGTGCGCCGCGCGCTGCGCGCGGCCCGGCAGCCTTCCCGCGCCACCCAACGGAGCCCCCGTGACCACGCAATACCGTCTCGAAGAGACCACCCCCGGCGCCCAGTGGGACGCCTTTGTCGAGGCATCCCCCAACGGCACCATCTTCTCGCTGTCCGCATATCTGGCCGCCGTGCGCCAGCCGAGCCGCCTGTACTGGTGCCTGAACGGCAACGAACGCCGCGCCGCCGTGGCCGTCACCGAATCGGCGGACGGCACGTGCGCGGTGCAGCACGACTTCGTCATCCACAACGGCATTCTTTTCGCGCCGCCCGCCAACAAGCAGAACCGCTCCACGGTGTTGTCCGAGCGGTTCGAGATCGCCACGGACGTGGCCGCCGCCCTGTCGCGGCGCTACGCGCGGGTGGAACTGGCCCTGTCGCCGCAGGTTACCGACATCCGGCCCTTCCTGTGGCACAACTACGGCAGGGACGATGCCCCCCAGTACGTGGCGGACGTGCGCTACACCGCCTACGCCAGCCTTGCGGGCTTTGCCGATGCCGCCACGCCGGAAGACGTGCCCCTGTTTCCGGAAATTTCCTATTCGCGCCGCCAGGAAGTGCGCAAGGCGCTGAAAACCGGCGTGCGCACCACCGAAGACGCCACGCCGGACGACCTTTCGGCCTTCTACGCCCTGACCATGGCCCGCCAGTCCATCGACGTGGAGCGCGAACGGCTGGACGAACTGCGCGACCTGGCCGCCGCCGTGTTGGCGGGGGGCTTTGGCCGGTTGTTCGCCACGCGCACCCCGGAAGGGGAACTGGCGGCCATGGCCCTGTTCGGCATGGACAGCAAGCGCGCCTACTACCTGTTCGGCGCGGGCGACCCGCACCTGCGCAACACCCCCTGCGGCACCGCCGTGCTGTGGGACGCCTTCGGCCAACTGGCCCGCGCGGGCGTGACCGAGGTGGACCTGGAAGGGGTGAACAGCCCCCGCAGGGGCTGGTTCAAGCTCAGCTTCGGGGCGGACATCCTGCCCTACTACCAGTTGGTCAAGGACGGCCCCGAACCGGTGATGCCGGAACAATAGCGGCCAGAACGCCGCTGCGCACCCACTGAAAATGCGAAGGGGCGGGGGCCTGTACCCCCGCCCCTTCATGCGAAGCAAATCCGGCACCGCAGAGCGCGCCATACGACGCGCACCACGGAAGGATGCGTCTACGCCTCTTCTTCCTCCAGCGTGTACCCGGCGCTCTCCACGGCCTCGCGCAGCATGCGCGTATCGACGCACACCGCAGGGCCGTAAGTGATCTCGCCGGTGGCCAGATTCACGTTCACTTCCTCGATCCCGGCCCTGGTCTGGATGGAGGTGGTCACGGTGGCGGCGCAATCCGGGCTTTGCAGCCCCTTCACCCTGTACTTTTTCATGGGAAATCCTCCCCGCGTGGGCGGCATGCCGCAGGCGCGGCGCACGATGTGAAGGGAAACGCCGGGGCAGCCACCGGCGCGCGACGACACTTCGTCTTCAATGCCGAGACTATACCGCTTTTATCCTACTGCGCAAGTAGGATTTGACCCCTTGCGCCCCCCCCATGAATGCCTTACCTCAAGGAACCATCCGTGGCGGGCCAGGCGTGGCCGACGGGTTTCCTGGCCTCCCCCGGTCCATCTGATCTTTCCGTTTTCCCCGTTTTCCCAGCCGACGGCATGCCGCCCCCTGCACCACAACCCCCACACCCCATGCTTGAACTGGATTTCACCACTTCCGGCTACGTGTACATGGCGCTCATCTGGGCGGGCGCGGGCATTGGCGCGGCGGTTCTGGCCCGGCGGCAGGGCCGCAACCCGCTGTTGTGGTGTGTGGTCTGCCTGATCGCGCCCATCGCCCTGTTCTACCTGGCGGGCGAGCACAGCGGCCGCGAGGACGCACGCACCAAGGCCCGACGCGAACAGGCCCAGGCATCCGCCAACGGCAAGGGCACCGAATAGCCTGGCGCCGCCGCCACCCCCTTCATTCACCCGTGCCGGGGCATCCCGGCCTTTCACCAGCATACCACCGGACCATGAGCGACCGTACCTTTCATATCCTGACCTTCGGCTGCCAGATGAACGTCAACGATTCCGACTGGCTGGCCAGGGCACTCGTGGCACGCGGCTTTACCGAGGCCCCCCTGGGCAAGGCCCGCGTGAACATCGTCAACACCTGCTCGGTGCGCGACAAGCCGGAGCAGAAGGTCTACAGCGTGCTCGGGCGCATCCGCCAGGCCACCCGCAAACTGCCCGACGCCTTTGCCGTGGTGGGCGGCTGCGTGGCCCAGCAGATCGGCTCCGGGTTCTTCACCCGCTTTCCCCAGGTGCGCCTGGTGTTCGGCGGCGACGGCTCGTCCATGGCCCCCCAGGCCATCGAACGGCTGTGCGCGGAACCGGGCCTGCGCGTCTCGCTGCTGGACTTTTCCGAAGAATACCCCGAACGCGACGCGCAACTGGATGCCGGGCCGGTGGCCCCTTCCGCCTTCGTGAACATCATGCAGGGGTGCGACAACTTCTGCGCCTACTGCATCGTGCCGTACACGCGGGGCCGCCAGAAGTCGCGCGGGGCCGACGCGGTGGTGCGCGAATGCGCGGAACTGGTGCAACGCGGCGCCAGGGAAATCACCCTGCTCGGCCAGAACGTCAATTCCTACGGGCAGGACGCGGAAGCCGCCCGCCAAGCTACCATGGCGACCATGGCGACGGCGGCGGGTGACGGCAAGGCCGTGACCTTCGCCGAGTTGCTGCACCGGGTGGCCGCCCTGCCGGGCCTTGACCGGCTGCGCTTCGTCACGCCGCACCCCAAGGACATCGCGCCGGAGGTCATCGACGCCTTCGGCACGCTGGACAACCTGTGCCCGCGCCTGCACCTGCCCCTGCAATCCGGGTCGGACCGCATCCTGAAGGCCATGGGCCGCAAGTACGACATGGCCCGGTACATGGATATCGTGCACCGGCTCAAGGCTGCCCGCCCGGACATCCAGCTTTCCACCGACATCATCGTGGGCTTTCCCGGCGAGACGGAACAGGACTTCGAGGACACCCTGGCGGCCATGCGGGCCGTGGGCTTTGCCGCCAGCTTCTCGTTCTGCTATTCCGACAGGCCGGGTACCCGCGCCGACATGCTGCCCGGCAAGCTGGACGCCGCCGAAAAGGCCGCCCGCCTGGCCCGCCTGCAGGAATGGCAGAATGATTATACTGAACAATGCTTGCGGAACATGGTAGGGTTGCACACAATGGTGCTGCTGGACGGCATGAGCAGGAAGCCCGGCATGCCCCCCGCCAATGGGGATGAAATCGGGCATGACGGCGCGGCGGGCACCCCCGGCGGCGAAAGCTGGCAAGGACGCGACCCCTACGGGCAACTCGTCAACGTGGTGCTGCCCGTCAGGCCTGCATGCGGGCCTGAACGCGGGCCTGAACGCCGGCCCGAACGCGGGCCCGATGGCGGGCCGGAAGGCTGGCTGGGGCACATCGTGCCGGTCACCATCGTCGAGGCCAAGAAGCACTCGCTGCGCGGAGTCTTGCGGGCATGATCCGCTTTCGGCACCGCATCGCCCGCAAGCCCGTGCAGGCCATACTGACCTGAATGGCCGTACTGGCCGTACAGATGCAGGCACCATGCGAAGACGCCCGCCGGGGCGCACAGGCTGGTATCCCATGATAGAAATGAAGGTCGTGGGGCTGTCGCTGGACGACGCCACCAAGGCGCCGATCCTCGTCCTGCGCCGCGAGGCCGGAGAGGAACTGCTGCCCATCTGGATAGGGGCCATGGAAGCCATGGCCATCTCCATCGCGCTCAACAGCGTGGACGTGCCGCGCCCGCTCACCCACGACCTGCTGCTGAACACCCTGCGCTCGCTGGGGGCGCAACTGGTGGCCGTGGACGTGGTGGACCTGCGCGACGGCACCTACTTCGCCGAACTGGACGTTCTGCTGAACGGCTCGCGCACCCGCGTGGACTGTCGCCCCTCCGACGCCATCGCCCTGGCCCTGCGGGCCGACGTGCCCATCTTCGTCAGCGAGGACGTGCTGCGCCGCGCCGCCGAAGACCGCCTGCGCCCCAATCTGGACGAGAACGCCGTCCGCCGTCCCACCGACGCCGCGTCGGCCATGGCCCGCGAGGAAACCGCCCGGCGCGGCGTGCGCCGCAAGGCGGGCCAGCCACCATGGGCCGACGGCGAGGCGGGCAGCCCCATCAGCATGGAGCAGATAGCCCGCGTCCGCGAGGCCGTGGGGGATCCGAACGCCGCGCATCCAAAGGCTGACCAGGCCCCGAACCAGTCAGCAGACCCGTCAGCAGACCACCCGCGCGACCCCCACGATCTGGAAGAACAACTGGCGGAACTGCTGCGCTCGCTGGACCCGGAAACCAAGTACCGCATGTAGCGTGACGGCAGGCCGACGCCACCGGGCCGTCGTTGCCATGCGGTGTCCCGCCGGGGCGCGGCTTTCACGCGCCGACAGGTCGCCAGCGCCCGCCGGTCACGTTTGCCCCCGGTCACGTTTGCCCCCGGTCACGTTTGCCGTCATACGCTTCCGCCCCCCTGCCTTCCCGTGTCCCCCTTCCTCTCCTTTCGCCGCCGGGCACCTGGCCCATGCACCGGGCGCGGGGTTGCGCCGGTTCCGCCCGTGGTGTAGCGGTGGCCCACCATTCCCTCACGCGCGCGACCGTCCCGCACACCCCGCACGGGCAACCCGCATTCGCAGCCTGAACACCGCAGGCACGCGGCGGATGCCCGCTCGCCGGCACCTGCGCGCGCCTACGCCCGGAGCCACCCCGATGATCGACCTGCACGTGCATACCTGCTTCAGCGACTCTTCCATGACACCCGCCACCGCCGTGCGCTTCGCCCGTCTTGCGGGCTATCGCGCCGTGGCCCTCACCGACCACGCCGACGGCTCGAACATGGACCTCATCCTCCGCCAGGTGCTGCCCATGGCCCGCCAGTACGGGCTGTACGCGGGCATAGAGGTCTTTGCCGGGGTGGAACTGACCCACGTGCCCCCGGCCCTCATCCCCGACGCCATCAGGGAAGCGCGGGCCCTAGGCGCGCAACTGGTGGTGGTGCACGGGCAGTCGCTGGCCGACGTGGTGGAGACGGGCACCAACCTTGCCGCCATCGAGGGCGGCGCGGACGTGCTGGCCCACCCCGGCCTGCTCACCGCAGAGGACGCCGCCTACGCCGCCGAGCGCGGCGTGCTGCTGGAAATCACCACCCGCCCCGCGCACGCGCTGTCCAACGGCCACGTGGCCATCACCGCGCGCGCGGCGGGCGCCCGGCTGGTCATCAACAACGACGCCCACCGCAAGGAAGACTTCGTGTCCGCCGAAAAGCGCCGCGCCGTGGCCCTGGGCGCGGGCCTTTCACCTGCCGAGATCGAGGCCGCCGAACAGACCCAGCGGCAGTTGGTGGAGCGGTTGGTGCGCACCGCCCGCTAGGGGGTGCCTCCAAATTGTCTTTTTGTCCGTTGGCTAACCGACCCGAAGGGCGCACAGCGTGCCCGTTAAGCGAGCTTGCGAGCTTTACGGGCATCGAGCGCAACGCGGTCAAACTTCACCTGCCATGGCTCTGCTGTCCCTATCCGTAAGGTTCGCTTTGCTCGCCTAACGGCTAAGGCTCAGTCGGATACAGCAAGAGTATGCTCCCTCATGGCAGGCTCGTTTTCCTTGCCAACGAACAAAAATCCTAATTTGGAGAAAGCCCCTGGGCTGTTCCACTTCACGCTTCCCCCCCTTACGGATACTGCATCGCACCCCGGCCTAAAGTTCCGCCCCGAACTGCCGATGGGAACCATGTACCGCGGCTGTCCGGCCACCGGTTCCCCATCCCGCAGAGGTGCGGCCATGCTCGACTATTACAGATTCAAGGAAATTCACGACCTGTTCATGAAAGGCAAGACCGAGGAAGCGCGGCACGTACTGATGGAAATGCAGTCGCGTTACGTTTCCCTGTGCGACGAAAACACCATGCTGAAAATGCAGGTGCAGGAATTCGAGGACATCCTCTACCTGTCGCGCAATCTTGTCTTTGACGGGTTCTGCTATTGGCTCATCACCGGCAACATCAAGCAGGGGCCGTTCTGCCAGAGCTGCTACAACCGTGATGGCGTTCTGGTGCGGCTTGTCGCCCATGAGGGCACATGGCAGTGCGCCACCTGCGGCACCGTGCACGACCGCGATCCGCGCTACGGCATGCCCGCGCCCGGCTTCGGGCTGGGCGCTGCGCTGGCCACGGCCCATGATGCCGAGCGTACCGCCCTTGCCGGGCTTGCCGACCTTGCCAGCAGGGCAGGCCGGGCCGCCAGCCATGGCGCGGGCGACGACCTGGCTGCCGATCCCCCGCCGCCCGGCGTGCAATCCGTGCGTCCCGTCCGTGTCGGCAAGCTGCTGCCCTTCGTGAAATAGCCCCATCCACGCATGCCATTCATCAACGGCCCGCCCCCGCGAGGGGGGTGGGCCGTTGTCATTCCGGATGCCGAAAATGCCCGCATGTACCGGCCACGCTAAAGTTTCCCCCGCTGCCGCCGATGAAACCGGTACACGGGGCGATCCCCCGGAAGGAAGGCCACACATGCAGTCCGCAGCCAGACACGCCACCCCGGCCCATCGCGCGCCCGACCGCCTTGCCGCCACGGCGGCCCAGGCGCTACAGGCCTTGGACTCGTCCGCGCGGGCCAAGGCACCCCGTCAGCCCCGCCCGCCCCGTCCCTTAGACGGCGTTACCGCCACCGGCCTCGCGGCCCTTGGCGTGCCCCCCACCATGCGCATGGCCGGACGCGGCGCGGCCAGCCTTTCCGACCTGGTGGATGCGGTGCGCGCGGAAACGTCGTGGGGCACCGTGCCGCGCACGGACGCCAGCCCGGCGCACGGGTTCGTCAGCGCGCTCATCCTGGCCCCGCGCGAGGAACTGAGCGCCGTGGACCGCCGCGCACTGCGCCAGACGGGCATCCGCAACGTGGCGGTGCTGACATCCGGCGCAGCCGCCGCACGCATGCTGGCCCGGCAGCGCCGCGCCCGCCCCGGAGAGCACGACACGGCCCCTTCCCCTGGCAATGCGACCCCTCCGTTTGACGTGGTGCTCTGCCACGAGCAACTGGCGGACATGACCGCCCTCGACCTGCTGCAACTGCTGCGTTCGTACCCGCGCCTGCTCGACCTGCCGGTGCTGGTGGTGTCCAGCGCGGCCACGCGCGAGGCGGTGCTGTCCTCCATCGGCGCGGGATGCAGCGGCTTTCTGGGCCGCCCGTACACCGTGGATACGCTGGACGGGCAACTGCTGCGCGCCCGGCGCGCGCTGGAAACGCGCACGGCACGCACCGTGGCCGAGGGCGTGCGGATGCTGTCGGACGAGGAATTCGACCAGGCCCTGGAGCGGTTCGCCAACGCGGCGACCGAAGCCGCCGACGAAGCCGAGGCCCATTTCCTGGAAGGCACGGCCCACCTGCTGCGCGAGCAATGGGACGCGGCCATCACCGCCTTCAACCGTACCTTGCGCTACAACGCCCTGCACGCCGATGCCTGCCTGGGGCTGGCCGATGCCTGGCGGGGCAAGGGTGACCTGGACAAGAGCCGCGAATTCCGCAGCCGCGCGGGCGAAATATACGCGCGCGCCCGGCAATGGCGGCGCGCCCAGAATATCTTCGCCGAACTGCTGGCCGAATCGCCCCCGGACACGCCCAATCCCCTGCTGGCGGAAGCCGCGCGCCTGCTGCGCGACGGGCGCATCGACGATGCGGCGGCCGCGCTGCTGGCTGGACGTGAACTGACCCCCGGTGCCCCCCTGCACGAACACGTGGCCCGCGCCTGCCAGTTCACCAGCGCGCCGGAACGCACCGCCGCCGCCGTGTGCCGCGCCCTTTCCAGCGCGGACCCGGAACTGGGCACCCAGTTGCACCGCCGCATGCTGGGCCGCTTCGGCACGGCGCTGCGCGTCGACGCGGACGGCCACGAGGAACCCGCCGGGCTGCTGGACCGCCTGCTGGGCGGCACGGTGCTGCACGACGTGGTCACCGTGGCCCGGCATACCCTGAGGGTGTTGCGCCAGTCGGGTATCTAGGTATCTGGGAACCGGGCAACCGGACAACCGCGCAGCCGGACAGCCGATGCCCGCAGGGTGCACCGCCGCCTTCTCCCGACCAACGACAAGACGCGCCGGATGCGAAAGCACCCGGCGCGTCTTCTTTGCAAAGCGGCAGGAACGGAGCGGCTATTCCTCGGCCACCTCGCGCAGCAGCCGGAACAGGGCGCGCCCGGCACGGGGGGGCTTGCCGGCCGCGCGTTCGGCCAGCGCGTCGCGCACCAGCAGGCGCAGGTGGCGCGGGTCCACGTCGGCCCACTGTTCCAGATAGGGTTGCAGGCGGTCTGGCCCGGCGGCCAGCAGTTCCTCGCGCAGTTCCTCGATGCGGTGGAAATCGTCATCCTCGGCCTGCTTCACGGCGCGCACCTCGCCCATCTGCGCGGACACGGCCTCCCAGCCCCCTTCCCGGATGACCCGGCCAATGTACTGCAACTGGCGCCGCCTGGCCTCGTGCGTGGACATGGCGTGCCATTCCAGCACCGCCCGTTCGAGCTCATCCGGCAGGCCCAGCGAGCGAACCCTGGAGGCGGGCAGCCGGACCAATTCCTGGCCCAGGGTCTGCATGGCGTTGCTTTCGCGCTTCTTCTGCGAGCGGCTCACGTCGCGTATGTCGTTGTCTGTCGCCACCCCGGACGGGGGCAGGGAGTCGGGTATCCTGCGTCGCGCCATGCGCGTTCTCCTTGTTGTCCTTGCGTGAATGATGCCGGTTCCCGATGTGCCGGGAACGGGCGAAGGGGGTGGCCAGGCAGGTGCCGGGGCTACCGGCGGCGCGGGCCGCCCATCAGGTCGGAAATATGCATCACGGGCAGGCCATGGGCACCGGCGGGCGCATCGGCACTGTGGCCGCCACCTTGCCTGGCGGTGTCGGGCTTGCCCCCCGGTGCCGCCCCGTCACGTGCCTGCGCGTCGGGTTCCTGGTCGGCAGGCTCATGGTCGTCGGGCGCGCGTTCTTCGGGCCGCACGGGCCGCCAGTGCTGCGCGCCCATCTCCACGAACAGTTCCACGCCCCGTTCGGGCACCCCCACCAGCAACACCAGGGTGCCGGTGGGTTCCAGCCGGTAGGCGTAATCGAACAGCCGCCGGGCCACCAGCGCCACGGGCACGCCCGCATCGGCGGCCACCTGCGCGGCGGCTTCGCGCAGCCGCGCCGCCGCCTCGCCATCCATGCCGATGCCGTCGAACGGCACGGGAACGGCCACCTGCCAGCCGTACATGGCCTGCACCCTGCGGCGGTTGTATTCCTGCGCCATGCTCAGCCGCATGGAGGACCTCCCGGCGGTGAAAACCGAAGAGCGCCAGGGCCGGAGGGCACCCGTGGCGTCCGTTCTAGCCGAAGTAGAGTCCCAGCAACGCCCCCCCCAGCACCATGAAGGCGATGACGCCGTTCAGGGTGAAGAAGGCCATGTTCACCCGCGACATGTCGTCGGGGCTGATGATGCGGTGCTCCCACGTCAGCACCCCGGCAATGACCGCCCACACCGCGTACCACGGCCAGCCCAGCGAGGCGGACCAGCCCGCCAGCAGCAGGAAGATGGCCGCGTTGGCATGGCAGAAGGCGGAAACCACCAGCGCGGTGGGCAGGCCGAAGTGGGCGGGCACGGCGTGCAGCCCCATGGACCGGTCGAAGTCCATGTCCTGGCACGAATACAGGATGTCGAACCCGGCCACCCAGAACAATACCCCCCAGAACAGCAGCACGGCGGGTACGGTGAACTGCGGATCCACGGCGATCCACCCGGCCACCGGGGCCAGCCCCAGCACCCCGCCCAGAAAGAAATGGCACAGCCAGGTGAAGCGCTTCAGCAGGCTGTACGAGGCGGCAACCAGCAACGCCACGGGGGCAAGGTACAGGCACAGCCGGTTCATCCCGGCGCAGGCGACCACGAACAGCACAGCCATGAACACGGTGAACGCCCCGGTCCAGGCCACGGAAATTTCGCCCGTGACCAGCGGGCGGCCCGCCGTGCGCGGGTTCAGCCGGTCGTACTTCAGGTCCACCAGGCGGTTGAAGGCCATGGCAAACGAACGCACGGCCACCATGGCCACGGTAAGCACCAGCAGGGGCACCAGGCCCGGCCAGCCCCCGGCAGCCAGAAAGGCACCGGCATAGGCAAAGGGCAGCGCGAACACCGAGTGTTCGATCTTGATCATGCGGCAGATGGCCGCAATGCGCGAAAAGGGATTCATGTAAGGGTCCGCCCGGTTATGTGGTCTACGCCGCCGTTTCCCGGCACGTTGCGTTGTCGGGTTCATGCTCCAGCGCCGCACGGACAAGGTCGAATTCGTCGCGGGCCAGCCCCTGCGCCTGTCGGCGCACAGCATCCATTTCTTCGTACCGCGAGAGCAGCAGGTCCACAAGCTCGGCGTCCAGCTTGCCGTCGCGGGCCTGGTCGCGCAGCACGGCGCGGGCCGCGTCGGGCGGCATGCCGCCCCGGTAGGGGCGATCCTCGGCGATGGCGGTGAACACGTCGGCCACGGCCACGATGCGCGCGGGCAGGGGCAGGTCGTCGCCCGCAAGCCCGTACGGGTAGCCGCTGCCGTCCATGCGTTCGTGGTGCAGCGCGCCCCAGGTGGCCACCTTGGTGAAGCCGGGGACAGAGGCCAGAATGTCCATGCTGTGCTCCGCATGGCGGCGCATCAGATGCATTTCCTCATCGTCCAGGCGCCCCGGCTTTTCCAGGATGTCCAGCGGAACGCCCAGCTTGCCGATGTCATGCAGCAAGCCCGCCACGTACAGGGCCTTGCACTGCGGGCCGTCAAACCCGGCCCAGCGGGCCAACAGGCGGGCCGTTTCCGCCACGCCGCTGGAGTGGGTGGCGGTGAAGGGACTGCGCGAGTCGATGACCAGCGAGAACAGCGTGGAAAACGAGATTATGCCATCGGCATCCAGAACCTCTTCTTCCAGCCTGCCGCCCGCACCGGTGTGCAGATGGCATTCCGGCGCGCGCAGCCCGGCGGCAAAGGCCGGGTCGGTCGTCAGGTCGTACAGGGCATCCAGCGCATCAGGCCGGAACAGGATGGAACGCCCCCGCTCCAGCCGTTCCATGGCGCGCGGAAACTGGCGGGCGGGGTCTTCGCCACGCCGCAGTTGCACATCCATCCTGTCGGCCATGTGGATGATGTGCGCGGCTGCGGGAACGCCGTCGTCCCCCTTGCCGTGGCACCACGGCGCATGGTGATGGCGCACCAGGCGCGCGGCCTCGGCCAGTCGCGGGCAGGTGCCCAGCATCACGGCCCCGGCGCGGGAGTGCGAATCCATGTCCTGCTCGAAAAGCAGCCCTTCCAGCGCCGCCTTCAGCGGCACGGCACCCGCGTCGTGCATCAGCGAGGCCAGCAGCAGTTCGCACCTGTCCCTGTCGGGCAGGCCAAGGCGCTCGGCAAGCCGCGCGGCGATGAACCCCACGTGCACGTGATGCGCGGCCACGGCCGGGCTCACCAGGTCGAGCGCACGGGAAAAGGCCACGGTCAGGTCGATGAGCCTGACTTGCAAAGGCTGCTGCATGCGTGTGTCTCTGACGGGACGGGCGGCCATCGCACTTTCCCCCGAAATGCGCGATGGCCGTTTCCTTCGCTCCGGCAACTACGGTGCCGGTTGATTGTTGGATATGATCGCCGTGATGCATGCCCCCGGCATGCGATACCCTGTATCGACAGGGGTTTGATCTACCCGCCGCACTCGGCAGGATCACCCTGCAACTTGTCCAGCGCATGGGCCAGCGCGGGCAGCACGGCGGCAAGGTTTTCGGCCACGGCCTTGCGGCTGCCGGGCAGGTTGACGATGACCGCCCCGCCCAGGGTGCCCGCCACCGCGCGCGAAATGACCGCGTTGGGCGTCTTGGCCAGGCTTGCGGCCATCATGGCCTGCTCGAAGCCGGGCAGGCGCCGTTCGATGACGGCCAGGGTGGCCTCCGGCGTCACGTCGCGCGGGCCGATGCCGGTACCCCCGGTGGTCAGGATGAGGTCGTAGCCCTGGGTCAGGGCCAGGTCCACCAGCAGGGCGCGCAGCCGCTGGCCGTCGTCGGGCAGCAGGTAGCCGCGTTCGATGCACAGGGGCATGGCCCCGCGCACCATCTCGGCGATGGTGGGGCCGCTGGCGTCCTGGCGCAGGCCCGCCGCGCCCTTGTCGGAAAGAGTCACCCAGGCCAGGGCGCGCCCCTGACGCCGCGCCAGCAGGTGCAGCACCCGGCCACCCGGCTCGTCGCGCAGGGCTTCCACGAACACGCAGGCCCCGGCATGCGCCGAACCGGAACGGGGCAGCAAGGTGCGCCCCACCACCCGGAACAACGGGTCGCCCATGGGGTCCAGCAGGGCGTCATGCAGGGTGGCACCCACGGCCAGCCCCAGCACCACGTCTGCCTGCACGGCGGAGAGGGCGGGCAACGCGCCCGGCAGCCCCACGGGGCCAGCGGCCAGCGCGATGATGCCCCCCTTGGGCACGGGCATGGTGGCAACGTCAAGCATCACGCGGTCGTCGCCCATGGCGGCCTCCCTGCATGCGATATGCGTCGTGGACATGATTCGGATTCCCCCCCGAAGCGGCACGAACGAACGCTTGCGCGATCGGGGCCTGTTGGCGCTACCGAGCGTCGGGGCGGCAAAGATGCTCGCCCATGGCGTCATAGAAGGCCTGCGCGGCATCCTTGCAGCCCTTGCGGGTGTGGATGTTCACCCAGGTGTCTTCACAGTAGAGGTCCATGGCGCGCAGTTGTTCGTCCACATTCAGGGCTTCCACGCCCTTCACGCAGGCTTCCTCTGACAGGTAGTGGCTGCCGCGCAGCGGAAAGCGCACCTGGGCTGCCTCGCATCCGCGCATGCAGCCGTTGCGCGTGAGCACGCCGTACTCGTCGTCCTGCTGGCAACGCGCCTGGCAGGCCCCCGTCAACGGTTCAGTGGCCACATGCGACAGGCCGCCGCGCCCGCCGCATCCGGCAAGGGACAGGACCAGCATGAGGGCGGCCGGAACAAGAACCGGCATGGCAATTCGCCGCATGAAAACCTCCGTTGAAGCTGCCGCACGGCGTGCCGTGCGTGGTCATGCACAGGTGAGGCGGGTGAAGCCAATCAGGCCCAAAGGAACCAGACCATGCGGCCGGTCAACCAGAGGTCGCCCCGATCATCCGCAGTCATCCTCGATCATCAGAGGTCATCCTCGATCAAGGGCAAGGCGCAGGCCGAAGCCCACCATCAGCCCGCCCACGCCGCCTTCCAGGGCCCGCTGCACGCCGGGGCGCAGCAGCGTGGCGCGCGCCCGGTGCACCGAAACGGACAGGAACGAAAACCACAGCACGGCCACCACGGCCTGCATGCCGCCGAACAGACAGGCCCGGACAAAGGCGCCGCCCAGCACGACCGCCCCGGAGGCGCCATCGGCCCCCGCCATGCCCCCTGCGGCCACCACGTTGGGCAGCACGGCCAGATAGAACACGGCCACCTTGGGGTTCAGCACGTTGCTCAGAAAGCCTTCCGCCCACGCCCGGCGCATCATGCCGCGCGATGCCGTGCGGTACGCGCGCCAATGGGCCGGGCCGGAAGTCGCGGTGCCTGCCGGTTTGCCTGCACCCGATGCCATCGGCGCGGTCAACGTATCGGGGGCATCGGGTGCATCGGATGCATCGGGCGCATCAGGACCGCCCTTCCACGCGCCATGCAGGGCGCGCACGCCCAGCCACACCAGATACGCGGCCCCCACCAGACGCACCACATGGAACGCCCCGGCGGAATGCACCAGCACGGCGGACACGCCAAGGCCGGAACACACCACATGCACCAGCAGCCCCGACACGCAGCCGAACGTGGTGGCCACGCCACCCCACGCGCCCGCGCGCAACGCATTGCGCACCACCAGCATGGTGTCCGGGCCGGGGGTTACCACCAGCAGCGCTGCCAGCCCCAGAAAGGCCAGAAATTCATGATTCACGGCAACCCCTCGCACCCCAAACGCCAAAAACGTCACCAGGCGCGCCACCAGACGATCTGCGGATGGGCGCGACTCTACCCGTTACGCCGCACGGGGGCAACAGGGGGCACTGCCCACCCCCAGAGAGGGGCGCGTCGTGAAGACAGCCGGGGCATCCATTGCATGGAATGCCCCGGTAGTTGTCTGTGCGACGTGTGGTGCCCTTGCCTTTCAGAGGCCAAGCCGGGGCGCGTCAGGCTGTGCCAGGCCGCAGGATTTTCGTTCTCCGGCAAGGAAGATGCGCCTTTTGCGAAGGGAGCGCGCCGCAGCCGTTACGCGAGCGCTCCGCGCGAGTGTTACGGGTGGTGACCGCGGCTCACTCTTCTCGTTCGTGACCGGAGCAAAGGCGAAATCTGACGCGTTGTCCTTGATGGCCGTCTCGTTGCTGTCCCCATCCATACGGCTCGCTGACTCGCCTACGGCTGGGGCAAGCTCGCAAGCTCACCTGACGGCCACGCTTCGCGCCCTCCGGGTCGGAAGCCGGAGGGTGAAAGGACGCGGCCTGACCGAACCTACAATATCTGGCTCAGGAACAACTTGGTCCGGTCATGCTCGGGCGCGGTGAAGAACTTGTCCGGCGACCCCACTTCCAGAATGCTGCCCTGGTCCATGAACACCACGCGGTCCGCCACTTCGCGGGCAAAGCCCATCTCGTGCGTCACCACCACCATGGTCATGCCCTCGCGGGCCAGGTTCTTCATGACGTCCAGCACCTCGCCCACCATTTCCGGGTCCAGGGCGCTGGTGGGCTCGTCGAACAGCATGGCTTTCGGGTCCATGGCCAGCGCGCGGGCAATGGCCACCCGCTGCTGCTGCCCGCCGGAAAGCTGGTCGGGGTACACGTTGTGCTTTTCGGCAATGCCCACCTTGCGCAAGAGTTCCATGCCCTTCTTCTCGGCCTCGGCCTTGCCGCGCTTGCGCACGGTGGTCTGGGCCAGGGTCAGGTTCTCCAGCACGCTCAGGTGCGGAAACAGGTTGAACGACTGGAACACCATGCCGACCTCGGCCCGCACCTCGTTGATCTCGCAATCGGGGTCCAGTATGTCGCGCCCTTCGATGAGAATGGAGCCTTCGTCGGCGTATTCCAACCGGTTCAGGCAGCGCAAAAACGTGCTCTTGCCCGAACCGGAAGGGCCGATGATGACCACCACCTCGGCGGGGGCGACGGTAAGCGAAACGCCGCGCAGGGCGTGCAGCTTGTCGGGGGTGTAGAAGAACTTGTGGACGTTGGTGGCATTGATCATCGGATGGCCCTGCGTTCAAGGTACTGTACGAACAGCGAAAGGGTGAAGGTAAGCACAAGGTACAGCACCGCACAGACGATCCACAGCTCGAACGGCTGGAGCGAGGTGGTGACCACCTCGCGCGTGGCCTTGGTCAGTTCGCGGATGGCGATGACCCCGAGCAGCGACGAATCCTTGATCAGGCTGATGAACTGTCCGGCCAGCGGCGGCATGATGCGCCGGAAGGCCTGGGGCAGGATGACCTTGCGCATGGCCTGGGCGTAGCTCATGCCCAGCGAGCGCGCGGCCTCCATCTGCCCCCGGTGCACCGACTGGATGCCCGCGCGCACGATTTCTGCCACGTACGCCCCGGTGAACAGGGCCAGCGCCATGACGCCGTACCACAAGGGCGATATGCCCCCAAGGCCCACGTGCTCCAGCAGCGCGTTGATGAGCGTGCCCACCACGAAATACCACAGGAATATCTGCACCAGCAGCGGCGAGCCGCGAATGATCTCGATGTAGGCGATGGCCCCCCAGCGCAGCATGGGGTTGATGGAGATGCGGCACAGCCCCGTGACCACCCCGATGACGATGCCGCCGATGATGGCCAGCACGCTGACTTCAAGGGTTACCCACAGCCCTTCCAGCAGGATGCCGGGCCTGTTCAGCTGATAGCGGCCCAGCACGTCGCCCCGGTAGGCGAAATCGCCCGAGGAAACCAGCACCTTGCCCTCGCCGGGCAGCAGGTGGGGGTGCTCCTCGCCCTTCGAGTCGCGCACCACCACGCGGTGTTCGGTGCCCTGGCGGTCGATGATGGTCACATCGCCCTCGGCCTCGGAACGCACGTCCGAAGCCTCGTTCACCCAGAAGTACTGCGGCACCCGGTTCCAGCGCCAGATGTATTCCACCGACGAGGAGGCGACCCAGAAGAACGCCACCAGCGCCAGCATGGCCGCCACGAACATGGCTTTCCAGAACAGGAAGAAGCTCCTGCCCTTGGGCTTGTCCAGCCCTCTGTACTGCGTCATCGTGATTCCTTTTGCGGCGCGGCCGCGCACACCGCAGGGGTGCGAAACCCAGCGGGCGGCGAAAGCGCCGGGGAGATGGCCGCGCCAGGGCGCGGCGAAAGCCGCATGGCTTCGCGCGGGGGCGGTTCGCTGCCCTTACCCGGTGACGGGAAGAAACGAAGGAACCGCGCCCGCGCAAAACCGTGGGGCCGGGACATGGCGGACATGGCGGACATGGCGGGGCGGGCGGGTGCCCGCCCCTGCCGAAGCTATCCGCTTATTGGACCTCTATTGCACCTGGGCGCGCCACTCGGTCGACTTCATCCACTTGCCGTAGATGCGGTCGTAGCGGCCGTCGTTCTTGATCTGACTCAGGAAGTTGTCCAGGAAGTTCAGGAAATCGGGGTCACCCTTCTTGATGCCGAAGCCCAGCGGCTCGTAGGTGAAGGGCTTGTCCAGGTGAAGGGCCTTGCCCTTGCCCTGCTCGGCCATGAACACCACGTTGAAGGGCATGTCGTACACCCAGGCGTCGGCCTTGCCGTTGATGACTTCCAGCGCGCCGTCGGCTTCCTTTTCGAAGGACTTGTACTTGGCCTTGGGCAGCATGCGCTTGGCGGCTTCCTCGCCGGTGGTGCCAAGGCGCGAGACCACGGTGTATTCCGGCTTGTTCAGGTCTTCCCAGGTCTTGACCTTGCCTTCCAGCTTCTTGCTGACGATGACCGATTGGCCGACCACGATGTACGGATCGGCGAAATTGATGCGCAGGTTGCGCTCTTGGGTCACGGTCATGCCGCTGATGATGATGTCGAACTTGTCGCTGAGCAGCGCCGGGATCATGCCGTCGAAGTCGGTGTTCACGGGCACGAACTTCACGCCCATGGCCTTGGCCAGTTCCTTGGCGAGGTCGATGTCGAAGCCGACGTAGTTGCCGTTCTTGTCGGTCATTTCGAAGGGCATGTAGCCCGCGTCGAAGCCGACGCGCAGTTCGCCGCGCGCCACGATTTCGTTGAGGGTGGACTTCTTGGCCAGCTCGATGTCGGCGGCCATGGCGGGCGCGGCGACGAGCACGGCCAGCAGCATGGCGGCCAGCAGCTTGAACAGTTTCATGCGTTCCTCCATCGGATATCGTTGAAAAACCACAACCGGCAACGCGATGCCGCGCCCCGACGCACGGCGGGCGTCGGCAATCCGCCCAAAACGCGCGGGGCGCGGCGCGGACCCCACGGGAGCCCGCTTTGAAATTTTGTGGATGCCGTGTGCATCCCGTACGCACGGCAGGAATTCCGTTCCCCCGGCGAACAACGCTTCGGAGGACGAAAACCCCGGCGAGGACTAGTACTTCCCTTCCGTAAGCACTTCCTTGACGATCATCTCGACGCGGCAGTTCTCGCAACGCGGCATGGGCTCTTCCGGCACCACGATGATGCGCGTGGTGCGGCATTTGGGGCACATGACCTCGACGAAACCGCGCCTGTAACGGTCCTTCAGCGGACCGTCCTTGTGTTGTCCTTCCCTGTTCACGGCAGCAACCTCCTTCCCGCCTTCGGACAGTGCGCGCCTGCCCGCGCCCCCGGAAACGGACAGGCATATTGGGCGAGCCCCCGCGAAAAATCAAGCCCGCAAGTGCTGCGCCTGCCCCCGCGACGGCAGTGCGGGGTCGCGCGGGGCTGGCACGGTGCGCTGCCCGTGGCGGTCATTCCAGCCCCAGCGCCTCTTCGGTGGCCCGCTTGCGCGCGCCGCGCTCCAGCAGGTGCACCACGGCCGTGGCTTCCGGCAGCCCGCTGCGCGACACCGCCGCGATCAGGTCGCGGATGCGACCGTCCTCGCGCAGCCAGGCCCGGGCCACGCTTTCGGCGTCACGCTGGCGCGCCAGCGGGGCCAGCCAGCCCGCGCCTTCCGCGTAGACAATGCGCGAGGCCGTGTGCGCGGCCACCAGCGCGTACTGGTGACGCAACGGAATGCGTTCGAATATCCGCTCGGGAAAGCGCTCGACCAGCACCGGGGGCAGATAGCCCAGCAGCACCTGGCGCAGGGCCGGGTCCGCCTCCACCGGTTCGCCGCGCGCCACCAGCGCGGCGTACAGCGCGTCGGCCACGGCGTTCATCTCCAGCGAGACATCCACGGAAATCTCGTGCAGGGCCTTGCAGCCATCGCAACGGCGAATCTCGGCCAGCAGCAGGCGCGCCTCGTCGCGGGCGCGCACCCGCAGGATGTCCAGCACCTCGGCCACGAAGCGTTCCTTGTGGGCGATGAACTCCTCGTCGGTCATGACCAGGCCGCCCAGCACCTCGTACGAAGAGCAGATGACCCCGGTCTTGTTGGCCGACGAGCCGTGCACCACCAGCACCCCGCGCTCGGCCAGGCGCTTGCGCGCCTCCGGCGCCACGAACAGGTTGGCCCCCTCTATGATGGCACGCGCCGTGGGCACCCCGCCCCGGTCGAAGAAGTCGTGCCAGTTGCGGGTATTGATGGTATCGGGCCGCCCCCCGGCGGGAATGAAGATGTCCGCGTGGGCGGTGTTGTGCAGGGTGTTGCGGCGGCGCACCCCTTCCGGGGTGTCGGACGTGGCCACCCACGCCCCCTCGCCGCGTAGCCGAGCCGGGTCGAAGGCGCTGATGCTGCGCTGGGCATCCACGAGGCGCAGCAGTTCGGACTGGTCCAGCCCGTCCGGGTCCCAGGCCCCGCCGTGCCCGTCGCTGACAGCCACGATGCGGACGTTGCCGCCATAGGCCTCGAACATCAGGCGCATCAGGTTGCCCGCCACGTCGCCCTTGGGGCCGCCGGTGATCTTCACCGTGAACGGCTGGGCGAAGGGGTCGATGCCCAGATGCCGCAGCATTTCCTCGGCAAAGACCATCAGCCCGATGCTGGTGACGCCGTACTGCTTGTGGTTGATGCCAGCCCCGGCCTTGGAGCTCATGAACGCCGAGGGCCAGCGGTAGCCGCGCTGGCGGGCGCGTTCCACCATCCAGGCGATGTGCGCAGGCTGGATGTTCTCGTCCGGGCCGCAGTAGATGATTTCTTCCCGGCCCAGGTAATCCACCACGCCGGGCAGGGCCGGGGTGTCCTGGCCGGGCAGCACCACGTCCAGCAGCGAGTTGATCACCGAGGCCACGGCCAGCCCCACGTCGCCCAGCGGCCCCAGCAGGATGACCGCCTTGGCCCCGCCCTCCGGGATGTCCTTGTTCTTGACCTGCTGGGCATAGGCCAGCCCCTTCACCTCGTCATACAGGCGGTTCGATTCCAGCTCGAACTGCTCCTGGGTGCGGGTGGGCACCACGCGCACGCCGCCGCGCGCCATGTCGCGGTAGCGGATGTGAAAGCCAAGGCCCCCCGGCGCGTGGAAGAAGAAGATGCCGAAGGGCAGTTCCTCGCCCTCGTAGCGATAGGCGGGAGGCAGGAATTCCGGGTCCAGCCGGAAGGACAAGCCATAAATGGTATCGAGGAAATAGTTGGTGCGCAGCACATGGCGAAAGAAGCGCTGGATCATCAGCAGCACGGCTCGCTCGCGCTCGTCGGCCACCGCATTCACGGCGTCCGTTGCGTCGGCCTCCAGCCTGCGGGCAGCCGCCTCGCGCTCGCCCAGGGTGGGGTCGAAGCGGGCCTCGAACCAGTCCACCAACGCCGCGGTTTCGGCCCGGCGGGCCAGCACGACGCGCACCACGTTCTGGGTACTGAAGGCCCACTGGTTGTCCTTGGCCAGGAACACGTGGGCAAAGCCGCAGGCGGCCTGCAACAGCATGATGCGCTTGATGGGCCAGGATTCCTCGTCGGCCAGGATTTCCAGTTCATGCGGGGCAAACCACTTCACCAGGCGCAGCTTCTTGCGCAGGTTCTGCCACAGGGCGGAATCGTCCAGGATCAGGTCGCCCTTGTGCGACACGTAAAAGCTCATGATGGCCGTCTCGCCCGACTCGTCGGCGAAGGTGTCCGCGTAGGCGCGGTGCACGGTGATGTCCAGGCGGCGCATGATCCTTGCGATTTGCAGCAGCAGGCCCGTGGCCGGGGGATGGCGCATGGCCACCACGATGCGCGTCTCGCGCCGGATGTCACAGGGCTCCGCCGACAATTCGGCTGCGGCTGCCCCGGCTGCCCCTATCCCTTCGGACGCGGCGGGTCCGGCGGGTCCGGCGGGCTCGGCGGGCCCGGCGGGCCCGGCGGGCGCCGTGCACTGTTCGATGAGCAGGCCGGTGTCATCGCCGCCGCCTATCTCGCGCAGCAGCCGGAAGTGGCGGGCGGCCCGCACCGGGTCGAATTTTTCCACGTATTCCGCGTTGGCGGTGGCCAGAAACGCGGCAAAGGGAGGCATGTCCGTTTCCGGCAGCTCGCCGCTGGCGCGCATGGCGTCCAGAGCGGCGCTGAACAGGTCGTCACCCTGGACTGTGCGCAGGCTGCCCGCGCGGGGCTGCGGGGCCAGCAGGAATTCGTTCAGCCCCAATTGCCCATCGGCCGTGGTGTAGATGCGCGCGGTCTCGATGTGCTCACCCAGCAGACCGGCCAGAATGCCGTGCAGGTCGCGCGAGGCGGAGGGGGAAATGTAGGTGATCTTGCGGCCGTCCGGGCTGGCCAGGCGCACGGCGTGGTTGTCCGTGACCACCCGGCCGGAAATGATGGCTTGCAGGTGGTGCACCTGCTCCGTCACCGAGTGGGTACGCAGGTAATAGTCCGGCATATTGGCAAAAAACCACGGCACCACCTGATCGGCAATGCCGCCAAGCCCGCCCTTGACGAGCGAGAGCGCTTCTTCCACTCCTTTGGCATGGGACTCGGCCATGGGACATCCTCCGTGGCGGACGGTTTGCCGCTCAGGATAGCGCAATGGCCCGCCGTGGCAACCGTTTTCTGTTGCCGGGAGTAGTTGTCGCCAGTACCACCACGGACGCCGTCCACGCCGCTTGCCAAGCCCGCCCCCAGCGGCGACAATGCGGCATCACATTCCCACGGGAGAACATCGCATGACCAGGAAGTCCGCATCCCCCGCGTCCGGTTCCGCGTCCGCCAACGCATCCGGCAGCACATCGGGCAGCACATCGGGCAGCACATCGGGCACCGCCGACGCCACCCATACCCGCAGCCAGGACCAGACCGCCCACCTGCGCACGCTGGGCGTGAAGGCCGACTACCCGCACGCCGGGCCCGGCCCGCACATTTTGGAAGCCTTCCCCAACAATTTCCCGGACCGGCCCTACATCGTGAGCATCGCCTTTCCGGAATTCACCTCGCTGTGTCCGGTGACCGGCCAGCCCGACTTTGCCACCATCGTCACCGAATACATCCCCGACCAACTGTGCGTGGAGTCGAAAAGCTTCAAGCTGTACATGTTCGCGTACCGCAACCACCAGTCGTTCATGGAAACCATCACCAACACCGTGCTCGACCACATGACCGAGGCGCTGGACCCGCTGTGGTGCCGGGTGAAGGGACTGTTCACGCCCCGCGGCGGCACCCACCTGCATGTGTTCGCCGAACGCTTCAAGCAGGTGGAGGAGCCGCGCGCGGCCATGGTGCGCGAAATGGTATCGGAGTGGAAACGCGAGAGCGGGCGGCACACGGTGTAGCGCCGCGCCTGTCTCCGGACGCCGCCAGACCGCGCCAAACATTCCAAAGACGAAGACGCCGCCGGGGGATACCCCGGCGGCGCCGTTACTTTTGCCCTGTCAAACCGAGCGGAAAAAAACATGCTGGCGGACACGCATACCAGGCGCTCCGCACCTGACAGCCCTAGCCCACGCGAACATGCGCAAGAGACTGACGCTGGGCCGCCATCTAATCGCTGAGGCCCGGCAACACCACCAGGAATTCGTAGCGTTCCTCGTCGCGGTCGAAGGTGGTCCGCCCGATGAGCTTGAAGCACTGGTGGGTATACATGATGTCGAATATCCGCTCCAGGTCACGACCATTCTCGATGTCCACGCGGTATTCCCCCCCAACGCTCCACGGCCCCCACACCGAGGCTTCGCCGCGCAGGTACAGCGAGCTGATGTCGTAATCGCGCGTCCTGCTGTACTCGTCGAGCCTGGAGCGCCAGTTGTAGCCCAGGGTCAGCCGCCCGTTTTCGGGATCGACGAGGGACAGGCCGTGGTCGTGCTGGGTGACATCGCCGGAATAAGGCGACCACGCGGTAATGCTGTGCCATCCCAGCCACGCCACCGGGTAGTATTCCACCTCGGCCCGGTAGTCGAGCACGGGGCGGCGCTCGTAGGTGTCGAGTTCGTCGCCGCGGTTGGCCTCGCGGATATCGTAGCCGCTTTGCAGCTTGACCCGCAGGAACTCCAGGTAGTCGGTGGACAGGTCCGGCTCTGCCACGCCTTCTTTGTCGGTCTTCATGCGCACCATTTCGCGCTTGCGCGTGAACACGTTGGTGATGGAGTAGACCAGTTCGTTGCGGGCGCCGATGCGGTCGTCGTCATCGTAGCGAGGATTGTCCTCCTGATCTTCCAGGGGGAGATTGTTGTATTCCACGCGCGGCTGCACCGCATGGCGGATGCCCGTCCAGCGGGTTTGCCCCACGTTCTCGGCCGACAGGGTGAGGGGTGCGCTTTCCACGCGGTAGACACGGGCGAATTCCGTCGACGCCGCGACGTTGTAGTCGGGAAGGGTGCGGGCCTCGCCCGAGGAATCGCCGCCGTCGCCGGGCAGGCTCTCGCGGCGTTCGGTGTCGTACACGGTCTGGCGCAGGCCCACGGAGGAGATCACCGAACCGTACTTGCCGTTCACCGGCAGCACCACCTGTGGATGCACGTCGTGCCGCGCGCCCTGGGTGCCGTTGCGGCGGTGGAAGTACACCGACTGCGCCGAGGCCTGCACTTCCAGCGGCAGCCCTTCGAACAGGGCGCCCCGGTGCAGGTACACGTCGGCCTCGGGCAGGCGCTGGGGCAGCGAGTCCGACGAGTAGGGATGGTTGCCGTTGCCCAGTTCCGGGTCCTGGTCATACCGACCGCCCAAGGCCACGGAAACGCGGTCCCAGTCGCGGGTCAGCATGATCTGGCTGGTGCGGTAGCGGTCACGCTCGTTGATGTCGCGGCCGAACAGACTGAACAGGTTGTCGCGCGAATCACCGAACCCACCAAGTCCTCGCTTGAACTCGCGCAGGTAGTTCTGGTCGGACACGTAGTCCAGATCGCCCTTGAGCCGCCAGCGCGGGTCGCCAAGGCGCTGCTCGAACATGCCGCGCAGCCAGTACCGTTCATGGTTGGTGCGGATCAGGCCGTCGCTGCCGTCGATGTCGTCGTCGCCGTCGTCGTCCACTGTCTGGTTGTCGTACAGCCAGTCGAAGCGCAGCCAGGTGGTCTGGTCCGTGGTGGGCCGGGAGCGATACTCCACCCCGTGCATGAACCCGCGCTCGGACATGAAGTACTCATTCAGGGTCACGTCGCTGGTGTCGTCCAGCACCCAGTAGTACGGCTGGTTGTAGAAGAAACCGTCGCGAGAGCTGATGCCGTACTGCGGCACCAGGAAGCCCGACTGGCGGGTGCGCTTGGCGGGCATGACGAAATACGGGGAATAGGCGACGTCGCTGTTCTTCACCTGGAAGTTCGAGCGCCACAGGCGGGCGTAGCCGTCGATCTCGACCACGGCTTCCTCGGCGGTCAGCGACCAGGCCGGGGTATCGCCGTCGCACACGGTGATCTTGGCGTTGGTGAAGGTGTAGAGGTCGCCCCAGTTCTTGTCGATGCGCTCGCCCGCGAAATAGGCGTGGGGCTCACCCATGAAGATGCGGCCGTTCTTCATCCACCCGGTGCGGCTGCGCAGATCGAATTCGGCTTCTTCGGCGGCGATGTCGTCCTTGCCGAAGTGCACCTCGACGTTGCCCTTCAGGTACACCCAGTTGGTGGCGGAATAATAGCGGATGTAGTCGGCCTTCAGATAGTCCTTGCCGCGCCGCAGGGCCACGCGGCCCTCGGCCTCGATGATCTTGCTGTCGTTCTGCGACGTGACGGAATCTGCCGTGAGGTTCCAGGTCACCTCGCGATCGTCCTCCGTACGCATCTGCAACACGTTGGGCTGCGTCTGCTGGGCGTGCGCCCCGCCCGCAAACAGAATGCCGGAAAGCAGCAGGAACACATATGCCGCGAACCCGACGAGCGGGCGGAGTCTGCCATCTGTCATGCGCGGTCCGGATCATCCGGGCGTGGGCCCGGTTTATGAAGTCACGTGGGGCTCCGGTTCCCCGGCGCGCGGCACACGGCATCTCGCATCGGCGCGCGGCGGGGTGTCGAAGATGTTGAATGTCACGGCGCGAGGGGGTACAACCGCTCCCTGCACAATACCGGGACCGCAGTCGTTTACCACAACTTTCCCGGCAGGAAAAGCCGCCGCCAGCCCCTTATCCCGACACCGGACCGTTCCCCTGCCGGAACCGACACCGAATCCCCCCGCCGGACCCGACCATGGAGCCTCGCATGACCATAGCCTACAACAAGATAGCCGTCCGCGTGCGCCTTGGCGCGCTGCGCCGCAATTTCGAAAAATTGCGCCGCATGGCCCCCGCCGCCATGCCGGTGATCAAGTCCGACGCATACGGCCACGGCCTTCTGCCCGTGGCCCGCACCCTGGAAGCCGCCGGGGCCGACGCCTTTGCCGCGGGCACCGTGGGCGAATGTGCCCAACTGCGCGACGGCGGCATTCCCGGTCGCATCGTGGCCCTGCTGGGCGCCACGGACGCCGCTGACGCCGAATGCTGCGTCGCCCGGTCCATAGTACCCGCCGTGTATTCCGCCGACCAGCTGGAAATGCTGGCCGGACGCGCCGCCCCCGGCCAGCAGGTGGACATCGCCCTCAAGTTCGACACCGGCATGGCCCGCCTGGGCTTTTCCGAAGCCGACCTGCCCGCCCTGCTCGACCGGCTGCACGCCCGGCCCATGCTGCGCCCGGTGCTGGTCATGTCGCACCTTGCCGTGTCCGACGATCCTTCGCGGGCCGACTTCACCCGGCAGCAGGGCGAAACCTTTGCCCGCATCCTGTCCGGGGTACGCGCCGACTGGCCCGCCGCGCAGGGGTCGCTGGCCAACTCGGCCGCGCTGCTGGCCCACAAGGAACTGCACTTCGACGTGCAGCGCCCCGGCATCGCCCTGTACGGCGCAAACCCCCTGCGGGGCACCGCGCAAGAGCACCTTGGGGACGGGCTGCAACCGGCCATGGACGTGGCCGCGCCCATCCTGCAGGTGCACCCCCTGCCCGCCGGGCGCAGCATCAGTTACGGCCGCACCTTCACCGCCCCTCGCGACATGACCGTGGCCATCGTGGCCACCGGCTACGCCGACGCCTACAGCCGGGGGCTTTCCGGCAAGGGCGCCATGACCGTGCACGGTCGCCGCGTGCCCATCCTTGGCCGGGTATGCATGCAGATGACCGCCGTGGACGTGACCGACGTGCCCGGCGTGACCGCTGGCGACGACGCCTACCTGCTGGGTGGCCCCGGCGAGGCCCTGACGCCCGACGACCTGGCCGACCTGTGGGGCACCATATCCTATGAAGTGCTCTGCCTGCTGGGCATGAACCCGCGCACCCACAGGGAATAGGGGCCCAGTTCACCGCCGCCAACCGCCGCCGACCGCCGACGATCGCTGGCGCCGCGTGCAGGCATGCGCGGGCATGCCCCGGCATGCTCTGGCCGTCCACACCCGCCCGGCCTTGCCCGGCGCCGCCAACTGGGTTGTTGACACCCGGACGGCCTGCGACTATAGACCCTGTTTCTGCCTTGCTCGCCCCCACGTGTGGGGCGGGCCAAAGCCCACAAGGAGGAATCCCATGAGGAAGTTTGAAACGCTGCTGCTCCTTTCCCCGGAGCTGGCCGCGGATGCCCGCGAGGTGCTGCTTGGCACCCTCACCGGTGTCATTGAGCGTGAACAGGGCAAGATGGTCACCGCCGATCACTGGGGCATGCGCGACCTCGCCTACCCCGTGCAGAAGCACATGCGCGGCTACTACGTGCGCCTCGAATACCTCGCCCCCGGCGAGGCCGTGGCCGAAGTGGAACGCAACATCCGCATCTCCGACGGCATCTTCAAGTTCGTCACCGTCAAGCTGGCCGACGCGGTCGAGGAGGTTGCATAACATGGCCTTCAAGAAGAAGTTCACTCCGCGCCGCAAGTTCTGCCGCTTCTGCGCCGACAAGGACCTGCCCCTCGATTACAAGCGCGCCGACATCCTGCGCGACTTCATCACCGAGCGCGGCAAGATCATCGCCCGCCGCATCACCGGCACCTGCGCCCATCACCAGCGTCTGCTCACCCGTGAAATCAAGCGCGCCCGTCAGATGGCTCTCTTGTTCTACACCGCGGGTCACTCCAGCGACGTCAAGAAAAAGAGCCAGATCTAGGAGGATGGGATGAAGCTGATCCTTCGTGCTGACGTTGAAAATCTGGGCCGCCTCGGCGACGTCGTCACCGTGAAGCCCGGTTTCGGCCGCAACTTCCTGCTGCCGCAGGGCTTGGCCATGCTGGCCTCCGATGCCAACCTGAAGGCGTTCGAACTGGAGCGCAAGAAGCTTCAGGCCAAGATGGACGCCCTGCGCACCGCGGCCTCCGACCTGTCCGCCAAGATCGCGGCCACCGACCTGGTGATCCCCGTTCGCGTGGGCGAAAACGACAAGCTCTACGGTTCCGTCACCACCGCCATCATCGGCGATGCGCTGGCCGAAAAGGGCGTGGACATCGACCGTCGCCGCATTCTGCTCGACGCCGCCATCCGCACCCTGGGCACGCACGAAGTGCGCGTCCGCCTGCACGCCGACGTGGTGGCCACCCTGAACGTCAAGGTTGTTGCCGAAGACAAGGTGCGTGATGCCGCAGAACCCGTCGTGGTCGCCGAACCGGAAACCCCGGTCGAATAGCCACTCCGATTCCGACACCGCCTCCGCCTACCAGGGCGGGGGCGGTGCTTCCGATCCGACGGAACGCGCTTCCGCCGATTTGTTGCGCCGAGTCCCCCCGCACAGCACCGAAGCCGAACAGGCCGTGCTCGGGGGGATTCTGCTTCGCAACTCGGTGCTGCATTCCGTGGTCGATACCTTGCGACCGGAAGACTTCTACCTGCCCGCCCACCAGCAGATCTACGACGCGTGCCTGGAGCTGTACCGGCGCAACGCCCCCATCGACCTCGTGACCATGGCGGAATACCTGCAATCGCAGAGCCGTCTGGAAGGGGTGGGCGGGGCCGTCTATCTTGCCGAACTGGCCCAGGCCACCATCAGCGCCGCCAACGCCGAGCACTACGCCACCATCGTGCGCGACAAGTCGCTGCTGCGTTCGCTGATCGGCGCGGGTTCCGAAATCATCAGCAACTGCTATGATGCCTCGCGCGAGGTGCAGAAGCTGCTGGACGAATCGGAGCAGGCGGTATTCGCCATCTCCGAGCGGGTCAGCGGCAAGATGTTCCGCAGCGCCAAGGAGTTGGTGAACAAGGTCTTTGAAGACCTGGTGAAACGCTGCGACCGCAAGGAAGTGGTCACCGGCGTCACCACCGGCTTCGTGCAGCTCGACCAGATGACCTCAGGCCTGCAACCCTCGGACCTGATCATCGTGGCGGCGCGCCCCTCCATGGGCAAGACCGCCTTCGCCCTGAACATGTGCCTGCGCGCCGCCGTGAACCAGAACACCCCGGTGGCCGTGTACTCCCTGGAAATGTCCATGGAGCAGCTGGTCATGCGCATGCTCTGCTCGCTGGGCAAGGTGGACCTGTCCAAGGTGCGCAAGGGCTTCCTGGACGACGAGGACTGGCAGCGCCTGTACCACGCCGCCGACGTGTTGTCGCAGGCGCCCGTGTACATCGACGACACCCCGGCCATCACCACGCTGGAACTGCGCGCCCGCACCCGCCGCCTGAAGGCGGAACGCGGCGTGGGCCTCGTGATGGTGGACTACCTTCAGTTGATGCGTTCCGCCCGCCGGGTGGATTCGCGCGAACTGGAAATTTCGGAAATCTCGCGGTCGCTGAAGGCCCTGGCCAAGGAACTGTACATCCCGGTCATTGCCCTGTCGCAGCTGAACCGCAAGGTGGAAGAACGTACCAACAAGCGGCCCATGCTCTCGGACTTGCGCGAATCGGGCGCCATCGAGCAGGATGCCGACGTGATCATGTTCATCTACCGCGACGATGCCTACAACAAGCGCGACGACAACCCGCGCAAGGGTATCGCGGAAATCATCATCGGCAAGCAGCGCAACGGCCCCGTAGGCGTTGCCGAGCTTGCCTACCTGCCCTCCTACACCGCGTTCGAGGATTTGACGTTCGTCCCGCCGCCGCCCTCGGAGGGGTATGGGGATTAGGGGTGGATGGCGCGGATGCGCGTGGACGGGAAGGGAAGGAAGAGAGGAGTGTTGCGGGGCTGCCGAAAGGTGGCCCCGTTTTTGTTTGGTGGTGCCAAGGCGGGGACCAGGGAAGGCAAGAGGGGAAGGGAGGAGTCGTGCCCTGTTGGGCGCGGCTTCCACGAAGGCCGTCGTGCGTTGTTGCCCACGCTCGATTTCGCTATGCCTCCGGCGGGGGGAAGGGGTGTGCGCGGTTACACCCGGCTTCTACGAAGGCAGTCGTGCGTTGTTGCCCACGCTCGACTTCGTTATGTCTCCGACGGGCAAGGGGCCTGCGCTTTGCGGTCGCCATCCGTAAGACTCGCGCTTTGCGCTCGCCTAACGGCTGCCGCTAAGCGGCGACCCCTTGCATCCCCGCGCTCCGGGGGGCGCTGCCCCCCTGGTCCCCCCAACATATCCTGCGCGGCGTCCTCTCGACGGCAGCTTCCCTTCGGCGCAGGGCGCCTCCGGGTGATCTGCCGCCGGTGCCGCCAATGCGCACAAAACTCTCGCTGGCCCGGCAAAGCTGCGGTGCCTGTATCTACAGACATCCTGCACCGCATTCCTGCGCCGCCAGCTTCCCTTCGGCGCAAAGCGCCTTCGGGTGATCTGGCGACGGGAATGCGATGTGCGCAAGGCTCTCGGTGGGATGACGAAGCAAGAGGCTCTACTCTCACCCGTTGCGACGCATATACAGCCGTCAAAGCCCGACGGCACGCGCTTCTACGTTCGAAACGCGGTCGTCCACATGACACGAGGGAATATTCTCGCATGCTCGTACCTGTTGATTGAGCGAAAGAATCCTTTGCGAGGCGGAAGCTTCGGCGCCACGGATGCGCACCGCAGGCCAACCTTTGAAAGGGGCAGTCGTATTCGGTGTATTGTCCGACAGAAACACACGCGCGTAGAAGCGTGTGACGCCGGGCTTTGACGGCGGCACATGCGTCGCAACGGGGGAAGGAAAAAGGCACCCTCGCTTCGCCATGGCGGCGAGAGATTTACGCACATCGCATTCAGCCGGGCAGATCGCCCGAGGCGCGCCAGCGCCGCAGGAAAGCTGCCCGGCGTAAGAATGCGGTGCATGACGCGTTGGGGGTCCAGGACTTCAGCCGTTAGGCGAGCGCAACGCGCGAGTCTTACGGATGAAGATAGCAGAGCTGAGGCGGAGCCCCCCTGGAGCGCGGGGGTGCAGGGGGGCCTCGCTAAAGGCCCCCTTGCCCGTCGGAGACATAACGAAATCGAGCGTGCTCAACTGGACTCGCGTGTATTCGTAGAAACCGCATCCAACAGGCCGCGACAACTCTACCGCGCCTCGCGCCCATCCCCCCCCCCTCACTGCAACCCCAGATTAACCCTGCTCCCTCCGCCCTTGGCGCCATCCCCACCAGTCCCACCATCCCCGCCAGCCGCAGGCGCCACCTTGGCCCCCGCCAGAAACACCCGTTCGCCCAAGGCCGGATCAATCTCCAGCAGCTTGTCGCGCACGGTCTTGGCCCGCGCGGTGGCCAGTTCCTTCAGCGCCTCGGGCGTCACGTCATGATGTTCCTTCAGCGCGGCCTCCATCACGGCAACAGGCTGTGATTTCGTAAAACCCACCACGTTGCGTGGCTTGTCGAAGGGCGCATCCTTGTACACCTCATCCAGCAGATCCTCGTATTCATCCGTGTCGATGATCACGTCGTCCACGTTCACCCGCGCCCGTTCGGCACGCGACAGCGAGGCGTGCTTGGCCTCGCGCAGGGCGCGCAGCAGGGCCTGTTCCTTCAGGCCGCGTGTGTCGCCGTCCGGCTCTGCCGTACCCTGCACCTCCAGTTTCAGGCGCGGGCGCTGGCGCAGCACCTCGACCACGGCGCGCAGGTCCTTTTCCGCCGCCTCGTTCAGCGTTGCCACGCCGGGCGGAAATTCCACGTAGCGCATGTCCCTGCCGCCGGAGCCCAGAGTGAGCACACTGCCCACCAGTGCGAAGGGCGAGGTGACCACCTTGACCATCAGGTTCAGCACGGCCTGCATGACCACGCCGCCCAGACGGAATTCCGGGTCGTCCAGCCGCCCTTTCACGGGCAGGCGCAAGTCCACGTTGCCGCTCATGTCCTGCAACAGGGCCAGGCCCAGCTTCACCGGGTAGTTGGGCGCGTCGGGCCGGTTGTCCTTGCTGCCCAGTTCGATCTGGCTGAGGGTGAAGTGATTGTCGGCATCCAGCACCCAGTTTTCCGCCTTTACGGCCACATCGGCGGAAAAGCGCCCGTGCTCCACGGGATAGGCGATGTACTGCACCGCGTAGGGCGACAGGGGCACCAGGTCCAACCCGGACATGGTGAAGCGCATGTCCGCGAACACGGGATGGATGAGCGGATTCACCGTACCGCCCACCAACACCGGAACGCCTTCGATGCCCGCGCGCAACTGCACCTCGGCCCGCGAGGCCGGGTCCAGCGAAACGCCGGAGATGCGCCCCTCGATGTCCGACATTTCGGCAGCATAGGCGGGGGACATGCGCTCGTCGCGAAAGCGCAGCGAGCCGCCGGAGATGGACAGGCTGCCCACCTCCAGCGTGGTGAACGGCCCGGCGTTGGGGCGGGCCGCAACCTCCGCGCCGTCACCCTGTGCGGAAGATGTGGGGGGCGGCAATGCCGAATCCGTGGCAGGACCGGACGCAGCCTTGTTGGCGGGCTGCGCGGTGGCGTCCGCCAGAGACTTGGCGTCCTTTGCAGTTGCCGGGGGCTTCGCGTTCTCCCCTGCTGCCGGTGGCGTGGCGCCCTTCTCCCCTGCCGCTACCTTGCCCCCCATGGCCCGGCTGATGCTGGTGGTTCCGTCCTTGAACACCATCACCGAAAGCTTCGGCTTCTCCAGCCCCACCTCCTGCACGCGCAGGGAAAGATCGCCCGATGGCTGCTGGCCGAAGCGCAACCCGCGCACCGAAAACCGCCGCAACGAGGCCAGTTCCTGCTTGCCACCGGCAAGCTTCAGCGACAGGTTGTCCAGCCGCGCCGCACCCTCCACGTCCACTTCCAGCGCTGATTCCGCCTGAGCGGGTGCGCGGCGCGCCCTGCCCGCCGGACTTGCCGGAACGGAGTGTTCGCGCAGGGCCACCTTGAGTTCCGACGACACCTCGCCGCTGCCGAACAACAGGTCGCTCACCTCGCCCAGATACGGGTCCAGCGGACGCAGATCCACCTTGGACAGCATGGAATCCACGGTCATGTGCAGCGGCTGCGCCGTGCCCTTGGCCTTGATGCCGATGGTCCCCTGCTTCTGCCACCGCGCCCCGAAATCCACATCCAGTGGTGCGCCGCGTTGCGGGGACAGCGGGCCGGTGACCAGGCGCATTCCTTCCAGGGTCAGCGCGCCCGGTTCCCTGGGCTCCCGATCATCGAAGGTCAGGCGGCCATCGTCCATGCGCAGCGAGGCCACGGACACCTGCCATTCCGGCCCCTCCGGCGCTGGGGCGACCTTCTGTGGTGAGGTGCGCGAGGCTGCGCGCGCCGCCGGGTGTTCCTGCCTCGCGCCACGCCCGACGGTGCCGGGCCGGGCAGGCGCGCCGGATTTCGCGGACCGGGCCTTGGCAGGTTCCGCCGCAACCGCGCCGCCTGCCAGCGACGTTAGGTCGATGACGCCATCCTTGCCGCGTACCACCCGGACATCGGGTTTCGTCAACGTCACCGGCCCCACGGCCACGGTGCGCGCCGCAAGGTCCACCGAGGTGTCGGCCACCTCCAGCTTGCCAAGACTCACGGACGGCGGCTTCTGCCCGGCAGGTGCCCCGGCAGGCGCCCCGGCCAGCGATAAGGACAGGCCCGACACCTGCACCGCGCCCTTGCGCACCACAAGGCCGGGGGTATCGGGCGTGGCCAGCGAAAGATCGATCTCGCCCTGCGCGCCCGCAACCCCGGCGTCCAGCGACAGGGGCAGGGCCTGGGCCACGTAGCCGCGTACTGGCGGCAGCGGCAGGTCGCGCGCGTCCAGCCGCAGGGCCACGCCCAGCGGAGCAAGCGTCACGTTGCCCTCTGCCTTCAGCGTGCCCGCGCCCGCTTTGGCCGGGGCGGTCGATTTGGCCCCGTCACCTGCCGCACCGCCGCCGTCCATGCGCAAGGTGGCGGTAAATGCCCCGCCGCCCTTGGGATGGTCCTTACCGCCGGGTGTGGCGAAATCGGTCAGGGTCACGTCAAGGCCACTCAGGCGCACCTGCGCGCCGCCGGGCACGGAGGCATCCTTCCAGACCAGCGTGCCATCGCGCAGTTCCAGCGTGCGCACGTTGACCACGAAGGGCGACTGATCCGCAGCGGTCCCGACCGAAGCCGGAGCCGTGGCATTGGCTGGCGAGCCGCCCGCCCCCATGCCGCCATTTCCGCCAATTCCATTAGTCCCGTTTGTTCCAACGACGGCACTGGCGACCGCCTGCCCACCCTGCGTGACCTGGTCTGGCGCGGCCCGCTCCTGTTTCTCTTGATCCTGCTTCGCCTGAACCGGCTGCACCTGTGCTGACGCCTGCCGCTTTCCGCCCGCCGGGGCCACAAAGCCCAGCCAGTCGATGCTGCCGTCCGCCAGCCGCCCCACCCGCGCCAGCAGGCCATCCACTGCCACCCGGCGCACGTCCACGTGCCGGTCCAGCAGCGAGAATTCCTCCACCTCCACCACGCCGGAGGTCAGCCCCAGAACCGGCTCCTTGCCGTCCGGGGCGTTCACCCGCAAGTCATGCAGGGTCACAGCCCCCGCCAGCCCGAACTCCACGTCGTGCGCGGCGGACTGCTCCACCACCAGCTTCAGGTTCACGCCCAGCCGTCCCGATTCCAGACGCAGCGGCGTGAACGCAGCCAGATATTCGCGGTACTGGGTCAGGTCCACCTCGTCGGTGACCACATCGAACTCGGTGCGCAGGTGCTCGGCAAAGGGCAGCAGCCGCCCCTGTACGCTCAGCACCCTGCCGTCCACAGTGGCGTTGAGGCTGGGGGTGATGGTCCGCTCGCGGTCGCGCTCCATGGTGGAGGTGAACGACACCACGAACTGCAATTCGGTGATGGTGTGGATGGTCTTCAGCGGCGCATCGTGGAAGATCACCGTGCCGTTGACCACCTCGAAATTGCTGGCCGCAAAGGGGAACAGGGGCGCGTCCGCGCCGTCCGATTTCCCGTCCTCGCCTTCTCCGTCCGGCGGAAGGAATTCCGAGAAGGAGTAGCGCCCGTCGCCGAAATGGGCCACGTACACCACCGGGTTCACCAGCCGCACGTAGGCCAGCACCGGCGCAAGGCGCAGCGCGGCGGAAAGGCCGGGCGAGAACTCCAGCGCGTCGAAGGTCAGCATGTCGCCGTCGCCGGTGGGATTGGGCACGCGCACGCCCTGGATGGACAGCGCCCACGAATAGGGGTTGAAGCGCACCTTCTCCACGGTGCAACGCACCCGCAGCTTGTCGGACAACTGGTCTTCCAGCACGCCGCGCAACAGCGGCGGCATGGCCAGTCCGGCCAGCACGCCCCATGCCGCGACAATGGCGACCACGGTGTATGTCCAGCGGCGCACCCGCCGCAATGCCCACCACGCCTTTCCGCGCGATGCAATGGCGGCTGGCGACCACCCCGACGAACTCTTTTCCGGCTTCGCGCTCATACCCGCTCCATGCTTCCGGATTGATGATTCTGCCAGCACCATAGGGCAGTTACGCCTTCATGAGAAGGGGTGTGCGCCACAACGCGGGGCAACCCTACCTCTTGGCGCCCCCCCCGTGGAGGCACGCTGGCATCACCGTGCGGCACAACACGCATGACCCAGGCCATGCCGATCATGCAGACCGGGAGGCGGCGGACACAAAAAAACGCCGCCGGGAACACGTCTCCCGACAGCGCGCAGGGGGCCGCGCGGCATACCCACCGCTACACATACGGCAGCAGCAACACGCCCATCTCCCCGTCCTCCTCTTCTCCGTACAGCTGCCCCAGCCGCTGCATGGCCCCGTAGATGGCCACCACATCGCGGCCCTTGCCCCCGCTGACCCGGGCGGGATCATCCAGCCCGCGCCGGTCGTCCGGCGCGCCGTACACGGTCAGATCGTCCGCGCCCTCGCCGCCGCGCACCGTGTTGTGGGCCAGGTCGCCTTCGGCGTAGTAGTCGCCCGCAAGGCCCTCCACCTTCCAGCCCACGTGCGAAAGGCCACCCGGCACGTATTCGCCCGATGGACTGAGCCGCCGCCTGCGCCCCAGTTCCACCACGTCGTGCCCTTCGCCGCCGTCATAACTGGCGAAAAACGAGGTCAAGGCACGCAGGGTATCGTCTCCCACCCCGCCCGCGAATTCTGCGGTATGCGCCGCGTCAACGGCAAAAGTGTCGTCGCCTTCGCCGCCCTCCGCCCTGCCGCGCTCGTACATTCCCCGAAAGGTATCATCCCCCGACTCGCCCAAAAGATCGGAAACCTGAAACCGGCCATCGAAGGTGTCGTCGCCTTCGCCGCCCGTCATGTCGGAACGCAGGAATGTGCCGGTCAGCGCATCGTCGCCGCTGCCGCCCGCCACCTGCGACCAGGCGGCCAGGTCCATTTCGTAGCGGTCATTGCCGTCCTCCCCGTCCATGACCGCGTAGTGCGCCTCGCCCTTCAACGTATCGTCGCCCTCGCCGCCGCGCACCAGTGCATGGGCCACGGCGCCGTCCAGAGTGTCGTTGCCGGTGCCGCCAACCAGTGCCACGTGCACGCCGTTGTCGGCGCGGATCAGGTCATCGCCTTCGCCCCCGTCGAGCAGGGTCAGCCCTTCGGGACCCTCTGCGGCCACGCCCCGGAACATGCCCAGAATGATGTCGTTGCCCGTGCCGCCGTCCACCCCGCCGCTGCCGCCCAGCGAGATGACCACGTCGTCGCCCCCGCCCGCGTGCACCTGCCGGTCACTCAGCCGGATGAAGAAATCGTCGTCCTCGGTGCCGTCCAGGGTTTCGCCGTCGGGTGCCGCCTCCAGGCTCGCCGTTCCGTCGGTGTTTTCCACCACCCGGCTATCCTTCTGGATGATGCCGCCACCCACCAGTTCGCCGTTACGGCTGAATGATGCCACCCACCTGGTTTCCCGCTCACCGTCCTGGCCCATGCACGAGGTGGCCGCCACACTCACCAGCAGGCCGGATTTCGTCTTGTGCGTGATGGGGTTGCCCCCTTGCAGCACGTCGCCCCCGGCCAGAAGATGGCCGTAGGCGTCGTCCTGATTCTGGCGCGCGCGCGAAACATCGCCGAACTCGAACACCACGTCGGGCGTGCGGGTGGACACTGTGTCGTAGGCGTCGGTCAGGCTGCCGCGCAGGCTCACCGGCCCGGTGCCGTACCGGGCGCGGCGGGCCTCTTGCTGTCGTTCCTGCGATTCGCGCAGCAGATAGCCGGAAAGCGGGGATACAATCATGGCGTCACCCCGTGACTGGTTGCCGTCACAAAGACATATCGGCACACCTTTACATATCTTTACACGATGCCGCCGCCCGACATGAAAAACGCCGCCCCGGCGAACCGGAGCGGCGTGAACATGCCATGGGAATGGCTGCGAAAGCTGGATGCTGCGACGTGTCGGAAATCCTTAGGAACCCGAAACTACCCCGTGACCGTCAGGCGCAAAAAGCGCTTCTTGCCCAGCTTGACCACGTAGCTGCCGGGGGCCAGCGGGGCCATGGCGTCGTCGCAGCGCGCACCGTCCACGGACAGGGCGCCTTCCTTGATCAGCCGCTTGGCCTCGCCGCGCGACTTGACCAGGCCCGCCGCTTCCAGGAACACCGGCGGGGTGCTGTCCTCGCCCTGGGCGCAGGCATGCTCGGGCGCGTCGTCGGGCACGCCGCCACCGGCGAACACGGCATTGAAGCCCTGGCGGGCCTCTGCGGCCTTGTCCTCGCCGTGGTAGCGGGCGGTGATCTCGTGGGCCAGGTCTTCCTTCACCGCCTTGGGGTGGGCTTCACCGGCCTGCACGCGGCGCTTCATGTCCGCGATGTCTTCCAGCGAACGGGCGGAAATGAGTTCGTAGTAGCGCCACATGAGCTCGTCGGACACGGACATGATCTTGCCGAACATGTCGGACGGCGGCTCGTCGATGCCCACGTAGTTGCCGAGGGACTTCGACATCTTCTTCACGCCGTCCAGCCCTTCCAGAATGGGCACGGTAAGGATGCACTGCGGCTCCTGCCCGTACTGCGATTGCAGCGTGCGGCCCATGAGCAGGTTGAACTTCTGGTCGGTGCCGCCCAGTTCCACGTCGGCGCGCAGGGCCACGGAATCGTACCCCTGCACCAGCGGGTACAGGAATTCGTGGATGGCGATGGGCCGCCCGTCGCGGTAGCGCTTTTCGAAGTCGTCGCGTTCCAGCATGCGGGCCACGGTGTAGCGCGAGGCCAGGCGCACGAAATCGGCGGCGGAAAAGGCGTTCATCCAGCGCGAGTTGAAATCGACCTCGGTCTTTTCCGGGTCCAGGATCTTGAAGACCTGTTTCTTGTAGGTCTCCGCGTTGTCCAGAATCTGTTCCGGCGTCAGCGGCGGACGGGTTTCGGAGCGGCCCGAAGGATCGCCGATCTGGCCGGTGAAGTCGCCGATCAGGAAGATGACGGTGTGCCCCAGTTCCTGGAAATGGCGCAGCTTGTGGATGAGCACCGTGTGGCCCAGGTGCAGGTCCGGCGCGGTGGGGTCGAAGCCCGCCTTGACGCGCAGCGGCGCGCCGCGCGCGATCTTCTTGCGCAGTTCGGCCTCGTCGATGAGTTCGGCCATGCCGCGCTTGATGCGTTCCAACTGGGTGTCGATGTCGATCATGGTCTGCAACCCCTCTGCATGGTATCGGGACGGTCTTCCAGAGATGGCGGGTGGTGTCAACCTGATTGGGGGCTGATTGGGGGCCGATTGGGGGCCTAGGGGGGGCACGCCCCGGCGGCGGCGGAAAGCCCCGCCGGGCTCAATCGGGCCTGACCGGGCACGCCGGACGGGCGGGATGCGTCAGCCCGGCGTGCGGACCGGACGGGTACCCGGCTACTTCCCCACGGCGGGGTCGCCTGCATCGGCGGGGCCGCCCGCCACGGCAGACAGTTCCGCCGCCGGGCAGCCCACCCGCAAGGTACGGATGGACCGTGCCCTGCCGGTGGCCTCGTCCACGTCCAGCAACACCCCGTTCAGCGAGCCGCGCCCCGTGGCCGGACGAAAGCGCTGCGGCAGGCGGGTCAGAAAGCGGTCCACGATGACCTTGTGATCCATGCCCAGCACGGATGCCTCCACCCCGCACATCCCCGCGTCGGTGAGGTAGGCGGTTCCGCCGGGCAGCAGCATGGCATCTGCGGTCTGTACATGCGTATGCGTGCCGATGACCGCGCTGACCCGGCCATCCAGAAACCAGCCCAGGGCCTTCTTTTCGCTGGTGGCCTCGGCGTGAAAATCCACCAGACGGACGAGGGGATGCCCCTCTTCCGCCTCCAGCCGGGCCAGCAGGGTTTCCGCCGTGCGGAAGGGGCAGTCCAGCGGGTCCATGTAGGTGGTGCCGCACAGGTTCAGTACGGCAAAACGGTGCCCGCCGGGCAGGTCGTACACGCCAAGGCCGCGCCCCGGCGCGCCCGCCGGATAGTTGGCGGGCCGCAGCAGGCGCTGTTCCTTGTCCAGCGCGCCGTACAGGTCGCGGTGCTTCCAGACGTGGTTGCCGGTGGTCAGGATGTCGATGCCCATGCCCAGCAGCTCGCGCAGGGTTTCCGCCGTCAGGCCGATGCCGCCGGAGGCGTTTTCGCCATTGGCTATGACCACGTCGGCGGCGTGCTCGCGCCGCAGGGCGGGCAACAGTTCCTTCAGGGCCTGCCTGCCCGGCTTGCCCACGATATCGCCAAAGAAAAGGATGCGCATGGTTTGCTGTTCCGTATCAAGGTGTGGCCGACAGCGCGGGGAGTGCACTTCCGGCAAGCAAGAGCCGCTGACGCCGCCGGAAGCGCACATGCCGCGCCGGATCAGATGAGATATGCGTCGTGCTCGGAACCTGCAACAAGCCCCTCTGCCCGCTCGGGGATGCGCACCAGCGCGTGCGCCCCGGTCAGCGTGTGCAGCAGGCCGGACTTGCCCAGCAGCGGCACGGCCGGCGGCGGCACGGCAACGCCTCCGCCCTCCCCTGTGTCTCCAGGTTCGCGGGTCGCGGGTTCAATGCGCACCCGCACCCAGTCCTCGCGCCCCTGCCGCGAAGCCACGTTGCGCGCCAGACGCACCCGGCGCGCGGGCCACAGCGACCGGTCGAAGGCGTCGGCCCGGCCGGAAAGATGGTGCAGGAAGGGCACCCCCAGCACGAACATGACCACCTGGGCAGAGGTTACCTGCCCCGGCAGGCCCCACACCGCGCGGCAGGCCCCCTCGCCGTTCTCTCCACGCACACGGGCGAGAATGGTCGGCTTGCCGGGGCTGATGGCCACGCCATGGGCCAGCAGCTCCGCCCCTTCGATGCGCGACAGCGCGGCCACGGTCAGGTCGCGCACGCCCACGGAACTGCCACCGGACAGCAGCACCACGTCGGCGTCACGCAGCCCCTCGCGCAGGGCCGCCTCCAGCGCGTCCAGTTCGTCGGGCACGATGCCGAGGCAGCGCGCCTCGCACCCGGCCCTGCGTACCAGCGCGGCCAGGGTGTGGCTGTTCACGTCGCGCACCTGGCCGGGCCGGGGCGTGGCCTGCGGGGCCACCAGTTCGTCGCCGGTGGAAATGATGACCACGCGCGGGGCGCGGTGCACGCACACCGCCGTGGCACCCACGGCGGCCAGCATGCCCACTTCCTGGGGACGCAGCCGGGTGCCCGCCGCAAGGGCCGGGGCACCCGCCATGGCGTCCTCGCCGCGCAGCATCACGTTTTCGCCGGGGGCTACGGCACGGCGCATCTCGATGGTGCCCGCCCCCAACTCGTGGGTATGCTCCACCATGACCACCGCGTCGGCACCTTCGGGCATGACCCCGCCGGTGACGATGGCAGCGCAGCGGCCCGGCGCCACGGCAAAGGCGGCGGGATGCTCGATGTCCACCCTGCCGTCGCATTCGAGGTAGGCGGGATTTGTTTCCGTGGTGCCGAACAGATCGGCGGCGCGCACGGCGTAGCCGTCCATGCCCGCGCGATCGGTGAGGGGCAGGTCTTCTGCGGCGATGACGTCTGCCGCCAGCACGCGGCCATCGGCGTGGTGCAGGTCCACCGTTTCCGCCGCCAGCGGCGGAAAGGCGCGCAAGAGTTCGGTGAACGCCTGCACCGAAAGGACGTTGAAAAATCCGGTCATGGTCACGGTCGGTTCCTTTTCCTTCTCGCGCGCAGGGCGCACCGCCACGCACGGGATGACCGCACGGCGGCACCGCGCGCCTGCGGTGGCACGGGGTGGACGCGAACACCTCTCCTACCCCGCGCGGGCGTTGCGGGCAAGGGAGCCGGATGGCGCGGGCGGCTACCGGAAACGACGCGGAATCAGGCCTATCCGGCCCGATGCGGGGCGATATGGGCGCACCTGGTCGGAAACAGGGCGCAAGGAACAAGGGCGGTGCGCGGACACGCGGGACAGCCAGACGGACGGGACAGGGAGGCGCGGCTGCCCGTTTCCGCAAGATCAGGCCGAAGCATCACTTGCCGATGTTGACACGTTTTCAATATACAGCTACACATCATGCATACGATTTACTAAATCGTAACACCAAGCCACTTGGTGTGCTTCGCAAGAGAGCTACGCATCCCTCCCGCCTGCGCCCCCGTCGTTCCCGCCGACGGGGGCGCGCTGCGTAACGCCCCCCCCCACGCCGACGTGCTGCCTGTCGCGGTCATGCCGCGCCAAGCCCCCCTGCCTGCTGCACCCGGCCGCATGCCATACGGCCCGCACCGCCCAATCCGGCGCAGCACGGCCCGGCCCGGCCGAACCTGGCCCAACCCGGCTCGACCCGGCTCAGCTTGACACCCCCATGCCCCCGGCGTAGGCAGGATGCTCCCATTTTCGGAGTACATCCATGCATGCATCCCCCCGCAGTGGCGGCCCCGGCAACGGTGGCACGCGCGGCGTCCTGCTGGCGCTGGCGGCCACCGTCATCTGGTCCGGCAATTTCATCGTGGCGCGCGCGCTGGCCGACAGCATGCCGCCGGTATCCGTCTCGTTCGCGCGGTGGCTGGTGGCCACCTGCGTGCTGCTGCCCTTCGGCCTTGGCCCGTTGCGCCGCGAATGGCCCGTGGTGCGCGCCCACCTTGTCTATTTCTGCGTGACCGGCTTCGTGGGTGTTTCGGTGTTCAACACCTTCATCTACGTGGCCGGGCGCACCACCGCCGCGCTGAACATGGCGCTCATCGCCACGTCGTCGCCCATCTTCATCATCCTGTTCTCGCGGGTGTTCCTGGGCGAGGCGGTGACCCTGCGCCGCCTGGCGGGCCTGGCCACGGCGGTGACCGGCATCGTGGTGCTGGTGACGCGGGGCGAACTTGCGCGCTTGTCCACGCTCACCTTCACCAGCGGCGACCTGTGGATGGTGGCCGCCTCCATGCTGTTCGCGGGGTATTCGGTGCTGGTGCGCAAGCGCCCGGCGGGCGTGGGGCAGACCACCTTCCTCATGGCCACCTTCATCCCCGGCCTGCTGGGCATTCTGCCCATGCTGGCCTGGGAGCTTTCCACCGGGCCCATGCCCGTGTTCACGCCGCAGGCCGTGGCAGGGGTGCTGTACATCGGGCTTGGGGCGTCGCTGGTGGCCTACCGTTGCTGGAACCTGGCCATAGCCGCCATCGGCCCCAGCCGCGCGGCGCTGATCTACTATTCCCTGCCCGCGTTCAGCGGGCTGGAGGCGTTGCTGCTGCTGGGCGAACCGGTGACGCCCGCCCACTTCACGAGCGGCGCGCTGATCCTTGGCGGAATTCTGATAGCCACGCGGTAATAAACAAATCGTCGTAGGGAAAAGAAAGTGATGTTCAGGTGTTGCTTGATAGAGCCCCAATACTACAAAAAGAACGGGGCATATCTTTTAAGAACAAAATGAGCTGATCGCAGAGCGGACCAAGATTTCCATGAGCTCTTTTTATCTGACATTCCCAGACAATACCCACGCGCCAGCCTGCCTGCTCCAGTTCTTTGGCAACTTTTTCATCTCGTCTAACGTTTTGAAGGAATTTTTGACTCCAAAAATCCCTTCTTGTGGAAGGCATACTTGTATATTTACAACCATGCCGATGCCAGAAGCACCCATGAACAAAAACAACGGCGCGGTACTTAGGGAAAGCAAGATCAGGGCTTCCGGGTAGCCTCCGATAATGTAGCCGGTACCGCAACCCACGGGCGTGAAGAGCTTTGCGCAACAAAATTTCTGGCTTTGTGTTCTTGCCTTTGATGTTGCGCATATTGCGCTGCCGCTGATCTCTGGTCAGCACATCCGCCATTAATTTCATGCCTTCTTTTTTCGACCTCGTTTACTTTCGGCTGGCTTTGTTGTCTTTTTGATGGACGTAGCCTTTCTTCGAGTTGCTTCCGCTTTTGCAATGCTGCTGGCAATTTTTTTCTTTGCCACAGTTTTCGCCGCTGGCTTCCACACTTCAACTTGTTCAAAGAAGTCTTCATCACCGATTTCTGCCGCCAGCAGTTCTTCATCCATTTTTATATGAATAGGGAGCGGAAATTTAACAACCTGACCACTAACAATGCCCTGACCAGGGCCAAACCCAGGTAGCATTCTAGCATCTGATTCTGTAAGGTTCTCCATAATCGCCCTAACAAAATTCTGATCTCTGGGGTTCACAAGACGCAGAATAAGGAAGGAGTTGCACTGTGAAATAATAGTTTCATCAAGACGGCTGGGTCGTTGCGAAATGAGCATGAGTCCGGTACCGAATTTACGGCCTTCGGTTATAATTCTGCGTATAACCGGCAAAGAGACCGCATCTTGAGTTCCTTCTTTGACAGAGGGGATAAACGTATGTGCCTCTTCAATGACAGCTAAGAATGGTGGAATTTCTCCACCGAGATTTGCACGTAGATCAAAAAGGCGTTCAAGAGTAATCGCAGCGATTGAGCACTGGGTAATATGGTCATATCCTCCAAGATATAGGATAGAAACTTGGCCTGGACGAATAATGGCTTCCGGCTGGCTGAACGGGTTGGGCAACGGTTCAAAAGGCAGTACTTTCAGCTTGGGACTCCGCCGCATCTGCTCGCTGGATAGGCGCATTCTTTCCAGTTTGGCTCTGACAATATTCAAAGATCTGCGGACTGCTCCGACGCTAGGTCGCCAGTTCCCAGATAAGCCTTTAGGAGCGTCTTTATCTGCAAAATCCAGTTCGATTTGCTTCAGCAGGAATTGAATGTATGTCAAGGCACTGAGGCCATTAGTCGCAGGCTTTCTGTCATATAGACCACGAAGATAGTCCGACTGCGGCTCTGTGAGTCCATTTGTCATTTGCAAAATAAGTGTCGTAACAAGATCTTCACCATTCTGCTGAACCAGAAGGTCGGGATAGAAAAGCTTTATCTCGCAATCAGGCGCTTCTTGTTTCAGTAATTCGTGGCAGTTAACCAACCCGATATAGTCGCCGTGCGGATCAAGGATGAATAGCGGATATCCAAGGCGGATAAGTTCCCGGATAATGCGGCGAGAGGCCACAGTTTTCCCTCCGCCGGTCATAGCCAGAATCGCCATATGGCGGGCAACAAGACGCCGGGCTGAAAGAGTCACCTCCACATCACGCCTGGCAATTAACGACCCAACCGAAACTGGATGCTCACGTTCTCTGTCGCTGACAAGAAGAGTCCGGACCGCTTCCGTGGGAGGGTTATAAACCGTGCAGGCAGGCTTCACCGGGTAGGTAAGCGGGAACAGTTTTCCCAAATCATCTGGAGATGTTGCCCCAAGAATCAGAGCGGTTGCTTCCAACTGGTCTCTGGTTCCAGACAAAACTGTATCTTCAAGGGAAAGTCCCTCGCCGGCAATTTCCTGCGCAGCTTCGTACGGAAAGAAAGGATTGAAGCGCGTTATGTCAACAACTCTTGCCCATACATAAATCGTACTCTGATAGGAATAGTCACTGTCAGGAATTTGCATTCCCAGGGCTACAATATCTCCGACCTTTGCCTGATATTGCTTGAGAATGAAGGTATACTCCGAAGTGCCAGCATTTCCAACAACAGTACCAACGGGACGCCACTTTTTTATAGTTTCTTGCTGAAAATCTTTCAGAACACTCATACGATCAATCTCCTTTCATCGTTGCGTCAGCGGTAAATTCCGGGGCGCAACAACCATTCTCGCCCGCTACCACAGAGCATATGCCGTACAGAATCAAATAACTTTTCATCTCCGGAATCTAGAGCCAGCTTCAGTGTATTTACTGCCATCCGCGTGTTAAGAGGGCGACTCATCCAATTGGGAATCTTTGCGTATTTGTCAACGATATCCAGCCCGACAGGAAATGCGTATCTGGGAAGCAGCAGGCAGCAATGCATGATAAGCTCCGCCGTTGAACGGAAATGTGGCAGGTCCTTTTCAAAAAACTCTATCCGGACAGGCGCACACCATTCTGTCGGTTGGAGGTAAGAAACCATAGGCTTCGGGTATCGGGCTATCACTGTTTTCCAGGCATCTGGAGCTTTTCTCAAAAGGTTGCGTTCCACAAGAACCGGAAGAATTGCCTCTCCTGGCTCAAGAACGCAACGAAAAAGCAACGAATCTGTAATGCGCTGCCCTTCCATCTCCTCGTCATCTGAAGGATCAATCAGCTTACGGAAAGTCCGCCTCCAGTCCGCAGGAGTTGTGTCAACCAGCGGCTCCAATTCGCAATCCGCCAGACTTTCGAGAATTGAATAACAAACTGTCGAGGTTGCGCTTGGACGCTCAACGACTCCGCAAACAACAGCACCCGACTCCATCATCAGTTCAAGCTGGCGCAGATACGTGCATATAAAATTAGCATCGTTTCCACACCTGCCATTTCCATCGCCAGGGAGCAGCACTTCAAGGGCTTTATCTGAAAAATTTGGAAACCGATGCTTTACTACTTCATTTTGGATGACATCTGTATACCGTGAAACAGGGCTCACTAATGAGCCATGCAGCATGACCCAGGTCAGCCCAGGCTGTTCTCGTAGCAAGTGCACAGCACCCGCAGCTTCGATAGAAATCCTTGCGGCATCACGTAAGGCTCCGAGGTCTGGAAAGCAGTCTAAAAAGACTCCCTCATCACCGGACGCGTAAAGTTCATCAATGAGACACTTCAGAACAGTAAATTTTTCACGTTCCGATGAATGGTCGCCGGGAACAACGGTATACCCGCCAACCCGCGCAGCGATGGGGGCAGAGCCCAGCATGGAAAGATTGGCAAGCCCCCCGTCGACGAATCCGATAGGTTTACCCGCTACGCTCTTCCAAAGCTTAGTGTGACCTTTGGGGATATTGACTATCCGGCCTGTTTCCAGAAGAATTTCACGCAGGGCAGATGCTACATATTCTACGGTTTGCAAAAATCTGTGCTGGGCTGGGGCTGAAAGGTCACCAGCGACCTGGAGCATTCTTTCCAGGATATGAGGCTGGTGTATTTTTTCTTTCATTGAGCGTAATTTTTTCTCTTCAATCTTTTCCTCAGAAGGCATCGGGGGAAATGCAGTGGCGCTACTTACGGTATCAGGGCGGATGCCTGCCTCCAATTCAGAGACTGAAGGACAATATCGGGACAGCGCGCTAAAATCTTCTTCCTGCTCCATGACCACAGCCATACTTTTATCGAGACGTTTTTCCAGAATTGCTGCGATCCCGGCATGAATAATCTGATCCGTTTTTTTCCCGACAAATGTGATGGCTACAGGATGACTCCCGTCATTTCCGGCAATGGTTCGCATCAAGATAAAGTCTTTAGAATCCAGCTTTGAAAACTCACTACCGTCCAGCTTCTCTCCACCAAGCCTCCAATTTTTATGAACCTTCTTAAAACTCCGCATTTTTCGAACCGTAATATCCCCGAACACCGTGATGCAATCGAGCAGAGCACCTTCTCCACCAAAAAGCTGTGGGGATAATATAAGTTTTGCAGTCGGAGCGTTGATATTCACCGCACGTTGTTTGCTGGCTATGTATTGTCTGTGAGCAGCAAAAATTCCCAGATCAGAGTCAGCCAAAGAACGGACGACTATAATTTCTTCAAGATTATTCTGTGCGTTGGGCATAGCCACCTTCCGGATCACTTCCCATCAGAAACGAGCTGTTGGAGTAAGGTTTCTGCAATCGCTTTTGCAAGTAAAGGAGGGACAGCATTTCCTATCTGCTGGAACGCTGGATTCATGGTTCCGCAAAAGACAAAACCATCAGGAAATGATTGCAGCCGTGCCGCCTCTCGGACAGAGATCGTCCTTGCCTGCTCACTGGCATAGTGAATGTGGCTATAGCTGTCTTTTCCAAGGTGGGCGAGGAGGGTACGGCTGGGGGCGTCCGCCTCCATTTTCCGCCATTTATTAGGAAATTTTCCAGGATCGTATGGAGGAACAATACGCTCACGAAGAGCTTTCCAGGCGGACGAATTCGATTTTATTTTTTTCCCGCTGGCCTGTTCAGCCTTTCGAAGAGTTTCTGCAAACATGGCCTCAGCCATCTTAAACGCTTCAGGATACTGATCTCCAGGGTTAAGTCGCGCAAAAATCTCATAGTCCCTTGGCAGATAGCGTATTACATGATCAAAAATTTCTTCAGTCCCGGCAAATCCGGGCCAAGTACGCATTAATTCTCCATAAGGAGAAAGCTGCTGCTCCCCTTTCCATGACACAGGGAGATCAAAGCGGCGGGCACCCCGCTTCAGTTCGCCAGTTGCCAACATTTTTCTGGCATCAATAGCCGGAAGATCCTGAAGAGCTTGCTTTGCGGTTATGGCAGGCGGAAGAGAAGCCTGGGCGACCGGTGCGGGGGAATAAGAAGAACTTTTACCAACCAGAAGCTTCAGGGCGCAACTTCGCGTCCCTTCATAACCTGTTGGTAAGTCATAGGCATGCGTCGCACCTGGAAATGCTACAGTATCTGCAACCTCTCTATGAATGGCGACGAGAAACATCCGTTCCCGCATCTGCGGAACGCCGTAATGAACTGCATTTAATAATGTATAGCGACAGACATAGCCCCGATTGAAAAGGACTTCTGCGACCTCTTCGGCGATATTATGCCCGCCATGATTCAGCATATCCGGCACGTTCTCCATGACAACGGCCAGAGGAATACAGGCGTCAACATAATCCAGATAATTTATATAAAGTCTTGCCCTTTGGTCGTGTCTATAGGCTTCCGGATGATCTGCCACTTCTCTGAGCTTTGAGCGACCAACTCTGGCAAACGCTTGGCACGGAGGACCTCCGATTATTACGTCGAAAGCCGTCGTAGCGGGCCCAAGGTTAAGAGCAGTGGTAAAATCCTGAGGCTGAGTCTGGGTTATATCCCGTGCCTGAGAATGAGCAGGGTCGCCAGGATGAAAATTAACGCCATGAGATCTGGCAGCTTCTTTGTTATATTCAATGGCCGCAGCGATATTAAACCCGGCAGCGTGGAAACCGAGAGACAACCCGCCACACCCTGAGAACAGGTCGAGTACACGAGGACTCTGACCCTTTTTGAGTTTGGCAGCTTTTGAGCGGATAACTTTTAAATCTATCATATTAGCTCACTTCAGCCTTTATTCTCTAGTAAATTATACGAAAACCTCCAGCAAGCCAACCACAAACAAGACGCGTAATGCAGTGATTTTACTACTCTACCCTTGAATTTGATTTGTTACTACCGCACTGTTCCACACCCTTCTACGGGTGGCTAGCTGGTACAGAATTGGGGGTGGCGTCCTTGGAGGAAAAAAGAAAGGCTCCAGGCCATCGGGCCAACACCAGTTACGCAAATATAACGTTAAAAAACAGCGCATTACGACGAAAAATGCAAAAAGTTCATTCCGCCAGCTGCGAGGATACAAGGGCGCTGCTGTTGCCCGTTGAGGCTAGCACTTTCGCGTCAACAAACCCAAAGGCTTCACCGATGGCAACTTCCAAACCAATGCAATATGGGCTTTCTAAAGTTTTAGAAAGCACCGTCTCACAAAAATCAATGGGCAAAAATGAGCTCCGAATTACACCCTAAAGAATATAATCTGCACTACAACAGTGCATCTATCCCTGTTCATTGCCAAACAGAAACGGTTAGCACCCCAAAAAAAACGAATATCTACTGATAGACAGCCAAGACCATTCAGATACAGCCCTAGGGGCGGAATTCGCCCACATCCATCCCCAGCCGCGCCACCATCTTCTGGATGGCCACCCGCGACAGGCCCGACAGGCGTGCCGCCTCGGACACGTTGCCCCCGGTCTGGGCCAGCAGGTCGCGCAGGTAGCCCTGGGTAAACTGGTCGGTGACGCGGGCCTTGGCCGCCTTGTACGGCACCACGGTAATCGCACCCGCCGGGCCTTGCGCCTTCGTCGCCGCTGCCGTCGCCGTGGCTCCCGCCCCAAGGCCGCCGGATGCCGCCGCGCCGCCCAACTCGCCATGCTGCACCCCGGGGGCCGCGGCCCCATCGCCACCGCCCCGCCGTGCCCGCAGCCAGTCGCCCGTGCGGCCATGGCCGCCCAACGCCACGTGGCGCACCGTATCCATGCCCAGCACATCCCCGGCGCTGAACAGGGTCAGCCTGCGCACCACGTTTTGCAGTTCGCGCACGTTGCCCGGCCAGTCACGCCCGGTCAGGTGGTCGAGCACGTCCGGGGCCACGGTCTTCTGCGGCAGGCCCAGTTCGTCGCAGGCATTGCGCAGGAAGGTGACCACCAGCAAGGGGATGTCCTCCACCCGTTCCCGCAGCGGGGGCACCCGGATGGTCACCACGTTGAGCCGGTAGAACAGGTCCTCGCGGAACTCGCGCGACGCCATGCGCGCCTCCAGGTCCTGGTTGGTGGATGCCACCACCCGCACGTCCACGTTTTCCGTACGGCCGGACCCCACGGGGCGGATTTCGCCCTCTTGCAGAAAGCGCAGCAGCTTGGTCTGGATGGCCTGCGAGATGTCGCCTATTTCGTCCAGATGCACGGTGCCGCCGTCGGCCATGCCGAACAGCCCCTTGCGGTCGCGCTCCGCCCCGGTGAAGGCCCCGCGCACATGGCCGAACAGTTCGCTTTCCAGCAGGTGTTCCGGAATGGCCGGGCAGTTCACGGCCAGAAAGGGCATGGACGCACGCTGGCTCTGCCGGTGGATGGTGCGCGCCACCATTTCCTTGCCGGTGCCCGATTCGCCCCGCACCAGCACGGTGTAGTCCGATTGGGCCACGGTGGCGATGGTGCGGCGCAGGGCCTGCATGGCCTGCCCCTGTCCCACCAGGCCGTCGCGCCCCGTGCCCAGCGAAACCACGTCGCGCAGGCGGCGGTTTTCCGCCAGCAGGCGGCTGCGCTCCAACCCCTTGCCCAGCACGCGGGCCAGTTGCTCCGGCTCCACGGGCTTGGCCACGAAATCGTACGCCCCGGCCCGCAACGCCTCCACCGCCGTTTCGATGGAGCCGTGCGCGGTCAGCACCACCACGCTCAGGTCCGCGTCCTGCTCCAGCGCCATGGGCACCAGTTGCAGGCCGGTCATGCCGGGCATGCGCAGGTCGGTGAGCAGCACGTCCACCCGCTGCGCGCGCAGGTAGTCCAGCGCCTCGGCACCGGAAAAGGCCTGTGCCACCACCACCTCGGGAAAGAGTTCCGCGGCCAGCCGCGAAAGCCCCCGTGCGAAGTCCGGTTCGTCATCCACGATGAGCACGTGCTGCCTGTGGGGCATCATTCCTCCCGGGTTGGGGCGTCACTGTCCGCCGGTACACCGGCAGCCGGGCCGGGTTCCGCGGTGGGCGCTGGGCTGGGGGCGGCGGCACCCCGTGCTGGCAGGGGCACGGGCGCGGCGGGCGGCGTGGGGCAGACGGCGCCCACCACCGGCAGGCGCACCGTGAATTCCGCCCCGCAAAGTTCGGCGCTGTCGCCCGCCGTCACGCTGCCCCCCGCGTCCACCACAAGGCCGTAGACCACGGCAAGGCCAAGCCCCGTGCCCATTTCCTTGGTGGTGAAGAACGGATCGAACACGTCCTTGCGCAGGTGGTCGGGCACGCCGGTGCCGGAATCGGCCACGGTGGCCACCACCTCGCCGGGGTTTTCGCCCCGCCGCACCCGAATGCGCACCCTGCCCTCGCCCGAGGCGGGCAGCGCGTCCAGCGCGTTGAGCACGAGGTTGCTGAAAATCTGTTCAAGGGCCTGCTCGCCCGCCGTCACCGGGGGCAGATCCGGCTCTGTTTCCGCCGTCACCGTGGCGAATTTCTTGGCCGCCTGCACCGCGAAGACCTCTGCCACGGAACGCGCCACGCGGGCGATGTCCGCAGGTGCGGCCCCGGCGGCCTTGGGCCGGGCAAAGTTCAGAAGGTCGCGCAGCACGCGCTGGGCTTGGCGGGTGTGCCGCAATATCACGTCAAGGTCGGCCTGCTGCTGGGCATCGCCGGTATTGCGGCGCAGCAGTTCGGCGTAGCACAGGATGACCCCCAGCGGGTTGTTGATCTCGTGGGCGAGCCCGGCGGCCAGCTTGCCCACGGTGACCATTTTCTCGCTTTGGCTGACCTGCGCGAACATGCGCTTTTCCAGCGTGGTCTCGCGCACGTAGACCGCCGCGCGGCCCGGCTCGTCGGCCCCGCGCGCCAGCGGGTACAGGTTGACCATGAACGAGCGCCCGCCGGGCAGCACCACCTCGCGCGATTCCGCCCCCTGCGCCGGGACGGGCGTGCCGCCCATGGTCCGACCGGCCCCACCGCCATCCCCGGCATAACTGGCCGGGCGTTCACCATCGCCGCCACGCAGGGCGGCCAGCAGGTCGCCGGAGGGCGCGGACCCGCCGGAAAGCTCCAGCGACAGCCGCCGTGCCCCCTCGTTGGCGATGATCACCGCGCCGGAACCATCCACCAGGGCCAGCGGGTCGCGGATGCCCTCGAACACCGATTGCAGCACGTCCATGTGCCGCACCAGCCGGTCCAGGGCCGACAGGTTTTCGGCCACGGTGCCAAGCTGCCGCCCCAGCGCCGCCAGCACGTCCAGGTTCTGGCGCGCCGCGTCGTCGGCGTCGTCCCATTCCAGGCACAGCAGCCCTTCGGCGGCGCCTGCCTGCGCCTCCACCGGCACGAAGACGCTGGCACCGCGCAGCAGGGCGCACCCGCCGGTCAGCACGTCGGCCAGCGGCGCGGGCAGGTCGGGCCGTTGGTCGCGCTCCGGCCAGGCATAGAAATTGTGCGAGGCAAAGGTGCACACGTAGGCGATGCGCCGCGCGCCGAAGCGCCGGGCGATCTGCGGCAGCGCGTAGCGCCACAGCTTGTCGCGGGTGCGCAGGCCGCGCATGTCCTCGAACAGCTTCACGAACAGGTCCACGTCGGCCCGCCGCTCGCCTGCCTCGCGCGAAAGCTCTGCGGTGCGCTCGTCCACCATCTGGCGCAGATTGTCGGCGTAGCTTTGCAGGCGGGCGCGGGCGTCGGCCAGGTGGTGGGCCACCTGCTCTATGCCGTCCACCAGTTCCTCGATCTCGTCGCCCTGCTCCAGCCGTGCGATGAGCGCGGCGGGCCTGTCACCCCCGCCCCCTCCATCAGGCCCGTCTGCTCCGTCTGCTCCGTCTGCTCCGTCTGCTCCGTCTGCTCCATCGGGGCCCTCACCCCCCTCACCTAAAGTCCGGCGGAACACCCCGGTCAGGCGGCGCAGGTTGCGCACCACCAGCACGCGGAACACCACGTTGGCCGAAGAAAAGAAGATCAGCGCGCACACGATGAGAAAGGCGAAATAGGTGGTGATGGACTGGCGCAGGTGCGACACCGCATCGGAAACCGGCACGCCCACGTAGTCCAGCCCGGCGATGCCATCCAGTTCCTGCCCGAAGCCCCTGTCGCCGTACATTTCCACCAGTTGCGGCGGGGCGTCCGCCGGGTCGCCGTGGCAGACCATGCACGGAGCGGAAAAGGCCACCGGACGGGCGATGACATAGTACTGCCTGCCGCCCACCGTGTCGTAGCCGGTCCACAGCGATTGTTCCGGATGCAGGCGGAAGTGACTGATCAGCCCCCGTTCGTGGGGGGTGGCCTCGAAGGACGGATTGCGCGCGCCCATGGCCACGCGGCGGTAGATGTGCCCCGCGCCGTCACTGTCCATGCGGTCCATGACCTGACGCGAGATGTACGACGAGGACATGGCCTCGATGATGAATTCGCCGGGGTGGGTTTCCATCATGCGCGGGCGCAGCGCCTCGCGCACGAACCCCTGGATGGCGTCGATCTGCGAGAAGACCAGGCGGGCCTTTGCGTGCACCTCTTCTTCCAGCACCGTGCGCAGATGCATGTACAGCACCGTGGCAAACAGCCCGCCCAGGCCGATGACCGCCACGGCCAGACCGGCAAGGAACTTGTGTTGCAGGGTGTGCGGTTTTGGAATGTACATGGGCGGGAACGGCCGGAGGCTCCGACCGCCTCGTTGTGATGTGGGGGTGCGTCAGCCTAGCCGCCGCCATGGCCCCCGTCAAGAAACACCGGACACGCCGAAAGCCCCGGGCCTGCGCGGCCCGCCGGGAAGGCCGCCAGCCGGAAGCCTGCGGCCTTGCGGTTTCAGTTGGCCGTACCGGAGGCTCCGGATGCGGGTACGGCTGCCACGGGCCTGCCAGCCGGGCTGGCCGCCTCCTGTGCCCCGCCACGCCCGGCCACCGTGGGCCCCGTGGGGGTAAACCGCCAGGTGGAGCGGGAATTGATTTCCGCCTGCTGCGACATCTCGACATCGGTGTAGTACAGCTGCCCGCTGCGGATGCCGTAGATGTCCTGCACCTCGCCATAGTGCTGCAACGCGGGCAGGTGCGCCACAACGAGCGGACCGGCAACGAAAAACAACACCCACAGCACCGCCACGGAAACGCCAAGGGCGGCAAGCCGCCCAATGATGGTATGACCCAACGCTTGTCGCATGAAGGCTCCCTGAAGGGGGAGCCCGCCCCCGCGGAAAGGGACGGGCTCCGACATGTCCCCTAGATCTTTGCGGTTATCTCGGGGAACACGATGTAGAACATGACGTAGGCCATGGCCAGGGTAAGCACCAGGTTGAAGCTCTGGCCGCACACGTACAGGATGAGCGGCTTGCCGCCCTTGAAGTAGTGGGCCAGTTCGCGGAAGTTGGTGGCAAGGCCGATGGCGGTGAAGGCCAAGCAGAAGAACCAGCCGCGCGCGGAGGCGGTAAGGCCCTTCAGCACGCCCTGGTCAAGCAGGGCCTTGCCCATGTCCGGGCCAAGGCTGCCGCTGATCAGCGAGAAGACGATCGACGCGGCCAGGAAGCCCAGCACGAACTTGGGGAAGCGGTGCCAGATTTCGCCCACGCCCACGGAATGCCCCTCGCGGCATTCCACGCGGGTGCACCAGTACACGGCCACGCCGAAGGCGGTGACGCCGATCAGCACGTTCTGGATCATCTTGATGGTGGCGGCCACGTACAGGGCCTTTTCACCCAGGAAGGCACCCGCAGCGGCCACCGCGCCGGTGGCGTCGATGGTGCCGCCCATCCAGGCGCCGCCGAGAATCTGCGGCATGTCCACGGCCTTGATGAAGGCGGGCATGGCAATCATCATGATGGCGGTGAACACCAGCGAAAGACCTATGGAAAGGGTCAGTTCCTCTTTCTTGGCCCGGCACGCGGCGGCGGTGGCGATGGCGGCAGAGGTGCCGCACACCGACATGTCGGCCGAGATGACCACGTTCAGGGTCTTGGATTCCATCTTCAGGATGCGCTGGCCGAAGATGAAGGTGCAGATGAGCACGATGGGGGTGACCACCCAGGCCACGAAGATGCCGGGAATGCCGATGGCGATGATCTTGTCGAACAGCACTTCGGCGCCCAGCAGCACAAGGCCGGTCTTGATGAAGTATTCCACTTCCAGGGCGGGTTTGATCCACTTGGGCGTGCCCACGGTGTTGGCGATGAGCATGCCGATGATGATGGCCCACGCCTCGGTGCCGATGCCCCAGTACTTCATGGTGGCCTGGCTGCCCATCATGGTGGCCAGGCACGCCACCGCGAACACGCCGATGAAGCCCATCAGGAAGCCGGGTACCGACTTGCCCATGAACTTCATGCCGATGGCGAAGAACAGGCCCATGCCCACCATGAGCAACGGCAGGCTGGTCAGCAGGTTCATGGGCTTGGACTTGGCCTTGTCGGCGGCGGACTTGGCCTTGGCGGCAGCGGCGCGCCATTCGGCGATCTTGGCCTTGGCCCCGTCGTTCAGGCTGGCGTCGGCAAAGGCGGCGTCGGCTGCGGCCGTCTCGGCGGCCACGGCGGCGGCCAGGGCGGCATCGGCCTTGGTCTTGGCTTCCACGGCCTTCTCGGCATTGGCGGCGGCCTTGGCGTCGGCGGCTTCCTTGCTCACGTGGAAGGAATCGAGGGGATTGTCGCTCCACCCGCCCGGGGTCTTCAGGAAGGCGGAAATGGCCTTGCCGGTGGGGCTGTCCATGGCCTTGACCTTGGACTTGTCATCCTGGGCCTTGTAGTAGGCAAGGGTCTTGAACGGGGCGCGCTGCGCCTCGGCGGCCATGACGGCGTTGGCCTTGGCGATCTTTTCGCCGTATTCCGCCGGGGGATTCAGCAGGTAGACGCAAATGCCCGCGATGATGATGGCGAAGCCGAGCCAGATGGCCCAGTAATCTTCCTTGGTCCACAGGTCGGACAGGCGCGAGTGCCCGTGGTCGACGACGACGTTGTTGTCGTTGGTTGCCATGCTAAAGTGCTCCTCCTTGCGGTTTGCCACCTCCGCCGGCAGTGCGGAGGGCGTGCGCACCCTCTTAATCAAGAGGCGTGCCAGACCGCCCGGAAAGCATCTTTCGTTCTATCCCGGCATGTTACAGAACACCCTCGTCGCCCGATGTGAAAACAAAAGTTATCAACGCAAACTCATCTTTGCATGCCTTGGTGCCTCCACGGGTATGCAACGCAAACGGGCCGCCCCGAAGGACGGCCCGTGATCTGCGGCATGCAGCGGCCCCATGACCGGCCAAGCGACCGGAAACGGACTGGGGGACAGGGTGGCGGAGACGGAGCGGTGCTCAGTCTTCGCGGGGGGGGCGGCGCTTGCCGTCCGAGCGGCACTTGCCGCACACCCCGAACAGGTACATGCGGTGCGAGGTCAGCACGTAGCCGTGGCGGCGCGCCAGGTCTTCCTGCAACCGCTCTATCTCGTCGTCCAGCACCTCGATGTTCTCTCCGCAGGCTTCGCAGATGAGATGGTCGTGGTGCTTGCTGCCGTACTTCTGCTCGTAACGGGCCACTCCGTCGCCGAAGTGCACTTCCTTGGCCAGGCCGGAATCGCACAGCAACTTCATGGTGCGGTACACCGTGGCCTGGCCCACGGAAGGATCCGTGGCCTTCACCCGCTCGTACAGTTCCTCGGTGGTCAGGTGACCGCCCGCGCTCATGAACACCTCGACGATGAGCATGCGCTGCGGCGTTACCTTCAGGCCGTTGCGGGCGATGTACTCGTGAAACACGTCTATGGCTTGCTTCATGGGTTTCCTCGCGATGTGGGGCGTGGTCTGGCTGTTCCTATACCGTGTGACCGGCCAGCGCAACAGGGCCGTTGCGTTGGCGGGAACAACGGCGCCCGCCACAGACCGGCCAGAGCCCACGGATTAGAGCACCCGCTCCACGCGCCACCCCTTCTCCCCGGCCACGCGTTCCAGCGCGGCACCGCCCAGTACCGCCACCCGGCCCGTGCGGGCCGCCTCGGCCATGACCTCGGCCAGGGCGCGGAAGTGGTCGTTGGTGGTGGAAAGGATTTCGTCGCGCATCTGCTGGCGTGCCGCCTCGGAATCACCGACCAGGCTGCGGTACAGCGCGGCGGAGCCCTTGGCGTCGGGCAGCATGTGCCTGTCCACGTCGCCGATGGCACCCACGATGGCATTGGCCAGTTCCGTGGACGACAGCGAGACGCGGCGCAGGTAGTCCGCCGTGGCGTCGTACACGTCCAGCGTGGCGGCCACGTTGGGGTCGCGGTACGAAACCTGGGTCAGCAGGCCGCTGGCCCGGTCAAAGGCGCAGAACGCGCCGTAGGCCCCGCCCTGCACGCGCACCCTGTCCCACAGGAAGGCCATGCGCAGGTGCTTGAACACCACGTTGGCCGACCCGTGATAGGTGTAGCCAAGGCCGTACAGGTCCGCCGCCTTGCCCACGTAGTTGACCTGGGCGGGCATGACCAGCGCCTCGGCCTCTGCCGGGGTGCCGTGGAAGTGCCACCCGGCCACCGCAGACGCGGCAGGCGCATCGGGCAGCGCGGCGGCAAGGGTGGCGGCCGGGCCGGACACCATGCTCGCGCCCTCGGCATTGGCGGTAAGGTTCATCAGGCAGCCGGAACGGCGCACCACAAGGGCGCGCAGTGCCGCAAGGTCGGCCAGCACGCCGTCCCAGTCCTTTTCCAGACGTTCCGCAAGGGTGCGCAGGAAGGCCAGGTACGACACGCCGGAGGTGGCCTCGTCCAGCCAGCCCGCCGCATTGTAGCCCGCGCGCAGCCGGGCCATGACGATGCCGTGGCCGGACGGCACCAGCACGTGCTCCTGGCGGGCCTTTTCTTCCAGCACCATGCGCTGGAAGCGCTCGCGGTCGTCGAATTTCGCTTCCAGCAGCACTTCGGACAGCAGGTCGTACAGCGCGGGCACGTTGTCGAAGGTGGCCTTGCCGTGCACCACCAGTTGCGCCACGGGCTGCCGCGCGCCCAGGGTGGTGGCGAACAGCGTATCCGCATCCATGCCGCCGGTCTTGCGGGCGATGCGCATGCCAAGGTCCACGAAGTCGCGCTTGGTGGTGCCCATTTCGAACAGGGCGCGCCCGAACAGCGGCACCAGGGGCACCAGGGAAGCGGGCACGGTCGAAAGGTCGAACAGGGTTTCGGTGTAGGCGATGCCCGAGGTGTCCAGGTCGTGGAACAGCACGGGCACGGCGCCCGCCTGCCTGTCCTCGCTGGGGATGGGGCGGTTTTCCTTCGGCAGGTCTTCCAGCTTCAGGCCGGGGATGGTGGCCAGGGCATCCAGGCTGTCCGGGGCCTCCTGCAGGCTGCGCAGGGCGCGGGTTTCCTCCACCAGGGCCACCCGCTCGCACTGGCGCAGGCCCTGGCGGTACGCCTCCAGCCCGGCGGCCTCGGCGCCCTCGCGCCGGTCGGCCAGCGTGCGGTCCGGGGTCAGCAGCACCGTGGCCACGTGCTGGTTGTCCAGCAGCCATTCGCGGATCAGCCCTTCGAAGTACCGCTCGCCCGAGGCAATGCGCGCCTTGATGGCCGCCAGCGGTGCTTCCCATTGCAGCAGGGCCAGCGGGTCGCCGTCATACAGCCAGGTGGTCAGGCTGCGCACCATCACCGAAAGGCCCACCGGGTAGCGGCCGGAATTGTTCTCGCGCAGGGCGAATTCCACGCTGTTCACGGCGGCTTCCACGGCGTCGGCGGGCAGGCCGTCCTCGGCCAGGTCGGCCAGGGTTTCCATGATCAGCATTTCCACGTCGGATGCGGTCTTCGGCTCGATGCCCTTGAGCCCCACGGAAAAATACATCTGCCGCAGGTCGCTTTCCAGCCCCACGCCCGCCACGTCCTCGCCCAGGCCCGATTCGATCAGCGCGCGCCGCAGGGGCGAGCCGGGCAGGCCCAGCAGGATGTGCTCCAGCATCTCGAAGGCGAAGTTGCGTTCCACGTCGGCGGTTTCGCACAGCAGCCAGTTCATGGTCACCATGCCCCGGTCGTCGCCCTCGGAGGCGGCGTAGGGGATTTCGAGCATGCGCGGCGTGTCCGAGCGGGGCTGCAAGGGCACGGCGGAATCCGCCTCGATGCGCTCGAAGCGCGCCAGCACAGCGGTCAGGCAGGCCAGCCGGTCCTCTTCCGGGTCGTCGCCCCAGAAGAAGAAGCGGGCATTGCTGGGGTGGTAGTAGGTGGCGTGAAAGTTGGCGAACTGCTCGTAGGTCAGGTCGGGGATGTGTTCTGGGTTGCCGCCGGAATCGAGCCCGTAGGTGATGTCCGGGAACAGCGCCTGCTGCGACTGCTCGGACAGGATGGATTCCGGCGAGGAATACACGCCCTTCATCTCGTTGTAGACCACGCCCTTGTAGGCAAAGGGGCCTTCCGGCACCTCGGCCTCGATGTGCCAGCCTTCCTGCCGGAAGATTTCTTCCGTGATGCGCGGGAAGAACACCGCGTCGAGGTACACGTCCACCAAGTTCCGGAAATCCTGCAGATTGGCCGAGGCCACCGGGTAGCAGGTCTTGTCCGGATAGGTGAAGGCGTTCAGGAAGGTTTGCAGCGAACCCTTCAGCAGTTCCACGAAGGGTTCCTTGACCGGGTACTTTTCCGACCCGCAGAGCACCGAATGTTCAAGAATGTGCGCCACCCCGGTGGAGTCGGACGGGGGCGTGCGGAAGGTGACGCCGAAGACCTTGTTCTCGTCGGCGTTGCAGCAGGAAAGCAGTTGCGCGCCGGTAGCGCCGTGGCGCCACAGGCGGATGCGGCTGTTCAGTTCATGGACGGTGCGCTCGAAAACGAGATCGAACCCGTGGGATTGCATGCGTGGGAGTCCTCCGTGGGGGGATGTCATGAGCGGGGGTGACCGGAATATGGCCGGATTCGCGTGTGGTCCGGCTGGTGCCGGGCCGTGCGCGTGGGCTCGTGGCCGCGCGGGCGGAAGGCCGTCGACGCCCCGCAGCCCTGTACCATGAACATTTCGCGGCGTCATGGCAATCTGGGTAACCGGGCCAACCGGGCCAACCGGGCCAACCGGGCCAACCGGGCCAACCGGGAGGACCGGGGGGACCGGAAGCGACGGGAGCAACCGGGACCACGCAGGCATCGGACGATGCGTGGTCCACGCCGTACCAATGACCCTGATGGCGGCCATGCCGACACGATACAATGCAACCGACGCCCTCAGCAGGGACCCAACTGGTCCTCGGCGCCGCCCGGCCACGCGGGTTCCACCCGGTCGCGCCCCAGCCCCTTGGCCCGGTACAGGGCGTCGTCCGCCAGGCGGAACAACTCCGTGGGGCCGGAAACGGCCAGCCGTTCGGTACTGGCCACGCCGATGGAGATGCGCACCGGAATGCGCGTGCCCGGCCCCACCAGGAAAATGCCGTCGCGCACGGCAATGCGCAACCGCTCGGCGGCGGCCAGGGCACCCGCGCCGCCCACGCCGGGTACGATCACGGCGAATTCCTCGCCGCCCACCCGCGCGGCCACGTCCTGGGCACGCAGGCCCGCGCGCAGGATGCCCGCCAGGGTCATCAGCACCTGGTCGCCTTCCTGGTGGCCCCAGGTGTCATTGACCTGCTTGAAGTGATCAAGGTCGAGCATGAGCAGCGAAAGGTCGGTGCCGTCGCGCAGGTGCCGGGCGAACTCCGTTTCCAGCATCAGCTCGAAATACCTGCGGTTGTACAGCGAGGTCAGGGGGTCCACCAGGGTCAGCCGTTCCAGGCGCTGTTCCTTGCGGCCCAGATGGTAGCCGAACACGGCGAACACCAGCACCCCGCCCACCGCCATGTACACGTTGAGCACCAGTTCGTACCGGGGATGGATGGGCGTAAGATCGAACAGCCAGCGCAGCACCTGCCAGCCCAGCGGTGCGCCAAGCCCCAGCGCGGCCCCCTGGACCAGTCGCAGCAATCGGACCCCTGGCCGTTGCGCCCCGCCCCCGCCGTTGCCCGCCATGGTCCACCCCCTGCGTTGGTGCCCCCTGCTGCGCCCCGTTACGCCCCGTTACGCCCTGTTACGCCCTGTCGCCCCTTGTCGCGGCCTGCTGCGCCCTGTTGTCCCTTGTCGCCCGCGAAGAGTATTCCGGAAGGGAACCGCCCCTAGCGCATGTAGGAACGCGCAATGCGGAACACGTCGTCGTAGCCCAGCCGGGCCTTGATGCCCAGGGCCAGTTCCACCGACATGGACATCTTGTCGCGCACGTCGTCCAGCAACACCTGTTTGTGTTTCTTCAACCACTTGCGTACGAAAGGCACGTCGAAGCCGTCAGCCACCAGGGCCATGCCGTCGGCAAAGAAACGCGAGCCCAGATGCTCCAGGAAAGGACGGCAGGCCATTCTGCCATGATGGCGGGAAAGCAGGACGTAGAACAGCAGGGCCACCACAAGCCTGTCGTCCTGCAAGCGGTGGGACACGTCGAAGAACCGTTCGGCGGGGGGCTTTTCCCCGGCCTGGCGCAACAGTTCCTGGGCGTAGCCCAGTGCCTTTTCGGTGGTGATGGGCGGAACGGGATACCGGGCAGCGATGCGGGCCATGGTGCGCAGGGGGTTTTCGCCCCCGGCCACGTCCAGGACGGCCACGCGCATCAGGTCCAGCCGCCGCTCCAGTTCGCCGCGCAGCAGGTCACCCCGCGCGGCGGCGCAACGGCGTATGCGCTCTTCGTCCATGTCGCCGCTGAAGGTGATCTCCAGCAGATGCCGCACGAAAGGTTCGGAGGTGAACTCCGCCTCCTGGTCCAACCCCTTGAAGTTGCGGCGGTTGCCCACCAGCTTCTTCAGGGAGAGCCAGTAGGCGGCCACCCCTTCCATGGGCATTTCGAGCAAGTCGAAATCCCTGATGCTCTGCGCTGCGGTCTGCGACATGGACCTTCCGCCCCTGCATGCTCACGGCGACCCGCCCCCCGGCCGGTTGATTACACCAATGCTATAACCGTTTCGGGAGGTTGGCAAGGAGAGCCGTGAAACATTCACGCCAGCACAAGAGGAAATTCCCGGCGGACGGCGCGGCAGCCCGACACAGGGGCACGCGTTGCACCGGACGCGTGACCGCAGGACGTGCGCCCACGGAACTCGTTCACGGGCGCACGCACTTCGGACCGAACCGAAGACGGCGGCGGATGGAGAAAGGCGAAGGGCGCGAAGCGTCCCCACCCGGCGGAACGGGCGGCGCAAGGGCCGCCCTGCCGGGCGGATGCCTAGACGCTCACCAGCGAATTGTCGGTCCCCGCGAAGGGGCAGTACTCGTAGCTGTCGGCCCGGCCGTCATTGAGCCAGCCGGAAGCGCCGCCCGCCAGCAGGTAGCGGAAGCGGTATTCACGCCCCGTCTCCAGTTCCACCTCTGCGGTGAACCCGCCGTCCTTCAGACGGCGCATGGGGGTGGCCCGTTCGTCCCAATCGTTGAATTCGCCCACAAGGTACACCTCGGTGGCCTGTCCCACCTCGTCCGCCTCCAAGCGGAACTTCACCTTGCAGGCGGGCCTGCCCTTCAGGAACTGCTTGGTCAATGCCATGGCTTCCTCCATGGTGCCCGGCGCAAATCCGGACACTGTCGGCAAAAGATACCCGGACATTGTGACAGGAACATTATCTGTCGGAAAAGGCAACCCCGATGAAAGACCGGCCCGCCGCCGCAACGGGCGCGGGTTCTGTGCCGGGGTTCTCGCGCAGGTCCACGGCATGACGACCGGACCGGACCGTCGTTTCACTCGCGCGGGGAACACGCGCGTGTCCGAATCGACGCCGGGCATCCCCCGTGCCGGAGACGAAGCCCCTGCCCGCCGTGCCACTGCCCGCCGTGCCACTGCCCCATGACGCATGCGTGCGCCAGAAAACGCAAAACGCGCACCCTCCGACCACTGCCGGAAGGTGCGCGCCCGAAATTCGCGCAAGGGGATGGGGCGGCCTTAGCCGTTGGCGGCCTTCAGCGTCTCTTCCACGCTGGCCAGCAGGGCCGCGTCGGAAGGTGCGGCATCAAGCCCGCACAGGCCGCGCACGGCCAGCAGCAGCATGTCGAGCTGCATGGACATGTCGCACGCGCCGTTATTGATGACGCAACGGTCACCTTCCACGCGCAGGCGGTAGGCACGGCGGCTGCGCGCGGCACCGCTGCCGGAAACGATGTAGTAGATCTGCTCGTTGTCTTCGGTGACGTAGAGCTTCTGGCGGGTGAGCACGCCGGTCTCGTCGTCGTACCACGAGCATTCGGAGAACAGGCGCCCCTTGAATGCGATGTCGTGGCCGGCGTCGTTGCGCAGCGAAATGTCTTCCATCGCCCTGCAGGTCATGTCCGAACCCATGCGCACCTCCTCACGATGTGGGAAGGGTTAGCTGTCGGGGGCCTTCCGGTTTCTTGGCCTTGCTCGGCGCCGGTCGTTCCGCGGGCGGCATATCCGCCGGGGATTCTCCGTCACCGAACAGCGCTCCGCCGCCCTGCGCGGTCCAGAAGGCTTCCAGGTCACTGCGCGATATGCGGTAGCCGCGCCCCAGGCGGGCAGCCCGCAACGTACCGTCCTTGATGGCGCGGCGAAGCGTCTCCTTGTGACAGCTCAGGAGGTTCGCCGCTTCCGCAAGGGTGAAGGTGGTCTTGGCCATTCGCGCGTCCTTACGCATGCATGGCGCACGGCGCATGCAGACACTGCGGGCGCACGGCCCGCTTCGGCGCTCGTTGGCACACCCCGCGCCTTACAGGCACACGGCGCACCCACCATCCGGCACTCGCAATCGGCCGCACGCCGCGCACTCTCGCGGCGGGCAGCCACCCGCCATGCCACCCCCGGTGCCGCACGCGGCACCGCATGGTCCGTCGGGAAGGCCGGAATGTTCCGGCCTGCGCCCATCTCTTCGTCCGACTAGCACCTACAATCAACTGGTGTCAACAATACTCCACTTTGTGCGTACACGCACCACCATTATTTATCCAGGTCGACCCGAATCGCTCCACGCCGCCCCAAGCTACCCCCGGCGGCCCAAGGCTGTCCCGCTCGACCCAAGGCTGCCCCGCTCGACCCGAGGCGGCCCAAGGCTGCCCCATGCGCTCCCGGTCAACCCGGGTCAACCCCGGTCGGCCCCATGCGCCCCCAGTCGACCCCGGCCTACCATGGCACGAACGCACCTGCCCCCGCCCTTTTCCGGTGCACGGGCGCCCATCACGCATCACTACCGGCAACCACACACCATGAACGCCACCAAGAACGGCAACCATGTACCCGCCGCCACTTCCGGCCACGCTGGCCCATTCACGCTCGCCCATCCACGCTGCCGGGACGCGCTCTTCCGTTCCGTGCCGCCTCCCTGCCCCCCCCCATCCGCCCCCTGGTACCGAACGCGAAAAGGCCCGCCCCCTTGCGGGAGCGGGCCGTGTTGCATCATGCACCGCGCGGGCGTCAGCCCTGCACGATCTCGCGCAGGCGCGCGGCCAGCGCGCCAAGGTCGTTGATGGCCCGCGCCGCCTCTTCCATGCGGCGGGCGGTGTCGTCGGACAGATCGCTGACCTGGGTCACGCTGCGGGTTATCTCCTCGCTGGCGGCGGACTGTTCCTCTGCCGCCGTGGCGATGGCCGTGACCTGGGCCGAGGTGTCGTTGACCAGCGCCACGATTTCGCGCAGCGCCTCGCCCGAGCGGCCAGCCAGCGTCGTGGCGTTGTCCACGGCACCGGCCACCTCTTCCATGCTGGCGATGTTGCGCGTGGCCCCGGACTGGATGGTTTCTATGGACCGGCGCACTTCCTGCGTGGCGTTCATGGTCTTTTCCGCCAGCTTGCGCACCTCGTCGGCAACAACGGCAAAGCCGCGCCCGGCGTCACCGGCGCGGGCCGCCTCGATGGCCGCGTTCAGCGCCAGCAGGTTGGTCTGGTCGGCGATGTCGCTGATTACGTTCATGATCTGGCCGATGGATTCCGCCTGCCGCCCCAGTTCGCCAAGGTTGCCGCGCAGCACGCCGGTAAGGTTGCTGACCTGGCCGATGGCCGTCACCGCCTCATCCACCACCCGCGCCCCTTCCTGGGCACGGGCCTGACCGCTGTCGGCCTGGCGCGAGGCATTGGCGGCGCTGCGCGCCACCTCCATGATGGTGGCGTTCATCTGTTCGATGGCGGTCACCGATTCGGTGATCAGCCCGCGCTGGTTCTCTGTGCCGCGCATCACGCCCTCGGTCTGGCTCTCGATGGCCCCGGTGGCGTCGGCCACCTGCCCGGCCACGGAAACCAGCTCGGCGTTGACCGTTTCCATGCGCGCCATGTGGGCGTGCAGGTCGCGTTCCTTCATCACCAGTTCGCTCACGTCGCTGGCCACTTCCAGATATCCGGCCTTGTTGCCGTGGCAGTCGCGCACGATGTCGCCGTAGGGGCGCACGTAGCGGGTCTGGCCAAGGATGTTCAGCTCCACGATGTCCGCCTCGTACCGGCCACCGCGCTGCATGGCCTGGTTGATGGGGCACTTGGAGGTGCCGCAGATGGAGGCGTTGAAGATGGAACTGCACCGGCGACCGCGCACCTTCTCGCCGTCGTCCACCCCGGCGATGCGGGCCACGGCGGTGTTGGCGAGGATGATGTTGTACTCGTCGTCCACGGCAAACACCGGGTCGGGGATGGCGTTGACCACGTTCTTGTAGCCTTCCACCGAGCACAGGATGTCCTCGATCTTGCCCATGAGCCGGTTGAACCACCGGGCCAGTTGGCTGATCTCGTCACGCCCCGCGTCGTTCAGGCGGTCGTTCAGGTTGGCGCGGTCCTCGGTGATGTCGCGGATAAGCGCCACCACGCGCGACACCGGCGTGGTGACGAAGCGCGACACCAGCACGGAGAACACCACCCCCGGCACCACCAGCAGCGCCAGCAGCGCCCCCAGCATGATGCCCGAGAAGCGTTCGAAGATGGCCGTGGCCCCGCTGATGTTCGAGGCATGCACGAACACGCCCACCTGCTCGCCCCGGTAATCCTTGACCGGGAAGGCCACCAGGGCAGTATCGCCGCCCTCTGCGGTGCTCAGCCCCTGCTTGCCCGCCTGGAGCAGCTGCGGGGTGACCAGCGCGGCGGCGGGAATCTGCGGATTTCCCGAGGCGAAGATGAAGTCGTTGCCCACGCGCGGATGCTTTGCGGTGTCGCTCATGCCCTGGGCCAGCGCCCCCAGAGAGGCGTTCATGTACAGCAGGACGTCCTCGCCCTCGGCGCTGGAGGCGATCTTGAGCAGCGGAGCGAACTCGATGAGCACTTCCACCGAACCGATCTGCTTGCCGTCCGCGCCCTTCACCGGCGAAACCCCGCGAATGTCGAAGCCCCCGCGCCCCACCTCTATGCCCTTCATGGGCTGGCCGGTGCGGTTCACGTCCATCACGGTCTTGCGGAAGGTGGAGATGTCGTCGGAAACGTCGATGTCCTGCCCGTCGCGCTTGATCTGCTTCTTGCTCCACAGCCGCACCAGGCTGCGCCCGTTGGGTAGATGGAAGTGCAGCTTGAACTTGCGCCCCGTCACCGCCTCGAACGAGGCAAGGTGCGCGGCAAGTTCACGGCGCAGGGCTTCGCGCGCCTGCTGCGCCATGGGATCCTTTTCGTCGTCTATCTTGCCGGAAAGCGCCGTGGCATAGGCCGCCTGCACTTCCGGCAACTGCGAGAACAGCGCGGCCTGTTCCAGGGCCTGCGCCGCCAGCAGTTCCACCGACTGGCCGACCTCGTTGGCCTTGGCCCGCGCCATCTGGCGCAGGAAGACCCCCTTCAGGTCCGTCAGTTCGCCAGCCAGAAACCAGTAGGCACCGCCGCCCAGCAACAGAACCGACAGCGCGAAGGGGAGAAAGAGTTTTTGCCGAATGCCCATCATGACCCCCGTCTGGGTGATTCCGCGCGCACCCCGTGCGCACGGTAGAACCATTGATCCTATCTGCAATATCGGAAAAAACAACAGGATGTTTAGATCGTGAAAACAAGAACTATCGTTCCGGACCTGCGTGCTCCGATCAAAGCGCTGTCCTGGCAATGGCTCCACACCGTCCGCACCGCTGCCGCAAGTTTGCCATCATGACGATGGTGCGTCCACGGCATGAGACGATGTTATAGTTTGTGCGCCAGCGCACACCGTGTTGCCGCGTCCCATTCGCCACCGGGGCGGGACAATGGTGTTCCCGGCCACGCGGCGATGGATGCTGCATGCGAACCATGAACCTGCGGCATCACCCGACGCAGGGCACTCGCCAATGAAACATGATTTTTTGTCGGACGGAAACGAAGCTGCACCGTTCGAGGCAGAACGGTGCAGGCAGGCATGGCCCGTGCAGATGCGCCGGTCAGGGTAACTGCGCCGGACAGGACAGATGCGCCGGTCAGGGCAGATGCGCCGGTCAGGGCAGATGCGCCGGTCAGGGCAGATGCGCCGGTCAGGGCAGATGCGCCGGTCAGGGCAGATGCGTTGGTCAGGGCAGATGCGTTGGCTGGCACAGAGGGGCTGGTCGGCACGCGCGGCAAGCGGACATGGTCATGCGCCAGCCGACAGGGAGGGGACAGCAGGCCTGAACCCCGCTGAAAAAGAGAGTGCCAACACCGGGACGGCACGACTGCCGGAGCGGCCCCCCGATCCGGCCCACCCTGCCCGATCCGGCCAAACCCGTATCAGTCCTGCTTGAAATGGGTGTCGTAGTCCGGGGCAAGGCAATCCAGCGTGCCGCCCATCATGGCCCGGAACTTTTCCTGCGGGGGCACCTGTGGCGCATCCGGATGCTGGCATTCGGCCTGGCCCAGGGTCATGCGGCGCGCCTCGTCCAGGCTGCGGTATTCCATCACCCCGCAGAAAACGCACTTCAGATGGGTGGCCCGGCGGGTGCAGTCGCAGTCAATCTTGGCAAACTGGTGCTTGCGCATCACACCCCCCGGCGCCCCGTCATGCCCGCCGGTGCGGCCAACCCTTCGCAAGCGGCGAAGCATCCTTCACCGTCGCGGCGCAGCACCAGCACCGCGCCGATGACCGTACCGTCCGGCGTGCGGTAGGGCGATACGCTGCACACGCACGGCTCGCCGCCGGGCAGCAGGCGCACGGGGCCGGACTGGTGCCTGCACTCCAGCAGAAAGCGGTCGAGGGGCGTGGGGCCGCCGTCCTCGGACACGCAGTCGGGGCAGCGCACCATGACCGTGCCGTCCACCGCCCCTCCCGTATCCGTCTGATCCGGCGCATCCGGAAGTCCCGGCCCGCACATCTGGCGCACCCACGAGGCGTTGGCCATGATCACGTTGCGATCAAGATCCAGCAGCACCACGTGGTCGGGCATGGCGTCGATGGTGCTGCGCAGGATGCCGAGGGTGGTGCGCCAGCGCTGCTCCGCCTCGATGCGGGCTGTGACGTTGACCACTATGCCCTCGTAGTGCAGCAGTTCGCCCGCCCAGTCGTACACGGCGGTGCAATGTTCTGACACCCACAGCAGGTCGCCGTCGCGGCCGTACACCTGCGAAACGAAGCCCGCCACCGTGCCTTCGGCGCGCAAGCGGGCCAGCAGTTCCTGCCGCCGCCCCGGCGCCTCGTAGATTTGCGCGTCGATGGAGCGCACGCCCGAAACCAGATCACCCGGGCCTGCCCAACCCAGCATCCCGGCGAAGGCGCGGTTGGACACCAGATAGCGCCCGTCCGGGTCGGCCATGTAGATGCCCACCACGGCATTGTCGAAGATGGAACGGTAGCGCTGCTCGCTGTCGCGCAACCGGGCGTGCAGGCGGGTGTGGTGGCGCACGATGCGCAGGTTCATGCGCAGGGCGTCGCCGGTGACCGGCTTGGACATGAAGCCCAGGGCGCCGCTGCCCGCCACCTGTTCCATGAGGTCGTGGTCCGTGGCCTCTGTGGCGCCGGTAACCAGAATGACCGGGATGTCGAAGTCGGCGGTGATGGCGCGGGTGGCCTCCACGCCGTTCATGTCACCGGCCAGCCAGATGTCCATGAGCACGGCGTCGGGGCGCTCGTCTCGGGCCAGGCGCACGGCCTCCTCGCCCATGGCGGCGGGGCCGATCACCACATGCCCCTCGCGCGCCAGCAGCCCGCACAGCAGGGCGGCGCCGACGGAGTCGTCCTCAGCGACCAGCACGCGCAACGGCTGTGTCATCGCTCCCCCATGCTGTTGCGTCGCTTCCGGGCGCGCCGCCGTTGTCGGTCCACAACGGGCCTTCACCAGCCCCCTGCCCCTGCTCGCGCGCCCACCCGGAGGCGAACCCCGGCGCCTCGCCCGGCACGTTTCCGGGTGCATCGGGCGTATCGGGCGGACCAAGCGTTTCGGGCGTATCGGGCGTATCGGGCGTATCGGACACCGTACCGTTGAAGGCGTTGCGCGGCAGGCGGACGCAGAATTCCGTCCAGCCCGAAGGCGATGTCTCGAAGCCCACCCGGCCCTTCAGGTAATTCTGGGTCAGCAGACGGATGCTGTAGGTGCCAAGCCCCCGCCCCGCACCCTTGGTGGAAAACGAACGCTGGAATATCTGGCGCTGCACGTCGGGCCGGATGTAGCCGGGGTTGCGCACCCGAAAGGTGACGCACTGGCCGTCGCAGTCGCAGCCAAGCAGCACCTCGCCCTGTTCCGGGGTGGCCTCCAGCGCATTCTTGACCAGGTTGCCCAGCACCCGGCCCAGCAGCGTGGAGTCCGTGACCATGGCCGTGTCGGCGGCACAGGACAGCACGGTAAGGGCACGCCCCCGCGCGGTCTCGTGCCCGGCGTACAGGTTGGCCACGTCGCGCAGCAGTTCCACCCCGTCCACCGGGTGCGGGTCCACCGGCAGTTCGTCGGTTTCGGCGGCCAGCAGCAGCTTCTGGGTAACGATCTCTTCCACCAGCGAGTTGGAAAAACGGTGCAGCAGCATGGTATCGCCGCGCAGGTCCAGGGGCACTTCTTCCAGGATCATCTGGGCCAGGTTGCGCAGGCCGCCCGCCGTGTTCAGGATGTCGTGGAAGAAGATGCGCTCCAGCGCACGCCGCCGCTTCTCGTGGCTGATGTCGTTGATGGCGAAGATGACGAACCGCTCGCCGTCCCTGTCGAACGGCGTGGCGCAGACCTTCAGGTCGTAGGCCAGCACGTCGTCGCCCTTGCGCTGGGTGATGCGGCATTCCTCCACCCTGCGCTCGTCGCCAAGGGCGCACAGGACCGCCTTGACCGCCCCGCATTCGCGGCAGCCGTCCGCCGTGCCGCAGCCGCCGGGGCCTTCGCAGGCGTTCTCGCAGTGGAACAGTTCACCCGGGCGCAGTCCCAGCAGATTGGTGCCGTCGGACAGGGACAGCAGGTCCAGCAGGTTGCGATTGACGAAGACGATCTGGCGGTGCCGGTTCAGGATCAGCACGATGTCCGTCACCGAATCGAGCAGGCTGACCAGGGTGGGATCGCGGAACAGCCCGGCCTGGCGCAGCAGGTCGGCATCGGCCGAACGCTCTGCGGGGGCGTGGAACGTGGGCAGGGGGGGGGTCATGCATCGTCCTGTGGAGGCGTTCGGGGTGGCGCTGGCTACGGGTGGAAAAGCGCGGGATGGGCCGAGCGGGATCGGTTTGCGGGCGGTGCTGCGGTCAAACCAGCCTGGCAGGCGGGCCAGACTGGCCGCCGGGCCAAACTGGCAACCGGACCGGGCTGACAACCAGGCCAGACTGACCGCCGGAGCGGGCGCCCAGCCCCATGGTCGAATGGCGACCCGACAGGGGCTTTCCGCACCTGAAAAAGCCTACCTCAGGTCCATGATATTTCCAAGTCGGCAGGTTCGGGCCGTTCTGGCGGCACCTGGTGAAGGAAGCAGGAGCGGGACCAGCCGTTTTGCAGGCCGTTGCGAGGTCTTCCGGCCATCAGTCCGGCCATCAGTCCGGCCGTCCGTCTGACTGGACGCGAAGACAGGCCGTCGGGCAATCCCGCGCGCTGCAAATGCAAAGGGCCGCCCCATGGGGCGGCCCGAATATGCCGGATATGCCGCCCCTTCCACGGCATGTGGCGCACGCGGCGCACGCGGCGCATGCCGTGCGGTACCCCTGCCAACGGGGCGGGGCTGTCGGCAATCCGCTAGAAATCCCGCAGGGTCAACGGCGCGGCATGGTTGGGCGGGCCAAAGCCCCGGCCCGGCGTGTAGCTTTCGCGCAGGCACAGGTTCAGGTAGCGCTGGGCGCGCTGCACGGCTGGCAGCAGTTTCATGCCAAGCCCCAGGCAGGTGGCTATGGCGGCGGACAGGGTGCAGCCGGTGCCGTGGTTGTTGGGGGTGTCCACGCGGGGCTGGGATAGCGCGACAATGTCCGCTTCGCCGTCTGCCCCGCCGGGCAGGCCCAGCCAGTCCACCAGGTCGCCGCTGCCCTCGAAGTGCCCACCCTTCAGCAGCACGGCCTTCGGTCCCATGCCCAGGATGCGGCGCACCGCCTCGCGGGCATCGCCTTCGGTGGCGATGTCCATGCCCGCCAGCATTTCCGCCTCGGGCCGGTTGGGGGTCAACAGGTCGGCCAGGGGCAGCACCCGGCGCACCATGGCCTCCACGGCGTCCTCGCGCAGCAGGCGGTGGCCGCTCTGGCTCACGGACACCGGGTCCACCACCAGCGGAAAATTCTTGCGGGCGTCCAGCACGTCGGCCACGGCCTCGATGATGGGCGCGGAGAACAGCATGCCCGTCTTGGCCCCGACCACGGGAAAACCGTCCAGCACGGTGGTCAGTTGCAGGGCCACGAACTCCGCGTCCGGGGCGTGGATGCCGGTGACGCCCAGGCCGTTCTGGGCCGTGAGCGCGGTGATGACGCTCATGCCGAAGCCGCCGAGGGCGGTCATGGCCTTCAGGTCCGCCTGAATGCCCGCGCCGCCGCCGGAATCGGACCCGGCGATGGTCAGGATGCAGGGGGGCGTGGCGTGCGGTGCGTGTACGGTCATGCGCGGGGTCCTTGCTTCAGAACAGGAAATGGAATCCTACAGTATGGGGCGAATTGGGAGCCTCACCGCCAGCATTTACGGACAGTCCATCCAGTTTCGTCGCGAGAAGTTTGCCGCAGGGCAAGGAAAACAGGATGGTTGCGGAGGGAGTGTACTTTTGTGGTACTCGACCGCAGCAACCATCCCTGTTTGACGCCGCCATGCGGCAAAATCCTCGCGACTAAACCACGGCATCCAGCAACAGGTTGTCGCGGTGAATAACCTCGGGATAGTGCGCGTCACCCAGAAGGGCCGCCACCTCGTGGCGCTTGTGGCCCATGATGCGCCGCAGCTCAGCCGCCGCATAGTTGGACAGCCCCACCCCGATGACCGTGCCGTCCTGGGCGGCCACGCGCACCAGCGCGCCGGAGCCGAAGCCCCCCTCTACCGCGCATACCCCGCCGGGCAGCAGGCTTTTGCCACCTTGCAGCAGCGCGTGGGCCGCGCCTTCGTCCACGGTGACGGTGCCCGCCGGGTCCGACTGGTAGGCCAGCCAGTACTTGCGGCGCGAAACCGTCCTGACGTCGGCGCGCACCCAGGTGCCTATGGCCTCGCCCGCGAAGGCGCGGGCCAGCACGTCGGGCTCGCGGCCGGGCACGATGAGCGTGGGCACGCCGATCTGCGCGGCGCGCCGCGCGGACAGCAGCTTGGAATACATGCCGCCGGTGCCCACGGAGGTCTTGCCGCCGCACAGCCCGTCCAGATCCAGCCCGTGCACGTCGTCGATGCAGTCCATGACGCAGGCATCGGGGTTGTTCTGCGGATTTTGCGCGAACACGCCGCCCGCCGAGGTCAGGTTCACGAACAGGTCGGCTTCCACGATGTTCAGCAGCAGGCTGGCCAGACAGTCGTTGTCGCCGAACTTCAGGTCGTGCACGGCCACGGTGTCGTTCTCGTTGACCACGGGAATGGCGCCCCAGTCGAGCAGCGCGGCAAAGGTGTTGCGGGCGTTGAGAAAGCGGTTGCGGCTCTTCAGGTCGTCGCGGGTCAGCAGCACCTGGGCCGATATGCGCCCGCGCCGGGCGAAGGCTTCATCATAATGATGCATCAGGCGGCTCTGCCCGATGGCCGATGCCGCCTGCCGGTGGGGCATGCCCGCAATCTCGCAGCAACTGCGCAGCACGCCGCGCCCCGCCGCCACCGCGCCGGAAGACACCAGCACCACGCGCCGCCCGCCTTCCTGCAGGGCGGAAAGCTGGTCCGCCAGCGATTCCACCATGGCAAGGTCCAGCCCATCGCCGTTGGTCAGCACGGCGCTGCCCACCTTGAGCACGATGCAACGGGCATCCGCCAGCGCCCTGCGCCGCTCGGCCTGCCAGTCGCCCGCCGTATCCGCCCTGTCCCGCTTCGCCTCGTCCCGTCTGGACATGCCGTCGCTCCGTTGGGATGCGGGGCGCGTCGCCGGCTTGCGCCGGACTTATTCGCGCACCCAGATCACCTCGATGTCGCTTTCTTCCTCGTCGAATTCCTCGGTCTCGCGCAGGCGCACCAGGGCCTCGTTGTTGTCCAGCGCGTCGCGCATGCGCCACATCTCGGTCACCACTTCCTCCACGCCGTCGCCCGTGAGCGCGGACATGAAGAGCACCGTGCGCCCGTCGGCCGCGGCACGCTCGCGCAGGGCCTGCACGTCTTCGGCGGTGCGCAGGTCGATCTTGTTGACCACCTGCAACTGCACCCGCTGGCCAAGGTCCGCGTCGAAGCGCACCAGTTCCTCGTTGATGAGGTCAAAGCCGCTCCACGGGCCGTCGGGACTGTCCAGCGACACGTCTTCCACGCTCAGGATGTGCACCAGGAACCGGGTGCGCTCCACGTGCTTCAGGAAGCGGTGGCCAAGGCCCTGCCCGGAATGCGCCCCCTCGATGAGGCCGGGAATGTCCGCGATGACCAGCCGCTGCTCCGGGTCGGCATCGTCGATCATCACGCCGAGGTTGGGCGTCAGCGTGGTGAACGGATAGGCCGCGATCTTGGGACGCGCCGCCGACACCTTGGAGATGAAGGTGGACTTGCCCGCGTTGGGCAGGCCCAGCAGGCCCGCGTCGGCAAGGATCTTCAGTTCCAGGCGCAGCGAGAGCACCACGCCGGCCTCGCCCTTCTGGGCAAAGCGCGGGGCGCGGTTGGTGGACGACTTGAAGTGCTCGTTGCCCTTGCCGCCGCGCCCGCCCTGCGCCACCACGAAAGCCGTGTCGGGGTCGGAAAGGTCGGCCAGCAGGGTTTCGCCGTCGTCGGTCACCTGATAGATCTGGGTGCCCAACGGCAATTCCACCGTCAGGTCGTCGCCCTTGCGGCCATGGCACTGGCTGCCCATGCCGCCCTGCCCGTTCTGCGCCTCGTAGTTGCGTTGCAGGCGGAAGTCGTACAGCGACAGCAGCCGGGTGGAGGCGCGCAGGATGACGCTGCCGCCGTCGCCGCCGTCGCCCCCGTCGGGACCGCCGCGCGGCACGAACTTTTCGCGGCGGAACGAAACGCAGCCGTTGCCGCCGTTGCCCGCGCGAACCGTGATGGTGGCTTCGTCAACGAAGCGCATGGTGAGCCTGCCTTGAATACTTGTGGATAAGCGATGGATGCGGCGCCCGGAACGTCCGGAAAGCCGAGACGAGGCCGGAAACCGCCGACATGCCCGACGATACCCGTGCCCCCCGGCACAGTATACACCAAGGAACGCCGTGAACGCGACGGATGCCGAAGAAGCCGGGGGGACCGCTGGTGCCCGCCACGCCCACCATGCCCCCTGGCCGGTCACGCGACCTGCCAAACGGGCCGGGTTGGCCGATCTGGCCCGTGCACTACACGGGACCGGAGCGCGTGGCAAACACGAAAGGGGCGGAAGAGCGCTACGCGACTTCCGCCCCGGAAATGCAAGCCGTGGACGTGTATGTGCGCCTGGCCTACGCCTGGGCGGGCACCACGTGCACGCGGGTCTGGACCTTCTTCTTGCGGGTGTACTTTTCGTACTTCACGGTGCCCTCGACCGTGGCGAACAGGGTGTAGTCCCTGCCCATGCCCACGTTGTCTCCGGGGTGCACGCGAGTGCCCAGCTGACGGACGAGAATGTTGCCTGCCAGAACCCGCTCGCCGCCGAAGCGCTTCACGCCGCGGCGTTGTCCGGCGCTGTCGCGACCGTTACGGGAACTGCCGCCTGCTTTTTTATGTGCCATGACGTGTTCTCCTTGGCGCTAGGCCTGGATGGCCTTGATCTTCAGGGCCGTGAAATCCTGACGGTGGCCCTGCTTCTTGCGGGAGTCGTTGCGGCGCCACTTCTTGAACACGATGAGCTTTTCGCCGCGACCGTGTTCGACCACCTCAGCGGTGACCTTCGCGCCTTCCACATAGGGAGCGCCGACGGAAAACGCGCCGCCGCCCAGCATCAGAATCTTATCGATGACAATTTCGCTGCCGGCTTCGGCCTCGAGCTTCTCGACGAAGATCTTGGCGCCTTCTTCGACGCGGAACTGTTTGCCACCCGTTTCGATAATCGCGTACATTAGTATCCTCCATGACGAGAGAGGGCTGACTTATCCTCATTCCGGGCAGGAAGTCAACCCCGGAATGCCCCGGAATGCCATGGCGCGCCGCCGAGCCCCGGAAATGTTCGTAAAATTCCGTCCGGGCGGCCACAAGCGGGCCGCATCCTTGCGCCAGCGCCAGCCTTTTCGCCGCGCCAAGCTCCCCGACTTGCAGGGCCGATGTCGATAGCACACCCCCACCCGCCCCGCAAGGTCGGGATTTCCCCCCGCCAACAACGGCCACAGCACCGCCCCCGCATTAGAATTTCCCCATTCCTCAACAATACCGGACGTCAGCAACCACTTACCGCCATGTCCGACCACCCCCCGCAAAATTTCTAACAGACGGGCCATGGTTCCGGGGGTATACCTCTTCTCGAGTGTGTCTCGTCTCGCGTCCGGGGGGAACCCCGCACCAAGGCCCTCCCCCAAGGCTGTTCCCCCCGGACCACCAAAAAACGCGAGCACACCCCAAAGCCCTTCCGCAAAGGGTGCCACAGGACGGCTAGGCCGTCTTTTTTGTTGCCCGGACGCCCGGCCCGGCCAGGTCCCGCCAGGTCCGGCCAGGTCCGGCCCGCGCCGGACCGCCCGCCAGCGCGCATCACCAGACAGCGCCCCCCCATTCCCTCCGGGCCGTTCGCCACGCAATCCGCCGGAGCGGTGTTGCGCCTCCACCGGAAGCGCCCGCCCGGCCCCCCCTTCCCTTCCCGCCCCGTCCCGGCTACCATGCCGCACTGCCGTGCCCGCACGGCACCATCACCAGAGAGGTCGGCATGAAAGGCATCATTCTCGCCGGGGGGTCCGGCACGCGGCTCTACCCCATCACCATGGGCGTCTCCAAACAGCTCATGCCGGTGTACGACAAGCCCATGATCTACTACCCGCTGTCGGTGCTGATGCTGGCGGGCATCCGCGAAATATGCATCATCACCACCCCGGCGGACCAACCGCGCTTTCGCGAACTGCTGGGTGACGGCGCGCAACTGGGCCTTGCGTTCACCTACATCGCGCAGCCCCGCCCCGAAGGACTGGCCCAGGCCTTCGTGCTGGCGCGCGACTTTCTGGCCGGGGAACCCAGCTGCCTGATCCTTGGCGACAACCTGTTCTACGGCGACCGGCTGCCCTCTCTGCTGCGGCAGTGCGCCGGACTGGAACACGGCGGCGTGGTGTTCGGCTACAAGGTGCGCGACCCGGAACGTTACGGCGTGGTCGAATTCGATGACGCGTGCAAGGTCATCAGCATCGAGGAAAAACCCGCCGCGCCCAAGTCGCGCTTTGCGGTCACCGGCCTCTACTTCTATGACGGACGCGCGCCGGAACTGGCCGCCCGGCTCACCCCCTCGCCACGCGGCGAGCTGGAAATCACCGACCTGAACAACCTGTACCTGCGCGAAGGCAACCTGTCGGTGGAATTCCTGGGGCGCGGGGTGGCCTGGCTGGATACCGGCACCTTCGAATCGCTGCACCAGGCGGCCTCGTTCGTGCGGGCCGTGCAGGACCGGCAGGGGCTGAAAATCGCCTGCATCGAGGAAATCGCCTGGCGCAGGGGCTACATCGACGACGACGCACTGCGCGCGCTGGCCGCCCCCATGCTGAAGAACGACTATGGCCGCTACCTGATGGACATCATGGAGGACCGCCTGCGGGTGTGACGGATATCGCCCGGCAGCGGACTGCGCCCCGACGCCAATCGACCGCAGCTTACCCCGTCCCGCATAACGACGATGCATGCCGCACCCGGCCCGCAGGCGCGGCATGGGCCCCTCGTCGGCAGCCTTGCGCCTTCCCCCGATCCGCCACCGGCGGGCACGCAAAAGGGCCGCCCCTGCGGACGGCCCCTGCAAAAAACTGGCGCAGCGCGCGCTGGCGCACCGCAAACCCCCGTGACGCTCCGGCGAGGGAACGCGGCGGTACCGAAGAAACCCGGCGGACAGCGCCGCCCGTGGCCCCTTCTAATGATGCATGTGGTCGCCCTTGCCGATACGGTAGAAGGCGGTGGCCACGATGACACAGAAGTAGATGGCGATCAGGCTGACGCCCAGGAAACCCTGCGGGCTCGAATGCATCGCATTCTGAATCAGTTCGTTCAGCATGTCCGGACTCCTTGTGCGCCCCGGCAGCGACACGCAGCCGCGCAAGACGGCCGCCACGCACCGGGCGGGATTGACGTGAACACTCCAGGTCCGCAGATTACTTGCCGCTTTTCCGGCAAATGTCAAGCGCATCGTGAATTCCCGCACAAGGAACGCACGGAGCAAGCCCGGCGCGCACTTGCCTCGCGCGCCGTCCCGCTGTACATGGCCCGGCCCCACCCCCGGCAGAAATGACACCGGGCACCGGCAGACCCGACCAGGACGTGCCCCCGGCAGCCGCCCCATTCCGCCCATTCCGCCCCATTCCGCGCGGACTGAATGCTGCAACTGCCTGAACGGGCGATACCACACCGCACGCACGCGCGACCACCCCGGTCGCCACATCCATAACATATTTTCTGGAGACACCATGTCCGATACCACCCCCCGCCCCGGCGACCTTCTGGAACTGACCGTGGACGGCCTTGCCGCAGGTGGCCGCGCCGTGTGCCGCCACGAGGGCCGCGTCGTGTTCGTGGCGGGCGGACTGCCCGGCCAGCGCGTCCGTGCCAAGCTGACCACGGTGAAGCGCCGCTTTGCCGAGGCCACCCTGGACGCCGTGCTCGAACCGTCACCCGTGCAGTGCACCCCGTTCTGCGCCCACTTCGGCGACTGCGGCGGCTGCACCTGGCAGGATCTGCCCTACGCCGAGCAACTGCGCTGGAAGGAACGCTTCGTGGTCGATGCGCTGGGACGCATCGGCGGCCTGCGCGAGGCCAACGTGCTGCCCATCCTGCCCTCGCCCGCCGAACGCGGCTTTCGCAACAAGATGGAATTCGCCTTCAGCCAGGACCGTGACGGCCAGTTGCACCTGGGCCTGCGCCGCCGCGCCTCGCGCGCGGTGGTGGACATTACCGAATGCCACTTGCAGACCCCGCTCACGGTGCGCATCGTCGAGGCGGTGCGCGAACTGGCGCGCGAAAGCGGCCTGCCCGGCTGGGATGACGCCAGGCACGACGGTTTCTGGCGCTTTCTGGTGGTGCGCGAGCCGGAACTGGGCCGCGCGGCCAGTGCCGACACCCCGGCGGCGGACGGTGCCGACACCCTGACGGCGGACGATACCGCCCACGGCGACGGGCAGAATGCGCAGGGCCGCCAGTGCATGCTCCAGTGCATCACCGGGCGGCACCCCGGCGCGGCCCAGGCCGTATCCCGCCTGGCCGAGGCGTTGCGCGCCCGCTTTCCCGAGGTGACCGGCGTGGTCCATTCGCTGCGTCTTGATCCGGAACAGGTGGCCTACGGTGAACGGGTGCTGGCCGTGGACGGCGAGGCCGTGCTGACGGAGCGCCTGGGCGACAACGACCTGCTGCTGGGCCCCGATTCGTTCTTCCAGACCAACACCGCCGCCGCGACCCTGCTGTACGACGAGGCGCGCCGCATGGCCGCCGCCGGACCGAACGACACGGTGTGGGACCTGTATTCCGGCGTGGGGGCCATCGCCCTGCACCTGGCCCGCGCGGCCGGTGCGGTGCGCGGCTTCGAAATCACGCCCGAGGCGGTCAACGACGCCCGCGCCAACGCCTCGCGCAACAACATCCTGAACTGTTCCTTCGTGTCCGGCGACGTGCGCGCCAGCCTGCGCCGCGAACGGCCGGGCGAGGGCGTGTCGCCGCGCATCGTGGTCATGGACCCGCCACGCGCTGGCCTGCACGAGGACGTGGTGGAGGCGGTGGCCACCCACCAGCCGGAGCGCATCGTGTACGTTTCGTGCAACCCGGCCACCATGGCCCGCGACGTGGCCCTGTTCACCGCGCGCGGCTACGCGCTGCAAGAGGCGCGCCCCGTAGACCTGTTCCCCCATTCGCCCCACGTGGAATGCGTGGCCCTGCTGACCCGTTCGGCCGGCTAGGCCCGCGAGGACACGGGGCGGCGCCAAACGCCGCCCGCCCGAAAAGCAATGCCCGCCGCATGGTGCTGACCATGCGGCGGGCGTTTTTCGTCATCTGCGGCTGCAAGGGCAGGCTAATGGGCACCGCCGTGCAGCAACGGCTTGAAATTGAAGCTGCGCACCCGCTGCTCGTTGTGGCAGACCACGCAGCCTTCCATGGTGGGCGTGTCGATGAGCGAAACGTCGCCCCCCGAATCCACGTGGGCGGAACCGGGGCCATGACAGACCTCGCAGCCCGCGTCGGCCAGATGGGGGGTGGATTCGAAGCTGACGAACCCGCCCGGCTTGCCGTAGCCGGTGGTGTGGCAGGCGTAGCACCCCTGCACTTCTTCCCGGGTCAGCTTGGAGGCCATGACCTTCACGCTGTGGGCGGACTTGGATTTCTTGGCATACTTGCGGAAGGTGGCGTGCTGGTCGGCGTGGCAGGGCGCGCAGGCGTCGGTGCCCACGTAGCTGCGCGCCTCGGCGGCCCGGGCGGTTGCGGCCAGCGGACCGGCAAGGGGCAACGCCAGCAGCGCGGCCAACAGAACCGCCGCGAGGGTCGTGCGCAGGCCCAGGGGCCGGACTGAAATCCGCAAGGTCATTGGGGCGGAAGGCAGGGTGGAATTCCGGCGGCGGCACACAACGACAGGCACGGTCAGGCGCATGGCATCCCCCCAATGGCAGGTCCGGCGGTTTGACGCGGTGGCAGGCACGACGCAACGTGATGCGCCGTGGCGCATTGGTACCGCGTTACAATCGAACAGTCCAGCCTTCATGAATGTTTCCGCGCTTCTTCATGCCGCAGGCCCCTGACGGGGCCTGCGGTGCCGCGCCCTGGTTCCGTGCAGGGCTAGGCATGGCGCGAGGCGGTCATCCTGTCCGGCACCAGCCGGAAAAAGGCCGTGCGGCCCACCGCCTCTTCGTTGATCGGCGCATCCGGGGCCTGCACGGCGGCCAGCAAGGCGCGCACCGCCACGGCCACGTCGGCGGGGTCGTGCAGTTCTTCGGCCCGCCCCCAGGCCAGCACGCTCATGAAGCGCATGGAATACTTGCAGCCTGCGCCGTCCTCCGGCCTGACCACCTCGGCATAGGGCACGAACGAGCAACAGGCCGTTCCGCCGCGCCGCAAAAGCTCCACCTTGTGGCCCCTGCGCGAGGAATGGAAATAGATGGCCCCGTCCGCCACCCCGAACGACAACGGCACCGCATAGGGTTCCGCGCCGTCGCACAGCGCCACGGTCATCCACGGGCTGGCGACCACTGCCGCCCATATCTCCGCCGCGTCGGTCACTTCCCTGTCCTTGTGCCGCATGGTACCTCCGGTATGGGCGCCAGCCCGGAACGGGCCGCCGCACGCAGTTGAATTGTTCAGGCAATCAGCAAACATGTCCGGCACTTCGGTGGGGAATTTTTTCACGAACTCCGCCCCGCCGCGTTGACGCCCACCGGCGGCTGTGGTAGACACGACCCGACTTGTGAACGTTTGCACGAAGTGCCCCAGGCAACCGCTCGCTTCAACACGGGCGCGACAGCTCCGGGACGGTGCGTATGTTCCCTAAAGATTGGTTCAAAATCAACGACAAGAAATACCTCGACGCCATTTCCACCGCCGGTGTCATCGGACTGCACATGGTGTCGTCCACGGTGGTCGGCCTTGGGATGGGCTGGTACCTTGATCGTTGGTTGGGAACAAAGCCGTGGCTCACCGGGGTGTTCCTGATTCTCGGCATCGTCGCCGGGTTCAAGAACGTCTGGCTTGACTCGCGGAGGCTCCTCAAGGCCCAGGACAAGGAAGATGCTGAAAGATTTGGCCCGAAAGATTGATGAATGGCTGTGGCACAAGGGGTTCCGCGCGTCGGAAATCCGCCTTCTGCTGCGCTGCCAGATTCTGGTTTCGGGGGCATCCTTGCTTGCCGGGGTTGCGTGCGCGCCTCTCTGGGACTGGGGGTTGTGGTTCGGCGTGGGGGCCGCGCTATCGACCTTCAATTTCTACGCCTTGGCCAAGTTCGTGCAGGGCATTGTTTTCATGCCGTACACGCGCGCCATGGCGGCCGGGCTCATGTTCAGATTCTACGGTCGGCTGCTGCTTACCGGTCTGGTCCTCTTCGGCCTGATCGTTTGGCTAAAGGTCTCTGTCGCCGCGCTGCTGGCGGGGCTGTCCACGTGCGTTCTCAGTATCGCCGCGTGGGGAATAGCCAGGGGCGCAGGACAAAAAGTGAAGGAGGCGTAAGGGAATGGCTGGTGGATTGCCGCATCCGGTACTCTGGTCCACGCTGTTGCATGTGGATCAAGTCACCATCGGTGGAGCGACCGTCGAGTTCAAGCATGTCTTCTACACGTGGTGTGCCATGGCCGTCCTGTTCAGCCTGGGCCTTCTGGTCCGTGGCGGGCTGAAACTGGTGCCCGGTGGCATGCAGAACGTTTTCGAGGTGGTCATCGGGGGTCTTGAAGACTTCGTGGTCACCAACATCGGTGAGGATGGACGCAAGGTGTTCCCGCTGCTGGGCGGCATCTTCCTGTTCATCCTCTTCCAGAACCTGCTGGGGCTCATCCCCGGCTGCGATGCGCCCACGGCCAACGTGAACACCAACGCGGCCATGGCCGTCTTCGTGTTCCTGTACTACAACTACCAGGGCATCAAGCGCTGGGGGCCGGGCTACATCAAGCATTTCATGGGTCCAATGTGGTGGCTCACGCCGCTGATGCTGCCGCTGGAACTCATCTCGCACACCGCGCGCCCGCTTTCGCTGACGCTGCGTCTGTTCGGGAACATCCGCGGTGAAGAAATCGTCATGGTGCTGTTCTTCCTGATGGCTCCCATCGTTGGCACCATTCCGGTCTACTTCCTGTTCCTGCTGGGCAAGGTCCTTCAGTCCTTCATCTTCTTCATGCTGACGATGATCTACCTGAAGGGCGCGTTCGAACACGCCCATTAATCTCGAAGGGAATGGTCAACCGACCAAAACAACCATACGCAATGAGGAGTTTGTCATGCGCAAGTTTCTGATGATCGCCCTGAACACCGTGGCCCTGATGTCCTTTGCCGCCCTTGCCTTCGCCGCTGATGGCAAGATGGACGCCGGCGCGCTTGGCCTGACCTGCCTCGCCGCCGCCATCGGCATGGCCATTGCCGCCGCCGGTTGCGGCCTCGGCCAGGGCATGGGCCTCAAGGCTGCCTGCGAAGGCACCGCGCGCAACCCCGAAGCGGGCGGCAAGATCATGGTTACCCTGATCCTCGGCCTGGCCTTCATCGAATCCCTCGCCATCTACGCCCTCGTGGTGAACCTGATCCTGCTCGTCGCCAACCCCTTCGTGGGCTAGTTCGCGAGCCTCGCTTCGAACGTACGGAAGGAGGCCGTTGCAAACGGCCTCCTTTTTCAGCATTATGGCGGCTCGCCGTACGACATCCGCCAAACGAGAGACCAATCAAGCCATGCAAACCCCCAAGAGCGAACACATTCCCCGCGCAACCATCCAGCGCCTTGCCGTCTACGTGCAGGTGCTGGAAAACCTGCTGCGCGAAGGGACCGACGTCATATCCTCCGAACCGCTGGCCAAGGCGTGCAATGTCAACGCCTCGCAAATCCGCAAGGACCTTGCCTACTTCGGCGAGTTCGGCGTGCGTGGCGTTGGGTACTACGTCAAGAGCCTTATCGAATCCATCACCAGCGTTCTCGGGGTTAACCGCGAATGGCGCACCGTGCTTGTCGGGGTGGGCAACCTTGGCCGTGCGCTGCTGAACCACAAGGAATTCAAGCTGCGCGGCTTCCACATCGTGGGTGCCTTCGACTGCGACCCCTTCAAGATCGGCGAGGAAGTGTCCGGCCTTGAGGTGGTGTGCACCAAGCGGCTGAAGGAAAAGGTGGCCGACCTGGACGTGGAGATCGGCATCATCACCACGCCGCCGGAACGCGCCCAGCGCGCCGCCAACCACCTGGTGGACGCGGGCATCAAGGGCATTCTCAACTTCGCGCCCGCGCGCATCACGGTGCCGGACGACGTGTTCGTGGAGTACGTGGACTTTTTCCACCACCTCTACGCGCTGTCGTTCAACATCACCTTCGACCGCGCCAACCGCTGATCCGCAGGCACGCCGCTCACGCTCCGCAGCCGTTCACCGCTGCGCCATGGAACCCGCCGTCTGGCGGGTTCCGTAGTTGTGCTGCTGTCACCGCCACCAGGCGGGTTCCGTAGTTGTGTAGCTGTCGCCGCCGTCTGGCGGGTTCCATGATTGTGGCCCCGGACAGCTCACGGCCAGGCCGTTGCGGCGCGTGACGAACCGAATGCCGAGGCCCGCAGGGCCCCCGGCATCCTCGCTCCCCCATCTTGTGGTCGTTCCGCGCCCGCGCTAGGATACAACCATGCCGCCCCTGAGGCGCGCCGGGCAGCATCCTGAACAGCCCCCGGCTCCGTCCGGTTCCGTCCGGTTCCGTCCGGTTCTGGTAGATTCATGCGGGTTCAGACGGTCCCGCCTGGCACCCCACCGCGCGCGAGCCGTCCCGCCTCCCTCACAACCACGGAGCGCCCATGGACACCCCCCATCGCCCGTCCGCATCAGCCTGCCCACCAGCCGCTGCGTCCACGTCGTCCGCACCCGCCTCCACGTCCGGCAAGCCCCGCGCCCATGCCCGCTGCTTCGGCCTGCTGACGGATTTCGGGCTGGACGACCCGTACGTGGGGCAACTGAAGGGCGTGCTGCACCGGCTGGCCCCCGCCGTGCCGGTCATCGACATTTCGCACGGGGTGCCCCCCCACCGGGTGGAAACCGCCGCCTTCTTCCTGGCGGCCAGCCATCCGCACTTTCCCACCGGGTCCATCTTCATCTGCGTGGTGGACCCCGGCGTGGGCACGCCGCGCGGCCTCGTCTCCATGGAAACCAGCGGACAGGTGATGCTGGCCCCGGACAACGGCCTGCTGCACCTGGCGGCGGAAGCACGCCCCGACGCGGTGTTGCGCAAGCTGGACCCGGCCCGCCTGCCCGACCCGCAAAGCGCCACCTTTCACGGACGCGACGTGCTGGCCCCGCTGGCCGCGCGCCTGGCGGGCGGCGAATCCCTTGCCGCCTTCGGCGATCCGGTGCTGCCCACCGACCTCGCCCGCCCCTCGTGGGCCGTACCCCGGCGCGAGTCCGACGGGGTGCACGCCGCCGTGCTGCACGTGGACCGCTTCGGCAACGTGGTGCTGAACCTCTCGCTGCGCGAATGGGACTGGCTGGCCGCCTGCCGCCTGCACCTGCCCGACGGCACCCTTATCGACATCGCCCGCGCCGCCAGCTATGCCGACATTCCCGCCGGGCGCACCGGGCTGGTCGCGGGCAGCCAGGGCTACCTTGAACTGGCCGCGGACAAGACCTCCGCCGCCGAACGTCACTGGCTGCGACCGGGCGCGGAAGTGCTGCTGGAGGATTGCCGGTGAAATTGGCCCACCTGCTGGCCGCCCAGTGGCGTGCCTTTGCCCTGTCCGCGGGCTTCCTGACCCGGCTTGCCCCGGCCCGCGCCGCCACCAATGCCGAGATGGCCGCCGGGGTGGCCCATTACCCGCTGGTGGGGCTGCTGGCCGGGCTGGTGTGCGCCGGGCCGTTCCTGCTGGGCCTGCTCGGCGGGCATCCCTGGGTGCAGGCCCTGGGCTACGCGGCCCTGCTGCTGTGGGCCACGCGCGGCCTGCACTGGGACGGCTGGGCCGACCTCATGGACGCCTGGGGCAGTTCCGCCACCGGCGACCGGTTCTGGGACATCCTGAAGGACAGCCGCATCGGGGCCTTCGGGGTGCTGGGCATCGTTTTCGGGGTGCTGGGGCAGATGGTGCTGGCCCACGAGGTCATCACCATGGGCCGGGGCGGGGCGCTGGTATGGGCCCCCGTGCTGGGTCGCGCCGCCTGCGTGGTGCTGGCGGCCTGCGTGCCCCCCGGTACCCGCTCCACCCTGGGCCGCCTGACCTCCGCCGGGGCCACGCACATGACGGTACTGTTCTGTGCCGGGGTGGCCGCCGCCACTGGCGTGGCCCTTGCCGGGCCGCCCGCCGTGCTGGCCGCCGCCCTGCCCTGCGCCTGCGCCGTGGCCTGGCTGGCCGCGCTGGCCCGGCGAGAGGGCGGCCTGAACGGCGACTTTCTGGGGGCCTGCATCATTCTGGGCGAGCTGTCCGCGCTGCTGGGCACCATACTCGCGTAACAGCCGCCCCCTTTGCGCACGCCGCACGCCGTGGCATCACCACGGTGCGCCCGGCCCGGTATTTGCTACCCCTGGTGGACCAGGCCCCGCACGACGACATTCCGACGCCGGCGCACCTGGCCACGACCGCGAAAGGACCACGCATGCCCCCGTTCCGCTTTCGCCTGCAACAGGTTCTCGACTACCGGGAACAGTTGGAGGAGCAGGCCAAACTGGCCTTTGCCCGCGCCAAGACCGCCCACGAGGCGCAGCAGCGCCAGGTGGAGGCGGTACGCGCGGCCATTGCCGAAGCGGAACGGAAACTGTACGAAGACGCGCGCCTCTCGCGTGACGAACTCTGGCTGCAACGCAACTTCCTGCGCGGCCTGCGCGAAGACCTGACCCACGCCGAACTGCGCCTGCGCATGCTGGCCCAGATGATGGAACAGGCCCGCAGCGAACTGGTGAAAAAATCGCAGGAACGCAAACTGCTGGAAAAGCTGAAGGACAAACAGGCGGCCCGCCATGCGCACGACGAACTCCTCCGCGAACAGCGTACCTATGACGAAACCGCAACGCTTCGCTTCGAGCCTCCGTCTTTCTAGGCTCTGCCGCTGGCTGCTCACCGCCGCCGCCATCAAGGTGGCGCTGCTGGTGGCGTTTGCGCTGGAACAGCCGTGGCCCTTCGCCACCGCTGCGGCTCCGTCCGCCGTGGTCGCGGCCCGCAACGACGCGGACGATGCCACGCGCACCGGGCAGTCCGCAAAATCCGGGCTCGCTGGCGAGTCCCAGCCCCTGTCGGCCGATATCGCCCGCGCCGTGGGCCTGACCGCTGCCGCTGCCCCCGCCCCAGTGGCAGGCGTCAACGACGCGCGTGGCCGCATGAACCGCGACGGCACGGCCTGGGCCGCAGAGGCGCAGTCCGCCCCCGCTCCCGCCCAGCCGGGTGCCGCGCCCACCGCCCCGGCCGCCCCGTCTTCCGCCCTGCCCGCTGCCGCCGGTCTGCCGGGTTCGTCGTCCGTGGGCGCGGGCACTGCCCCCCCCGCCGCCGCAGCACAGACGGGTGCCCAGGCCAACCAGGCCGCGCTGGATGCGTTGAACCGCAAGCAGGACGACCTGAGCCGCCGCGAGCAGGAACTGAAGAGCCTGGAACAGCAGGTGGACGCCAAGCTTGCCCAGATGCAGGATCTGGAAGCGCGCATCAAGACCATGCTCAAGGACGCGCAGGGCATGAAGGACGAAAAGCTGCGCCATCTGGTGGACGTGTACACCAACATGAAGGCCAAGCAGGCGGCGGCCGTGCTGGAAACCCTGGACGAGAAGATCGCCGTCAGGATTCTGGCAGGCATGCGCGGCAGGCAGGCGGGCGAAATCCTGACCTTCGTGCAGGCGGAAAAGGCCGCCAAGCTTTCCGAGGCGCTCACCCGCATGCAACTGCCCCTAGAATAGCGCATGGCCCGTCTCGCGCTTGTCGTGTCCTATGTGGGCACCCGGCTGGCCGGGTGGCAGATCCAGGCCCGCACCGACCGCCCTGGGCCGCGCACCGTGCAGGGCGAACTGGAACGCATCGCCGAACGCATCGTGGGTGCGCCGGTGCGCCTGCATGGCGCGGGCCGCACCGATTCCGGCGTGCACGCGGAAGCCCAACTGGCCCACATGGACGTGCCCGACCACCGGGCGGACCTGGACTGGCTGCGCGCCTTCAACGCCGGGCTGCCCGACGACATTGCCGTGTCCGCCGTGGTCCGCGTGGCTGACGACTTTCACGCCCGGTTCGATGCGCGCGGCAAGACCTACACCTACCGGCTGTGGACCGAACGGCGCTGGGTGCCGCCCCGGCTGGCCCCTTTCGCATGGGCCACGGGCCCGCTGGACCTTGAAGCCATGGACGCCGCCGCCGCGCTCCTGCACGGCACGCACGACTTCGCCAGCTTCCAGAATACCGGTACCGACATCGTCACCACCGTGCGCACCGTGACCAGGGTGGCCCGCCGCCACGAGGGCGAGCCCTGGCCTGCCCCCCCTGCGCTGCCCCACCCGCTGTCAGAGCCATTGCCGCAATCGTTACCCACGGCAGGCGCTGGCGAAGCAACGAACGGCCTGCCCGAGGGCCCGCGCGTCATCGCCTGGGACTTCGAGGCCGACGGCTTTCTCAAGCAGATGGTGCGCAACATGATGGGCCTGCTGGTGGCCGTGGGGCGCGGCAAGCTGCATCCGGACGCCGTGCCTGCCATCCTGGCCGCCCGCGACCGCACGACCGCCCCGGCCACGGCCCCGGCGCACGGGCTGACCCTGACCCGCGTGCACTACTAGAGGCCGCTTCCCGCACGTCCTGCCGCCCCCAGCCCCCAGGCACATTCCGATCCCGCCCGCTGACACACCCGCCGTCCTGCGACCACCACGCGGAACCCCGCGCCGGAAAACAGCCCCGCCCCCACGACGCGAAACGGCGCACCCTTGCGGGCGCGCCGTCGTTTTCTTGCGTATCTCGCGTGGGGCTGCCGCCACGCGTCAGGTGTAGCGCGGCTCTTCTTCCTTGATGATCTGGAAGGCCTTGTTGGCCTTTACCGTGCCGGAAATGCCCCAGAACTTGGTCACCCCCTGCACGGTGCACTCCAGCAGGTCGTCGGTGTCGGTATCCAGCAGCAGCACGTCGCCCACCTGCAACCGCAGCAACTGGTTGCCGGTGATCTTGGATTCGCCGAAATGGATCTTGAGGTTCACCGGGGTTTCCAGCAACCGTTCCTTCAGGCGCGAAACCCAGGCGTGGTCCACTTCCAGGCGTTCGGTCTGGAAGCTGGCGTGCAGCTTGGACCGGATGGGTTCGATGGTGGCGTACGGCAGGCAGATGACCATGGAGCCGATGGCCGTTTCCAGTTCCACCTCGAAGGTGATCACCACCACCACGTCGCTGGGCGGCACGATGGCCGCGAACTGGGGGTTGATCTCCGAGCGGACCAGTTCAAGGCTCACGTCGTGCACCGGGCGCCACGATTCTTCCATGTTGTCGAGCGCGATCTTGATCACCCGGTCAACGATGGCCTGCTCGATGCGCGTGAACTCGCGGCCCTCGATCTTGGGCTGGCTGCCCGCGCCGCCGAAGAAATTTTCCACCAGGGCAAAGACCAGGCGCGAATCCACCACGATGATGGCGTTGCCGCGCAACGGCTCCATCTTGAAAATGTTGATGCTGGTGGGCACCGGCAAAGAGCGCATGAAATCGCCGAACTTGGTCATGTCGATGGAGATGGGGTTCAGCTCCACCCGCTTGCGCACGGTGTTGGACAGCGCGTTGGTGCACAGCCGCGCGAACCGGTCGTTGACGATTTCAAGAACCGGCATGCGGCCACGAATGATGCGATCCTGGTTGGCGAGGTCGAACGGAACGATGCCCGAGTCGTCCTCGGGTATGTCGCTCTCGCTCTCTATCTCGCCGCCGGAAAGGCCGCGGAGCAGTGCATCGACCTCGTCCTGCGCCAGAATCTTGTTCATGGGTGCGGGCTCCTCGCGCGTGGAATACGGAATGACCGGATAGTGGCAGTGACGGCGGGCCGGGTCAAGCTCCGGCCTTGTCCGGCGGACCGGACTTGGCGGCCTTGCCGGGCTGAACGGGCAGCGCAGGGCGCCGGAACGCACCGGAAGGGCCGCCGCAACCGGGAGAATCCTGCCGCCGCCTGTTTTTCATGCAAGATGAACGCCAAGCAGCGCCTGACGGACGCAGGACGCCCCGGCGAAATATGCCGCAGCCAGCCATGGCACATGGCGCCGCCCGGCAAAGCGGGCCGCTATTCGTCGGGCAGCTTGGGATAGCGAAGGCGCGTGCGCTGCACCACGTCGGCCTTGACGTAGTCGAGCATGGTCACGATTTCGGAAAGCGGATACTGCGAGCGGGTCTGTTCCTTGTAGCTGCGGGCCTTGGCCAGTTGCTCGACGGTCAGCAGCCGTTCGTGCAGCAGCACATCGAAAATGGAGCCGAACTGGCTGGCCTGCTGGCGCGCGTCTCGCTGCCTGCGCACTTCCGTGGCCTGGCTGGCGCGCTTGTCGGCCTCGGCCAGCCTGCGGCCCAACTCGTACTCGACAACCTTGAGCTGCTGCATGTTCTCCTGCAACTTGCGCAGGTCCACGGCCAGCGCACGGCGCCGGGCATGCAGTTCGCGCAATCGTTCCTCGTGCGCGGCGTTGGAGCGCTGGGTCGAAACCAGCACCACCACCAGCAGTAGAAAGCCGACCACCGCGCCAAGCACGATTTCCATGCCCGAACTCCTTTAGCCACCTCGAAATAATAATATAACTGTACAGGACTATTATTGAATATGCAATGACAACCGAACTTGCGCCGCGTCCCCTGCCTTCCGGATCACCCCGGGCGCACCGGATGCGCCCCTGTCTGCACCGGATGCGCGCCGCCGCCATGGCTGCCGACAGAGCCGCACGGACCCGGCACTTGCCATCTGCTGCGTCTTGGGGCAGTTGCAGGCAAGAAACCCTCTTGGACGCCCTGCCAGGGAGCCGCATGTCCCCCCATTTTCCGCCAAAACAGCCGCAGCGCCCCGCAGCATGCGCGACATCCGGAACGGGCATAACGGGCCTGCCGGACACACCGGACATGCCCGGCGTAGCGGACAGCCCCGTCACGCCGGATGCCGTGGCCGAGGTCACCCTGCCGGACGGGCGCATCCTGCGTCTGCCCCTGCCCGTGCCCCGGCCCGCCACCATCCCCGGCGATCAGGACGTGGATACGCCCGCGCGCGCGGCTTCCGGGGCAGGCCCGGCCAGCACACTGGCCCGGCTGGTGTGGATGAGCGGCCAGGTGGACCCGCCCGCGCTGTGTTCCGGCCTTGGCCGCTGCGGGCGCTGCGCGGCGCGCTTCACGCGCGGCGCACCCACACCCCACCCCGCCGACGAGGCCCATTTTTCCGAAGCCGAACTGACCGACGGCTGGCGACTGCTGTGCCGCCACGCCCCTTCCGAACCGGCCCAATCCCCACAGCCGTCGCCCCCCGCCCAAGGGGCCGTCCCGCATGAAAACACGGACAGCCCCCCGGACGCGTGCTGCGGCATGGCCTTCACCCTGCCCGCCGGAACGGCCCCGCGCCGCTCGCGGATAACGGATGGTCCCCCGCCTGATGCGCCCCTGTCCGGTACTCCCCTGTCCCGTGCGTCCCTCTCCCGTACGCCCCTGTCCCGTACGCCCCTGTCCGGCACCTCCCGGCCTTCCGTATCCGACCCGTCTCCGGCAACCGCCGCCCCCCTGCTGCTGGCCATGGACCTCGGCACAACCACCCTGCACTGGTCGGCCCTGACCCCGGATGGCCGCCGCGTGGCCCACGGCGCGGAACTGAACCCCCAGATGGGTGCTGGCAGCGAGGTCATGTCCCGCCTGGCCGTGGCCTCGTCGCCGGAAGGGCTTGCCGCCCTGCGCCGCCTGACCCTGGCCGCCGTGGCCCGCATCGCCGCCGGGCTGCCCGGCCCGTTGCGCGGACTGTGCGTGGCGGGCAACTCCGCCATGACCGCCATCCTGCTGGGGCGCGACGTATCCGGCCTTGCCGCCGCCCCCTACCGCCTGGACTACGCGGGCGGCACCGTGGAAATCCTGCCGGATCCGCTTGGGCCCGCCGTCGTGCCCGAGGTGTGGATTCCTCCGCAGCCCGCGCCTTTCGTGGGCGGCGACGTGGCGGCGGGCATGGCCGCGCTGCTGTACGGCGGGTTGGCTGCCGTGCCGCGCGCAGGCACCGCCCCTGCTCTGGCTCCGGCTCCAGACCCCGCCCCGGCACCCGGCGCATCGCCCCGCTTTCCCTTTCTGCTGGCGGACCTGGGCACCAACGGAGAATTCGTGCTGGCCACCGGGCCGGACAGCGCGCTGGTGACCAGCGTGGCCCTTGGCCCCGCGTTGGAGGGTATCGGCCTGTCCTGCGGCGGGGTGGCCCAGCCGGGGGCCATAGCCGCATTCACCCTTGGCCCCGCAGGGCTGGCAGCCACCGTGCTGCCAGAAGATGACACCACCCCCGCCACGCCCACCCACCTGTGCGGTACGGGCTATCTTTCGCTGCTCCGGGTACTGTTGCGCGCCGGGCTGCTTGACGAAGACGGTCGCTTCGTGATGGAACCGCATTCCCCGCTGGCGCGTCGCCTTGCCGCCCTGCTTGTCGAAGTGCGCGGCGAACGGCGCCTGCCCCTGCCAGGGGGCTTGCATCTTTCGGCGGGCGACGTAGAAGAGGTGCTGAAGGTGAAGGCCGCCTTCTCACTGGCCTACGAGCGGCTGCTGGCGGAAGCCGGCATGCCCGGAACGGCGCTGGACGCCGTGTATCTTGCCGGGGCGCTGGGCGAGCACGCCCGCCCCGATGACCTCGAAACACTGGGTTTCCTGCCCGCAGGGGTGGCCGGGCGCACGCGGGCCGTGGGCAACGCCTCGCTGCGCGGGGCGGAACTGCTGCTGCTCCGACCGGAACTGCGCCACCGCATCAATGCCTGGCGCGCGGGCTGCCGCGTGGTGGACCTGACCACGGCCAGCGATTTTTCCGCCGCGTTCCTGCGCCACATGCGCTTTCGCTGACGGTCGGCGCGGGCGACCCGGCGGCACCACGTGCCATGACCATGCGGAGTGTTCCGCAACAGGCGAAACCATCCGCGACAGGCGGAGTCTTCCGCAACCCGGCCCCGGACGCACGCTTTCGTGCGGGCGACATGCCGCAAGAACCCGACAGACAGCACCGCAGGGGCGCGTCCAACCGCCCCGGCCCCAGAGGCCACGTGCGGCACCAGAACACCGGGAAGCCTGGTCGGCCACGCGCCCGCCCGCTCCCCCAGATACCATGACGTTCCGATCCGGGCGGCGCTTTGCCGCAAACCGCCCGCGCCAGCGCCCGCACCCCATGCCGGGCGCCACGACACCGGCCCCGCGCTCCGGCCCATCCGGATGTGCGAATGCCGCCCACCGTGCGCCCTTGCGCGCGGCAGCCCATGCATCGCCGGTCACACCGGCACCCAACCAACGGACTTCGCATGCACCATCTTTTCGCCGCCCTGTCCCCGGAATACCGGCAGCGCCTGGAATCCCTGCCCACGGCGCTGGACACCGTGGCCCCGCTGCGCACCGCGCACCGCCGCGACCTGCCCATGGCCATCCACGACCTGTCGCTGGTGCTCACCAGCGAACGCGGCTCGCTCTCCGATCCGTATTGGGCGGCCCCGCGCCTGCTTTCCGCCTACCTGCGCTACTTCATGCCGTGGAACCTGGTGCGCCTTGGCCGTCTGCTGCCCTCGCTGGATCTGGTGGACCGCGAGGCCCTGCTGGAACGCCCGCTGATCCTCGACCTGGGCAGCGGCCCGCTGACCCTGCCGCTGGCCTTGTGGCTAGCCCGGCCAGACCTGCGCACCCTGCCGTTGACCTTCCTGTGCGCGGACATCGCCCCCCACCCGCTGGAGGTGGGCCGCGAACTGCTGCAAGTCATCGCGGGAGAGGAATCGCCCTGGGCGCTGCGCACCCTGCGCGCCCCCATGGAGTCGGCCCTGAAGGAGGCCCGCGGCGACGCGGCGCTGATCCTGGCGGGCAACGTGCTGAACGAGTTGAAGCCCCGCCGCGACGAGCCGCTGGAATTCCGCATGGAGGACCTGGCCGAAAAGATCGGGTCGGCCCTGGCCCACGGTGGCCGCATACTGGTCATCGAGCCGGGCACACGGCTGGGGGCGCGCTACGTCACCCAGTTCCGCCGCGCGGCCATGGAGGTGGGGCTTGCCCCGCTGGCCCCCTGCCCCCATCACGACCAATGCCCCATGCTGGAGCAGGGCGGCGCGGGCGGCTGGTGCCACTTCACCTTCCCCATCCAGGGCGCGCCCGCCTGGCTGGAAGAACTGAGCCGCAGGGCCAAGCTGGAAAAGGGCACCGCCAGCCTGTCCTTTGTCCTGCTGGGCGAAGCGGACAAGGTGGTGGCGCCGCGCAACACCATCCGCATCATTTCCGACGCCTTTCCGCTGCCCGGACGCCGCGAACCCGTGCGCTACGCCTGCTCCGAACGGGGCCTGGCCCTGCTGCACGATGCGCGGCACGTGCATTCCGGCACGGCCCTCGACATCACCTGGCCGGAAGTGGAACGCCGCGACCGCAAGTCCGGCGCGCTGGAACTGGAATGGACGCCGCCCAGCCGCGACGGCAAGACACCGGACGCGCCGGGCAGGGGCCCCAGGGGCAAGGCCGAAACGGGCGGTGCTGCCGCCGGCATGGGCAGCCGGGGCCGCTCGTCCGGGCGCGACACGGGCGCGGGGCGCGCATCGCAGGTACCGGATGACGAGGACGACGCACAGCCAGCCTTTCTGATGAACGGCGCGCCGCACGGGGCTGCGCCCGTTGCCGCCGGGACCGAAGGCGGCGATTTCGACGGGCTCGATGCACATGACGGGCACGCCCCCTCCGAACCCAACGGCAACCGCGCCGATGGCCCGGACCACGGCGCAACGTACAGCCAGATGTTCGCCAACCAACCACACGGGGGCAGGCCCGCGCAGCGGCGCGGTGTGCCCCGCTTTGGTGCGCGGCGCGGCCACGCCCGCGACGGCGGTTTCGACGGCGGCTTCGCGGGGGACGGCGGCGCGGGATATGGTTCGCGCCGCCAGGGTGTCCTGCCCGATGATTTCGGCAACCGCGCGAAATCGGGCGGCCACCAGACCGATCGGGCTGGCATGCGCAAGTCCGGGCGGGGTGCCGGGCAACCCGCCGGGCAGTTTGCCGACCGCAAAGAGCGCTATCCCGATGGGCCGCGTGCCGACCGGCGAGAACGGTATCCCGACGGCCAGCAGGGCAACCAGCGCGGCCAGTGGGCCAACCGTCGCCCCCGGCACGGCGAGCAGGAGGGCGCGGGTCAAGACCAGCGTGGCCCCAACGTCACTCCCGCACGTCAGGAACAGCAGGGCCAGGGTCGCCCCCACGGCGAGCGAGACGGCCAGCAGCGCACGCAGGGGCGCACGCAACGCCCCTTCGGCAATGCCCGCCGCCAGCGGCCCGACGGCCCGCAGGAAGGGCGTCGGGAAGGCCGGGCCGATCATGACCGGCAACCGCGCGGCCCTCGGCAGGAAGGCAATCAGGAGCGCGGGCAGGACCGTCGCCCGAATCGGATGGACCGACTGGACCGGCCAGACCGGCCAGGCCGGACAGATCGGGGGGATCGGGGGGAACGGCACGAGCGGGGCGGCGAACGCCACGAACACCGTGCCCAACGCCACCCCGGCGCCCGCGCCGAGGCCCCGCGTGACCGCAGGCCGGACAATCGGCAGGATCGCCCCGCCGATGCCCGCCCCGGTGCCCGTCCTGATACCAGGCCCGATGCCAGGTCCGATGCCAGGCCCGATACCAGCCCCGGCGCACCGCGCGATTTCGGGGGCCAGCAGCGGCCCGACGAAGGCCGCAAGGGCAAGCCGCGCCGCCACTTCGACCGTGAAGGCAGGCCCGGCGGCCAGCCCGGTCGCGATGACCGCGCCCCGCGCCGTTCCGAGGAACGTCGTCCGGAAGGACGGCGTCCGGAAGAGCGGCGGTCCGAAGAGCGGCGTCCCATGCCCCGGCGTGATGACGGGCAGCAGCGCCCGCAGCAGGCCCGTCCCGGCAACCAGCCCGAGCGTACCGCGCGCGGAGAACGCGGGGAGCGCGGCGGTGACCAGCGCAACGCCCCCCGCAATGACCGCCGCCCCGGCGGGCAGTCCGACCAGCGCACGGACCGGCGGCCAGATCGTCCCGAACGTCCGGAACAGCGTCGGGATGACCGGCGTGACGACCAGCGGCCCAAGCCTGCCGACGACCGGCCCGACAACGCGGGCCAGCCGCACGCCCGGAGGCGCAAGCCCCGGCGCGACGACTAGCACCGCTCCCGCAACGCCGACACAGGCCCTGCAACAACTCCAAGGCCGGGGGCGATTTCGCCCCCGGCCCTTCGCAACCGGAACAGCACGCGCATGAACATCATCGACCTTGGCCTCATCCGCTACGCAGAGGCCGACGCCCTGCAACGGGCACGGCTGGAGGAAGTGGCGGCAGGGGCGGAAGAAACCCTGTACCTGCTGGAGCACCACCCGGTAATCACCCTTGGCCGCAACGGCGGGGGCGAAAACCTGCACGTGGGGCGCGACTGGCTGGCAACGCAGGGCATAGACCTTGTGCAATCCTCGCGCGGGGGCAACATCACCTGCCATTTCCCCGGCCAGCTGGTGGCCTACCCGGTGTTCCGGGTGGCCAAGCGGCCCGGCGGCCTGCGCCGGATGTTCCACGACCTCGAAGAGGTGGTCATTTCCACGCTGGGCCACTTCGGGCTGTCCGCCGCCCGCTGGGAAGGCCGCCCCGGCGTATGGATAGAAAACCGCAAGATCTGCTCCATCGGCATGGCCATGCGCCGCTGGACCTCGTACCACGGGTTCGCCCTGAACGTGGGGCGCGACCTGTCCCTTTTCGAAATAATCACCCTGTGCGGCCTGCCCGACGCGCAGGCCACGTCGCTGCACCGCGAACTGGGCGGCGATTCCCCATCCATGCAGGAGGTAAAGGATGTCTGTGCCCGGCAATTCCGCGCCATCTTTGCGGATTCCGCCGTGGCTGCGGGTCAAGCTGCCCTGTAGCCACACCTACGGGGACACCCGTTCGCTGGTGGACGACCTGCGCCTGAACACCGTGTGTCAGAGCGCCAAGTGCCCGAACATGTTCGAGTGCTTTTCTTCGGGCACGGCCACGTTCCTCATCCTGGGCAACGTGTGCACGCGCAACTGCGCCTTCTGCAACATCACCCCCGGCCAGGCCGCGCCGCCAGACCCGGACGAACCCCGCCGCGTGGCCGAAGGCGCCGCGCGCCTGGGGCTTTCGCACGTGGTGGTCACCTCCGTCACCCGCGACGACCTGCCCGATGGCGGCTCTGCCCATTTCGCGGCCACGGTGCGCGCCCTGCGCGCCGCCCTGCCCGCTGCCCAGAACGGCCAGCCCGCCACCATCGAAGTGCTGATCCCCGACTTTCGCGGCAGCCGGGCCGCGCTGGATACCGTGCTGGAGGCCGCGCCCGACATCATCAACCACAACGTGGAAACCCCGCCCGTGCACTACCCGCGCATCCGCCCGCAGGCCGACTATGCCCAGAGCCTGGAACTGCTGGCCCGCGTGCGCGCCGCCGGGGCCATCGCCAAAAGCGGGCTGATGGTGGGCCTGGGCGAGACCGACGACGAGGTGCGCGCCACCCTGGCCGACCTTGCCGCCACGGGCTGCCATATCGCCACCATCGGCCAGTACATGCGCCCCAGCCGCAACCACCCGCCCGTCGAACGCTACGTGCACCCCGATGTCTTCGACGGCTACGCCGCCCACGGCCACGCCCTCGGCATCCCCCACGTGTTCTCCGCCCCCCTCGTGCGCAGCAGCTACAACGCCCGCGCCGCCTACGACGCCTTGCAGCAGTTGCGGGGGCAGTAGGGGAAGGCTGAACCAGAAAAGAGAATGTGAAGAAAATGCGGGGAGGGGAAAAATTGAAATTTTTCCCCTCCCCGCCCCCCTCCCCTTTCAACTTTTCCATTGTGGACGGGGTGCCTTGGCAA